>Ga0066709_100000172_pt1 | contig 28278 bp, 22 predicted proteins | sample GraSoiAngelo_158_FD_79665 | JGI IMG/M metagenome (GOLD analysis project Ga0066709, IMG submission 79665) | Grasslands soil microbial communities from the Angelo Coastal Reserve, California, USA - 14_1009_16_30cm | ecosystem: Environmental > Terrestrial > Soil > Grasslands | place: USA...
CCATCGAAGAGATGTACGAGCCCTACCTAATGCAAATCGGTATGATCGACCGCACCCCGCGCGGCCGAGTCGCCACGCAGCGCGCCTACGAATACTTCGGCCGTGAGCTGCCCCGCCGCCAGCCGCGTCTCTTCTGAAGAAGTTGACAGCGGGTGCCCCAGGTGCCGCCTTTGCGGCTGGGGCTTTTGACTCTTTACCTCTTTTGGCTCCGCCTCCAGTGGCAATCCGGACTACAACTCTAACAGCCGTATTGTGCGAATCGAGAAGCCGGTCGAGTTGCCCACTGTACCCATCGCACTTCTACCGGCGAGCAAAGCTGTCGCATTGTTTCTGATCTCGTCGGGACTCGGACATTGCCGCTACTTGCGCTTGGCGTTGGGACGGGTGCGGGCGTACTTGAGGGCGATCATACCTTTCGAGAAGGTCTTGTGTTCGAGCAGGGTAAATTCGCGTTGCGGGAAGCCGCTGGGGAAGAGCGGGAGGCCTTCGCCGATCAGGATGGGGACGATTCCAATATAAAGCTCATCGACCAGGTCGTCTTTGAGGAAGTCGCGGGCGAGTTCGCCGCCGCCCATCAACCAGATGTTTTTTCCAGGACTCTTGCGGAGCTTTTCGACGAAACCTCTCGGGGAGTGGTTGACAAAGGTGACGCCGCCTCGCTCGCCGGGCGGCTGGGAATGCGAGAAGACGTAGCTCACCATTCCTGATCCGTCGTAAGAGCCTCCGCCCATCCTGAGGGCCACGTCGTAGGTCTTGCGCCCCATGACCGCAGTATCAATGGTGGCGAAGAATGGGCCCATCGAATAGTCCTTCGGCATGAAGAGAAAATCGACCGCTCCATCGGGGCGGGCGATGTAGCCGTCGAGACTGATGCCGAGGCCAAGGACAACCTTGCGCACGGAGGCATTCTAGACGACGGATTGTAAATTCTTCAACGGTCGTGACCCGGGGTTCGACGGCGACTGAGGAAAGCGCCCGGCCCGCGCGAAAAGGATTGCGTGGGAGTTTCGACTTGGGCTAACGTGCGCTTCGGCCCAGAACATTGCTGGCCGGGGACCGGAGGAGTTCGTCATGAAGATAGTTCTTGCAGCGATTGGCGCGGCGCTGCTGTCGTGCGCGGCTTATGGGCAGGATGCGTCTTCCGCAACACAATCCTGTGAAGGTCTGACACAACTCGAACTGCCCGCAGCGAAGATCCTCTCGGCGCAGACGGTCGCGGCCGGAGCGTTTACGGCGCCGCCGAATATAAATTCCCGACTGATCGGCGATACCGCTTTTTACAAGAAGCTCTCCGCATTTTGCCGCGTGGTGGCGGAAGCGATGCCCAGCGCGGATTCCTCGATCAAGATCGAAGTGTGGATGCCCGTCAATGGTAAGAATGGCGACGGTTGGAACGGGAAACTGCAAGGCCGGGGCAACGGAGGATTCGCCGGAGAGATTGGTTACCAGCAATTGGGAATCGGTGTGTCCCAAGGTTATGCGATGGCCGCCACGGATGCGGGCCACTCCGGAGAAGCAACTCACGCCAGTTGGGCGGTGGGACATCCCGAAAAAGTGGCGGACTTCGGATACCGAGGAATCCACGAGATGACGCGGGTCGCGAAGGCGGTGGTGAAGTTGTATTACAGCAAGGGTCCGCAACATTCGTATTTTTGGGGTTGCTCGAACGGTGGGCGGCAGGCGTTGATGGAAGCACAACGCTTTCCGGAAGACTACGATGGGATTCTGGCGGGAGCACCGGCCAATTACTTTACGCACCTGCTGACCAAAGCGCTTGCAGATGCGCAGGCGACTACGCTGGATCCGGCAAGCTACATCCCGTCGAGCAAGCTGCTGGCGATCGCAAGCGCGGTGAACGCAGCCTGCGACGCGCAGGACGGAGTGGCCGACGGCATATTGAATGACCCGAGGCAATGTCACTTCGATCCGGGCACGATGCTTTGCAAAGAAGGCGATTCGGACAAGTGCCTGACGGTTGGGCAGGGGACCACGCTGAAAAAATTGTATGAAGGGCCCGACGATGCGAAAGGACGAAAGATTTTTCCGGGCTATTTGCCGGGAGCGGAAGAGGGGCCCGGAGGATGGGAAACGTGGATTACTGGACCGGCGCCAGGCAAAAGTTTGCTGTTCGCCTTCAGCGGCGGATATTTCTCCAACTTTGTTTATGGGAAGGCCGACTGGAATTACAAGAACGCCAGTGTCGATCAAGCGATGAAGGCTGCTGATGAGAAGACCGCGCAAATGTTGAACGCCACGGAGGCAAACCTCCTGGCGTTCAAAGCGCGCGGCGGAAAGCTGATTCTCTATCACGGTTGGAACGATCCGGCCATTTCGGCGCTCAACACCATCAACTATTACAGCGATGTGGTGAGCAAGATGGGCGCGCGGGAGACCGAGGCGTTCGCGCGGCTCTACATGGTGCCGGGGGTGCAGCACTGCGCCGGCGGTCCTGGAACGGATTCTTTCGGACAGGGTGCGACGGGCACGAAGGATGCACAGCACAACGTGGAATTGGCGCTCGAAGAATGGATAGAGAAAGGAATTGCTCCCAAGGCGATCGTTGCTACGAAGTATGAAGACGGCGACCCTTCAAAAGGCGCGAAGATGACGCGGCCGCTTTGTCCGTATCCGCAGATTGCCAAGTATAAGGGAGATGGCGATACGAACGACGCCGGCAATTTTGTGTGCGTTACGGGGAACAAGTGAGCGAATAAGATTGCGCGAGGATTTCGACGTAGTCTTAGGTGCGTTGCGACGCGAACTCCGTCATAGGTTGAATCAGAAGGAGGAGAGAGCATGTCACAGAAAGCTATGGTGAGATCTGTCGTTGCGGTGATGTTTGCGCTTGGCGCGCTGGCAAGTGCGGTGGCGCAGATGCCGAATCCCTATGGGCCGGTCATCAGCCTGGAAGAAGCCAAGAAGGCGGCCGCACCGGCGTTGGCCGAAGCGGCGAAGAATAAGTGGACCGTAGCCGTGGCGATTGTCGGACCGGCGGGGGCGCTCGTTTACTACGAGAAAATGGACAACACCCAGCTCGGCAGCGCCGAGGTGGCCATTGATAAGGCACGCACCGCAGCGCTGTTCAAACGGCCGACAAAGGCATTTCAAGATGTGGTGGCGGGTGGAGGAGATGGTCTGCGGATTCTCACGTTGAAGGGCGTGGTGGCCGTGGAGGGCGGAATTCCTCTGGTGCTGGACGGAAAAATTGTGGGCGCGATCGGCGTCAGTGGCGCAACAAGCTCGCAGGACGCGCAGTGCGCCAAAGCCGGCGCAGACATTGTGAAGTAAGATCCGCCGATGACCGAGCATGGCTGAAAAGACGGTTTATCTCTCGCTGGGATCCAATGTGGGAAGCAGGGGGCGGAATTTGCGCTCGGCGATTGATGAGTTGCCACATGCGGCGGTGGCGATTGCCAGAGTATCTTCTTTCTATGAGACCGAGCCGGTGGATTTGAGGGAGCAACCGTGGTTCTTGAATTGCGTTGTGAAGGCGGAAACGCATTTCGACGCTTTCATGCTATTGCGGGCTTTGCGCGAAATCGAAACGAAGATGGGAAGCCAGAAGCTGGTAGCGAAAGGGCCGCGGCTGATTGATATGGACATTCTTTTGTATGGCTCGGAGACGATTGATACACCGGAATTGCAGGTGCCGCATCCGCGGATGCATCTGCGGCGATTCGTGCTGGTGCCGCTGGCAGAGATTGCGGCGGCGGCGGTGCACCCGAGCATGAAAAGGACGGTGAAACAACTGCTCGAGGAAACGCCGGATCACAGCACGGTGCGGCGTTTTGATCGTGCCGAGTAGGGGCGCAGCACGCTGCGCTCCTACAGGTGCTTGCGGATCGCTTCAACTGGTGCGATGCAAGAGCAAACGGTGAAGGGTCATGGGTTTGGGTTGGAGGGCGTCGAGCTCGATTTGGGCGAGCTGGCCTTCCTTGATTTCGCGCCAGCGGTAGACACCGGGCTCGGTTTCCTGAGTTTCGCGTCCGTTCAGGCGGCGCAAGAATTCGTTGGCGTTGTCGCGGGAAGCAACCTGGAGGTATGTGGGACGCGTGAGGGCTTCGACGGCGTAACTGCGCAGAAGTTTGCGCCAATAGTGATCGAAGAGATCGCCGGAGGCGAAAATATCGCTCCAGGCCACTTCGCCACCGTAAGCCACTACTACGCCGACCACACGTTCACCTTTTAGACCGGAGGTGGCGTTAGCGAATCGGCGCTGCACTTCCTCAACGAAATCATCGATGGATACGCCGACGGCACGCGACTCATAAATTTTTTCGTAGGCTTCAGTGCGCCCATTACTAGCAATGGCAGCTTGGAGATTGTCAGAAGATATTTGCGGCGCTGGAGACCCGGCGGCTCTTCGAGCTGTGCTGCCGCTGCGAACTGCGTCCCAGACCTCCTTTTGTTTCTGATCGACCGCCGCTCTTTCGCGGACGCTGGGATGGACGATGGTTTTCGCAGCTGCAAATTGCGCGCTACCGGTCCAACGGCCGTGCTCGACGCAGAAGACGTCGAGAGGGAGCGGAGGTGCGCCGACGGGAACGATGCGGTCCTTGCCGATGACGCGATCCTGCTTGCCGCCGCTGACGAGTTCGCCGGCGAGGAGCAACAGCGGGCGTTTGCTGCGATTGATCAGCACAAGCTGGTTGACGGAGGCGCCAGCACCCGATTGCGGAATGTATACGGGCCGGCCATCGCGACCGCGAACCATGCTATCGGAACCTTGCTCACGGACGGCCACCTCGCCGGTGGCGAGACCTTCCTCGAGAGTGAGAAAGGGAGTGGTGTCCTGGCTGTAGGAGCTGACGACGGGGAAGACGGAGATGTTCTGATAGGTGACGGGATCGCGGAGCCGCCAGTCACCCTCAGGTCGAGACGGGGGAGCGGCAGAGGAGCCCGGTGCCGAGCCGACGAAAGCCAAGCCCCCAAGAGCGGTGATACCGAGAAGTCCGCCGATCAGGGCGGCGAGAATCGAACGTTCCATGAAAGCCTCCTGTGTGTGAACCCCGACCCGGTCAGGGCGAACCAGCGGGGATATGAGTCAGGATTAGAACGGGGAGGCGAAGAATCCTTGCAGCGGGAATTAGCTGGTAGAGTCAGGAAGTAGGAGTCGGCTTGGTGAACTAGCTAGGTAAGCGCAGAGGGAGAAACCGGAGCACCGGACTGCCTACTAACGACCACCACTAAGGACTGAGAACTGAGATGTTTCACTGCCTCTTTCAGCGATTCGGATCGCCGAGGTTGACACGAGGCTTGTTGCGCTTGGACTTGGAAGCTTCGCTTTCCTGCTTCTCGTATTCGGCAAGTTCCTCGTCGGTGTAGGAGAAGGAGTCGCGCGAGGCGAACATGGAGTTCGAACGACTGGCCTGTTTCTTCTTCTTTCGCAGGGCGCCGAATTCGTGGCGGACTTGACGGATGGGAGCCTCGATGGCCTTTACTTCGACGAGCAGATCGCTGACTTTTTCTAGAAAGTCGTGAAGATGGTAGGGACGTAACACGTAGGGGAGGCGCGCGGCCTCCAGATGGCCGATGTACTGGCCGCTGGCTAGTTCTGGGACGAGGAACAAAACGCGAACGCGCCCACCATCGTCGGGAGAGACGCTGGCGAGCTCTCGCAGGGTGATGAAGGCAGGACCATCGATGTCTATCAGAGCTACATCGGCGATCACCAGAGACCATTCCCCGGTCTTCAGCTCCGCCAGGAGCATCTGGGAGTCGGGGACGATGCGGACGCGCCATCCCTCGGAGTCCAGGATCTGTTTGACGGCACCCCCGCCCGGGGCATCGTCGTCCAGAACAAGAATGCCGACCTGCTGAGGAGTGGGTGGGGGACTAGTACTCACAATACATAGTATACCCTCAAAATGGCACCAAGAGGAGTGGAATCGAGTGGCCGCCATGTATCGAGGAAGGTGCTTCTGGGCGCGGCATCGGTACCCGTAGAATAGGGGGCTACTGCCCGACCACATAGTTGCTGCCGGTGAGAGAACGCTGCAAACCCGTGGAATCCCAGAAAACTCGATAGCTGACTGGACGATGCGAGGAATCACTCCCGGAAAAAAAGATTTGCAGGCCGTCGCGCGACCATTCCGCAGCGCGGCCCGACTGGTCAGGCGGACAAAGAATGGCGCGGCGCTTCGAACGCAGTTCGTATAGGAAGAAACTCGCGGCCAGGCCTGTGGAGTCAACCGGAGCACCGGCGGGCGCAGACAAATAATCCGCCGAGATAAGCAGCAAGTCCGAATTAACGGGATTCACACGAATTGTGTCCGAATTCATGATCTGAAATGCGGGACCGTAGATGTCTAGGAGGGCCACGGCCTGCGGCAGGGTCTCTTCACTGAGCCAATAGGCATTCAGCATATCAGTCGCCAGGATGGTGTGATTGTCGATCCAGCCGTGAAGAGCATTTACAGGCTGTGGAGAAAAGGAGGCGGCCGACTCCGGGTTGCCTGTGGGGAATGACCAGACCTGCCAGGAGTGATCTAGAGCTTTGAGAAAAGCGACGCGACTGTCGTCGGGTGACCAGAAGGCTTGCCGCACAAGACCGTGCACCAAATCCAGCGATTTGCCGGAGTCAAAATCGTAGAGAACGATGGTGCGGTCGGGACTGCTCTTTGAATCGGAGCGCGTGTAAAGAAGCTTTTTGCCGTCGTGGGAGAGTGCCAGCTCGGTGCCGGCTTGCGCTGCGATCTTCTTCGTCGTGCCGCGGCTGAGAACAACGTTGCCTGCTGAATTCAGGTAGGCGACCGCGAAGGGAGGCTTGAAGTTGGTGACCGTTGGAGCGGGTGGCTTCTTTTTGTCGGCGTCTTCCTCGTCGTCGGGTTGCTTGTTGATCTTGGGGAAGAGCTCGGCGGCGATGCGAGCGCAACCCTTTAGGAAGCCGATTTGCGCGTGATCGACGGAGGCGCGGAAGGAGTACTTTCCAGAAGGTGGCGGCGCGGGAGTCAGCGTATCGTTTGTGGCATCGTTGCACGCTTCTCGCGTGAGGTGGACGGCGACGGCAGCGCCGGTGGCGGAATCTTTGGCGTGATAGCTCCAGGAATCGGCTGCGGCTTCATGTGTGACTTCCGCAGGCTCAAGAGGAATGGGCGGATAGCCGGGCCGATCTAGGCGCTCAGGACCTTTCTGGCCAATGCGCAGGCTCCAATTGGGATCGTTGCCAAAGGCAAGGAGGAGAATGGGATAGTGCGTCGATTGAGGCGCGGGGGGACCTGCAGGCAGCTTCTTCGCCGGTGCAGGATTCTGGCCGAGGGAGAGCGCTGGCTGGCTAGCGAGAATTGCCGATGCCCAGAGCAGAAGGCGTTTGGATCTCTCAGGCATGCCGATGTTGGCTCTCCCGGGCTTTGAGAATACCCTGTGAGAGCACCGGAGGCAATTGTCTGTGGACTTTCGCGCACCGATGCCTTATCCCGGCAAGCACGGCGGAAAGAGTTAAAGATGCGAGCGGGACCTACGTGCGAATAAAAAGCGAAAATTAATGCTTGACTAAGCGAATAAAAAGCGAAATAATGCGGGGTGTTTCGAGGTGGGCTATGTCTCCAGTTCACTCCCAACCGGCGCCGACTGTTCGGATTCGACGCCGCCACGCTTCACCAACCACAGGAGGACTCTTTCCCGACTGCCCTGATGTCCTAGGCCCAATAAAAGCGGTCCGCAGCCCTGCCCCGGTTGCGGACCAACGCGGCAGCATTTCAGATCAAGCGACGGCGGATTGCCCCCCGGCGTCGAGGACCCAGCACGAAACCCAAAACCGTGAACCAGGTTCGGTCCGAAATGACGCCGCGATGCCCCCTGAACGCGCTCACGCGCGGCTGGTAGGCATTGCCCGCCTCGCAGCATCGTCTCCGCCGGCGGAGACGCGGCGGAAATCCACCGAACGACCGGAGTATTTTGTGTTGCCGGTGAAGTCGATCTTGAATCGGTGCAATTCGAACCGCGTGCCGTTTGAATGGACAATCAATCCCTATCGAGGATGCGAGTTTGCTTGCAAGTATTGCTACGCGCGGTACACGCACGAGTACATGGAGCTGGACGGGTCAGAGTTCGAGAGAAAGATTTATGTGAAGAAGGACGCAGGACCGTTGCTCGCCTGGGATGTCACACACAAATATTCGTATGAATCGGAAGGGTCGGGCGGAGCACGGCCGGACCACATTGCGATTGGGACGGCCACGGATCCGTATCAGCCTGCGGAGCGGGAATACGGAGTGACGCGCTCTTGTTTGGAGGAACTGGCGAAGAGGGAAGGGCTGAGCGTTTCGATCATCACCAAGTCAAACCAGATCGTGCGCGATATTGACGTGCTGCAGCGGATTGCGGAGCGGTCAAACTTGGGGATCGACATTACGATTACGACGTTGCGCCCTGGGTTGACCCGCCTGCTCGAGCCGCGCGCACCGAGGCCGGATTTGCGGCTGGCGGCGGTGAAGCAGTTGCGCGAGGCGGGACTGGCGGTTGGGCTGTCCGCGTCCCCGCTTATACCGGGGATCACGGACCGCGATGGGGAACTGGAAGCCGTTGCGGCTGCTGCGCGGGAAGCGGGAGCGCAGTGGTTCTTCTCAGGCGTGCTGTTCCTGATGCCGTCTTCAGCGAAACAATTCTTGCCATTTGTGCGGGAAAAGTTTCCGCGCCTGGCGAAGCAGTACGAGCAGTGGTATGCGAAAAATGGATACGCTCCGCAAGAGTACCGGCGCAAGGCTTCGGAGCGCGTGACGCGTATCCGCGAGAAGTATGGATTTCGGTCGCGGCCGTGGGTGGAAAATAAACGCATGGCGACTTGCTCGCAGTTGTCCTTAGGTTGGGATGCGACGGCACGTGAAGATGGAACGAACACAAGCGTACGCGGCGGGATAGCGCGCTCTAGAAGGCACACAGCCCATTCGACGAGCTCAGGGCAAGCAGGAGTGGTTGTGCCACAAGAAACCCGCTAGGGGACGATGATGCGGGATTCTTCGCGTTTGAGCTCGGGGGCTTGCGGGAATTGGCTACGCAGGAATTCGATGAAGCGGCGCGAGCGGGGGCGACCGTTGGTGCGCAGCAAACCCATGCGGTAGAGAAAAACTAACAGAAAGAAGAGTTCCGTGTCCTTGAAGCCGGCGGCGCTGGCGCGTTTGGCTTGCTGCTTCCTGACTTCGGAAATAAAAGCGATCAATGCAGCGTAGAGTTCGCGTGGGAGCGGTGTGTCCGGCGGTTTTTCGTAGATGATCCCGGAGCTCAGCGTTTTGTAGGTCTGGGCGAGGGCCTGGATGGCCGTGAGGACGTCGGTGTCCACGGCGGCGGGCTGGAAAGCGCAGAACTTGGCGATGGAGAAGGCCAGCGCGGCCATGAGTTGCTGGTGGGTGTAGACAATATCCTGCGGGATTTTTTCGTGGAGCAACGGAGTGTCCGCGGGCAGGGAGCGCTGGTGCTCGTCTTCGTAGCGGTGGGCGGCAACGAGATAAGCGCAGTCAGGCGGGCAATCGATGGTGACCTCGCGCTCGGTGCCGCAGCAAACGGCGCAGATCTTTTCGCCCTTGGCGGGGCAGAAGCGAGCCGCTTTGCGCTTTTCACAGATGGGACAAGACACGAATTCTCCTAAGGCATGAGAACAATTCAGCAGAATACGCTGCGCGGCAGCAAAAGACAAAAAGCGGAGCGCGAAGGGCTCACGCCATGATGACTTTGTTCTGGAAGCGGCGGGCAGCGATGACCAGCAGAAGGGTGCCGATAGCGAAAAGGGCCAGGCCGTCGATCCACAGGTGGGCGATGCCCGCCCCACGGAGAATGATGCCGCGGGTGATGTTGATGTAATAGCTGGCGGGAATGAAATAGCTGATGACGTAGAAGACGGTGGGCATGGTTTCGCGCGGGAAGATGTAGCCGGAGAAGAAGATGCTAGGGAGAAAGGTCAGGAAGGCGAGTTGGATGGCCTCGGACTGTGTATTGGCTTTGCTGGAGACGAGAATGCCGATAGAAAGCGATACGAAAAGATAGGGAAGAGACAGGAATGCGAGAAGTAGAACACTGCCATGAATAGGAACCTGAAAGACAAAGCGCATGAAGGAGAGAATCAGACACAATTCGGAAAAACCAATGACGAGATAGGGAAGGAGCTTGCCGAGAAGAAGACCCATGGGGCGAACAGGCGTGACGAACAACTGTTCGAGCGTGCCGCGCTCTTTCTCGCGGACGATGGAGAAGGCCGTGAGGAAAGTCGTGACGTTCAGCAGGAGAATGGCAGTTAAGCCGGGCAAGAGGAAATTCGGGGAGCGGGAGTCCGGGTTGAAGAGCAGTTTGGGGCGAATATCGACGGCAAAGGTGGAACGATCCTGCAGAATGCGGCGGAGCGATTCGTCGAGGCCGATGGCGGTCGTGACATTGATGGCCTGGCAGGCGACCGAGGAGTCCGAGCCATCGATGAGAACGAGAACCTGGGCGCTCATGTCGTGGAGGAGGCGGTCAGAATAATCCACAGGAACCTTGATGCCGACGCGGGCCTTTCCGGCAATGATGGCGTCGTTGAGATCCTGATCGTTGCCGACGTAACGCCAGATGTGAAAAGTGTCGGAATTTTTCAGGCGGTCGATGAGTTCACGGCTTTCGCGACGGCCGTCGGCGTTGTAAACGACCGTGTTGACCTGCCGGATGTTGGTGTCAATGCCGAAACCAAGCACAACCATTTGCAACAGCGGAATGACGAGAGAGAAGAAAAGCGTCGCCGGGTCGCGGCGCACGTGCAGGACTTCTTTGTAAAAGACGGCGCCAAAACCGCGGAAGAAGTTACGCACGGGCGGTCTCGAGCATGGCTTGATGCTTGTAGGTGAGCTCGACGAAGACGTCTTCGAGGCTGGGAGCGAGGGGACGAATTTCGGTGACGGCGATGCCGTTCTTTAGGAGCTGGTTGCGAAGGTCGGCGAGATTGAAATGGTCTTCGATGAGCGCATGGATGGACTGACCGAAAATCGTGGCGCTGCGGATGCCGGGGAGGTGACGCGCGAATCGGAGCGCGCGCGTGACTTCGGGCGTGGTGATTTCAACGCGCAGAGTGCCTTGAGGCTGAACGTCCGGGAGTTCGCGGAGCGAATTGGGCGTGCCGTCGGCGATGAGTTTGCCGTAATAAATGTAGGCCACGTGACTGCAGCGCTCGGCTTCGTCCATGTAGTGAGTGGTGACAAAGAACGTGATGCCGTGACCGGAAAGCTCGAAGAGGAGATCCCAGAGCTGGCGGCGCGCGACCGGATCGATGCCGGCGGTGGGCTCGTCGAGGAAAAGAAGGGTCGGCTCGTGCAACATGGCGCAGCCGAGAGCGAGGCGCTGCTTCCAGCCACCGGAAAGTTGCGCGGCCAAGCGATTCAGATAGGGTGCGAGGCCGTTGAGCTGGACAATTTCGTCGATGCGGCGCTTCAGGCGCGCGCGCTCCAGGCTGTAGATGCGGCCATAGAACTGCAAGTTTTCCGCGACGGTCAGGTCGTAGTAGAGGCTAAAATTTTGCGACATGTAGCCGATGCGCTCGCGGACCGATTCAGAATCGGTGCGGACGTCAAGGCCTTCGACGAGGGCGGAACCGCCGCTGAGCGGCAAAAGGCCGGTGAGCATTTTGATGACGGTGGTTTTTCCGCTGCCGTTGGGACCGAGGAAGCCGAAGATTTGTCCCTTTTCGACCCGGAAGCTGACGTCGTTGACGGCCGTGAAGTTGCCGAAGCGCCTGACCAGATGTTCGGCGGAGATGGCGGCTTCGGCGGGATTTATCGTGACGTTCGCCATCGGCTCAATTTCCTGCTTTAAGTTTCACGTCGGCAGCCATGCCGGCAAGCACGTGGCCGCCGGGATCATTGATGCGAATCTTTACGCCGAAAACCTGGTGCACACGTTCCTCGCGGGTCTGGACGTTGCGAGGCAGAAATTCAGCCTGCTGGTTGATCTGTTCAAGGACCCCTTCGAAAACAGTTTTTGGAAAAGAGTCGACTCTGACTTCGGCCTTCTGTCCGAGCTGGAGGCGGCCATATTCGGTTTCGGGAATATAGATACGAACGTAGATCTGGTCCTTTTCAAGAAGAGTGGCGACCGGCGTATTAGGAGCAATGAGATCGCCGGGGCGGACGTCGAGAACCTCGATGATCGCGGCGGAGGGAGCGGTAACCTGGCGCTCTCGGAAACGGGCCTCATCGTAGGCATAGGCTGCTTTGGCGAGGTCGACGTCCTCCGGGCGGTTGCCACGCTCGAGTTTTTCCAGGTTGGCCTGTGCCTGATGGTAGTGCGCTTCGGCCGAGGCGATTTCCTCGAGACGGTAACCGCGCTGGAGTTCATCGAGTTTGTGCCGGGCACTCTGCTGCTGGGCGACAGCGACCCTCCAGTTGGCTTCGGCGGTATCTCGCTGTTGTTTTGAGACGAGATCTTTTTTTGCGAGTGCATCATAACGGTCGAAATCCAGGTGCGTGCGGATTTCGTCGGCTCTCGCGCGATCGAGATCGGCTTGCGCGGTGGCGATGTCTTCTTGACGATAGCCGTTCTTCTTCATCTCGTACTCGGCTTTGGCCTGAGCCGCGACGGCGCGGGCCTCTGCGATTTCTTCGGGACGGTAGCCGCGCCGGGCTTTTTCGGCGTTGGCACGGGACTGCTCGAGGGAAGCTTGCAATTCCTTGTCGTCAAAGGTGATCAAAACCTGGCCCGGCTGGACGGAATCGCCTTCGCGGACCAACACCTTGTCGATGCGACCGCCAATTTTGGAACCGACACGGATGTTGCGGGCTTCGACGGTGCCCGAGCCTCGCAGGGCGGTGTCGCCGCGGAACCAGCCGGCATACAGGCCAGTGGTGGCCAGCACGGCGGCAGCAACGAGAAGAATCAGGATGCGCTTGCGGTTCATGAAACTTAGTCTCCTGACGTGAAGAAAGGGACCGGCAACGGCAACGGCGAGTTCCCGCGAGGCGCCAAGCCGGACCACAGCAAGTTGAATGCGGTTTCGATCCGGGAGTGCAATGTCGCGTCGCCGTAAAGCGACCAGATCAGAAGCGTGCCGAAAATGGTCTGGCGAAAAACGTGGGCGATCTCCGCGGCAGGAAGGTCGTTGCGGATTTCGCCGCGATCCTGACCGAGCTGAATCATCTGGCTATGAAGGGCATGGACGCGCTCTTGCAGGTCCATCATGGCCTCACGAACCGGAGTTGTTGAAAGATAGGCCTGGAGAAGCGCGCGGATGATGGCGGGGTTGCGAGTAGGCTCCTGGGTCATTCGGACACCCAGCGAACGGAGGAACTCCGGCATGGGCTCTCCCGAATGGCGAGCCATTTCGATGGCTGCTTCCAGCTTGCCGAGTTGCATTTCGCCGAACGCAAGCAGGATATGGTCCTTGCTCGGGAAATAGTTGAAAAACGTGCCTTTGCCGACGTCAGCGGCCTCGGTGATGTCCTCGACGGTCGTTTCGGCAAATCCCTTTTGAGCGAAAAGATCGAGAGAGGCGCGGAAAAGACGCTCGCGGATGTCCGCGCTGCGGCGCTGGCGACGGTCGGAGGTGGAGACGGGCAGTGCCGTGCGGGAAATGGATTTTGAACCACGGACCATAATGACCAATCCTCATAAATGACCATAGGTCATATTGTGCCAGATGTCAAGGACAACATTCGCAAGCTCAATTGGACTAGCTAGCTAGTTGCAAGACTGTGATCTGCGAGCCATAGAACCTACAACGCCCCGGTTTGAGCCTGGGTGCCTTGAGAAAGGCGTCGGTTAGAAGCTACTACTTGAGAGATTCCGGGTCCGAAGTGTTCTTCGGAGACCTTTGGTTTAGATAGGCAATCATTTTTTGAGCGGCGGGGGGAACGGCAACAGCACCTTTGAAGACGATGGATTCTGCCTCGATTTTTTTGCCGTAGATGCGCTCATTGGCTTCATTGTCAGGGCGAACCGTCGAGCCTTCCAAGGAAAGGCCGGCACAGAGGCCGCGTGAGCGGGAATAGCTGAAAACTTCGGCGCGCATCGTTACATCGGTGGACGCATTCGCCGTGCGCCCCTTGGGACCCGCGGCTGCGGAGGCATCAGCGCCAAGCTTTACCTTGCTGCTCAAGATGGCGCGAGCGCCACGCGGATTCATGACCAGCAAGACGAAATCCGTGGCTTGGCCGCCGAGTTGCAAGCCAAAGCTGCCACCCTCCAGTGCCATCATCGTAGGCGCGCTCCACGGGCCGGTGAAATGCTCACCGGTGCGGCATGTCATCGCGCCGCGGCCGTAGCTGCCGCCGATAACAAACGCGGCCTTGAGCACGGACGGAAACACGATGATGCATTCGGCCTTATCGATTAGGTCTTGAGGAATGTCGTCGGGGATGTCCATGACTTCTTTGATCACGCTCCCGCAATTTTCCAGGCGTTCGGTTTCCTTCTTATCTCCCGCCGCAAAGAGCGGCAGCGCAACGAGCGCCAATGCCATCAGGGAAGAGATCATGCGCTTAATCACTGTTCACCTCGTGGTAGTTTTCTGGGCTAGAGCCATCATAGAGTGCCGGCAAGCCGGGCGCAACCTTGGGCTTCGAAACGGGGTCTCGGAATGAACCTTGAAGCAGGGGTTTGTTCCATAAATGAGACGCGCCGACGACAGATTGCCTTGCCTTTCGACTATACTTTTCGGAGAACGACTTACGACGCGAGTGAAAAATGAGAATCGAGAAAATCCTGCAGCGATGTGCGGCAGTGGCAGTGGCGAGCGCCGCGTGGACCGTCGGAATTGGCGCGCAACCCCTGGGCGCACAATCAAAGGCCACGGCAGCGCCGGTTTGCTGTGGCGCAAAGAAACAGAGTGCCGCTTCCAAGAAGGCGACGGCGAGATTCGCCGCGCGCATGGAAGCGTTGCTGGGAACGACGCCCACGAACAAGGGCGAGTGGGGACTGCTTATTGTGGATGCCGAGAGCGGCAACACGTTGTACGAACAGAACGCGGACAAATATTTCGTGCCGGCTTCGAACATGAAGCTGTTCACGACGGCTCTGGCACTGGCGAAACTGGGGCCGGAGTACCGCTTCCACACGACGCTGGAGACGCGGGGCACGATTTCGAGCGAGGGAGTGCTGGGCGGAGATCTCACGCTCGTGGGGCGCGGCGATCCGAATCTATCGAATAGAAAATTTCCGTATGAGCTGAAGGAGGAATTTGATGGTCCGCCGGAAAAGGCGCTTGTGGAGCTCACGGATGCACTGGTGGCCAGGGGCGTCAAGGAAATCTCCGGAGACGTGATCGGCGATGACAGCTATTTCCCTCGGGAGCGCTATCCGAACGGATGGGAAATCGACGACATGGTTTGGGAGTACGGCGCGGCCATTTCCGCGATTGTCGTGGACGACAACACGGTAGCACTGACGCTCACCCCAGGCGAACAGGCGGGCAATCCCGTGCAGGCGGCGGTGACTCCCGCGACGCCGGATTTCACGGTCAAGAATGAGGTGATCACTTCAGCCGCGGACGTGAAATCGGATTTGACGCTTACGCGGGAGCCGGGATCGAATCTGATCGTCGTGAAGGGGAGTTTGCCAGCGAAGAGCGCGCCTCGGAAACTGGTTCTGGCCATCGAAGAACCGGCGCAGCATGCAGCGACGCTATTGAAGCGGCTGCTCGAGGAGCGAGGAATCAAGGTGGCCGGACTCGCGAGGGGATGCCACGACCACAGAGAAGCGGCCGGCGATCCCGTTGTTCTGGCGGAGCACGTTTCGGCACAGCTAGGTGACACGGTGAAACTGATCAACAAGATCAGCCAGAACCTGCACACGGAAATGCTGTTGCGGACGGTGGCCCGACAAAACGGGGTGTGGGGCACGCTGGACGAGCTGATGAAGATTCCATCGGATTTCTACCTGGCGGCGGGAATCGCGCCGGGCGACGTGATTCAGACGGACGCCTCGGGATTGTCGCGGCACGATTTGGTGACCCCGCGGGCCATCGTGACGCTGTTGGGCTTTGCGCAGAAGCAATCCTGGTTTGGGTCCTACTATGCGTCACTGCCGGTGGCGGGACAAGACGGCACGCTGGAAGAGCGCATGAAAAACACGCTGGCGGCGGGACGAATTCACGCGAAGACGGGCTCGGTGGAACACGTGAGGACGCTGTCGGGATTTGCGGAGACGCCGGGCGGGCGGCAGGTGATCTTTTCATTTCTGAGCAACAATCAGGGTGGAAAGAGTCATGAAGCGGCGGATGCTTTGACCGGACTGTGCGTGGCGATGCTCGAGGAGTTCAATGTGACGCCTCCGAGGCGGGGGTTGGAACACAAACACCCGCGGTGAGATCGAAGATTGCAGATGGGGAAGGAATTCATCGTCACGGTGTTTGGAAGTTCGCGGCCGCGCGAAGGTGAAGCGGACTACGAGGAGGCGCGGGTCCTTGGGCGAGCTTTGACGAAGCACGGATTCTCTGTTTGCACCGGCGCTTACGGCGGGGTGATGGAAGCGGTATCGCGCGGGGCGAAAGAAGCTGGCGGGAAAACTTACGGCGTGACGGCGGATTTTTTCAAGAATGCGAAGCTGAATCCGTGGATTGACCTCGAAGTGCGAATGAAGACTTGGGAAGAAAGGCTCTTCGAGCTGATCCGGTGCGCGGACGCTTATGTGGCTTGCAAAGGCGGGACGGGAACGCTTGTGGAACTTGCTGTTGTGTGGGAAATGCTGAATAAATCGGTGATGAACGGAAAACCGTTCGCGGTCCTCGGGGATTTCTGGCAGCCGCTTCTGGATCGCGTGCGGGAAGTAGAATTGGGTCACCCGGCGCCCTGGGGCGAGGCCAACGGGCGGCTGGTGTATGTGGCGACGTCCCCGGGCGATGTGGCAAATCATCTGACTACGAAATTGAAGCCAACATAAGATGTCACGGACGGCGCAAGACGTATTGGAGTTCGACAAGCTGCGCGAATTGCTGCGGCTAAGGACGACGTGTGTGCCGGGGCGGCGAGCTGTGGACGAGCTCGAGCCGAGGATGGAGCGCGCGGCGCTGGAATCGGCGTTCGCGCTGATTCGCGAAGCAGGGGAGTGGCTGAGCGCGGGGCGCGAGCTTGGATTTGGCGGGCTTACCGATCCGCAGAGCTGGCTCGAACGGATTGAAGGGCTCGGCGCGACGCTGGAGCCGGGAGAATTCCTGGATGCGGCGTCGTTGCTGGAAACGACGGAATGGCTGCGGCGGCAGTTTCGCGAAGAAGCGGTGAAGTTTCCCTTATTGGCGGCACGGGCGGCTTCGCTTGGTGATTTTCGAGATGTGAACGAAGCCGTCCGGCGATGCGTGCTGCCGAACGGCGAGATCAGCGACCATGCATCGGCGGCGCTGCAGCGAATCCGAGCAAGCATCACGGAGACGCGCGATATGATCCACAAGAGCTTGAAGCACATCTTGCGCGCCCGGAATGCAGAAGCGGAGGAAGACTACGTCACGCTGCGGAATGATCGTTTCGTGATTCCCGTGCGGACCGAGCATCGGCGGAGCATTGCCGGCGTCGTGCATGGAGCGAGCGCGACGGGGCAAACGGTGTTCATGGAGCCGTTCGAAACCGTCGAGGCAAACAATCAGCTCGTGCAGCTTGCCGAGGACGAAGCCGCGGAAATCCTTCGGATTTTGCGGGAGCTCACGGGGAAGCTGCAAGTGATCCGGGGACCGCTCCTGGCAGCCGCCGGGACGATCGCGGAGCTTGACAGCCTGTTTGCGAGGGCGCGATTCGCGCGTGATTTTGGCGCTGCGATCCCGGAATTCTCCGAAACAAATGAACTGTGTCTGGAGGGTGCGCGTCATCCGGTGTTGGAGGATAAGCTCCGCAAGGAGAATCGCGCCATTGTGGCGATGACCTTGACGCTCGGGGGAGAAGAACGCGTACTGGTGATCAGCGGACCAAACACGGGCGGCAAGACCGTGGTACTGAAAACGACGGGCATGACCGCGCTGGCGGCGCAGTCCGGAATTCCAGTGGCCGCGCAGCGGGCGCTCCTGCCGCTGTTCGACCGTGTGCTGGTGGATATCGGCGACGAGCAATCGATCGCGGCGGATTTGTCCACTTTCTCGGCGCACATGCTGAACTTGAAAACCATGCTGGAGACAGCGACGCCGAATTCTCTCGTGCTTGTGGACGAAATGGGCACGGGAACTGCGCCGGAGGAAGGCGCCGCGCTGGCGGTGGCGCTGCTGGACGAATTTCGCGCCAAGAACTGCATCGTGCTGGCAACCACGCATCACGACCGACTGAAGACGTATGCATCGACCGCGCCGGGCGTGGTGAACGCAGCAGTGGAATTCGACGACGTGAATCTGCGGCCCACATATCGCTTGATGGTGGGCGTGCCGGGAGGCTCAAGCGGAATCGCGATCGCGAAGCGACTGGGGATCGCCACAGGAATCATCGAACGTGCAAGGTCCCTGCTGACGCGCGAATCACGCGAAGCCGCGGACCTGATTGCCTATTTGCATCGCAGTCGCGGCGAGTTGGATCGCATGCAGCGGCAGATGACCACCGAGCGTAGTGCCTTGGAGGAAGAACGCAAGAAGCTGCGAACAGAGTGGGTCGAACGGCAGCAGAGGCGCATTACGGAGCTGGAAGCCAAGTTCGCGGAGATGCACAAGCGCTTTGATGAGAATGTCGCGCGCGTCGTCGAAGCGGTGAAAGACCGGCAACTGCGCGCGCAAACAGAGAAAACGGCGCGGCGGAAGATGCAGGACGTTCGCGGCGAAGCGCGCGAAGAACTGAATGCCGCGGTCGTGCAAACCATTTCGGAATCGCAATCCGATCTCGGCGTCCAGGCTGCCTCGCCGGAAGCGGTCAGCGCGGACCGGCTGCGGCCCGGCGCGAGGATACGCGTGAGAGGGTTCAACAAGCCGGTGCTGTTGCGGCGCATTGAGGGATTGTCCGCGGAAATCGAAGCCGGACCGCTGCGCATGAAAGTAGCGGTGGATGAAATTACCGGCGTGGAACAAGCGGCGCCCGCGCCGCGATCAAGTTCGACGGCGGGCAAGCTGCCGAGCGTGACGGTGACTTTTCAGCGCGGGGAAGCCGGCACTTCTGACGAAATCAACGTGATCGGCATGACCGTGGAAGAGGCCACGGATCGGCTGGACAAATTCCTGGATGACGCTGCGTTGGCGCGCAAGGCGCGAATCAGGATCATTCACGGGCACGGAACGGGCGCACTTCGCAAGGGGATTGGCGAGTTTCTGACCTCGCATCCTTTGGTTGAGAAGCATTGTTTCGAAACCGAGGAGCACGGAGGAAAGGCGATCACCATCGTGGAGTTGCAAAGATAGAAAAGGGGAAATCAGAAAATCAGAGGGTAGAAACTAGACGGACGTCCGAATCCTGTTTCTAAAGAGATGCCTGCAGCGCCGCTTTGCTATACTCGCCGCATTCCGATAGCCAACCTACTACGAGGTGCCTGGGATGAAAGCTTTGAAGAATTCGTTGTGGCATCCAAGAGCGGGGAGAGAAATCAGCCGGTGGGGAGTGCTCATTGCGGTGGTTCTGGCCGCGTTGGCTGCGACGGCGATCACGGCAAGCGCGCCGGCGCCGAAGAGGACGGTGATTCGGGCGGGGCACGTGCTCAACGTGCGCACGGGGGAGTTGCGGGCCAACCAGGCCATCGTGATGGAAGGCGATAAGATTGCGCATATCGCGCCGTCCAGCGAAGTCAGCGCGGTTGCCGGAGACACGACGATCGATTTGCCGGATGCCACGCTGCTGCCCGGTTTGATCGACATGCATACGCATCTGACGTTTGATTTGAGCTCGCTGGGATACCAGGGGCTGTCGATTTCAACAGCGCGAGAAGCGCTGCATGGCGCGAGGAACGCGCGGCGGACTCTCGAAGCTGGATTCACCACAGTGCGCAATGTTGGAGCGAAAGACTATGCCGATATAGCGTTGCGTGATGCCATCAACGATGGCGACGTAATTGGGCCGCGTATGGTCGCTTCGGGCCCCGCTGTTGGAATCACCGGCGGCCATTGCGACGAAAATCTGCTCCCGCCTGCGTTTCATTTTCAGGGAGACGGAGTGGCCGATGGCGTCGAGGGAGTGCAGCACAAAGTTCGCGAAGTCATCAAGTACGGAGCGGACGTGATCAAAATTTGCGCCACCGGCGGCGTGCTATCGAAGGGCGATGACCCGAACGCCTCGCAGTATACTCTCGAAGAAATGAAAGCGATTGTGGCGGACGCGCACCGGCTCGGCAGGCGCGTGGCGGCGCATGCTCACGGCGCCGAAGGCGTGCGCTGGGCTTCGGAGGCCGGTGTTGATTCGATCGAGCATGGCCACCTGATGGACGACGCGGCGATCGCCACGCTGAAGAAAAACGGAACTTATCTCGTGCCGACGCTTTTCCTCGGCGAATATATGGAAAAGAACATGGAGCGCAGCGACTTGCTGGAGTTTTCGAAGCAAAAGATGCGCGATGTGATCGCCGCGATGCGCAAGAACGCAGGGAAAGCGTTTGCCGCCGGTGTGAAAGTGGCGTTCGGCACGGATGCGGCGGTCTATCCGCATGGGCTCAACGCGGGTGAGTTCCACGTTTACGTGAATCTGGGAATGACGCCGCTGGCGGCGATCCAAACGGCGACGATCAACGCTTCCGACTTGCTTGGATCGAAGTATCTTGTCGGTTCGCTGGAGCCAGGTCGGTGGGCGGACGTGATTGCTGTGGATGGCGATCCGACGAAGGACGTTACGATACTCGAACACGTAAAGTTCGTTATGAAGAATGGGACCATCTACAAGAACGACTACTCGAAACGGTAATTGTGAACGGCGGAATGGCGGAAGCAGGATCATTTGCGGATCGGGTGAAGCAGCAGGCGGACATCGTTCGCGTGGTGGGGGAATACGTCCGCTTGAAAAAGAGCGGGCAGAATTTTACCGGGCTGTGTCCGTTCCACGCGGAAAAGTCGCCGTCGTTTGCTGTGCATCCGACGAAGCAGATTTATCACTGCTTTGGATGCGGCGTGGGCGGGGACGTTTTTAAGTTTGTGATGGAGATGGAGAAGTGTGCATTTCCCGAGGCGATTCGAATCGTTGCGGAGAAATGCGGGATCGCGGTTCCGCGGCAGAAGGAGCGTTCGCCGGAGGAACGAAAGGAGAATCAGCAGCGAGCCGTCCTCGTTGAGATACACCGTGAGGCGCAGACTTTTTTCGTGAAGCAAGTTGAAGGGACAGTGGAAGGGAAAGCGGCCCGGGCGTATCTCGAAGATCGCGAGCTAGATAAGGATGCGATCGCGCGTTTCGGAATTGGATACGCACCGAGCGGTGGCGATGCTCTGCTGCGCCATCTGAAACACAAGTACAACGAAAAGTTGCTGGTCGAATCGGGGCTGGTTTCTCGCGACCAGAGTGCTGGGAGGTTGTTCGACCGGTTCCGGCGGCGCATCACGTTTCCCATTTCGAATGAATCGGGAAAGATCGTGGCATTCGGAGCTCGCGCGCTGGGCGATGACATGCCGAAATATCTCAATTCACCCGAGACGCCGATCTATTCCAAGAGCAATGTGCTCTATCACATGGACCGTGCGAAGGAAGGAATCCGGCGGCAGGACTTCGCGATTTTGGTCGAAGGTTACATGGATGCGATCGCGGTGGCGCGCGCGGGGATCAGCAACGTGGTAGCGAGTTGTGGTACGAGCCTCGCCGAGCCGCAGATCAAGTTGCTTGGCCGTTTCACGCGGCGCGTCATTGTGAATTACGATCCAGACACGGCGGGGCAGATCGCCACGGAGAGATCACTCTCCCTGCTGCTCGAGCAGGACTTCGAAGTGCGCGTGCTCGCGCTGCCGCCGATAGGCGATAGAAAGGCTGACCCCGATTTATTTATCCGCGAAAAGGGGGCGGAGGAGTACCTCAAACTGCTGAAAGAGGCACCGCCTTACGTGGACTACCTGATTGCACGGGCCCGGCAGATGGATTTGACCAGTGGAGAAGGAAAACGGCAGGCTGTGAATTTTTTGTTGCCTTACGTCCAGAAAATCCCCAATCGCATCCTGCGCTCCGAATGGGCAACGCGCATCGCGCAACAACTGCGACTGGATGAGCCAGTGCTGCGCGCAGCACTTAGCAAAGCGGCAGCGGAGCGCCGAAGCGAGGTGAAGATTCGGCCGGAACTCGTCGGACGCGCGGCCAAGCCAGTGGAGCGGCGGCTAATTCGTATGCTTGCTGAGGCGGAAGGCTTCCGGCAGGAACTTGCCAAGCAACTGCAAAATGCCTGTTTGTATCACGGCCTGGAGACGGAGAAGATTTTTGCGGCGCTGGTGATCGCCAGCCTGTCCGGGCAGCCTCTCGAAGCCACCGAAGTAGGGGCGGTGCTGGAGGAGCGCGACCGGCGGCTGCTCTTCGAGATTTTGTTCGAAGAGGCCAACGAGCCGACCTGGGAAGAGGCCATGAGTTGCATCGAGGCCCTGCAGCACCGGCAAGCCGAGCGGGAGCTGGCCGACGTGCAGCGCAGCATCGAGGCAAACCCACCCGGACAGGAACTGAGAGGACTGCTGGAAAAAAAGCAGGAATTGATGCGGCGGCTGGCTGCCGCACGTTGACGTCTTCGGCGGGACCACTCTTCCAAAATCGAAGAGAAACTCCTTGCTCTGAGCGGAATGAGGAATAGTCCGTCGATCCCTTATCGCTCGAGGTCTTCCACAGAAATCCACGAATTAAAATGTTGACGGGATGAGACTTAAACGTGTAGCGTAATAGGGTTTCGCGAGTAACGGTTTTACCGTTAAGCGCATCTATATAGGTGTATTCTAGCGGCAGGGGCCGGGCTCCAAAGGTGCGGGAGGCGGGCGACGCACGGGGCCAGCGGCGGGCAAGCGGCGCGGTGCAGAGTTATTCAAACAAAAATAGCGAGCGATCTTCTCCGGGAAATTCCCCCCGTGGTCTGCGCCTGCGCGCCAGCCTGCGCGTGTCTCCCCCGGTTTGCCCGGGAGTGCTTGGGATTGCGGTCAATTAGCGGGAGGAATTTGTGGCAGCGGTAGGCCTTGAAGAGAAATATGATGCGGTACGCCAGCTCATTGCGGTGGGCAAAGAGCGCGGTTACCTGCTTTACGACGAAGTAAACGATTCGCTTCCGGCAGAGGTCCATTCCTCGGAAGAAATCGACGATCTCCTCACAACCTTCGAGCGGAATGGCATCGAGATCTATGAAGACCAGGCGTCGGCAAAAGCCGCGCGCGCCGTGGAAGTTTCCGCGGAGGCGGGCGACCACGAAGCCGTCGTCAAGGACGATGCGCACTCCGACGAAGGTAGCAGCGATCTCGACCTGACACCTGGTTCGCTGGAAAAAACAAACGATCCCGTGCGCATGTATCTGCGCGAGATGGGCACCGTACCGCTGCTGACGCGCGAAGGCGAAGTCACGATCGCAAAGCGCATCGAGCGCGGGCAACTCGTGGTGATGAAGTCGATCACGCGCTCACCGATTGTCATCAAGGAGTTGATTGCTGTTGGCGACGATTTGCGCAAGGGCGTACGGTCCATCAAAGAGATCGTACAGTTCGACGATGAAGAGCTGACCGAAGAAAAGATCGCCAATAAGACCAAACAGACGCTCAAGTACATCGACAAGATTGCGAAATTGTACGAGACGGCGCTGAAGCAGGCCGCCAAGCTCGATAAAACACCGAAGGCGAAGAAGCGGTCGTACATCCGCGCGAAGTGGGAGGTGGCGCGGACGCGCGTGGAGATTTCCGTCGCCATTCGCGACATCGATTTCAATCCGTTTGAGAAAAAGCGGCTGATCGACAAAATGCGCGGCACGGTCGAGCGGCTGCAATCGCTGGAACGCGAAGCCGGTCGGTTGGAGCGCCGCGCGGACGTGGCCAAAGGCGACGTTGCGGCGGAGGCCCGCAAAGAACTGCGCACGCGCCGCACTGAGCTGAAAGACATCGAGGAAGCCAGCGAGGTCGGGCTCACCGAGTTGAAGCGCACGCTGACTTTTATTCACCGTGGCGAGGCGGAAGCCGAGCAGGCCAAGAAAGAATTGATCGAAGCTAACCTGCGACTGGTCGTTTCGATCGCCAAGAAATACACCAACCGCGGATTGCAGTTTCTTGACCTCATTCAGGAAGGCAACATCGGCCTGATGAAAGCGGTGGACAAGTTCGAGTGGCGCCGCGGGTACAAGTTTTCGACGTATGCGACGTGGTGGATCCGTCAGGCCATCACTCGCGCAATCGCTGACCAGGCGCGCACCATCCGAATTCCGGTGCACATGATCGAAACGATCAACAAGCTGGTGCGCACTAGCCGCCAGCTGGTGCAGGAACTGGGCCGCGAGCCGACCAGCGAAGAAATCGCCAAGCGCATGGATATCCCCGTGTCCAAGGTGCGCAAGATTCTGAAGATCGCGCAGGAGCCGATTTCGCTCGAAACTCCCATCGGCGAAGAAGAAGATTCGCATCTTGGCGATTTCATTGAGGACAAGGCCGTGGTTTCGCCATCCGATGCGGTCATCAACTTGAACCTGAAGGAACAGACTTCTTCCGTGCTGAAGACTCTGACGCCGCGCGAAGAAAAAGTCATCAAGATGCGCTTCGGCCTGGACGACGGCAGCGAGCATACACTCGAAGAAGTCGGCCAGTCGTTCGCCGTCACTCGCGAACGCATCCGCCAGATTGAAGCCAAGGCGCTGCGCAAGTTGCGCCACCCGTCGCGCTCGCGCAAACTGCGCGCCTTCCTCGAAGGCCCCTCACGCGATTACCTGTAGAAATTCAGAACGACCTGAGACAAAACGCTCCGACAACCTCGGGGGCCTCCCTATTTTGGGGCCGGATTGTTCCGTGGAACCCGGCCGAACCGCACAAGCATACGGATAGTCCAAACCAGCGTGAACAGGACGAAGCCAGCGAGGATGTACCAGATGCGGGAAATATCGGGCCGGTTATCCGGATGCAGGTTGGACTGCATGGCATAGTCGAACGTAAGAATCATGGCCAGGAAAACGGCGCAGCCGAACCACCCAAAATACGCGTTCAGGAACGCCTGCGTTTCCCTAACATGCTCCGCCGCGAGCCAGTATTGTTTGTTTGGAAGGTTGATCAATTGAGGCGGCATTGCGGAGATAATCCGCGGAATGCCAAAGCCCACAAGCAAAGCGAGAACACTAACTCCGACAAACACGACAAAGAAAGCCGACTTCGTTTGCCAGCCGTTCGGCACGCCTTGCGCGTTAAAGTGCGAAGCCACCACTCCCGGCAGTTCCGAGTAGTAAGACCAAAAATAGATTGCCGCGCCGGCAGTGAGGACGACGAATAGCGCTCTGGGTAGCCTGGCATCTGGCATTTGAGTTTCTTACGGCAGAGTAGACAAGACTACCAGCGGAAACAATAACGACAGCACCGCGGTTGCTAGCGGAGTTACCGCGCATGCCAAGGAGAGTCGCGCAAGGCAGCTCGGTAAGAATGTTTCTCTCGCGAAGCACATTTCTTCTCAGTTACACGCTTCGAATTGATGCATATTAGAACCGTGGAGATTTGCTAGAGGTCAATGAAAACAACGAAAAAATTCATCGCCATCATTCTGGTTCTGCTCCTCGGCGTCACGGTGTACGGATTGTACCGCACGGGGCAGCTGGCAAACGCGCCGGTGACGCCGGACAATACGAAATATGGAGGCGCTGCGCAGGCACCCATTGTCGATCAGACGCCCCTCTTGACGGCGCAGCGGTTAGCGAAGATGGCCCTCAGCGCGGAGGAACTGCCGTTTGCCCAAGAAGCGTTGCGGCTCGGCGATCAAGAGATGGACCTTGCGTTTGCGGCGGCGGTGCGCGACGTAGAGGAACATCCGCCGGTGTCGAGCCCCGAAGCCAAGGTGATCCAGGCCCGGCTGCAGAAGGCGCAAAGGGCTCTGGAAGTGGACGAAGTGCAGGTCAAACAATTGACGGCCGAGGAGGAAAAGGCCACCGGACAGAAAAGAGACGCGCTGGATGATCAACTCGATGTGGCAAAGGCGCAACTTGAATTGGACCAGGACGAAGTTGATGACGCGAAGCAGGATCTAATCCGTGCGGGAGGCGATCCGCAAGGCCGCATTCAGACGATGGTCGAAGAGCACGAAGCGGCTTCGCACGCCGCGGACAGCCTGAAGGTGACGGTGACGGCGCCCGCGGAAGAGCGCGGACTGATTCACCGGTTTCAGCAGTGGTCGGCACTCCATCAAAAACAATTGGATTTGTGGCGCGCGAAACAGGATGCAGAGTCGCTCGCGGCATCGTTTTCCGCAAAGCACAACGCGATGGAAGCGCAGATCAGCACGGCCAAAAAGGAATCGAGCGAGGTACGCGCCCAGGCCGGTGCAAGGACCACGCCCTCCAGTGCCGGAAAGCGCGCGAACCGCAGCCGCGAAGAATCAACCGCCCTGCTGAAAGCGACCAAGCAACGCTCGGCCGACGAAAAAGCGCTTGCAAGCTTCGACAAGCGCATCGATGACCAGAAGCAATTGGCGGAAGTATACGGCAATTGGATCGACGTGATTGCGGTCAAGCAGCGTTCCGTCGTGCACCGTGTGCTGACGGGGCTGGCCGTCATATTTGGAATCTTGCTGATCGGACTGTTCTTCGATAGCTGGCTTGAGCGGTTGCTGGGAAGGACCTCGCTGGATCGCAGGCAGGTCGAAACGCTGCGCACGGTGACGAGCGTGGCGGTGCAGGTCTTTGCGGTGCTTTTCATTTTGCTCGTGATTTTCGGGCCGCCTAGCCAGCTCGGAACGTTCCTCGGGCTTGCGGGCGCCGGTCTCACTGTTGCGCTAAAGGATTTCATTGTGGCCTTCGTTGGCTGGCTGGTCCTGATGGGGAAAAATGGGATTCGCCTGGGCGATTGGGTGGAGATCAACGGGGTGACTGGCGAGGTGGTCGAGCTCAACATGTTTCACACAGTGCTGCTAGAAACCGGCAATTGGACCGATTCCGGCCATCCCACCGGGCGCCGCGTTACGTTCACGAATAGTTTTGCCATCGAAGGCCACTACTTCAATTTTTCAACTTCCGGCCAGTGGCTCTGGGATGAACTGCAGGTCGTTCTCCCCGCTGGACAGGATCCCTATCCCATCGTCGATGCGATTCAGAAAAAAGTTGTCGATGCTACGGCGGAAAGCGCAAAGCAAGCCGAGCAGGAATGGAAGAACGCGGCGCGCTCGCGCGACATGAGAGCTCTCTCCGCGGCGCCCGCGATCAACGTCAAGCCAGTCATCGGTGGCGTCGAGATTGCCGTGCGCTACATCACGCGCGCCAACGAACGCTACCAATTGCGCGCCAAACTCAATCAGGCGGCCGTGGATCTGCTCGGCCAGAAGGCTGTTCCTCCACCAGCGGCCCCTGCATCCGTATCCCCTTCCAACTAAACCAAGCCCCCGGGCAACGGGCCATCATTCTGGCTTCGCGCGCGAACTTGTTATGAGGTCAGCCCGAATTCTCCCGCCGAATACGTCCAGTCCAGTTTTTCCGCCGGAATGCAGCGCGCCACGCGCACGATACGCTCGCGCACGTTTCCAAAATATTGCAGCGACGGCTGAATCGTGCGGATTTCCATGGCGGCTTCGCGCTAAAGAATGCTCCGTCACCGAAGCTTAGGGCAAGAGCTGGCGTGCGCGGATCGAAGAGACAGTGGCTCCCGTGTAGAGCACGGCCAGCAGCGCATACCCCGCGACCAGGCCCGCGCCCTGTGCAACCCACCCCAGCGCAATACTCATGAAAAGCTGCACCACGGTCGTCAGAATCGCCATCGCGGATTGCGTCCGTCCCATGAAATGTCTAGGCACGATAGTCATCAAGGAAGACTGCGCCACCACTCCACCCAGCGCGCGGCAAAATCCAAAAAGAATCTGTATGATTACCGCACCAACAAGAAACGCGACGAACGGAGTCGCCATGTGCCCCACCGCGAGTCCGGCACAGGCCGCAACATAGAGGGGCATGCGCATGGCCTGGGGAAGCTGGCTCGCAATGAGTCCTCCGATGATCGCTCCGGTGGCCCAGCCAGCTTCCAGAAATCCCAACCCCCGCGGGCCGGAATGCAAAATATCATTTGCCAATGCCACCAGCACGATATTTGCGCTTACCACTCCCGCCATCATGATGGAATGCGTGATGCCCAGGGCGCGGACCAGTGGCTGCCGCCGCAGATACGCGAAGCCTTCCTTCATGTCGGCGTAAACCGCGAGCGACAGACCGGCTTCCGCGACCTCTGGATTTTCTCCGGTCTCCAACGCCTCGGCAGTCGCTTCGGTGACTTCGTTGTACTCCCGAGGATATTTTTGACTCGCCCGCGGTGAAATGTACCCGCAGCGCACGCGATAGAGGCAAAACGCGGAA
>Ga0066709_100000173_pt1 | contig 28264 bp, 23 predicted proteins | sample GraSoiAngelo_158_FD_79665 | JGI IMG/M metagenome (GOLD analysis project Ga0066709, IMG submission 79665) | Grasslands soil microbial communities from the Angelo Coastal Reserve, California, USA - 14_1009_16_30cm | ecosystem: Environmental > Terrestrial > Soil > Grasslands | place: USA...
CGGCATCGCCGGCGAGCTCAAGCCCAAACAGCAGGAATATCTCCGCGACATCCAGGATTCATCGCAAGACCTCCTCGTCATCATCGACGCCATTCTCGATCTGACGACGATCGATGCCGGTGCCATGGAATTGAAACTGGTCGAGATCGATGTCGTCGGCATCATGCAGGAATCGGGCGAGGCGCTGGGCCAGTGGATAACCAAGCGCGATCTCACCCTCAATATCGAAGTCGCCGAGGATGCGTCGCGCTTTGTCGGCGATTCCAAGCGCGTGCTGCAGATCCTGCATAATCTGCTTGCCAATGCCATCGGCTTCTCCTCCGAAGGCGGCATCATCCGCATGGGGGCGGCCCGTGACGGCGATGATATCCAGCTCTGGGTCGCCGATACCGGGCGCGGCATCGATCCCGAATTCCAGAAGCGGGTCTTCGACCGCTTCCAGTCGAAACCCATGCCGGGCGGCCATAGGGGTCCTGGCCTTGGCCTTGCCATCGTCAAGAGTTTCGTGGAATTACATGGCGGGCGTGTCACCCTGCGTTCGCAGGTCAATAAGGGCACGACCGTCATTTGCCGCTTCCCGATGCGTGGCCCCCATGCGCAGGACCGCGGCTCCCTTCAGGAGCACCGTCGCGGCTCGGTTGCGGCGTAATCAGTTCGGACAGCATGGCCTCATTGCAAAGACACCTGAAAGATACCGAAGCGACTGAAGCCCTGGGCGCCGAACTGGCGTTGATGGCCAAGCCCGCAAGCGTCATTTGCCTCCACGGCGACCTTGGCGCCGGCAAGACGACTCTGGCGAGGAGCTTCATCCAGGCTTTGGCGGGCGAGGAGATCGAGGTTCCCTCGCCGACTTACACCTTGGTGCAGACCTATGACACGGCGCGTCTTTCGGTCGCCCATGTCGATCTCTATCGCCTGACATTGCCTGCGGAACTCGACGAACTGGGCCTTGATGACCTTCTGGCGACCCATCAGGTGATCGTGGAGTGGCCGGAGCGGCTGGCCAGGGCTCTGCCGGCCGACCGGCTCGATGTGAGGTTGGTGACTGAGGACAAGGCGCGCATTGCGCAGCTCACCGGCCACGGGGCCTGGTCACTCGCTTTGAAGCGGCTCTCCGCCATCGCCGATTTCCTGAAAGATACGGACTGGGCCAAGGCCAAGCGGCTGTTCCTTGAAGGCGATGCCTCCTTTCGCCGCTATGAGCGCCTTGTGATGGGATCGAAGACCGCCGTCCTCATGGATATGGCGGAACGGCCGGACGGTCCAGCCGTCAAGAACGGCAAGCCCTATAGCGCCATCGCCCATCTGGCAGAGAACATCAACGCGGTGCTGGCGGTCAATGCCTGCCTCGTGAGGCGCGGCTATAGTGCGCCCAAGATTTTCGCCGCCCGCGCCAAGGACGGTCTCGCCCTCATCGAAGATCTGGGCTCCGACGTCTACGGAAGGAAAATCCTGCGCGGCGACGACATGACGGAGCCGCTCGAAGAGGCGGTGCGCGTGCTTGTCGACATGGCGAGGCAGGATTGGCCCGCGAAAGCCCCAATTCCCGACAATGGCTGGCATCATGTTTCACCCTATGACCGCGAAGCGATGACCATCGAGGTCGAGCTGGTGCTCGACTGGTTCTGGCCTTTTGCCAAGGCCTCGATTCCCTCCGACAAGGACAGGGCCGAGTTCCTCAAGGCCTGGACCGAGCTCTTTCCGCTCGCCGATCATGATCCTCCGGTCTGGATTATGCGCGACTATCATTCGCCCAATCTGATGTGGCTGCCGGAGCGTTGCGGCATCCAGCGGGTCGGCCTCATCGACACGCAGGACTGTGTCCTCGGCCATCCGGCCTTTGATCTGGCTTCGCTTCTCCAGGATGCCCGCGTCGATATCGACTTCGCCCTGGCCGATCGGCTGCTCGATCGATATTGCGCGCTCAGAAAGAACGATGCGGGTTTCGACGAGGCATCTTTTCGTTCGGCCTTCGCCTTTTTCGGCGCGCAACGCGCCTCGAAGATCCTCGGCATCTTCGCGCGTCTCGCCAAGCGCGACGGCAAGCGCGGTTATTTGCGCCATATGCCACGCGTGTCGCGCTATCTCGAGCGCAATCTCGGCCATCCGAAGCTTGCAACCCTGCGCGCCTGGTATGACCGTCATTTGCCGCAAAGTTTACGGGAGTCTCTGCCGCAATGACGGGCGTAGGAAAACGAGCCATGGTGATGGCGGCGGGCTTCGGCCAGCGCATGCAGCCTTTGACCAATGGCAAGCCCAAGCCTCTGGTGTCCGTCAAGGGCGTGCCGCTCATCGAATATGGTTTCGCGCGGCTTTGCGAAGCAGGCTGCGAGACGATCGTGGTCAATGTCCATTACCTCGCCGATCAAATCGAAGCCTGGGCGAAGCGACACGCCTCGCCCAAGGTCATCATTTCCGATGAGCGCCAGGAACTCCTCGATACCGGCGGCGGTATCGTCAAGGCTTTGCCGATTTTGGGCAGCGAACCCTTCTTCGTCGTCAATAGCGATTCGATCTGGATCGACGAGGGCCGTCCCGCCCTCGAGCGTCTGCGCGCCGCCTGGGACGAGGCCCGCATGGATTGCCTGCTTTTGCTCTGTCCTTCCGAGCGCACTGTCGGCTATGATGGCCAAGGCGATTTCCTCAAGGATAGCGAAGGCCGGATCATCGGGCGGGCTAGGCATGGCGAGAAAGGCCTCGCTTATATCGGCGCTTATCTCGTGCATCCGAGGCTCTTCGCCAATGTTCGCTTGTCGAAATTCTCCATGAATCTTCTGTGGGACAGGGCCATTGCGGACAAGCGTCTATTCGGGATCGAGCATAAAGGACTGTGGCTGCATGTCGGCACGCCCGAATCCATCGCCCTGGCCGAGGGCGCTCTCAAAGAAGCTCTCACGCTTTCGAGGTGAGGCGTGAGCCTCAGGCTGTTCAATATTCCATCCGATGTGGCTTTCCTGCCGGCTTTGGTGCGCGCTATCCTGGCCGGAAACTTCCCCGGCGATGCGCCCCCGCCGTCATTGGAAGATCTGCCGCGCTGGACCATTCTCCTGCCGACGCGCCGTGCTGTCCGCAGCCTGCAGAGAACCTTTCTCGCAACGGCGGGACGGGACGCGATGCTTCTGCCGCGCATCCGCCCGATCGGCGATGTCGAGGAAGATTTGCTGGTACCCGAGATATCGTCCGGATCTCCCGCCGATGATCTCCTGCCGCCCGCGATTTCGAGTCTCGAACGCGAAGCCCTGCTCATCCGCCTGATCGATGAATGGGCGGTGGCTCATCCCGATGAAAGACTGGCATTCGAGATTGCGGGCTCGCCTTCGCAGGCCATCGCCCTGGCGCGCAGCCTGGCCGAGCTCCTCGACACATTCGAAACCGAGGAGGCCGATCTCGACCGGCTCCCCGATCTCTTCGCCGCCGATCTGGCCGAGCACCGCAATTCGATCCTAAGCTTTCTTGCCATCATTCGCGAGAAACTGCCGGTCGAGCTGTTCAAGCTCGGTCTTCTCGGGCCGATGGAAAGGCGGAGCCGCCTGCTCAGGCTCGAAGCCCGTCGCCTCGCCGAAACATCGCCAAGCATGCCGATCATCGCCGCGGGATCGACCGGTTCCATCCCGGCGGCTGCCGAACTCCTGAAGTCGATTGCCGCTCTCCCGAATGGCGCGGTTGTCCTGCCGGGCCTCGACCAGACAATGAGCGAGGAAAGTTGGCAGCATGTCTCGCCGCAGCATCCGCAATTCGGCTTGAAGCGTCTACTCGAATCCTGGCACCAGACGCGCAAGGACGTGGCGCTTCTGCCGGGCATTGACGGCGCGCCGCGCCTGAGTGCCAGGCGCTGGCTCACTTCGGAGATCATGCGTCCGACAGCTTCGGCCGGAACCTGGCGCGAGGCCTTGCTCGCCGGCCGCGTCGAGATCGCCCATGGCATGGAAAGGGTCAGCCTGGTCGAGACGCGCGATCACCACCAGGAGGCGCAAGCGATCGCGCTCGTGATGCGTGAGGTTCTTGAGACGCCGGAGAAAACCGCCGCCCTGGTGACGCCCGATCGCGATCTGGCGCGCCGGGTCATCAGCACCCTTAAGCGCTGGGGCGTCGAGATCGATGATTCAGCCGGCGAACCCTTGATCCGCAGGCCTTTGGGATCACTGCTGGCGTGCCTCATCGATTACCGTCTTTCGGGCTTCGCCATCCACCAATTCGCTAAGCTCCTGCAGCATCCGCTGGCGATCTTCGGACAGGCCACTGAAATCGCGCGCAAGGCCGCGAGCCTCATCGATCTGGCCCTTCTGCGCGATGGCTGCGACCGGCTCGAACCGCAACTGCTCTCCGACGCCTTGCTCAAGGCGCGCGCAGAGGCCGAGACGAACGTCCATGCGCATATGGCGCTGAAGCGCCTCGGCGATGCGGAATGGGAACTGGCGCGCGACCATTGCGTCAAAGTGAGTGCCGCTCTGATCCCGCTGGTGCAGCGCGATGCTGACGCCGACACGCTCAGCCGGCATGCCGCGTGCTTCACCACTTGCCTTGCCGCTATTGCCGATGGGGCCGCCGATCCTCAGGCCAGCGAGGCGCTCGATCAGCTCGTCCAGTCGATGGCGACAGCGGAGCGTTTCCTCCCGCATTGCGGCCTCGAGCGCGCGCTTTTGTTCCTGGCGGCCTGGCTGCGCCGCCTGCCGGTGCGTCTGCCTGTCCATCATCCACGCCTCGCCATATTGGGCCTTCTCGAAGCCCGCCTGATCAATCCCCATGTCGTCATCATGGGCGGCCTGACGGAAGGAAGCTGGCCGGCCCAGCCCGATCCCGGTCCCTGGATCAACCGGCCGATGCGCGACACGCTGGGCCTCATCCCGCCCGAGCGCAGCATCGGCCTCACGGCCCATGATTTCCAACAAGGCTTCGGCGCGCCGGAACTCGTCCTCACCTGGTCGAAGCGCGTAAAGGACCAGCCTGCCGTCGCCTCGCGCTGGATTTTGCGGCTCAAGATGATTCTGGAAGCGATCGGCACTCCCTATGAGGGGGAAACCCGCTGGCAGAACTGGGCCAGGAGCTTTGATGAGGCGAAAGGCGATCGGCGTGTCGCGATGCCGCGGCCGAAACCTCCCGTCGCGGCCCGCCCGCGCAGTCTCTCGATCACTCAGGTCGAGAAACTGATGCGCGATCCCTATCGCATCTATGCCGAGAAAGTTTTACGCCTCCAGCCCTTGGCGCCAATCGGCGCCGTTGCTGATCCAGGCCTCAAGGGAAGCCTTATTCACGATGCCTTCAACCGGTTCTCGCTCGCCCATCCGGTTTCGTTGCCCGAGGATGCGGAAGGCGAGCTTCGCCGCATCGGCCGGGAGGTCTTTGCGCCTTATTTTTCCGACGCCGATGTGGCGGGCTTCTGGTGGCCGCGTTTCGAGCGCATCGTGCCGTGGTTCATTGCCGAGGAACGCATTCTGCGCCAGGGTCTCGCCCTGATCCACGCCGAGGTCGCGGGCGCCCATCATTTCGATGGCTTCACCTTGACCGGCAGGGCGGATCGCATCGATGTCCTGGCCTCGGGCAAGGCTCGGCTCATCGACTACAAGACGGGGCGGATTCCGACCGGCGCCCAGGTCAAGGCCGGCCTCGCGCCGCAATTGACGCTGGAAGCGGCTCTTGTCGCCGAGGCCGGCTTCACCGGCGTTCCCGCCATCGAAACGGATGAGCTCCTCTATATCAAGCTGTCCGGGGGCGCGCCGCCCGGTCTGCTGCAGCCCATCACCGATATCGATGTCATGGCGAAGGCGCGCGAGCATTTGGAGAAATTCAAGGCGCTGATGCGCGCCTATGATGATGCCGCCCATGGTTATCTGCCGCGCGCTGCGATGGAGAAGGAGCAGGACACATCGCCTTTCGACCATCTCTCGCGCTGGCGTGAATGGTCGCTCGCCGAGGAGGGTGCATGAACCTGTCCTTGCGCATCGCGAGTTACGAGCAACGCAGTGCTTCCGATCCCCATCGATCTGTCTGGGTGGCGGCCAATGCCGGATCCGGCAAGACGCATGTCCTGGTCGACCGGGTGATAAGGCTGATGCTCTCAGGCACGCCGCCCGACAAGATCCTGTGCATCACCTTCACCAAGGCAGCGGCCGCTGAAATGGCGGGCCGCCTGCATGGCCGTCTCGGCAAATGGGTCGTGCTCGAGGATTCGGAGCTTGTCCAGCATATCCGCTCCATGGGTCATCGGGAGGTGACAGCGGATACGCTCAAACGGGCGCGCGAACTCTTTACTTTGGCGCTCGAGACCCCGGGCGGCCTGAAGATACAGACCATTCACGCCTTTTGCGAAAGACTGCTGCAGCTCTTCCCCGTGGAGGCGGGCGTGGTGCCGGGCTTCGAGGTGATGGATGAAAGAAGTTCCGCCGAGCTTCTCGACCTGGCGCGCCGCACCGTCATCGCCGAGGCCGAGACGAAGGGCAATCCGGCCATGCGGCGCATCGCTGCGCGCGCCCAGGCAGAAGCTTTCGATGAATTATTGCGCACCATCCTGGTCAAGCGTTCCGACCTCTCCGTCGATTTCGATTACCTGCGCCGTAAACTCGGCTTGCGCAAGGCGGATACGGCCGAGAGCATCACGGACGAGCTTATCAATATCGATAGTGCTCTCTATGACAGGATGATCGCAACGCTCGAGCAATCCCTCAGCACCACCGATCAGAAATCGGCGGGCGCGTTGCGTTGTGCAAAAGCAGGGGATGCCGACGCCTTGAAGGACCTCTGCCTCAAGAAGGATCTCAAGCCCAGGGCCTTGACATCGATCCTCAGCAAGAAGCTGCGGACGGCGGAACCTTGGATCGCGGAAGCGCTTGAGCGCGAAATGGCACGCGCTCTTGGCCTGTTCGGCAAGCATGCCACACTCGACATGCTGGAGGCGACCGAAGCGCTCGTCGCTATCGCGGCGCGCATCATTGCCGAATATGAGAGGGTGAAGCGGCTCTATGGCCGCTATGACTTCGAGGATCTCATCCTGCGCACCAGACGGCTTCTGGTCGAGCAGGTATCCTCCGCCTGGGTCCTGTTCAAACTCGATGGTGGAATCGATCATATCCTTGTCGACGAGGCCCAGGATACGAGCCCGGCGCAGTGGCAGATCGTCAAGGCGCTCGCCGAAGAGTTCTTTGCCGGCGCCGGCGCGCGCGCCGATCTGGCCCGCACCCTGTTCGTCGTTGGCGACCGCAAGCAGTCGATTTTCAGCTTCCAGGGCGCTGATCCTACCGCCTTCGAGGACACTCGCCTGCATTTCGATAACCGCATCGAAGACGGGCTCGCCACCGTGGCGTTGAACGTTTCCTACCGCTCCACAGAGATCGTGCTTGAAACAGTCGATGCCGTATTCAAGAGCGCCTTGGCCCGCCGCGGTCTCAATGCCCGAAGCGATGAGGACATCCTGCATCAGGCGGTTCGCACGGGGCATGCCGGCCTCATCGAGATGTGGCCGGTGACACTCAAGGACGAGAAACCGGCCTATGATCCCTGGCTGGTGCCCGTCGATCGCATCGACCGCAACCATCCGGCGCGCAAGCTGGCGCGCCAGATTGCCGAAACCATCGCAAGGTGGCTCAGGGAAAAGCGCTGGATCGAGCCATTGGGGCGGCCCGTGCAGCCGGGCGACATCCTGATCCTGGTCAGGAGCCGCAATGATTTCTTCTCGAGCATGCTGCGCGAGCTCAACCGCCTGGGCGTGCCGGTGGCCGGCGCCGATCGGGTGACGCTCAATGATCATATCGCCATCCAGGATCTTCTGGCGCTGGGCCAGTTCGTCATTCTGCCCGAGGATGATCATGCACTCGCCTGCCTGCTCAAGAGTCCCCTGATCTCGCATGCAGAGGGCCGCGCCTTCAATGATGAGGATCTCTTCGATCTGGCGCAGGGCAGAGGAAGACAAAGCCTCTGGCAGCGTCTTGCCGCTAGCGAGGCGCTCAAGTCCATTGCCGCGAAACTGCGCCGATGGATCGCCATTGCGGACAGGGAAACGCCATTCGGTTTCTACAGCCGCGTTCTCGGCGAGGACATGCCGAGCGTTCGCCAGAACATCCTGGCGCGACTGGGACCCGAGGCGATCGATCTTATCGACGCCTTCCTCAATCGGGCGCTCGATTATGAGCAGAGTGAGACGCCGAGCCTCGCAGGTTTCCTCCACTGGTTCACCTCCGCCGAAACCGAGATCCGCCGCGACATGGATCAGAGCAGCGATGTGGTGCGCATCATGACGGTGCATGGCGCCAAGGGTCTGGAAGCCCATATCGTCTTCCTTCCCGATACATGTTCGCTGCCCGATGACAGGAACGAGGTACAGCCGCTGATGCTGCCGGCATCCGAGGGCAAGCTCATTCCCTTCTGGCGCTTCGGTGGCGGGGTCGAATCATCCGAGGTGAAAGCGTTGCGCGATCTCCTGCGCGAGCAGCGTCTCGATGAATATCGCCGCCAGCTATATGTGGCGCTGACCCGGGCCCGCGATGAGCTCTATATTTGCGGCTATACGAGCGATGATGCACCCAAGGACGGCAGCTGGTATGCGCTGATCAAGGCGAGCCTTGCGGGCGAGCGCGATGCGCAAGGCCTGCTGCGCCGGAAGGGAGTGCAGACGGCACCGCCGGAACCCTCGGCGGTGGCGCCCAAGGCGCAGGCAAGTGATGAAGTCCCAGCCTGGATCGCAATGAAGCCGCCGCGCGAACTTGCGGGTCGCGATTGGATCAACCCGTCGCGGCTGGTGCGTAAGACGGCTTCGGCACCCGCCGCAGCGATGGAACAGGGCCGGGCATTCCACCGGCTGTTCCAGCTCCTGCCTGATATGCCGGCCGGCGAGCGGAGCCAGGCAGCAAGTCGTCTCCTCGTCCGGCGCGGCATTGTCGGCGACAGGGCAAGGCGTCTGGCGGAACGGGTGATCGCTATCATCGAACACCCTGACTATGCCGCCTGGTTCGAAGGTGGCGGGCTCGCAGAAATCCCCCTGATGGCGGAATTGGGCGGCGAGGGTTTGCTCGCCGGCCAGGTCGACCGTATCGTGGTCAGGGAAAAGGACGTCCTGATCCTCGATTACAAGAGCGACCGCGCACCGCCCAAAGACGTTGCCGCTGTGCCTCTGGCCTATATCGCCCAGCTCGCTGCCTATCGGACGGCCCTCGCCCGCGTGTTCCCGCACAAGACGGTGACGGCGGCCCTGCTATGGACCGAGGTTCCGCATTTGATGATCATCCCTCCTGAAATGCTGGCAACATGATGTGCCGCGTCAGCCCAGGAAACATCGATAAAAGCGAGCAATATTCGAGAGATGACGAGAGATCTCTGGCGCTGCTGAGTCTTGCAAGCTCCAGGGTCATGCCAGCCATGTGGACGGACTGGCCTTGACCCTAGGGGTTGCGGTCCTTACCTTTTCATCACCGATTCCTACTTTCCCCCAACGAGGTTTCCATGGCTACCCAACCGGTCTCCGACTCTTCCTTTGACGCCGACGTCCTCAAAGCGGACGGCCCGGTGGTTGTCGATTTCTGGGCCGAATGGTGCGGACCGTGCAAGATGATTGCACCGGCACTCGAGGAGATTGCCAAGGAGCTGGGGACCAAGGTCAAGGTCGTCAAGATCAATATCGACGATAATCCGAAGACGCCGTCGCAATATGGCGTGCGCGGCATCCCGACCCTCATGCTGTTCAAGGGCGGCAAGGTCGCCTCGACCAAGGTGGGTGCTGCGCCCAAGGGCCAGCTCCAGTCCTGGATCGAACAGTCGATCGCCTGATCTGAAGAAGTCAATTTGCTTTGGGCCGTCCCGATATTGTCGGGGCGGCTTTTTCATTGCGCCTGAACTGCCGTCTGGTCGCGTCCATCGATCGGCGCCAGCGATAGAGATTGCCCGCTGGCCACGAGCATGTCGCGCAAGCTGGCGATCCGCTCGGGCGGCGTGTTGACCAGCACAACGAAGCACAAGGTGGCGCTCACCCGGCCGGTCTCGTCCTTGATCGGCGCTGCGATGCAATGCGTATAAGGATCGATAAGGCCCGATGTGGCGCACCACCCTTTCTGGCGCGCCAGCGCAACCGCTCCCAGGAAATCATCGATCGTCATGGCTGTGCCGCGTGGCGGATGAAGGTCATCGGGCGTCAGCATGGCGCGGATCTCCGCCTCGGAGAAGTCCGCCAGCAGCAGCCGGCCTGACGCCGTCCAGGGCAGCGGAATCCGCACGCCGACTTCCGAGCTGACGCGGAACGGCCGCTGCCCCGAGCTCATATGGGCGACGGTATATTGGCGCTCATGCAGCACGCAGAATTGCGTCGTCTCGCCGGTTTCGCGCGCCAGCCGCTCGACCTCGGCGCGGGCGCGCTCGAATAGATCATGGGCGCGCAGATAACTCATCCCGTAAAAATAAATCGCCTTGCCGAAAAAGATCTCGCCATTGGGACCGGTGCTTTCGAGCAATGACGCATCCATCAGGCTTTTGACCAGCGAATAGATCGTCGATCGCGGTGCTGCGAGCGCGCGAGCCAGCTCGCCGATGCGGACGGGCCGCCCGACGTGATGCAGATGGGCGAGGAGGGCAACGACGCGATCGAGGCCGCGCTCGCGGCTTGAGCCGCCGGCAGTTGCGGCCTGGTATGGGCGGGATGGCGGGGTCTGATCCAAGGACGGCTCCTTTCGCAAGGCTGGCCTTGTTTGTGGCGGTCTATGTGATAGTATGTACAACATACAGGATAGATGTCCAGTATATTGGACAAGTTACCCAAGGTTTCTGAACCACTCCGGCATCGTGGTTCAGCGAACAAACAACAATGGTGCCAAGGAGGGAAGCGATGGACCAGGATATCGAACGTCGTCATTTTCTGAGATTAGTCTCGATGGGAGCTGCCTTGGCTGGCGCTGCCGCACTCACCAGCGCGTCACTCAAGACCGAGCAGGCCTATGCGCAGGCGGCGTCAACGAGCCTGCTGCGCACGGTCCTTGATCGCGGCAAGCTCATCGTCGGCACGGGCAGCACCAATGCGCCCTGGCATTTCGAGAACGACAAGGGCGAACTCGTCGGCATGGATATCACCATGGCCAGGATCCTCGCCAAGGGACTTTTCGATGACGAGAGCAAGGTCGAATTTGTGCAGGAGGACCCGGCTCAGCGCATTCCCAATATCACCACCGGCAAAGTCGATATCGTCGTCCAGTTCATGACGATCTCGGCGGCGCGCGCCCAGCTCATCAATTTCACCCGGCCCTATTATGTCGAAGGCATAGCGCTGCTCACCCGCCCCGATGCGGCCAACAAAACCTTTGATGCGCTGCTCAAGGGCGGCAAGGATACCAAGGTCTCGATCCTGCAGAATGTCGGGGCCGAGGAGAATGTGCATACGATTCTCCCCGAGGCCCAGGTCCTGCAAGTGGACACGCAGGCCAATGTCATCCAGGCGCTCGATTCCAAGCGCGCCGATGCGGCGGCGGTCGATCTCTCGACAGTGCGCTGGATGGTGGCCAAAACTCCCGACCGTTATGCCGACAGCGGCAAGAGCTGGCAGAACCAGCTTTACGGGGCCGGCGTGAAGCAGGGCGATCTCGATTGGCTGACCTTCGTCAATACCTGCTTCAACGTGGCGATGTATGGCAATGATTCGGCCGTCTATGACAAAGCCTTCAAGGAATATTTCGGCGTCGACTTGCCGGCACGGGTGACAGGCTTTCCGTCCATCTGAGATTGAAGATAAGGCCGCCAGTGTGGTGGTTCAGAAATTTCCCACAGTGCTGCCTTCGGGATTTTGGGAAATTTCTGAACCGAAACCACACTAGAATCATAGATTTTCTAGTGTCCTTTCGAATCCGAAGTTCGTTCGGAGGTGCTTTCAGATGATGCGAACTTCGGATTCGGGACACTAGATGGGCTATGTACTCAATTTCACCCTGATCTGGCGGCATTTCGACAAGCTATGGTCGGGGCTGATCCTCAGCCTCGAACTCGCCGTCCTGTCGATCGGCATCGGCTGCATCATCGGGCTGGCGCTCGCCATCCTCTATGTCTCGGGGGGACGTATCCTACGTTCGCTCATCGCGGCCTATGTCGAGGTGATCCGCAATGTCCCCCTCATTCTGCTGGTCTATCTCGTCTTCTATGGCATACCGACGGTCTTCGATTTCGCCTACAGCAACACCACCTCCTTCGTCGTGACCTTGTCGGCCTATGCCGGTGCCTATCTGGTCGAGGTGTTTCGTGCCGGCCTCGATGCCGTGCCGCGCGGCCTCATCGACGCCGGCAAGGCCATCGGGCTGACGCCATTCCAACGTCTCGTCCATGTCCGCCTGCCGACGATGCTGCGCATTGCCCTGCCGGCTCTGTCGAACACCTTCGTCTCCCTGTTCAAGGACACGTCCGTCGCCTCGGTTATCGCGGTGCCCGAACTCACTTACGGAGCGCAGTGGATCAACTTCAACACATTCCGCATCATGGAAGTCTATCTGGTGGTCACGGGACTCTATCTCGTCACCGGCTACGCCATCCTCATCGGTTTGCGGGCGCTCGAGCGCCGCTACGCCATCGGGCGCTGACATGCTCGACCAGATTGCCTATGCCATACCCTTCCTGCTGCCCGGCCTTCTCGTCACGATTGAAGTGTCGCTGATAACGGTGGCGGTTTCGACCGTGATCGGCATCGTATTGGGGGTGGGTCTCGTCTATGGTCCGGCAGCCCTGCGTTGGCCAATCCGCGGCTTCAGCGACATTATTCGCGGCATCCCCATCCTGGTGCTCCTGTTCTTCGTCTATTACGGGCTGCCGCTGACGGGGCTCAACCTCCAGTCTTTCGCGGCCGCCGTGCTGGGGTTGACCATCTTCAAGGTCGCCCAGGTGATCGAATATGTGAGGGGCGCCATCGAAACGGTGCCGCGCGGGCAGATGGACGCCGCCAAGGCGATCGGCCTGCCTTTTCACGAGCGGTTTTTTTATGTGATAGCACCACAGGCGGTGCGGCGGTTCCTGCCGCCCTGGCTCAATGGTGTCACCGATGCGGTCAAGGGTTCGGCCTTGATTTCGCTGCTTGGCGTCGGCGATCTGTTGTTCGGCATCCAGAAAGTGGTGGCGCGAACCTATGATCCTCTCGCTCTCTATTGCTTCGGCGCACTGCTCTATTTTGTGATGAACTACGCTCTGTCCATCGCCAGCCGCGCGCTCGAACGCCGCTTCAGTTACATCCGGGAATAGAGGAGCTCATGGCTGCGTCTTCATCTGCAACAACGCCGCTCTTGCGTGTTCGCGCCGTGCAGAAATCCTTTGGATCGACCCATGTACTGCGCGGCATCGATCTCGAAGTGGCGCGCGGCGAAGTGGTGTCGATCATCGGACCCTCAGGCAGCGGCAAGACGACATTGCTGCGCTGCGTCAATTTCCTCGAGCCTTATGACCAGGGTTCCATCGCCATCGACGGCGTCGAGGTGGGCTATCGTGGCGATGAGACGCGCAAGCGCCGCTCGGAACGCGATCTGGCCCGCATGCGCGCTGAAACCGGAATGGTGTTCCAGCTCTTCAACCTCTTTCCGCATCTGACGGCCCTTCAGAACATCACCTTGGGCCTGACGAAGGTGAGAGGCCTTGGCCGCGCGGAGGCTAAGGACAAGGCTATGCACTGGCTTGGCCGCGTTGGCCTTACCGACAAAGCCGACCGCCTGCCGTCCGAGCTTTCCGGCGGCCAGCAGCAGCGCGTCGGCATTGCGCGTGCGGTCGCGATGGAGCCTAAGATCCTGCTGCTCGACGAAATCACCTCAGCACTCGATCCCGAGCTCATTGGCGAGGTGCTCGATGTCGTGCTGTCACTCGCGGCGGAAGGGATGACCATGCTCACAGTGACGCATGAGATCGGGTTTGCCCGCGATGCATCGCAGCGCATCGTCTTCATGGCCGAGGGCACCATCAGCGCCGAAGGGCCCCCCGCCGAGATCTTTTCTGCCAACCAGTCCAATGAGCGGCTGCGCAGCTTCCTCGCTCGGTTCAGCGCCGCCCACCGTTTGTGAGAAGAAATACGTCGATGAGCAGGAACTCACCTTACGAGCGGCTGCAGGCCTCTGGCCTGTCATTGCCGACACCTGCAGCACCTGTCGGTACTTATGTCCCTTTCAAGCTCTCCGGCAACATGCTCTATCTTTCCGGTCAGGGACCCAGGCAAGCGGACGGCCGGCTCATGACCGGCAAGGTCGGGCGCGATCTCGGCGTCGAGGAGGCCTATAAGCATGCGCAGCTCACCGGCCTCAATCTTCTGAGTGTCGCCCATAAGGCATTGGGCGACCTTGACCGCGTGGCGCAGGTCGTCAAGCTCTTCGGCATGGTCAATGCCACGCCCGACTTCCACGATCATCCCGCGGTGATCAATGGCTGCTCGGATTTGCTCGAGAAGGTATTCGGCGCGAGAGGCCGCCATGCCCGTTCGGCCGTCGGCATGGGATCATTGCCGGGCAATATCTCGGTCGAGATCGAAGCGATATTCGAAATCACAAAGGGTGACTCATGAACGATCAGGTGAAAGACCGTGACATCCGTCCAAGCCTGGGCTTGCGGCCCATCATCAACGTCTCAGGCACCATGACGGCGCTCGGTGCCTCGATCATCGTGCCAGAGGCGATCGCCGCGATGGCGGCCATTGCGCCGCAATTCGTCGAAATCGATGCACTGCATCGCAAGGCAAGCCGCATCATTGCGCGATTGACGGCTGCGGAGGCGGGCTTCGTGACCGCCTCCTGCGCCAGCGGGATTGCGCTTGCCGTCGCGGGCGCCATGACGCGTGATAACCTGCTGGCGATCGAACGCTTGCCCGACGATACCGCTGGCCTCAAGGCCGAGGTGCTGATCCAGGTCGGGCATATCGTCAACTACGGCGCATCGGTCGAACAGTCGATCCGGCTTGCCGGCGCGACGGTAGTACCAGTCGGCACGGTCAGCAGCAGCTACAGCTATCAGCTCGACAATGCGATCAACGAGCGCACCGCGGCAGCCCTCTATGTCGTGTCGCATCACACCGTGCAGTACGGCATGATTGCGCTCAAAGACTTCGCCGCGATCTGCCGCGCCAAGGACGTGCCGGTCATCGTCGATGCCGCGTCCGAATATAATCTGAAGGGGTTCCTGGCCCAGGGCGCCGATGTCGTCATCTATTCGGGCCACAAATTCCTCGGCGGTCCCACCACCGGCATTGTCGCCGGGCGCAAGGATCTGGTGCGCGCTGCGTATTTGCAGAATCGCGGCATCGGCCGCGGCATGAAGGTGGGCAAGGAGAGCATTGCGGGCGTCATGGCGTCGCTCGAAGCCTGGGAGAAGCGCGATCATGCGGGAATCCGCAAGCGCGAACGCCAGGCGCTCGATCTGTGGCTCAACACATTGCAGGCAATTCCCGGCATCGTGGCGGAGATCGTTCCCGATCCCACCGACAATCCACTCGACCGGCTCAAGGTCCAGGTCCATCCCGACAGCAGCTTTTCTGCGGCGAGCCTCGCCGCAGCCCTCGCGGCCGGCGATCCGCCCGTCATCGTGCGCGATCATGAGACGGAGCGCGGCCATTTCTATCTCGACCCGTGCAACCTGCATCCGGGCGAGGCCGAGATCGTCGCCGGCCAGCTTTCGAACACATTGCGCTCGTCGAATGCCGCCCGCTTCGCCGAAGCCGGCAAGGACCGCGGCGTCAAGGCGCTGCTCAGCTGGCCGGATTGAATTCGATGTGTATATTTTACCGCCGTCCCGCACCGGTCACTTGCGACATCGCCTCGCCCGAATGCCGGGCAAGGACGCGGCCCGCGAGATAGAGCGAGCCAGCGATCAGGATGCGCGGCGCCGGCGTGATCTGTGCCGCCTGCTTCAGCGCCTCTTCGAGACTGTCGGCGGTTTCGGCACTCATGTCATGACGGCGCGCCGCCTCGGCGAGCTCGCGTGCCGGCATAGCATTCTCCTCATCGGGAATGGTGAGCGTCACCACGCGATGGACGATTTCGGCGAAGGGCGTGATGAAGTCATCGATCGCCTTGGTGTTGAGCATGCCCCAGATGAGGACGAGGGGGCGCGACACGCGTTCGTTGAGTTCGCTGAAGGCGCGCGCCAGTGCGCGCCCTGCCGAAGGATTATGCCCGCCGTCGAGCCACAATTCGGCATCCTTCGGGATGAACGACCATAATTCGCCAGGACCCAGCCTTTGCATGCGCGCCGGCCAGATGGCTGTCCTGAGGCCTTGCGCGATATGGCTCTCACCGATGCGCGCGTCATCGAGGCTGCGCAAGGCCGCGATGGCGGTGCCGGCATTGTCGATCTGATGGCGGCCCAAAAGCTGCGGCAAGGGCAGGTCAAGGAGGCCGCTCTCATCTTGATAGACAAGGCGGCCATGCTGTTCATAGGCCTGCCAGTCCTGATTGGCGATCAAGAGCGGCGCGCCCTCAGTCTCGGCACAGCGCTCGATCTCGGCGCGCGCTTCATCGGGCTGCGGCGCTACGATCGCCGCTACGCCGGGCTTCAATATGCCGGCTTTTTCACGTGCGATCTCGGTGAGCGTGGCGCCGAGATATTGTTGATGGTCGTAGTCGATCGTGGTGATGATGCTGAGCGCCGGCCTGGCCACGACATTGGTGGCATCGAGCCTGCCGCCGAGACCCACTTCGAGAATGAGATAATCTGCAGGATGGCGTGCGAAGGCGAGGAATGCCGCCGCCGTGGTGATCTCGAAGAAGGTGATCGGCTCGCCGCCATTGACCGCCTTGCATTCTTCGAGGAGTGCCGAGAGCTGGTCTTCGGCGATGAGCTCGCCGCCACCGTGTCTGCCGAGCCTTATGCGCTCATGGAATTTGACCAGGTGTGGGGAGGTATAGCAATGAACAGAGAGCCCTGCGGCTTCCATGGCGGAGCGCAGATAGGCGATGGTCGAGCCCTTGCCATTGGTGCCGGCGACATGCAGCACCGGCGGCAGGTCGCCTTGCGGATTGCCGAGACGCGCAAGGATGCGCCACATGCGGTCAAGCTTGAGGTCGATGATCTTCGGATGCAGCGACAGGAGTCGCTTCAGTATGGCATCGCTGACGGCCATGCGGATCAGGAGGCAACCGGAACGAGCGCCGTACCGTTGCCGTTGCTGCTGTTCTTGAGGACGGGCGGCGCCTTCGACAGGAGCCGTATGACGCGGCTCACCGTGTCGCGGATCTGGTGGCGATGCACCACCATATCGACCATGCCATGGTCCTGCAGATATTCAGCGCGCTGGAAGCCTTCCGGCAGTTTCTCGCGGATCGTCTGTTCGATGACGCGCGGACCGGCAAAGCCGACGAGGGCGCCCGGCTCCGCAATGTGGACGTCACCCAGCATGGCATAGGAGGCGGTGACGCCGCCGGTCGTCGGATTGGTCAGCACCACGACATAGGGAAGCTTCTCCTCGCGCAATTCGCGCACCGCGATCGTCGTCCGCGGCAGTTGCATGAGCGACAGGATGCCTTCTTGCATTCGCGCCCCGCCGGACGAGGCAAAGAGCACATAGGGTGCCTTTTTCTCGACAGCGGCCCGCATCGAGGTGATGAGGCCCTCACCGGCCGTCATGCCGAGCGATCCGCCCATGAAGGAGAAATCCTGCACGGTGATGACGAGCGGAAGCCCATCCAGCGTGCCCGAGCCGGCGAGGATCGCGTCTTCGGCACCGGTCTTCTGCTTGGCCTCCTTCAGCCGATCCGTATAGCGCCGCTCATCACGGAATTTGAGCGGATCGACCGGAGCCTGCGGCAAGGCAATCGTTTCATATTCGCCGGCGTCGAACATGGATTTGAGGCGCACATCGGGCGCCATGCGCATGTGATAGCCCGATCCCGGAATGACGAACTGGTTGTTTTCGAGATCGCGGTAGAACACCATTTGCCCGGTCTCGGGGCATTTGACCCACATATTTTCCGGCGTCTCGCGCTTTGCGCCGAGGAGACCGCGGATTTTGGGACGGACGAAATTCTTGATCCAGTTCATCTGATTAACTCCGCACGCCCTGGGCGATCTCGCTCACCAGTGCATGCACGGCTTTGACGGTTTCGGGCGTAGGCTTGCCCGTCTTCGTGAGATTGTTCTTGACGGCATTTACGAGGGCCGATCCCACCACTACGCCATCGGCGTTGCGGGCGATGCTGCGCGCCTGTTCGGCGGTCTTGACGCCGAAGCCGACGGCGATCGGCAGCCTGGTATGGCCTTTGAGGCGGATGACATTCTGCTCGACGCTTTTGAGATCGGGCGTCTTGGTTCCGGTGATGCCGAGCACCGAGACATAATAGACGAAGCCCGACGTATTCTGGAACACGGCGTGGGCGCGCTTCTCATCGGTGGTGGGTGTGGCAAGCCGGATGAAATTGAGCCCGGCCTTGAGAGCCGGAAGGCACAGTTCCTGGTCTTCTTCCGGCGGCAGGTCGACGATGATGAGACCATCGACGCCGGCCGCCTTGGCGTCTTTCAGGAAACGGTCGACGCCATAAATATAGATCGGATTGTAATAGCCCATGAGGACGACGGGCGTCGTGGCGTCACCGGTGCGGAATTCGCGCACCATCGCCAAGGTCTTGATCAGCGTCTGGCCTGCTCTCAGTGCCCGCAACCCAGCCTCCTGGATCGCCGGACCGTCGGCCATCGGATCGGTGAAGGGCATGCCGAATTCGATGATGTCGGCGCCGGCCCTGGGCAGGCCCTTGATGATGTCGAGCGACGTCTGATAATCGGGATCGCCCGCCGTCACGAAGGTGACGAGAGCGGCGCGGCCTTCGCGCTTGAGATCGGCGAAGCGTTTGTCGATGCGTGTCGTCACAAAGTCACCCCAAGATGATCGGCGACGGTGAAGATATCCTTGTCGCCGCGCCCCGACATGCAGATCACCATCAGATGATCGGCTGGCTTCTTTGGCGCGATCTTCATCGCATGAGCAAGCGCATGCGAGGGTTCGAGCGCCGGGATGATGCCCTCGAGCTTGCAGCAGAGCTGGAAGGCTTCCAGCGCTTCCTTGTCGGTCGCCGAGACATAGTTGACACGCTTCAAGTCATTGAGCCAGGCATGTTCGGGTCCGATGCCCGGATAATCGAGGCCGGCTGAGATCGAATGAGCTTCGGTGATCTGCCCGTCATCATCCATCAGGATGTAGGTCCGGTTGCCATGCAAGACGCCCGGCCTGCCGCCGGTGATCGAGGCCGCATGCTTGCCGCTATTGAGGCCGTTGCCGGCGGCCTCGACGCCATAGATCTCGACATCCTTGTCGTCGAGGAAGGGATGGAACAGACCCATGGCGTTGGAGCCACCACCGATCGCGGCGACCAGCGATGAGGGCAGGCGGCCTTCGCGCTGAAGCATCTGTTTTTTCGTCTCATTGCCGATGACGCATTGGAAATCGCGGACCATTTCCGGATAGGGATGTGGGCCCGCAACCGTGCCGATGCAATAGAACGTGTCCTCGACATTGGCGACCCAGTCACGCAGCGCTTCGTTGAGCGCATCTTTGAGCGTGCGCGAACCTGAAAGGGCCGGCACCACCTCGGCGCCGAGCAGCTTCATGCGAAAGACATTGGGCTTTTGCCGCTCTATATCGACCTCGCCCATATAGACGATGCATTTGAGCCCGAAGCGGGCGCAGGCGGTGGCGGTCGCCACGCCATGCTGGCCGGCTCCCGTCTCGGCGATAATGCGCGTCTTGCCCATGCGCCGCGCCAGCAGGATCTGGCCCATCACATTGTTGATCTTGTGGGCGCCGGTATGGTTGAGCTCTTCGCGCTTGAAATAGATCTTGGCGCCGCCCAGATGTTCGCTCAGCCTTTCGGCGAAATAGAGCGGGCTCGGCCGGCCGACATAATGTTCAAGGAATCCATCAAGCTCGGCCTGGAAGGAGGGATCGGCTTTGGCATCCTCATAGGCTTTCTCTAGGTCGAGAATGAGCGGCATGAGGGTCTCGGCGACGAAGCGGCCGCCATAGATGCCGAACTGTCCTTTTTCATCGGGGCCGGTGCGATAGGAATTGAGCTCGATCTTGTTCATGCGGGTTATCTACAACATCAGACCGAAAAGTGGGAACCGCTTTTCGGATAATCTGATGGGCGATTTAACGCGCCGCCTTGGCCGCTGCAATGAAATCCCGGATAAGATCTATATCCTTGATTCCAGGAGATTTTTCGACACCAGAGGAGACATCGACTATGCTGGCACCGGTTACCTTGATGGCTTCGGCCACGTTGCCCGCATTGAGCCCACCCGACAGGATGAAGCTCGGAGCAGCATGCCCTGATCCGATCAGCGTCCAGTCGAAGGCGATGCCGTTGCCACCGGGCAGAGCGTGTTTGAGCGTCTCCGGCGCCTTGGCATCATAGAGGATGAGAGCGGCTGAGTGCTCATAGACTTTCGCCAGTGCAATGTCGGCTTCCGTCTTGATCTTGATCGCCTTGATCATCTGTTTGCCGGTGCGGCTGCAGATCTCCGTCACGCGCTCGGGGCTCTCATTGCCATGCGCTTGAAAGAAGTCGGGATTGACCTTGCTCACGATATCATCGATGAGACTGTCCTCGGCATCGACGATGAGCGCTACGATCTTGGCCCGTTTGCGCGCGAGCGCCGCCAGCGATTTCGCCTTGGCGAGTGACACATTGCGCGGGCTCTTCGGATAGAAGACTAAGCCTACGAGATCGGCACCGGCGTCGAGTGCCGCCGTCACCGTGTCAGGCGTCGACAGGCCACAGATTTTGACGTCAACGGACATGGCTCATTTCAAGGCTTGCCGCGATGCTTCGCGCCGCAGAGGCGGGATCAGCGCTGCGCGTGATCGGCCGGCCGATCACCAGGATGTCGGCGCCCTCTTCGAGTGCCGCGCGCGGGGTCGCGATCCGCTTCTGGTCTTGGGTCTCCGCATCCGCGGGACGGATGCCGGGAACGATCGTGAGGAAGTCTGGCGCCGTGGCCGCCTTGACAGCGCGTACATCATTGGCGCTGCAGACGACGCCATCGAGCCCGCACCTTTGGGCGAGTGCCGCGAGTGCCGAGGCGTGATCGCGTCCGCTGCGTTCCGGGACGAAACCCACCTCATGGATATCGGCATCGGAAAGGCTCGTCAGGACCGTGACGCCGATCAGAAGAGCGCGGCCATCGATCGCTTCCGCCGCCGCCCGCATCATGTCGCTGCCGCCCGTCACATGTATGTTGATGATCGATGGTTTGGGATCGAGGCGCATCAGCGAGCGAAGGCCCGAAGCGACGGTGTTGGGAATGTCATGCAGTTTGAGATCCAGGAAGATCGGCAGGCCTTCTTTTGCGACTGTTTCATAGCCCCTGGCGCCCGCCGCATAGAAGAACTCCATGCCGAGCTTGGCGAAGCCCACATGGGGCTTGAGGATGTGGGCGAGCTCCAGGGCGCGCGCGACATCCGGCGTATCGAGGGCAACGCAAAGGGGATTCCTGATCATGGCGCGGCCCCCTTACTCCGAAACGGGGGGGTGTGCAAATCGACAAAATCCTCGCGCTCCTATAATTTATTACCCGTCATCCCGGCTGAAAGCCGGGAGCCGCTAAATTCTTCCACGCGAGCAGCGCCGCCCAGATTGCACTTATTCAGCGGGTCCCGGCTTTCGCCGGGATGACGAAATGAGGATGAGGCGAGAGCCTCTAGCTTCGCGAATAGACCAGCGTCGCCGCGGCCAGGTCCTCGATCGCCGTGCCGCAGGATTTGAACAAGGTGATCTCTTCGCTGTTGCGCCGCCCGCCGGTCTTGCCGCGGCAGAGGCCTGATAGATCGCCCGCGATATCTTCCATGCGGAACTTGCCCTCTTTCTCCGCCTGGATGAGGTCGCCGGCTTCGGCCTCCGCCCCTTCCCTGGTATCGACATAGACCCGCGCTTTGGCGATCACATCGCCATCGGTCTCGCGCATCCCGGGCTTGAAGGCGCCGGCCAGATCGACATGCGTGCCGGGCCTGAGCCATGCCCCGCGCAGAATGGGCGTGGTCGATGTGGTAGCGCAGGAGATGATATCGGCCTCCCCCATCGCTTTCTCGAGATCATACACCACGCTCACTTCGAACCCTTCTTTTGCCAGCTCAGTGGCAAGGCCCTTGGCCTTATCGGGCGTGCGGTTATAGAGATGCACCTCTCGGATCGGGCGTAGGCTCGCATGGGCGCGGACAAAGTGTGCGCCGAGCGCGCCGGTGCCCACCATGAGCATTCGCGTGGCATCCTTGCGGGCAAGATAATCCGCCGCCAACGCGCTCGCTGCGGCGGTGCGCCGCCGCGTGAGTTCGGTGCCGTCCATCATGGCGACGGGAGCACCGGTCCGGTTGTCGATGAGAAGATAACTTGCCGTGATGGTCGGCAGGCCGAGCGCTGCATTGTCGCTCTTGAACACGACGGTCTTTAGCCCGGTGAAGTCCTTCGACCAGGCGGGCATCAGGAGCAGGATCGCCACATCGGATGTCTGATGCTGATGGCGCACGGGTGTGGTGATGTCCTCGCGAAAGCCCTGGCGCAGGGCTTCGACGATGTCGCGGTAGGGGGCGGCTTCGGCCAGTTCGGCAGCGGAAATTATTTTCATGCGGTTGGGGCTTCGATGCCCACTCTGTCCTGTCGTTCGCGCTTGAGGCTGACCACCTCAGCCTGGACGCGCTGCAGGTCGCTGCGCGCCTCCTTCGCTGCGCGCCGCCATTTACCCTGGGCGAACCAGCAGGCGATCCAGCCGGCGATCATGCCGAAGAAGATGCCGACGAAGAACAACGCCCACAGCGGCATGAACATAGTGGCGAAGGGAGTAGTGCGCGAGAAGGGATCGAAGGAGATTTCGATCCATTGCCGGTTGGCCACGCAGAAGGCAATGACGATGACGGCGATCGGAAGCCCGACCACCCAGTTGATGATCCGGCGAAACGTCACGGCTCGGTTCGGTTGAGCTGCTCGCGCAATTCCTTGCCGGTCTTGAAGAAGGGCACGTGCTTGGCTTCCACGACCACCGGTTCTCCGGTGCGCGGATTGCGGCCCTGCCGGCCTTGCCGCGATTTGACGGAAAACGCCCCAAAACCGCGCAATTCGACCCGGTCGCCGCCACGCATGGCGTTGATGATCTGGTCGAAGATCGTGTTGATGATGCGCTCCACATCCCGGTGATAGAGATGGGGGTTCTTTTCGGCGATCTTCTGGATCAGTTCCGATTTGATCATTTGGGGGCCCGCTCGCCTTGCTTCACTGAAGGGAAGGGTGCCAAACCGAGACGAGACCGTCAAGTTTTCCCATTTGCGCCTGTAAGGCGAGGTCCGGCAGGCCAAGCGCCTTGAGAGCGACGGAAGTGATCTTGAGGCCCCATCCGAATATCCCCCTGTCCTCGGCCGGCGCTTCCCAGTCCTTGACGGCAATATCGGCGCTGAGCTTCTTTTCCTTCTTGATCCAGTCGACGGCCTTGTCTTCGCCGCCCAATTCATCGATGAGCTTCTCCGCCACCGCCTGGCGGCCGGTATAGACGCGCCCGTCCGACAGGATCTTCACCCTGTCGAGAGGAAGCCTGCGGCGCTCGGCGACGAGGCCGGTGAACCAAGCGAAGCTGTCCTGGACCATCAGATTGGACACTTCGCGGGCTTTTTCGGAGAGCGGCTTGAATGGCGACGGCTCGGCCTTGAGGTCGCCCGATTTGATTTCCTGCATCTGGACGCCGATCGTCTCGAGGAGCTTCGATACTTCCGCCCACTGGAAGATCACACCGATCGAGCCCGTGATGGTGTTTCCGCGCGCCACGATATGATCGGCGGCAATGGCGGTGATATAGCCGCCGGAGGCGGCGATCGTGTCCATCACGGCCGCGACCGGCTTGTCCTTGGCGATCTTGCGGATTGCCTCATAGATCGCTTCCGAGCCTGCCGTGGTGCCTCCCGGGCTGTCGATGCGGATGATGAGCCCTTTCACGTGATCGGCCTTGGCGATGTCGGCGAGGAGATCGAGGGTCGGCTGGTCGCCGGTGATGAGGCCCGTGATCTTGACCCGCGCGATATGATCGATGCGCTTGCTGAAGTCGAAGCCGCCGGAAGCCGAGGCGAGAGCGAGAAGCCCGCCGATGAAGAGAAGGATGGAAGCCACACGCCAGAAGGTCAGACGGCGTTTCAGCCGCCGCCTGTCGATGATCAGTTCAGCTTCGGTCGCCATCGCGCGGGGTCCTTATAGAGATTCTGAAAGATGCCGGCCGGGCGCTGCGCCCAGCCGGCATAAGCATTAGCTTTTGGACTCGGCGTCCTTCTTCGCCTTGTTGAGTGCGGCACCCAGAATGTCGCCGAGCGAGGCGCCTGAATCGGACGAGCCATATTGCGCGACCGCTGCTTTCTCATCGGCGATTTCGAGCGCCTTGATGGAAACCATGATCTTGCGGCTCTTCGCATCGATCTGGGTGACTTTGGCATCGACCTTCTCGCCGACCGCGAAGCGCTCGGGGCGCTGCTCGGAGCGGTCACGCGCCAGGTCGGCGCGCTTGATGAAGGCGGTCATCTCGGAGCCGGCGATCTTCACATTGAGGCCGTTCTCTTCAACGCCCACGACTTCGCAGGTGACCGTGTCGCCCTTCTTGACACCGGCGAGGGTCTCCATCGGGTCGCCCGCGACCTGCTTGATGCCAAGCGAAATGCGCTCCTTCTCGATATCGACATCGAGAACCTGGGCGCGCACGTGATCGCCCTTCTTGTAGTCCTTGATCGCCTCTTCGCCCGACCGTTTCCAGTCGAGATCGGAGAGATGCACCATGCCGTCGACATCGCCGTCGAGACCGACGAATAGGCCGAATTCGGTGATGTTCTTGATCTCGCCTTCGACGATCGTGCCGGTCGGATGCTTCTCCTTGAAGCTGTCCCACGGATTCTGCTGGACCTGCTTTAGGCCGAGCGAGATGCGCCGCTTGGACGGATCGACTTCCAGCACCTGCACCTGGATCTCTTCCGAGGTGGAGAGGATCTTGCCCGGATGCACGTTCTTCTTGGTCCAGCTCATTTCGGAGACATGGACGAGACCTTCGATGCCGTCTTCGAGCTCAACGAACGCACCGTAATCGGTGATGTTGGTGACGCGGCCCTTGACCTTGGCGCCGATCGGATATTTGGCGGCGACGCCATCCCACGGATCCTTGTCGAGCTGCTTCATGCCGAGCGAGATGCGCTGCGTCTCTGGATTGATGCGGATGATCTGCACCTTCACCGTCTGGCCGACCGACAGCACATCGGAAGGATGATTGACGCGCTTCCAGGCGATATCGGTCACATGGAGCAGGCCATCGATGCCGCCCAGATCGACGAACGCGCCGTAATCGGTGATGTTCTTGACCACACCATCGACCACCTGGCCCTCGGTGAGGTTCTGCACCAGCTCCGAGCGTTGCTCGGCACGTGTCTCTTCCATGATGGCGCGGCGCGACACGACGATATTGCCGCGGCGACGATCCATCTTGAGGATCTGGAAGGGCTGAGTGACGTTCATCAGGGCGCCCACATCGCGGATCGGGCGGATATCGACCTGGCTGCCGGGCAGGAAGGCCACCGCACCGCCGAGATCGACCGTGAAGCCGCCCTTGACGCGACCGAAGATGACGCCGTCGACGCGCTCATTGTTGGCGGAGGATTGTTCGAGGCGGGTCCAGGCTTCCTCGCGGCGCGCCTTGTCGCGCGAGAGGACGGCTTCGCCCAGCGCATTTTCGATGCGCTCGAGATAGACTTCGACGTCATCGCCCACCTTGATGGCGACGTCTTTGCCGGGCTGCGAGAATTCCTTGAGGGCGATCCGGCCTTCGGTCTTGAGGCCCACATCGATGATCGCATAATCGTTTTCGATGGCGACGACGCGGCCCTTGACGACGGAGCCTTCGGCGGACGCGCCGGTGCCGAAGGATTCGGCGAGCAGAGCTTCGAAGTCGGCGCGGGTCGGCGTGAGTGTGTCGGCAGTTTTTGCCATACGGTCAGTTTTCCTGGATATCGAGGCTGGCCCACGGCAATATCCGCAGGACCTCCCGCAGGGCTCCGTCATCAAAATAGGAGCGCGAACGGGCAAACCACGTCATTTCCGGCTTAACAAGGCCACCCAGGCTATAGCTCGAGTATGGTCCGGAAACAGTTAGGGGCGCAGCCGGCGAGCCGTTAGCGCCCCGCGAACGCGCCCATTATGAACAGGCGGCCTGGAACGAGGGCTCTATAGCGAAATGAAGGGGCCGGGGCAAGCTTGGAAACATCTTCCCACTATTACCCAGCCCGCAAGGGGGAAGGAAATATTCACACGTCCAGATTGGCGACCGACAGCGCATTGTCGCGGATGAAGTCGCGTCGGGGCTCGACCACATCGCCCATCAGCTTGGTGAAGATGTCATCCGCCTCGTCGAGCTCGCTCACCCTGACCCTGAGCAGCGAGCGCACATTGGCATCGAGCGTCGTCTCCCAGAGCTGTTCGGGGTTCATTTCGCCGAGGCCCTTGTAGCGCTGCATGGTGATGCCCTTGCGCCCGGCCGCGAAGCCCGCTTCCAGGAGATCGATCGGCCCATGGATGACCATGTCGGTATCCCTGCGGCGCCATCTGGCGGGCCTCGCATAGATATCCTGCAGATGGGCCGCCTTCTTGTCGAGGCGGATGGCATCGGCCGAGCCGATGAGCTTGGCATCGATGGTCCAGTTTTCCTTGACACCCCTCACTTCGCGGGCAAAGACGAGGCCGCCGTCTGAAGAGGGCGAGCCAGACCAGCCGCGCTCGGTTTCTTCCGCAATGGCATCCAGCCTTCTTGCGATATAGCTCGCCGCTGCCGTCGCATTCTCGGCATTGGACAGAACTTCGGGATTGAGGACGCCGGCGATCGCCGCCTGTTCGATGACCGTGCGCGAATAGCGTGAATGCAAGGCATCGAGCGCGGCCCTGACGGAAAGCGCCTCATCGACGATCTGGCGCAGATCACCACCGGCGCGTTCGGCGCCTGAGGCGAGCGCCAGGGTGGAGCCTTCGAGTCCAGCCTCGATCAGGTAATTCTCGAGCGCTTTGCCGTCCTTGAGATACTGCTCGGAGGAGCCCCGCTTGACCTTGTAGAGGGGCGGCTGCGCGATGAAGAGGTGGCCGCGCTCGATGAGTTCCGGCATCTGCCTATAGAAGAAGGTGAGGAGAAGCGTGCGGATATGGGCGCCGTCGACATCGGCATCCGTCATGATGATGATCTTGTGATATCTGAGCTTGTCGGGGTTGAATTCCTCGCGCCCTATCCCGGTGCCCAAGGCGGTGATGAGAGTGCCGATCTCGGCCGAGGACAGCATTTTGTCGAAGCGGGCACGCTCGACATTGAGGATCTTGCCGCGCAAAGGCAGCACCGCCTGGTTCTCGCGGTTGCGCGCCTGTTTGGCGGAGCCTCCGGCAGAGTCGCCCTCGACGATGAACAATTCGGACTTGGCCGGATCGCGCTCCTGGCAGTCGGCAAGCTTGCCCGGCAGCGAGGAGATATCGAGCGCACCCTTGCGCCGCGTCAGTTCGCGCGCCTTGCGGGCGGCTTCGCGGGCGGCGGCGGCTTCCGCCACCTTGCCGACGATCTGTCTCGCATCCTGGGGATGTTCTTCGAACCAGGCGGCGAGTTCCTCGCCGATGAGACTTTCGACTACCGGGCGTACTTCCGAGGAGACGAGCTTGTCCTTCGTCTGCGAGGAGAATTTGGGATCGGGCACCTTGACCGACAGCACGCAGGTCAAGCCTTCGCGAGCGTCATCGCCGGTGAGCGCCACTCTCTCTTTCTTGGCGATGCCGCTCGAGGCCGCATAGTTGTTGACGACGCGGGTAAGCGCGCCGCGGAAACCGGCGAGATGCGTGCCGCCGTCGCGCTGCGGGATATTGTTGGTGAAGCACAGCACGTTCTCATGATAGCTGTCATTCCACCACAAAGCGCATTCGACCGTGAGGCCGTCCCGATCGCCACGCATCATGATCGGATCGGCGACGAGTGCCTGCTTGGTGCGGTCGAGGTAGCGCACGAACGCCTGGATGCCGCCCTCATAGAAGAGCTCGACTTCCTTGGGCTCGACGCCGCGCCGGTCGGCGAGCAGGATGCGCACGCCCGAATTGAGGAAGGCAAGCTCGCGCAGACGATGCTCGATCGTCGCATAGTCGAATTCGGTCTTGGTGAAGATTTCCGGCGACGGCAGGAAGGTGACTTCGGTGCCGCGCTTGTCATGGCTGTCGCGCACCACCGCGAGCGGCGCATCGGCGACGCCATTGGTGAAGCTCAGGGCGTGTTCCTTGCCCGAGCGCCAGACGCGCAGTTTGAGCCAGATCGAAAGCGCATTGACGACCGACAC
>Ga0066709_100000174_pt1 | contig 28176 bp, 22 predicted proteins | sample GraSoiAngelo_158_FD_79665 | JGI IMG/M metagenome (GOLD analysis project Ga0066709, IMG submission 79665) | Grasslands soil microbial communities from the Angelo Coastal Reserve, California, USA - 14_1009_16_30cm | ecosystem: Environmental > Terrestrial > Soil > Grasslands | place: USA...
AAAGAGATCGAGGAGAAGACCGGCATCGTCGAGCGGCTCTACACCGAGCTCGACCTCGATCACATGTCGCTGCTGGCGGCGCAGCGGGCCCTGGAGAAATCGGGCCGGCGCCCCGAGGAGATCGGGGCCGTGCTCTTCTGCTCGTGCACGAGCGCGAAAATGATGCCGTCGCTCGCCACGTGGCTCTCGGGGCAGCTCGGCCTCTACCAGACCCATGCCTCCTGCGACGTGGTCGCCGCCTGCGCCGGCCTGCCGTACGGCCTCGCCGAGGCGGTGCGGCTGCTCCAGGAGGTCGACCGCCCGGTGCTCGTGGTCTGCGGCGAGAAGTTCTCGGACAAGATCGGCACGGTGCGGACGTCGCGGATGATCTTCGGCGACGGCGCCGCGGCGCTCGTCGTCGGCCCGGCGCCGGCCGGCACCCCGCCCGACCTCGAATGGCTCCAGACCTACGCGAGCGGTCCGATGAGCGAAGTGGACTCGATCATCTGGCCCAACCCCGAGTTCGACAACAACATCACCGTCTACGGCCCGGAGGTGATGGCGCTGGTGAAGCGCTATCTCACCCAGATGATCGACGAGCTCCGGAGCCTCCCTCGCCCCGACGGGGCGCCAGGCGCGCTCCTGGACGCGGTCGACATGATCGTGCCCCACCAGGCCAACAAGACCATGGTCGTGAAGCTCGCGCAGGCCGCGGGCGTCGCTCCCGAGCGCCTCTACTTCGACATCGAGAAGGTCGGCAACACGTCGTCGGCGTCCATCCCGATCGCGATCCACGACGCTGTGCGCGAGGGAGTCATCGACCGACCGATGCGCATCTTCGCTCCGGGGTTCGGCGCCGGGGCGGTCGCCGGCTACGTCGTGGCGCGCATCGATCCGGCGATCGTCGCCGCGTAGGCGACGCGAGGCTCCTGGGAGACTCGTCCGGCGTCCTATCCCTTCACGGCGCCGGCGGTGAGGCCCGAGACGTAGTAGTCGAGGAACCAGACGTAGATGACGACGATGGGAAGGCTCGCCACCACCGCGCCCGCCATCAGCGACCCCCAGTAGTAGATGTCGCCGCGGATCAGGTCCGCAGTCACCCCGACCACCGCCGTCTTGTTGGCGGTCTGCGAGACGAACGTCAGCGCGTAGGTGAACTCGTTCCAGGTCAGCGTGAAGCCGAACAGCGTCACGCAGACGATCCCCGGGATGGCCATCGGCAAGACGATGCGGACGAGCGTCTGCATCCGGCTCGCGCCGTCCACGAGCGCGCACTCCTCGACCTCCCGCGGAATCGTCCGGAAGTAGCCCATGAGGAGCCAGGTCGAGAAGGGCACCAGGAAGGTCGGATACGTCACGACCAGCGCCCAGATCGTGTCCGAGATGCCGAGCCAGACGACGACCTGAGACAGCGGCAGGAAGAGCAGGGTCGGCGGCACAAGATACGTGATGAACACCGCTGTGCCGAACGCTCCGACGCCGCGGTAGCGGAGGCGCGCGAGGCTGTAGCCTGCAAGGATGGCGATCACGAGCGAGACGCTGGTCGCCACGACGCTGATGATCAGGCTGTTCTTTATCCAGGTCAGGAACTCGGTCTTGAAGAAGAGGTAGCGATAGTGGTCGGTGATCACGCCGGTCTGGATCAGGAAGGGCACCGCTTTGAGGTTGTAGAGCTCGGCGTCCTTCTTCAGCGAGGTGATCACCATGTAGTAGAACGGGAACAGCGCGAACGCGAGAAAGGGGATCATGTTCGCGTAACCGAACGCCGTCGACCGGATCCTTGCTCCGCGCGATCGAACGCCGACGTCCACCTCAGTCCCTCCGGATATAGCGGAGCTGGAGGAACACGATGGCGGCCAGCATCGGGAACAAGAAGAGCGAGACGGCCGCGCCCTGGCCGAGGTTGCCGCCGGTCAGCCCGATCTGGTATGCGAGCGTGGCGAACAGGTGCGTGGTGTTGACAGGGCCGCCGCGCGTGAGGACCTGGACGATGTTGAAGTCGGAGAAGGTGAAGATCGTCGAGAACAGCACGACGACGGCAAGGACGGGCTTGAGCAGCGGGAGCGTGACGTGGCGGAAGCGGCCCCAGGAGTTGGCGCCGTCGACCTCGGCTGCCTCGTAGTACTCGCGCGGAATGGAGACGAGACCGGCGAGGACGATGATGGCGAAGAAGGGCAGTCCCCGCCAGACGTTGACGGCGATCACGGCAGTCATGGCGTAACTCGTCATGCCGAGCCAGTTGGGGCCGGGCGGGCTGATGAGCCCGAGGTGGATACCCGTCCAGTTCACGACGCTGTAGAGCGAGTCGAACATCCACCCCCAGGCGAGCACCGACAGCGCCGTGGGGATGACCCACGGCAGCAGGACGGCGCCCCGGATCAGCCGCTTGAACTTGAAGTTCCGGAACAGGAGCATCGCCAGCCAGACACCGAGCACCGTCTTGAGGACGACGGCGATGAGGGAGAAGACGAACGAGTTGTAGACGGTTTGCCGAAAGATCTCGTTGCCGAGAATGTCTCGGAAGTTCTGCAGCCCGATGAACTGCCCGGGTGACCCGACCCAGTAGTCCGACAGGCTGAAGTAGATCGCCATCCCGAACGGGTAGGCGACGAGGCCCAGGATCAGGGCCAGCGCGGGCACGATCAGGCTGTAGCCGAATACGTGCTCCTGCTCCCACCACTCGCGGACGCGCGCGAGGCGGCCGAGCCGCGGGAGCCCGGTCGCCTCGAGCGCACGCTGGCTGACGGCCATACTAGCTCTTCCCTTCCGTCTTGAGCTTCCCCTGCAGCGCGAGCTTGATCTGATCCTCGCCCCAGGCCAGGGCGCGCTTGGTAGGCATGCCGTTGATGGCCTTGGCGACGATGTCGGGCAGGACGAAGTTGACGATGATGAGCTGCACCGCCGCATTGGGCTTGGCCGGCCAGCCCTGCTCGTGCACGTACTCGGCTTCCTTCGGCAGCATGGCGTACTTTGGGTTACTCGCCCAGATCGGGTGCTCGGCAAAATGCTTGAGCGGGGGCTGGTTGAACGCACTGCCGCCGACGATGAAGGAGTTGTAGTTCTCCTTCTGGAAAAGGAACTTGATAAAGTCCTTCGCGAGCGCGACGTTCTTCGAGAACTTCCAGATCGCCAGCGAGTTGACGCCGGTGGAGGAATGGATCCCGGCCGGGCCGCCGGGGCTGTTGTGGTGGTTGATCTCGTCGGCGATCGGCATCTTCTTCACGACGGCGGCGACGTAGGGGCTGATCGCGTTGTGGATCCACGAGCCCTTGCCCGAGAGCAGGAAGCGGTTGTTGGAGGCGTTGTCCCACGACAGCACCTCGGGCTCCATGGCGTCCCGGTACAGCTCCTTGTACCACTCGATCACCTGGGCCGCCTTGTCGCTGTTGATCGCCGGCGTCGTGCCGTCGGCCTCGAGCACCTTGCCGCCGTTGCACCACAGGATCGACCAGAACGAGATGTTGGCGTCCGTGCAATGGCTGATCGGGATGCCGACGGGGTTGCCCTGCTTCTTGAGGATCTTCCCCGCCTTGAGCAGCTCGTCCCAGGATTTCGGCGGCTGCAGCCCGGCCTTCTTGAAGTGCACTTCGTTGTAGCACCCCGGGAACGCGACCCAGTACCACGGCACCGCCCGCCACCCCGATGCCGTCTGACACGTATCCTTGGCGAACGCGTACCAGCCGCCATACCGGCCGCCGAGGTAGTCGACGAGATCGCCCATGTCGACCAGATGCTGCTCGTAGAGGAAGGGGTCGGCCGCGCCCGTGATGATGAGATCGTGGCCGGACTGCGACGCGACCTGGGCCGCGCGCTTCGCGAACAGCTGCGGAAAGGCGATCGTGTCGACGCGCACCGTCACCCCGGCCTGCTTGGCGAAGACCTCGGCCTGCCGCCTCAGCTCGTCGTCTGACGCCGGGACGAAGTGGTTGCCCGTGAGGAACGTCAGCTCCCGCTTCTGGGCGAAGGCCGGCGCGCGACCGAGCGAGACCGACGTGCCCGCAAGAACGGCCGTGGAGGTCTTGAGGAATCGCCGGCGGGTGATCGCGCTGCGCATGGCCATGCTCCTTGCCGTTACGCGCCGCTCTCTTTGAGCTTGCCCTGAACCGCCAGCTTCACCTGGTCCTCGGCCCAGGCCATGGCGCGCTTGGTCGGCATGCCGTTGACGGCCTTCGCCACCATGTCGGGCAGGACGTAGTTGACCTGGATGAGCTGGACGGCGGCATTGGGCTTGGCCGGCCAGCCGCGCTCGTGCGCATATTCCGCCTCCTTGGGCAGCATCGCGAACTTCGGGTTCCGCGCCCAGATGGGGTGGTCGGCCAGGTTCTTGAGCGGCGGGTGATTGAAGGCGTTGGACGCGACGATCCAGGCGTCGTAGTTCTCCTTCTGGAAAAGGAACTTCAGAAAGTCCTTGGCGAGCGAGACGTTCTTCGAGAACTTCCAGATGGCGACCTCGTTGATCGGCGGCGCCGAGTGAATGCCGGCCGGGCCGCCCGGGCTCGGGTGATGATTGATCTCGTCGGCGATCGGCATGCTCTTGGCCAGCGCCAGGTTGTAGGGGCTGATCGGGTTATGAATCCAGGAGCACTTTCCGGCCAGGATGCAACGGTTGTTGGATGCGTCGTCCCAGGACAGGACTTCAGGCTCCATTGCGTCCTTGTAGAGCTCTTTGTACCACTCGATCACCCGCGCAGTCTTGTCCGAGTTGATGGCCGGAGTCTTCCCGTCGGCCTCGAGCACCTTACCGCCGTAGCACCAGAGCACCGACCAGAAGGTGGTATTGGCATCGGCGCAGTGGCTGACGGCGATCCCGACCGGGTTGCCCTGCTTCTTGAGAATCCGACCGTGCTTGAGCAACTCGTCCCACGTCTTGGGGTACTCGAGCCCGGCGCTCTTGAAATGCGTCATGTTGTACGTCGCCGGAAACGAGATCCAGAACCACGGCACCGCTTTCCAGCCGGACGTCGTATGGGATCCCTCCCGGGCGAACGGGTACCATCCGCCGTACTTCTTGCCGAGCTCGTCGATGATGTCGCTGACGTCGGCGAGCTGGCTCTCGAAGAGGAATGGGTCGGCCCCACCCACAAAAATGAGGTCGTGGCCCGACTGTGCCTGGGCCTCCGCGGCCCGTTTCGCCGGAAGCTGGAGGTGAGCGATGGTGTCTACTCGCACGGTGACGCCGGTCTGCTTGGAGAAGACCTCGGCCTGTCGGCGCAACTCGTCGTCGGAGGCAGGCACGAAGTGGTTCCAGCTGAGGAACGTCAGCTCGCGTTTCTGGGCGAACGCGGGCGGCTTGCCGAGGGCCACCCAGGACGCCATCCCGGCGGTCGCGGCGGAAGCGCCGCGGAGAAAGTGTCGACGCGAGGTTCCTTGCATAGTGCACTCCTTGAACTCAGCAAGGTCGATGGGGAAGGTTCTGGGAGACCGGGAGAGCTCTCACCCCCTCGCGGCTCAGACGGTTGTGCGGTTTTTACCACTCATGGTCGTCACCGTCAAGGTCAGACCCTGATCAGCGACGGTCCGCTCGCTCCGAGCGCCCGACCGAACGCCTCGCCGAAACCCGGCTCGCTGTCGGCGGCGAACGCCGTTATCCCGAAGCTCTGGGCCACCCGCATGAGGTCGGGCGTATCGGACTCGTCTGCGTCGAACACGACCACCACGATGGACGCGCCAAGCCGCACCGCGGTCTCGAGCTCGGTCGCCGCCGCCGCCAGCCCGCGAGCCCCGGTGAAGCAGACGACGCGCCGATCGGTATGGACGAGGTGCGCCGCGATCGCGGCCGGCAGAGCGAAACCTGCCGTGGCGAGCCCATTCGACACCAAGAACTCGCGCGGGGCGACGGTGTGCCAGGAGACGGCGACGTCCAGCAGATGCGGACCGGCATCGGCCGTGACGATCGTGCCGGCCGGCGTCGCCTCGCGCGCGATACGGACGATCCCTCTCCGGGCGAGCACCTGATGGGCCCCGGTCGGTCCTGCGGCGAGCTCGCGCTTGAGACGGTCGAGCTCGGCCACGTCCCAGTCGGCCCGTTTGCGGTCATGCAGGCGCGGCGCCAGCTCTTCGAGGACGACGGCGACCTCGCCCAACACGCCCACCGCCGGGAACCAATCGTCCAGCGCCCGCGGCGGGCCGAGGGCGAGCACTGGAACCGTCGACCACCACGGCGCGGGCACGGGCTCGAGCGCGTCGAGCCCGAGGCCCACGATGAGATCGGCGCGTCGCAGCAAGCGCTCGTCGACGGCGTCGGCGCCGAGAACGCCCAGCATCAGCGGATGCGGGTCCGGCAGCGCGCCCTTCGCCCGACACGTCACCAGCACGGGCGCCGGCAGCGCCTCCGCCAGCGCGCGGACCCATTGCTGGACACCGGTCGAGCGGCAATGGAGTCCCGCGACGAGCAGCGGCCGGGACGCGCGGGCTAGCAGTTGGGCTGCCGCGTCCAGCGCGGCAGGATCGGGGGCCGACGGCGGATCGGGTCGGGACGACGGCACGAGGGTCGGCGCCCACTGCCGCGCGATCTCGGCCGGGATCTCCAGATGGACGGGACCGCGCGGCTCTGTCGTGGCGAGCCGCGTCGCGTCGACGATCTGGCGCGCAGCGGAGTCGGCCTCGACGGTGAGGCTCGCCTTGCAGACGAGCATTTTCCCGGAGCGGCCGTCGGTGAGGAAGACCATGGGCGCACGGTCGGCAAGCGCGTGCGCGAGGCCGGCGATCGCCGCCGTGACGCCACGGCCCCCGAGCGCCGCGCCGGGCGCCTCGACGAGGTCGCCAGTCACCGCGGCCATGATGCATGCGCCGGTCTCTCCAGACGCAAGCGTCAGCGGAAGCCCCGCCGCCCGCACCGCACGGAGCAGCGTGAGGTCGGCGCCCTCGCCCGGCACGGCGAAGAGCCGCGGCGTCCCGGCGCGCGTAAGGCCGTCGACGACGACGTCGGCGACGGTGCGACGGCTCACGCAGATCGGGACGCGAGAGGGACCGAGGCGCTCTCCGGAGTGGGGACACCGTAGTCGAAGACCGTCATCGATTCGCGAAGCTCTCGAACAGGGGGCGCATACGCTCGAGCGCCAGGCGCAGATTGGCCTCCGAGTTCGCGTACGAGAACCGCAGATACCCTTCACCGTGGGCACCGAACGCCGCGCCCGACAGCGCAGCCACGCCGGCCTCGGTCAGGAGCCGCTCGGCGACCTCAGCGGACGACCGGCGAGTTGCGGTGATGTTCGGGAAGACGTAGAAGGCGCCGCGGGGCCGTGCGCACCGGACGCCGGGCAAGCGATTGAGGCCGTCCACGAGCAGGTCGCGGCGCCGCTTGAACTCGGCCACCATGCCGACGACCGGCGTCTGGTCGCCCTGGAGCGCGGCGATGCCGGCGAGCTGCACGAACGACGCCGTGCAGGAATTGGAGTTCACCATGAGCCGCGCCACGTGCTCGGCGAGGGGCGGCGGCATCACGCCGTAGCCGAGGCGCCAGCCGGTCATCGCGTACGATTTCGAGAACCCGTCGAGGAGAATCGTCCGCCCGCGCATGCCCGGCAGCCCCGTGATCGAGGCGAACTCGCCCTCGTAGAGGAACTGGCGGTAGATCTCGTCGGTCAGCACCGGGATCTCCCGCGCGGCCGCGATCGCCGCGATGCGTTCGAGTTGGCCCCGGTCGAGCACGCCGCCCGTGGGATTCTCGGGCGAGTTGATCACGATCAGTTTCGTCTTCGGCGAGACGCGGCGTTCGAACAGCTCAAGATCGAATCCGAAGCCAGTGTCTTCGCGCAACGGAATCGGCACGGGGACGCCGCCGACGAAGTTGATCACGGACTCGTAGATCGGAAAGCCGGGATTCGGATAGATGACCTCGTCGCCCTCACCGATCAGGGCCATGATCGTGAAGAACATGATCGGCTTGGCGCCCGGGGTGACGACCACCTCCTCGGGCGCGACGGCGATGCCACGCGTCTCGGCGACGTGCTTGGCGATCGCCTCGCGGAGCTCCGGCAGCCCTGCGGCCGGGCCGTAGTGCGTCGCGCCCGCGTCGAGCGCCTGCTTCGCCGCTTCCTTGATGTGTGCGGGCGTGTCAAAGTCCGGCTCGCCGATTTCCAGGTGGATGATCTCGCGACCGGCGCGCTCGAGCTGCCGCGCGCGGGCCAGCACCTCGAACGCCGACTCGGTTCCGAGCCGGGCCATCCGCGGGGCGACGTTCATGGGGGTTCTCCTTTATGGGCTCGCCTCGCACGGCGCGCTCCCTTTTCGGAAGGCCTCTATTATAAGGCGTGGACTTCACATGCGTCGGGGCGGGGCCGTTCACCATGGGCTGGACGCACGGCCATCCGTGCGAGCGCCCACCGCACGTCGTGTGGGTCGACGCCTTTCTGGTCGCGCTCACGCCCGCGACGAATGCGGACTTCGCCGCCTATCTGGCCGCGACCGGCGCCCCGGCGCCCCCGTTCTGGTCCGACCCCGCGTTCGCCGACCCTCGGCAGCCCGTCGTCGGTCTCTCGTGGACCGAGGCCGTCGCCTTTGCGGGGTGGTCGGGGGCGCGGCTGCCGACGGAGGCCGAGTGGGAAAAGGCCGCGCGCGGCGGCCTCGAGGCGTCGCGCTACCCGTGGGGTGACGCCAAGCCCGGCGTCACGTTCGACCGTCCGCCGCGCGTCGGCGAGACACCGGGGAACGCGCTCGGGCTCACTGATCTCTCCGGCGTCTGCCACGAATGGTGCGCCGACTGGTTCGACGAGGAGTACTACGGCCGGTCGGGGGCGCGGAATCCGCGCGGCGCAGCCTCCGGCACGCGGCGCGTCAGCCGCGGCGGGGCGTGGCGTCACGCCGACCCGTGGAGCCCGGTCGCCCACCGCTCTTCCTTGCCGCCACACCTGCGCTACTCCGACTATGGCGTGAGATTCGCGCGCGACCCGGAGTGACGGCAGAAGGCTTACAATACCCCGATCACGATGGCGCCCGCGCAGCGGTCGATCCTGAAGGAAGGGGTCGTGGCCGGCTTGATCGGCGCGGCGGTCGTCGCCGTCTGGTTCCTCCTCTTCGACATCTGGCGGGGCCGACCGTTCCTCACCCCGGGGCTGCTGGGCGCCGCGGTGTTCCAGGGCGTGACCAACCCGATCGGGCTCGAGCCCACCGTGGGCAACGTGGTGGGCTACACGATCGTCCACGGTCTGGCGTTCATCGCGTTCGGCGTCATCGCCGCGAGCCTCATGGCCGTCAGCGAGCGCGAGCCCGCCCTCTTCCTCGCCTTCGTGATCCTGTTCGCCAGCTTCGAGGTGTTCGTCTTCGGCGTCGTCGGCGCACTCAGCAAGTCGATGCTGGGCGCGCTCGTCTGGTGGGCGATCCTGGTCGGCAACCTCCTCGCCTCGCTCGCGATGCTCTGGTACTTCTTCCGCGCCCACCGGGCGCTGTCGCGGACCCTGATCGGCTCCTGGGGTAGTGTCCTCCGCGAGGGCATCGTGGCCGGCCTCCTGGGCGCCCTCGTGGTCGCGCTCTGGTTCCTGGCGATCGACTGGATCCAGGGCGCGCCGCTCCGAACGCCGAAGCTCCTCGGCACCGCGATCCTCGGCCAGCCCGATCCGGGGGCGGCGATCATCTTCTACACGGTCGTACACGGCATCGCGTTCGCGCTCTTCGGCATCGCCGGCGCCGTGCTGATCGCCGCCGCCGAGCGTCAACCCCTCTTCGTCTTCGCCGTGGTGATCTTCTTCACCGCGTTCGAGGTGTTCTTCATCGGCTGGGTCCTGATCGCGGCGAAGTGGGTGCTCGACGAGCTGGCGGGGTGGACGATCTTCCTCGGCAACCTCCTCGCGACCACCGCCATGCTCGCGTACTTCTTCAAGGGGCACCGCGCGCTCGCACGCCGGCTGACGGCCGCGTGGGCCGAAGAGGACTAGCGCGGCGGCGACGGCGCTGGGGGCGGGGGGATCGAGCGCGCGCAACGGCTGGCCGGCGAGCTCGAGACGAGGCTCACGGAGCGCCGCCGCCCCGCTGGCGGCGCAGGACGAGCAGCTCGACGCGTTCGATCACTGGAGCCGCCGTGGCCTCGAGCTCGACGGCGCGCCGCATGCGCTCGAGTCCGTCGTGAAACTCGGCGTCGGTGAGCAGCTCGAACGTCGACAGGGCCCGCCGCTCGATCCGCTCGTAGTGGGCCTGGAGGCTCGGGTCGATCTGCTGCTCGATCGAGTCGAGCGCCACCTCTGTGAACCCGCTCGCGACGAATGCGTCGCGGACACCGTCCACCGTGGAAAGCCTCGCCTCGTCGATGGCGCGGGCCGACGGGAAGAACTCGTAGTAGCGCACGCTGTCGAGGCGTCCGCTGAAGACATTGCGGATGAACACGAGCCCGTCGGGCTTGACGACCCGGTGGAGCTCGCGCGCGCAGGCGGCGACGTTCCGGACGTGATGGATGACCATCGACAGGAACGCGAAGTCGAACTCGGCGTCGGCGGCCGGGATGGCGCTCGCCGCACCATCACGGTAAGCGACCCGGGGATGTGCGCGGTGGCGGAGGGCCTCCTCGCGCATCTTTTCCGACGGCTCGACCGCCACGACGCTCGTGTCGAACGCGTCGGCCAGCAGCCCCGCGAAGCGCCCCGTGCCGGCGCCGAGATCGAGGATCCTCAGGCCCGCACGCGCCGCCGCGAGGTGTGCGGCGATCGCGTCCATCCAGCGCCGCCCCGTGTCCGCGGAGAGGGCGCGGCCGGCGTGATACGCGCGATAGAGGCCCCGGTCGTAGTCGACCTTCGCTACCACAAGGCGTCGGGCAACGGCAGTCCCTGGAACGCGTCGGTCGGCATCGGACCGGGCGGAGTGATCGCGAGGCGCTCGGCCAGGGCATAGAGCTGCCGCAGGTGCTGCGCCGCGTGCCACGTCGTGCGCTCGAGCAAGTCGTGGCCGGACTGCGGACCGTAGTAGACCTTGATCACGCGCTCGAACTCACGGGGCGACGCGCCCTCGAACCACCCGCCGATGCGACCGCGCACCAGGGCGCCGTAGCGCGCGATGGCCGGGCCGTCGCGAAGGTCGGCCGGCGCCTGGTCGAGGAGCCACGACTCCGGGAACTCGCCAAGGTCCATCCCGTCCACGAAGGCCAGCGACAGCCGGAAGACGTGGTAGCCGAGGTTGCGCAGGGTCCGGTTCCGTTCGGGCGGTCGCCAGTCCAGGTGCTGCTCCGGCACGATCTGGACGAGCCGCTGCGTCGAGTCGAGGATGATGTCGAGCCGCTTGGCGAGCTCGGTCGGAGAGAGCTTGGCGGCCGCCGCGTACGGGATGCCGAGCAGCTCGGCGTACGCCGGCGGGTTCCATCCGTGGGCCGCGCGATCGCCGACGGTCACCGCCGGCACGCGCCCGATCCCCAGCCGCGCGAGCTCGGCGTACCCCTCCGGGTTCGCCTGCACGTCCACCGGGTCGAACTCGACCCCCCAAGACGAGAGCAGCTCCTTCGTCTTGGCGCAGGACGATCAGCCCGGCCGATAGAAGAGCTTGACCACCGTTCCGGAAACCCGCGCGGCATCCTTTATAGTCATGGGCGTCTCCTCTATAGTCATGGGCGTCTCCTCGGGGAATCGCGCTCGTGATTGTACCCGACGGGTCCCTCGGCCGTCGAAGCGGACGGGGCAGCGCTCAGAGCTCGGTCCCCTCGGGCGAGATGAAGGGGACGGAGCCGGCCACCAGCTTCAGAAGACCCGCGCGCTGAAGGCGCCGGCGGATGTCATGGCCTCGTGCGCGGATGTCTCGTCCCGTTGCGCGGGCTGGGAGCTGCCGGCGGGCGACCTCCTCGAGCGCCAGACTCAGGAGTCGGCGCCGAAGCTTGGTCCTGAATTGCTGCCGGACCCCAGGGTCGCCAAGATCTCTTTGCCCAAGCCGCTGTATCTCCTCCTCGAGATAGTCACGGTCGGTCGTCGAACCGTCGAGCTTGAGCCCGACGCAAAGTCCCGTGTACGCCCCCTCGACCGTGTTCAGAAGTTCCCACGCGCCCTTGTCCTGGCGCCGGCCGCGGCGGAGGTCGAGGTCGGCAAACGCCTGAGCGATCGTCTGGAGGGCCGCCCGGTGAGCGGGTCCGCCCCTCTGCCAGCGTGCGCCGTCGGGTACGGCCAGGCCGCCCCCATGGATGAGCGCGCCCCCCGCGAGGTCCGCGACGTGCGAGTCGCCCCGGCGATCGAGGTGGGCGAGCAGACCGGCGAGCACCCACAGCACGAAGTCCGGCGGCAGTTGAAGGGCATCGTTCCCGTCGTTGCTCGTAAGCCGGGCCAGCCACTCGGCCGCCGTGCGATGAGGGCGCTCACGACGCTTGCGAGATTTGCGCGACGCCATCTGCTACGTCGAGCCTATCACGCGCGGTTCGCGCTCGAGGCCACTGAGATCACGGAGCTTGTTGCGCTGCGAGCCGATTGTAGAGCCAGGCCCAGGCGAACCCCACCACCCAGGCGCACGCGATGAGGCCGACGAGGGTGCCGAGAAAGCCGCCGTAGGTGAGCTGCTGGGGCATGAGGGCGGCAACATCGGCCCCGAAGAACTGGGCATTGAACAGGAACCGGAACGCGTCCCTCCAGACAACGGCCAGGACGTAGAAGGCGATGTAGAGGCCGCCAGAGAGGATCGCAAGCGAGTGAGCAAACGCGATGCTGTTGAGCACGGTGTCCCTCCTGCCGGTCGCTTCCACGGTCGATCGTTGAGCGGCCTCGCCTCACCTCCCGTGGAACGTCGGCGCCTGCTTGCGGGCGAACGCGGTCACGCCGTTCTTGAAGTCCTCGGTATGGCCGCTCGCCGCGATCGCCTGCGCCTCGAGCTCCATCTGCGTCTCGAGGCTTTCCCACGTCGCCTGGTGGAAGAGCCGCTTCGCACCGCCGAACGCCTTCGACGGTCCCTGAGCGAGCTCTCCGGCCAGCGCCGCCACCGCCGCCGCGAGCTCGGCGTCGGGCACGACCCGGGTCACCAGGCCCCACTCGAGGGCTTCGCGCGCCGTGAGCACGCGGTTGGTGAAGTACAGCTCCATCGCGCGGCGGAGACCGATGAGTCGCGGGAGAAAGTAGGAGGACGACCCGTCGGGCGTGGCGGCGATCCTCGAGTAGGCCATCGTGAGACGCGCGGACTCGGCGGCGACCACGAGGTCTCCGGAAAGCGCAAAGCTCAACCCGCCGCCCGCCGCGATGCCGTTCACCGCCATGATGACGGGCTTGTCGCTCCGACAGAACCGCGACACGGTCCCGTGCAGGTACGTCGTCAGCTCCTTGATGAGCACCCCGATGTGTTCCAGGTTGTCGGCGAAGTCCCTGACGTCACCGCCGGCGCAAAAGGCCCGGCCCGCGCCCGTGACGACGACGCAGCGGACGGTAGGGTCCTCGTCGACCTCGAGGGCCGCGTGAAAGAGCTCACGGCCGAGGCCGAGACTCAGCGCGTTGAACGCCTCGGGGCGGTTGAGCGTGATCGTCGCGACTCCGTCGCGGCGCTCGAGCGTCAGGAACTGGAAGTCCATGGGATCGTCCTCCGTTCAGGTCCGCTGGGCGCGCCGGCGGGCCGCCCGCGCCACGACGTCCAGGACATCTTTGATCCTCAACGGCTTCACCAGGATCAGGTCCACGCCGTGGGCCCGGCGCTCCTCGGCCGAGAGCTCGACGCCGAAGCCGGTGACGAGGACGACCGGCACCGCGGGCGCGATCGCCTTGACCGCCTGGGCGACCTGCCAGCCCGAGACCCGCGGCATGGCCAGGTCGGTGAAGACCAGGTCGAACGGCTCGGCGCGGAACCGCGCGATCGCCTCGGCGCCGTCGTTGAGCACCACGACCTGATGCCCGCCCGTCTTGAGGACGTCGCCCAGCACCGTGCCGACCTCGTCTTCGTCGTCGACGACCAGGCAGCGGAGCGACACGCCGGGCGGGAGAGGCTCGGCGGCCTCGGCCGGCGCCTCGACGTCGGGGGCGCCGCCCGGCGCGAACGTCATGCGGAACGTGGTGCCGCGACCTTCGTGGCTCGCGACCGTGATGCGCGCGGCGTGACGCGAGAGAATCCCGTACGTCATCGAGAGCCCGAGCCCGGTCCCCTGCGGCCCCTTCGTGGTGAAGAACGGATCGAAGATCCGGCCGCGGATCGCCTCGGGGATCCCGACTCCCGTGTCCGCCACCGTCACCACGACCTCGTTGTTCTCGAACGCCGTCGTCAGCGTGAGGGCGCCACCCGTCGGCATGGCGTCCACCGCGTTCAGGATGAGGTTCGTCATGGCCTCGCGCAGCTCGGCGGGATCGCCGGCTACCGAGGGCAGGCTCGCAAACGCGGTCTGCACTTCGACGGCGACGTCGCGGCTCCGTGTCTCCTCGCGCCAGCGCGACTGGGTGATCTCGAGCGCGCCGCGCACGACCTCGTTGAGGTCGACCGCCACGAAGGGCTGGTCGAGCCGGATCCGTGTGAACTCTTGCAGCCGGCGGACGGTCTGCGCGCCGTCGAGGGCGGCGCGCTCGATGACCTGGATCCACCGGCGGAGCTGGGGATCCTGCAGCCGCTGGAGCGTGAGCTGGGCGCGTCCCAGGATCGACGCGAGCAGGTTGTTGAAGTCGTGCGCCACACCCGAGGCCATCTCCCCGAGCGCGCGCAGCTTCTCGGTGCGCACGAGCTGGTCCTGCGCCGCGGCCAGCTCGCCATACGCTCGCATCCGCTCCTCGAAGAGCAGCGCGTTGCGCAGCGACAGCGCGGCGAGATCGGCGATGTTCGTCAGGAGACGCTCGTCGGCTTCGGTGAATGCGCGCTCCGCGCTCCGCAACGTGAGAACTCCGATCACCGCGTTCCCGGCCCTCAGCGGGACACCGAGCCAGTGTCGCGGGCGCGTGAAGGTCGCCACGGGCTCGACGCCGCGCCGCGCGCACTCGGCGAGGTAGTCGTCGGTCCGAATCGCTTCGCCCGTCTCGAGCACGGACGACATGAGTCCCATCGAGCGGCTCGGGTAGCGCAGGGGCAACCGCATGTCGCGCCCACCGTCCACGGTCCGGAGCACCACTTCGAGATCCTGCCGCTCGTCGTCGCGGAGCACGATGGCCATGTTGGCGGCGTCGAGGATGCGGCCGACCTGGGTCCGGATGGCCTCGAGGAGCGTGGCGCGATCGAGCTGGCCGGTGACCGCCCGTGAGAGCTCGTGGAGCACCGACAGCTCGTTCACCTGCCACTGGTTCTGCGCGTAGAGCTGCGCGTTCTCGAGCGCGAGCGCCGCCTGGTCGCCGAACGTCTGGAGCAGCGCGATTTCAGCCTCCGAGAAGACCCGGCCCGCCGCGTCGCCCAGCGCCAGCGTGCCGATGATCCGGCCCTTCGCCCGGAGCGGCACCGCGAGCAGCGCCCCGTCGCCGACCCGCCGCATCACCGCCGCGACCTCTTCGCTGAGCACGATCGTCGGGTCGTTGAAGACGTCGGACGACGCCACGGCTCGCCCCTCGACCACCGCCCGCCCGGACGGCCCGACGCCCGGGGGCAGGACGGCGCCCAGCCGCGTGATGTCGCGACGGCGCCCGCCGAGCGAGAGCGTGACCAGCGATCCGTCGGGCCGCAGAAGTCGGAGCGCGGACGACTTGACCTGGAAGAGGGCCAGGACACTCTCGACGATCCGATCACCGACCGCACGCGGATCGAGGCTCTCGGTCAGGGTTTGAGCGAGCCGCGCCAGCTCCTCGGCCTCGAGTCGTCGGCGCATCGCCTCCGTGTAGAGCCGCGCGTTCTCGAGCGCGAGCGCAGCCTGATCCGCGAACGCCTCGGCCAGGCGGATCTCGTCGTCGCCGAAGCGCCGTCCCGGCTCGTCGGCGGCGGCGAGGGCGCCCATCACCCGCTCGCCCACGCGCAGCGGTACCGCGAGCACGGACCGATGGCCGGCGCGCTCGATGCGGGCCCGCATCTCCTCCGTGAACGTGAAGCGCGGGTCGGCCAACAGGTTGGACGTGGCGACCGGGCCTCGCTCCTGAACGGCGAGACCCACCACGGCATGCCCTCGCGGGAAGGTGACGTTCTGGCCGAGCGCGACTGCGGCCTCGCCGGAGACCGCGAAGGCTACCAGCGCCTCGGAGCGCGGATCCAGCCGGTAGAGGCTCGAGGAATGGGCGCCGAGCAGCTGACAGACGCTATCGGCGACTCGCTGCGCCACGAGGTCCAGATCGAGCGTCTCCGAGAGGAGCCGGCCGAGGTCGGCCAGGGCGCTCATGCGCTGCGCCTGACGGGTCGCCTCTCGATAGAGCCGAGCGTTGTTGATCGCGTTGGCCGCGTGCGAGGCCAGCGAGGTGAGCAGCTGCGTCTCCTCGGACGTGTGCTCGTGCCGAGCGCGGACGCCGATCACCAGCGTGCCGAGGACCCGTTCGCCCAGCTGCAGCGGCACGATGCCGACGCTGACCACGCCTTCGGCCCGGATCCGCTCGACGTTGCGCGTCCGCGGATCGCCGAGGACGTCGACGACCGCCAGTGCCTCGCGCGTCGCGACGACCGTTCCGATGAGCCCTTCACCCACCCGCAGCGGGACGCCTTCCGCCGGCGACGCGGTGCCCGCTTCGGCGCGCAGCGAGACGTGCTGTCCGTCGTCGTCCACGAGCCAGAGCTGCGCGGAGCTCGACCCGAAGAGCTCCACCGCCGCGTCGACCACCCGCCGGAACACCTCGTCGAGCGACAACGTGGCGTTCAGCGTCTGCGCCAGACGCGCGAGCGTCTCGAGCCGGCGGCTCTTCTCCCGGCTCTCGGCCAGGAGGGAGGCCCGCGCGACCGCCTGGCCCACCTGGTGCGCGACGGCCTCGAGGAGCGTCAGCTCGTCGGCGCCGAAGGTCCGGGCTTCCTGTGAGATGAGCGCCATCACGCCCCACGTCTCGTCGTTCACCGGGATCGGCAGCGCCAGCTGCGTCCGGTAGCCGCCGACCCTCACGCGCTCGACGACGCCGGGCGTCAGCACGCGGGAGGCCGCGAGATCTGTGACGACCGGCCGGCCGGTGCGGATCACTTCGCCGACGTGACTCTGGTCGAGCGCGCGGGTGCGGAGCTGCTCGATGTCGTCGGGCTGGAGCCCGCGGTGGGCGATCAGCACCAGCGTCTGGGTCGCGCGGTCGAAACGGAACACGCCGCCGAAGTGGATCCGCGCGACACCGCACACGACCTCGAGCGTCCGCTCGGCGGTGAGAGCCAGATCATCGCCGCTGCCAGTCGCCACCACGACCGCGTGCAGCGCCTCCAGCTCCCGGCTCCGGCGCTTGTCGGGCGCTTCGCCGCCGGTCGCCCCGTGCCCACGCTCCGACGCGGACACCATCGCGATCCCGACCGCGAGCGTCAGGGCCGTGACCAGCGAGGCCGCCCACCAGAGCCAGAGCCGCCGCGCCTCGCCTCGGAGCTCCAGCACCGGAACGAGCGCCCAGAGACCGCCGTCCGCCTCGCCGAGCGGGCGCGCGAGCCAGGGCTCGCCCCGGATCGTGACCCGCCCGGCTCGTACCGCGGCGTCCCAGTCGAGCTGCGGCGGGGCGGGCAACGCGGCGCCGAAGACACGATCGTCCGCCACCACCGCGAGCACCGGACGCGACGGCAGCCGCGCGACCGCCGCCTCGAGAGCCTCGAAGCGCCGCCCGACGACCACCATGCCGGCGGGCATCGGCGCGATGCCGAGAACGTACGCCCGCCCGTCGACGACGGCGAGCCGCGCGGTGGCCTGCGGCGGGCGAGCGACCGTCCCCACGAGGAGCTGACGCGCGGCCGGTACCTGGACGAGTGGGGCACCACTCGCGTCCACGATCAGCAGCAGATCAGCGATGCGTTCTTGCGTCAGCGCGAGGATCCGCGGCCACGCGCCCTTCGCGAGCGTGGCCCAGTCGCTCCGAGTCGCCCCCTCGACCACGGCGGGGTCTTGAGCCAGTAGCCACGCCTCGCGGCGCACCTCGTCGAGCGTCGCGACGACGATGGCCCGGACGGATGTGAGCGTGGCGGCGACGGCCGTGTCGTGACGCGCGGCGAGGTGCCTCGCGAGCAGCCCCCCCGCGACGGACCAGAGCGCCAGGAGGCCGATCAGGAGAAGAACGAGGCGGCGGACGGATCGACGCCTGGGCCGTGGCCTCACGCGCGGCGCTCGCCCACCCGGTGGAGCTTCAGCAGATTGGTCGTGCCACGGACCCACATGGGCGAGCCGGAGATGATGACGATCACGTCGTTGGGGCGCACCACGCCGCCGCCCACTAGCGTCGCTTCGACCTCCTCGATCATCTCGTCGGTCGTCTCGACCTTTCTGATCAGCCGAGAGGAGACACCCCACGAGAGCGCCAGCCGCCGCTGGACCTCGACGAACGGCGTCAGCGCGATGATGGGCACGCTGGGTCGAGCCTGCGAGATGAGACGGGCGGAGAAGCCCGACTCGGTGAACGCGACGATGGCGCGCGCGCCCAGCACGTGCGCCGCCGTCGCCGCCGCGTCGGAGATGGCCTCGGGGAAGCTCCCGCCGGGGCGCCGCCGGCGCTCCCGGTCGATCGCCAGCACGGCGCCGTCGGCGCGCTCGGCGACCCGCGCCATCACGGCGACGGCTTCGTCGGGATACCGCCCCGTGGCGGTCTCGGCGGAGAGCATGATCGCGTCGGCGCCGTCGAAGATCGCCGTCGAGACATCCGAGACCTCGGCGCGGGTGGGCCGAAGATGCGTGACCATCGACTCGAGCATCTGGGTCGCGACGATCACCGGGATCTTCGCGCCGCGCGCCTGGCGGATGATCTCCTTCTGGATGTGGGGCACGTCCTCGAGCGGGACGTCGACGCCGAGGTCACCGCGCGCGACCATGACCGCGTCGACCTTGCTCAGGATGCCCGGAAGATTGGCGAGGATCTCGTGGCGCTCGAGCTTGGCGACGATCGGCAGGTCGGCGCCTTGCTCACGCAGGAAGCCCCGCACCTCTTCGATGTCGTCGGCCGAGCGGACGAACGAGACGGCGACGAAGTCGACGCCGTGGCGGAGGCCGAAGTGCAAGTCCTCGCGATCCTTCGGCGTCAGGCAGGAGATGGGCAGCGTGACATGCGGCAACGAGAGTCCCTTGTGGTCGCTGACGCGCCCGCCGACCACCACCCGACACCGGACCTCGTCCGGCGACGTCGCCTCGACGCGGAGCTGGATCATCCCGTCGTCCATCCAGATCTCGTCGTCGGGCTGCAGATCTTTCAAGTATTCGGGATGCGTGATCGACGCCCGCTCCACCGTGCCCACGACCGGACGGGCGAAGAGGGTGAACGGCTGACCCGCCTCGAGGTCCACGCGGCCGCCGCCGGCGGGGCCGAACGTCCCGAGCCGGATCTTCGGCCCCTGGAGATCCTGCAGGATCGCGACCGGTCGGCCCCAGCGCGCCTCGCTTTCGCGGATCCGCCGGACAACCTCGGCGTGCTCGTCGTGGGTGCCGTGAGAGAAGTTGAGGCGGGCGACGTCGAGGCCGGCCGCCACCAGCCGATCGAGCTCGGCGGTGCTGCTGCTCGCGGGACCGATCGTGCAGACGATCTTGGTCCGGCGCATGCGTCAGGACGCCGTGAGCAGCGGTCTCAGGAACTGCCCGGTGTACGTGCGCTCCGGGCGGCGGACGAGATCCTCCGGCGTGCCGGTCGCCACCACCCGCCCGCCATCGTCACCGCCCTCGGGCCCGAGATCGATCACCCAGTCGGCGGTCTTCACCACGTCCAGGTTGTGCTCGATGATCACGACGGTATTGCCCTGGTCGACCAGCTTGGTGAGCACGTCCAGCAACCGCTGGATGTCGGCGAAATGCAACCCCGTCGTCGGCTCGTCCAGGATATAGAGCGTTCTGCCGGTCGCGCGTCGGGACAGCTCCGTGGAGAGCTTGACTCGCTGCGCCTCGCCGCCCGACAGGGTCGTCGCCGACTGGCCCAGGCGGATGTAGTCGAGGCCAACGTCGTCGAGGGTCGCGAGCTTCGACTTGATCACGGGCACGGCGTCGAAGAACCCGAGCGCCTCGCGCACGGTCATGTCGAGGACGGCGGCGATGCTCATGCCCTTGTAGTGGACGTCGAGCGTCTCTCGATTGTAGCGGCGTCCCTTGCACACGTCGCACGTCACGTAGACGTCGGGCAGGAAGTGCATCTCGATCTTGACCAGCCCGTCGCCCTGGCAGGCCTCGCAGCGGCCGCCCTTGACGTTGAAGGAGAAGCGGCCGGGCTGGTAGCCGCGCATCCGCGCCTCCGGCGTTCGCGCGAAGAGCGTGCGAATGAACGTGAACACGCCGGTGTACGTTGCCGGATTCGACCGCGGCGTGCGGCCGATCGGCGACTGGTCGATGTCCACGACCTTGTCGATCCGCTGGGCGCCCTCGACGCGGTCGTGCGCGCCCGGGCGGTCCTGCGCCCGGTGGAGCATCGACGCGAGGGCGCGGTACAGGATGTCGTTGACGAGCGTCGACTTGCCGGAGCCCGACACCCCGGTGACGCAGGTGAACGTCCCGAGCGGGATCTTCACCGCCATGCCCTTCAGGTTGTGCTCGCGCGGGTTGTGGATCGTGATGAAGTGCCCACTGCCCTTGCGGCGGGTCGTCGGCACCGGGATCGTCAGCGCCCGCGCGAGGTAGCGCCCGGTGAGCGAGTCGGCGTTCGCCATGATCTCGTCGGGCGTCCCGACCGCGACGAGGTGCCCGCCCAGCTCGCCAGCCCCGGGGCCGAGGTCGATCACGTAGTCGGCCGACCGGATCGTCTCCTCGTCGTGCTCCACGACCAGCACGGTGTTGCCGAGGTCCCGCAGGCGCTTGAGAGTCTCGAGGAGTCGTCGGTTGTCGCGCTGGTGCAACCCGATCGACGGCTCGTCCAGGATGTAGAGCACGCCGACCAGGCTCGACCCGATCTGGGTCGCCAGACGAATTCGTTGTCCCTCTCCCCCCGAAAGGGTGCCGGCGGGCCGGTCGAGGGTCAGGTAGTCGAGGCCGACGTTGATCAGGAAGCCGAGGCGCTCGCGGATCTCCTTGAGGACGCGGCGGGCTATCGCGGCCTCGCGCTCGGTCAGCGTGAGAGCCTCGAAGAACCCGGTGGCCTCCTTGATGGTCTGCCGCACGACGTCCGCGATCGAGCGGCCGGCGATCTTGACGCCGAGCGACTCCGGCCGCAGGCGTGAACCCTTGCAGACGGGGCACGGGCGCTCGGTCATGAACTGTTCGATCTCGGCCCGCGCGTCCTCGGACGACGTCTCGCGGTACCGCCGCTCGAGCGTCTTGATGACGCCTTCGAAGCCCCCGTCGCGCTCGCCGTGGAGGATCACGTCGCGGACGGGCTTCCGGAGCTCGGACCACGGCGTCTCCAGCGAGAACCGATTCCGCTTCGCCAGGACCTGCAGCGTCTGCCGGAAGTACGAGGTCTCGCGCCCCGCCCACGGGGCCAGCGCGCCCTCCTTGAGCGAGCGCGCCGGATTCGGCACGAGTCGGTCCGGATCGATCTCGTCCCGCACACCGATCCCGCCGCAGTCCGGACACGCCCCGTACGGGTTGTTGAAGGAAAACATCCGTGGCGAGACCTCGGGAAAGGAGATGCCGCACTCCGCGCATGCCAGCTTCTCCGAGAAGGTCGTGGGCGCGGAGCTGTCTTGGGGCTCGACGGTGACGATTCCGTCGGCGAGTCGGAGGGCCGTCTCGAGCGAATCGGCCAGGCGCGAGCCGAGGTTCTCGCGCACGATCAGCCGGTCTACGACGACCTCGATCGTGTGCTTGCGTTTCTTGTCGAGCTCGATCTCCTCGGCGAGCTCGCGGATCGCGCCGTTGACGCGAACGCGCGAGTATCCCTGACGCTGGAGGTCGAAGAAGAGCTTCTTGTACTCACCCTTGCGGCCGCGCACGACCGGCGCCAGCACGAGCAGTCGCGTGCCGGGCGCCTGGGCCAGCACCCGGTCGACCATCTGCTGGACGGTCTGCGCCGTGATCACGCGACCACAGCTCGGACAGTGAGGCACGCCCACGCGCGCGAACAACACGCGCAGGTAGTCGTAGATCTCGGTGACGGTGCCGACGGTCGAGCGCGGGTTCTTCGAGGTGGTCTTCTGCTCGATCGAGATCGCGGGCGACAGCCCTTCGATCGAGTCCACCTCCGGCTTCTCCATCTGCTCGAGGAACTGCCGGGCGTACGCCGACAGCGACTCGACATAGCGTCGCTGGCCCTCGGCGTAGATCGTGTCGAAGGCGAGCGATGATTTCCCCGAGCCCGAAAGGCCGGTGATCACGACCAGCTGGTCGCGCGGGATCTCGAGATCGATGTTCTTGAGGTTGTGCTCGCGGGCGCCCCGGATAACGATCCGATCATTGGCCATGGCGGTCTATTGTGTCAGCGTCGCGCGGCCGCGGCAACCTTCCACCGGCTCGCGCCGCCAGCCACGCCAGCGGCGCCGCGGCGAGCACGGGGTACGTTCCCACGACGCCGGCCCAGGCCGGCAGGTGCCGGTCGAGCGCGGCGAGACCGACGAACGCGAGGGCGCCGACCAGCGACCCCACCAGCCGAGACCCGGCGCCGTGACCGGCGAGACGAGGCGCGACGGCCGCCGACGCGGCGAGCCCGAGGCCGGCCAGGAGGACCCGCGTAGCGTCGGCCGGCCAGAGGCTGGCGACGGATGCGGCGACGAGAAAGGTCGTCATCGCGGGGCCGGCAAGCTCGTGTCGTGGAGCCGTGCCACCCGCGTCACCCCGGCGGGCGGCACCCATCGCGCGACCCAGAACGTCGCGAAGCGCCAGCGCGGTCGCAGAGAAGAGGGCGAGGAGCGCGGTCGCGCTCAGCACGACCAGCGCTCTGCCGGCTGCGCCCGGCACGACCGCGGTCGGCAGCTCGAAGACGGCCGCGAGCGCGGGGGCGCCGATCGAGAGCCCGGGTGCCTCGTAGGCCCCGTAGACGCCCAGGTGGAGGGCCCCGAGCACCAGCGCCAGCACGAGTCCCGAGCCGGTGTAGACCCCCCGGCCGCTGAGTCCTCGCCCGGGTCCCGCGAGCGCGAGCGCGCCGCCGATTAGCGTGACCGCGACGGCGAGGACCGCCGCCGCCGTGGAGGACGCGCCGCGCTCCGGCGGATCGGCCCACGCGACCCCCGAGGCGGGCGCTCCGGGCACCCGCTTGCCGGCTTCGAATCTCAAACGGGCGCCGGCGTCGAGCACCAGACGATCGCCGGCGCGAAGCGCCAGCGACTCGCCGGCGCGGAGCTGCCACTCACGAAATCGGCCGGGCTCCACGACACGGTAGGTCGCGGGACTCAGCGCCGTGACACGGTGAGCCTCCGTGAATTCGAGCACGGTTGGCGCGGCGAGCGTCCGGCCTTCGGTCACCCAGGTATTGCGCGCACCGAACGTGAGGGCGGGACGCGATGCGACGTCCCGCCAGGCACCCCAGGGCGAGACGGCCAGGGTGCTGGCGATGACCGCGACCGACACCAGGAATCCCAGCGCGCCGCCGTGGTAGAGGAGCGTGAGGCCTGGCCCGGACGGCGCCCGAGTGCGTGGCGTGGCGCCGACGGCGCCACCGCGACGCGGCAGCGCGGCCGACAGCAGCGCGAGCGCTGCCGCCATGATGCTCGCCACCCAGCGCGGCAGGCCCACCAGCCCCCAGACATCCACGAGCAAGAGAAGATTCGCCCAAAGGATCGATCCGACGCCGGCGCTGATCGCCAGCGCGGCGACGAGATTCGATCGCGCCCCGCGGCCCGCGACTGGATCGAGCAGCGCGATCAGCGGCGCGACGAGAACGACGAGCGCGATCGCCGGCCCGTCCGCCGCGCCCGAAAAAATGCGCGCGCCGACCAGGGCGAGCACCACCGGCGAGGTCCAGGCCGCGACGGCGAGGGCCGCCGAGCCGCCGGGGATGGATTCGGCCGAGGGGGCGAGACGCTGAACGACGGCCACCAGCAGGACCGCGGCGAGCGGCGCGGCGAGGACGGCGTACCACCAGAACAGACCGACGCCGGCGAGTCTGAGAGCCCCTGGATTCCCGGGCGCGAGCATCAGCACGAGCGCGCCGGCGAGGAGACCGAGCAAACCCACGACCCCCACCCGGCGCCGGGCGGCGATCGACATCGCGCGATTATAGCCGTTCGCGGATCATGAGAATCGGTATCCTGGGAATAGACATCTAAGAGCCAGGTTTGAGCGGGCGACCGGAGCCACCAAGCGTCTCTCTCAGGCGACCCTCGGTCTGATCCGGCCTCACGGATCCCGCTACAACAAACCCCGCTCCAACGGAGAATATTTTGGCCGAGAAGATCGAGCGCGTCATGCTGGTGACCGCGCACCCCGACGATTCCGAGTTCGGGGCCGGCGGGACGGTCGCGAAGCTGGTCAAGGAAGGTTGCGAGGTCACGTACGTCGTCGTGACGAACGGCAACAAGGGCTCGGGCGACCGCACGATGACATCCGAGCGCCTGGCGCGGATCCGCGAGGACGAGCAGCGAAACGCCGCCCGTACGCTCGGCGTCGCGCGAGTCGAGTTCCTCGGCTATCCAGACTGCGAGGTCGAGGACACGCGCGACCTCCGTCGCGACGTGACCCGGCAGATTCGCATGTGGCGTCCGGACCTGCTCATCGCGATGAACCCGCACCGCACCTACAACGTCGGCGGCTCCCACCGCGATCATCGGATCACCGCGGGCGTGGCGCTCGACTGTGTGTATCCGCTCGCCCGCGACCATCTGTCGTTCCCGGAGCTCATGCCCGACTACGAGCCGCACAAGGTGCTCGAAATCCATCTGATGCAGTGGGAGAACCCGAACCTGGTGGTCGACATCACGGACGTCATGGACCTGAAGATCAAGGCGCTGGCGTGCCACGCGAGTCAGTTCGCCGACTTCGCCGGACTCGAAAAGCGCGTGCGCGAGCGCTCGGCGGAGCTCGGCAAGCCAAAGGGCTACGCGTACGCCGAGACGTTCGACCGGGTCGTCCTCGGGCGATGAGCCGGTCCTGGCCGGCGCTTCTGAGCGTGGTCCTGTCGCTCGGCGCCGTCGTCGGCTATTTCGCCCTCCTGCGCGTGCCGGCCATCCGCAACCACCCCGCGCTCTACGTTCTGGCTTGCGCCCTGGCGATGGCGATCGCCGCCGTCGCGTCCTGGCGAGCGCCACGCTGGCCGAACCTCACGGCGCTCGCGATCTCGGCGGTGCTGCTGGTCCTCGGGGGGTATTTCAATTTCGTCTTCGCGAGGGTTCCGGCGGCGGGGACCACACTCCGGGTCGGTGAGGCCGCGCCCGACTTCACGCTATCGGACGCCACGGGAGCGCCGGTCACGCTCGCGTCCTTCCGCGACCGGACGCCGGTCGTCCTCGTCTTCTATCGCGGCTACTGGTGACCCTTCTGCGTCTCGGAGCTCCAAGGACTTGGAGCCGTCCTCACCGAGCTGGGCGATGCGGGCGTGCAGATCCTGGCGATCAGTCCCGACCCGAACACGAAGAGCCAGGAGCTGGCGGACCGGCTCAAGGCCCGGTATCGCTTCCTCACCGACGGCGACCTGGCGTTGACGCGCCGCTACGGCCTCGTCCACGCCCGCGGCGGGCCCAACGGCGAGGACGTGCCGATCCCGACGACGGTCGTCATCGACCGCCACGGGATCGTCCGGTGGCTCAAGCTCGCCGACAATTACCAGGTGCGGCCCGATCCCACCGACGTCGCACGCGCCGTTCGGGCCCTCTGATGGCCGTGCGAGCCGCAGGCCGTCGCGGGGCTGGGGCCCGCCGTCCGAGGCGAGCTTATAAATGCACCCGGGGCTAGGCCCGAGCGTCCGGCGCGTCCACGAGGCGCTCACCGCTGCGGGCGGCGGCCACACCGTCGTCGCCCTCGAGCAGCCGGCGCGGACATCGGCCGAAGCCGCGCGCGCCGTCGGCTGCCGCGTCGACCAGATCGCGAAGTCGCTGGTCTTCCGCGGCGAGCAGACCCAGCGGGCGGTGCTGGTCATCGCGAGCGGCGCGAACCGGGTCGACGAGCGCAAGGTGGCCGGCTTCGTCAGCGAGCCGGTGGCGCGAGCCGATGCCGACTTCGTGCGGGCCCGGACGGGCTTCGCCATCGGCGGCGTCGCGCCCGTCGCGCACGCCGGGCCGCTGACGATCCTGATCGACGAGGATCTGATGCAGTGGGCGGAGATCTGGGCGGCCGCCGGTCACCCGAGCACGGTCTTCAAGCTGACGCCCGCCGACCTCGTGCGGATGACCGGGGGCCGCGTCGCCGCCGTCAAGTCGGGAGATGGAAGATGACCATCTTCAGCTCGGTCATCTCCTCGATCGCGTACGCCGGCCCCTCCTTGCCGAAGCCGGATTCCTTGAGACCGCCGTACGGCATCCGGTCGGCCCGCCACTGCGGTCCCCAGTTGATGTGCAGATTGCCGGACTGGACCTCGCGCGCGAACTTCCACGCCCACTCGAGGTTCTCGGTGAAGATTCCCGCGGCGAGCCCGTAGTTCGTATCGTTCGCCAGCGCGATCGCCTCGTCGATGTCGGTGAACGGCGTGACGGCGACCGCGGGGCCGAACAGCTCGTCACAGGAAATCCGCATCTCTGGCTTGACGTCCGCCACGACCGTCGGCGCGTACATCGCGTTCTGACGCGTTCCGCCGGTGACGACGCGCGCGCCGCTGGCGACGGCCTCCTTCACCCACTCGTCCACCCGGACGGCCTCCTTCTCGCGGATCATCGGGCCGACGTGCACGGTCGGATCGAGCTGGTTGCCGACCTTGAGCGCGGCGACTTTGGGCGCGAGCGCGTCGAGGAAGTTCTTGTAGACGCCGGACGCCGCCAGGACGCGCTGCGTGGAGATGCACACCTGGCCCGCGTTCGCGTAGCCGGTGGAGGCGACCGCGGCGGCGACCTTGTCCAGGTTCGCGTCCGGCATCACGATCACCGGCGCGTTCGAGCCGAGCTCCATGGTCACCCGCTTGATGCCGGCCGTCTTGCAGATGTGCTCGCCGACGTCGCGGCTGCCGGTGAACGTGATCTTGCGCACGCGTCGGTCAGCGACCAGCAGGTCGCCGACCTCCCCGCCCGAGCCGGTGAGCGTGTTGATCCCCTCCGGCGGCAGGCCTGCCTCGAGCAGGATCTCCGTCAGCCGGAGCGCCGAGAGAGGCGTGTCGGTCGCCGGCTTCACGATGACCGCGTTGCCACCCGCGATCGCCGGCCCGACCTTGTGGCAGACGAGGTTCAGGGGAAAGTTGAACGGGCTGATCGCGACCACGACGCCGCAGGGCACGCGGATCGTCACCCCGAACTTTCCCTTGCCGTGGGACGCCGCGTCGAGGGCGACCGTCTCGCCGTGGACGCGCTTGGCCTCCTCCGCGGACTCCATGATCGTGTCCACGGCGCGCAGCGCTTCGGCGCGCCCTTCGGCGATGATCTTGCCTTCTTCCTTCGAGATCAGCGTACCGAGCTCTTCGGCGCGCGCGGCCAGCAGGTCGGCCGCCCGATGGAGGATCTTCCATCGCTCGTAGCTCGTGAGCTTTGCCATCGCCCGAGCGCCACGCTCGGCGGACTGGAGCGCCCGCTCGACGTCGGCCCGGTCGGCGCGCGGCACCGTGTCGATGACGGTCGCGTCGTAGGAGTTGCGCACCTCGATGGTCTGGGCCTTGTCGATCCACTGGCCGGCCAGGTACATCTTCATTGCAGCGCCCTCCTTGGTGCTAGCTGCGGTGCTAGCTGCGGTTCTTCGCTGCGCCTCGGCCGGCGGGGCCCCAGCCCCGCGACGGCCTGCGGCGCACACTACGGCTGGTGAGGGTAACGCCTGCCGGAGCTGGAGTAAAATGCGCGTGTGACTCGCCGTCACGTCACGCTCCTCCTGACGGTGTCCCTGCTGCTCGGCGCGGCCGGCGTATTCGCGCGGGCCGCCGTCGTCCCGCCCCCCGCCGAGCGGCTCGGCGAGACCGTGAACGCGCTGACGGCGCCCGAGATGGAAGGCCGCCGGTCGGGCACCGCCGGCGGCGATCGCGCCGCCCGCCAGATCGCCGACTGGTTGGCCGCCACCGGTCTCCGTCCGGGAGGCGACCAGGGATCATTCCTCCAGACGTTCGTCCTCGAGACCTCGTCGCGCCCGGGCTCGGCGAGCAGTCTGGAGGTCTCGGGTCCCGCGCCGCGGCGGCTCGAGGTGGGCCGCGACTGGATCCCGCACGGCGGCTCGCCGGCCGGCGAGGTCAGCGGAGACGTCGTCTTCGTCGGCTACGGCGCCGACCTCCCCGACGCGGCCTACGACGACTACGCGGGCGTGGACGTGAGCGGCCGCATCGCCGTGGTCACCGGCCCGACGATGACGGGCTATCTCGAGAACGT
>Ga0066709_100000175_pt1 | contig 28160 bp, 27 predicted proteins | sample GraSoiAngelo_158_FD_79665 | JGI IMG/M metagenome (GOLD analysis project Ga0066709, IMG submission 79665) | Grasslands soil microbial communities from the Angelo Coastal Reserve, California, USA - 14_1009_16_30cm | ecosystem: Environmental > Terrestrial > Soil > Grasslands | place: USA...
CACTCCCCTCGGTGGGCCCTGCGTCAGCGGCCGGCGCGGACTCCGGCGATGGTCATGGCGTCCATCTCCGACCCTTCGTCGCCGTGCTCCTCGAACGGGAGGTGCAGCGCGTCGAAGGCATGGCGGGTTGCGGCCGGGTCGGAGGTGGTGAGCATCAGGGCGCCATCGGTGTCCTCGGCCACACCGACGATGCCCGAGATGTTGACGCCACGTTCGCCGAGGGCGGCGGCGACCCGCGCCAGCGAGCCCGGTTTGTCCTCGAGCTGGACCGTGAACCAGACCATCATCGGGCCGCCACCTCCTGTTCCGGCTGTTCCGGCGATGGTACCGCCCGGCTACCCTCCGGCCATGGCAGGAGCCAACGTCCAGGTCTTCGGCGCGCCCGATTCCCAGGCCACGCGCGCCGCTCTCAGGTTCTTCAGGGAACGGCGGGTCGAGGTCCACCTCGTCGACGTCACGCGCAAGCCGATGGCGCCAACCGAGCTCCGGCGGTTCGTTGATCGCCTCGGCGTGCGAGCGGTCGCTGACCCCGAGTCGCGCGCCTGGCGGGACGCGGGCCTCGGCTATTTGCGAATGGACGACACCGAGCTCGCCGAGCGCTTGCTCGCAGACCAGCGCCTCCTCAGGCTACCCCTGGTCCGAGTCGGCAATGCCGTCGTCGCCGGCCGCGACGAGGCAGGATGGAAGGCCATGTTCGCGCCGGAGAGATCGCGCTGACTGAAGGATGCGTCCCGTCATAAGCTCCACCGCGGAGCCGAGGAGGAGAGTCGTGGAGCACGACGACGCGATGCGGATGCTCAAGGACATCGCAACGGCCTTCGATCAGCACGATCTCGAAAGGATCATGGTCCATTTCGCTGACGATGCCGTGTTCGAAGGGCCCCGGGGAACGGACAAGTGGGGAACCCGTTTCGTCGGTGACGCGCAGATCCGCGAAGCGTTCGCCGCGCGCTTCTCCGGGATCCCCGACATCCGATACCAGGAGGACGAGCATTTCGTCGATGGTGACCGCGGAGCATCCGAGTGGACCTTGTCCGGAACCACGACCGACGGGACACGAATCGAAGTCAGGGGCTGCGATCTCTGGCGCTTCCGAGATGGCAAGGTCGTCATGAAGGACTCGTACTGGAAGATCCGAACAGGGAACCAGCGGATTGGGTGACATTGCGCGACGCCGAGCGATGGCAACTTTCTCAACGCGCCAGAGCCGAGCCGCCGTCTTCGCCGGACCTCTGCTCGTCCTGGCCGCCATCGGCGTTTGGTATGTGTCGGACCGACTCATCTTCGTTGGGCCGTTCGATCGCGCGCAGATAGGGTGGGCCGTCGTGGTGCCCTTGCTCGCTCTCGCGCCCGGAGTTGCCGGCCTCGCCGAAGGCCCAGAGGAGTTCGAGGAGTCGTCCCGGCTCGTCGCCAACCTGACCACTGTTGGCATCGGGCTGGCCGCGACGACAACTGTGCTCGCGACAGTAACCTTCGCCAACTGCCGACCCGTCACGAACCCACTTGACATCCTTCCCCAGGCGCTGGTCACAGGTCTACTCGCTGCGGCGGCTTTCGCGGTGCCGTATCGAGTCGCCGCACATCTATCGCGCCGGGTGCGGCCGTGGCAGGCAGTCGTCCCTGCCGCTGAGCTCTGGCTCCTCATGGCAGGGCTTCTCGTTTTCGTGAACTTCCTGTTCCTATTCCCGGCGCTCTCGTGCGCCAAACCCGTTTGACCGCGTGACATTGAGCCACGCTGAGTGAGGTGCTCAACGGGATCGAGCCAGGCGGCCGACGCCACGCCCCTCGAACTCGACACCATGAGCCCTAGGATGACGACCTGTTGGTGAACGCGGCCGGTCCCGGGCGATTCATTGGGGTCGCATTCGTAGCGATCGTGGCGGTGGCGATCGTCGCGCTTTTGGCCGGCTATGGGATCCCGGTCGGTGTCGGCGCGCTAGCTGGGTTCATCCTCGGAGCGCTCGCTGGCTTGCTCGGGTCCCTCTGGCTCATACGCGGCATGGGTCGTTCGCTCACGTTCGGGGGCATGTCCTGGTCGTCGTCGGACGAGCAGGGCCAACTCGCACCGCAGGAGATGACCGACATGCGGGAGATGAGCGAACTCCTGCAAGTCGACCTGGGTCCGATCAGATCAATCGTGCCTGTCCTCGAGACCTCAAACGCGGGTGGATACGAGGTCCAACTCGTGACCGCAGAAATGCGCGAGGGCGGTCTTCTGATGATCCTGGAGGTGAGGTCCAAGCCGGGCTCGCTGCCAGCAGGCTTCTGGGCGGATGTCACCGTTCACGACGACGCGGGTAGCACGTATCGTGCGTCGGGCCAAAACATCGGAAGCGGACCCAGCCCGACGCGGTACCTCGTCACGATCGCTCCAACTCCGCCGGCTGCCGCCCGAAGGCTTGAGGTCGTGGTCGAGCGCTTCATGGATCCGTTTCCTGGGGGCGGTCGGATAGCCATGGGCCCGTGGGCGTTCACGGTCGAGCTTCCAGCGCGTGACATTGCCGCACGCTGAGCGAGTGTCATAGACGTATCGTGAGCTAACCGTGCTCGCGATCGATCACGTCGTCCTACCCGTTGCCAACCTCGCCCTCGCGGGGGCCGAGATCGAAGCGCGCTACCGGTTGACCTCCGTCGCGGGTGGACGACATCCGGCCTGGGGCACGGCGAACCGGATCGTCCCGCTTGGCGACAGCTACGTGGAACTCGTCGCCGTCGCCGATCGGGAGACCGCTGATCAGACCGCGTTCGGGAGATGGATCGCCGCCGCCCGTCCCGGACGCCCGCTCGGATGGGCGGTCCGAACGGATGCGATCGACGCAGTCGGACGGCGACTCGGTCTGCCCGTCGTTCCGGGGTTTCGGGACCCCCCGGGAGGGAGGCGCATAAGCTGGCGCAGCGCCGGCGTCGAGGTCGCGACGCGCGAGCCCGCACTTCCATTCTTCATCCAATGGGGTGACGGCGTGCCCCTTCCGGGTGCCACAACCGTCCGCCATCCGGGCGGCCCGGCCAGGCTGAAGGTCCTGTCGTTGACCGCGGATCCGGCCCGTCTCGCGGCCTGGCTCGGCGAGCACGATTTACCCCTCGCTGTGGCGACGGGTCGCTCCCGGGTGTCGGCGGTTCTCCTTAGGCAGGGACGTCGGGACTTCGCACTCCTCATCCAAGGCCTGCCGGCCGAGAGCCAGCGCATCATCCTCGAATGACATTCAGCAACGCTGAGCGAGGAGAGGCCGATGGCAGAACAACCTGACAAACCGGGACGACTGCCGCCGAACTGGTTCATCCGGATCGCGTGGGCGGTGCATCGCGCGATCGTTCGGCTGACGGGCGGGCGGCGCGGCATCTGGCGCGCCACGCCCGAGAAGTGGGGGACGCTGCGACTGCACACGGTCGGGCGGAAGAGCGGCAAGGAGCGCATCGCGATCCTCGGCTACTACGAGGACGGCCCGAACGTCGTGACACTCGCGATGAACGGCTGGATGGAGGGCGAGCCCGGCTGGTGGCTCAACCTCAAGGCGGAGCCGGACGTGACGATCGAGATGGTCGATGGGCCGCGGGCCGTGCATGCTCGGGAAGCGCAGGGCGAGGAGCGCCAGCGCCTCTGGCCCATGTTCCACGACGCCAGGCTGTACGTCGCGCGACGCGCCACCCCGACCGCCGTCGTCGTGCTCGAGCCGCGAACCGCCGACTAGCCCGAACCGTTCAGCGGCGCCGGAGTCGCGGCCAGGCGGCGTAGCCGGCGGCGACGAGCACGAGGGCCGCGCCCGCCCACGACCAGAACGGGTCGCCGATCATGAACGAGCCGCGGCCGATGGGCACGCCGAGGCCCTGCGCGATCCAGACGAGGCCGACGAGCGCGGCAACGGTCGCGACCGCGAATCGAGCCCGTGAGGATCGAGGCCTGCCGCCGCTGCTCACCGTCGTAGCATGCACCGGCGAGCCGCACGACGCGGCAGGCGAGGAGGCGATGAATGGGCCGCGAGGAGTCGGATCGGACCGGCGAGCCGATCGGCGAGCACCGACGCTCGGGCCGGCTCTTGATCAGCCGGGACATCGGTCGGAAGATGCACGCCGACCCGACGATGACCGAGGACCGCAAGCTCCTCGAGCCGAGTGAGCGGCCGGCCTTCCTCAGCTCCGATCCATGGCGGGCGCTGCGCATCCTCGCCGAGTTCGTCGACGGCTTCGACGCCCTCGCCGAGATCGGCAAGGCGATCACCGTGTTCGGCTCGGCCCGCGTGTCCGAGGGCGATCCCGCGTACGCGACGGCGCGCGAGATCGGCCGGCTCCTCGCCGAGGAGGGCTACGCGGTCATCACCGGCGGCGGGCCGGGCGTCATGGAGGCGGCGAATCGGGGCTGCCAGGAGGGTGGCGGCCTCTCGGTCGGGTGCAACATCGAGCTGCCCCACGAGCAGGACATCAACCCGTACGTCGACCTCGGGGTCGAGTTCCGCTACTTCTTCGCGCGCAAGACGATGTTCGTGAAGTACGCCGATGGGTTCGTGATCCTGCCCGGTGGCTACGGCACGCTGGACGAGATGATGGAAGCCCTCACGCTCATCCAGACCGGCAAGATCCGGCACTTCCCGGTGGTGCTCGTCGGCAGCGCGTTCTACGCCGGCTTCGTCGAGTGGATCAAGGCGAAGCTGCTCGGCGAGGGCATGATCTCGACGGAGGACCTCGACCTGATCCAGGTGACCGACGACCCGAAGGAGGTCATCGACATCGTCCGCAAGGCCGGTCGCCGGCGCGCCGAGCGCATCGCCGACAGCTCGACCTGACGTTTCAGCCGCGCGGGATGGCCCGCTCGGACGCCGAGCTCGGGTGCCGACATGTGCCGAGCCGTGCCTCGATTTCGGTCACATTTGCACGCCGCGCATCCTCGTCAGCGAAGTACTGACCCACGCGTCGGGCTCACGCTCAACTTCGAGCGATGAATGTGACAAACATGCTCGGGGCGGCAAGATGTCAGCGTTTTCCTGATTAGCTTGCGAGCCCTGCAAATCTGACCGTTTCCGGCGCGACGCGCTGGCGCGAGGAGTTGGCGCGACGTGCTGGTGGGACGTGCTGGCGCGACGTGCTGGCGCGGCGTGCTTGCGCGACGTCCTTTGGAATGGGTTTGCTGCGTAGTCAGCCGCGGGGGACGGCGACCTCGAGCAGACCGTCGCGGATGCGGAGCGGGTAATAGCGAACCCGGCGGACACGGGTCAGGCGGCGCGCCTCCGCCTTGACCCCCGGCGGATCGGGCTTCGGCTCGCGGCCCTCCGGCGCCCATACCGGGTGGTAGTTGCCGTCGGCATCGAGCCCCCCGGTCGTCGGCATCCGCGTCGGGTTGCCGGTCGAGAGGTCGAACTGGCCGCTGTGCAGAGGGCAGGCGACGAGGCAGCCGTCGAGCTCGCCGAGGGAGAGGGGCGCCGACATGTGCGGACAGCGATCGTCGATCGCGACCATGCCGATCGAGGTGTTCGCCACGAGCAGGTCGAGGTCGCCGAACGTCACGCGGCGCATCTCGCCCTGCGCCAGCTCGGTTGCCGCGAAGACGGGCTCGAACGGCGCGGACCCGGCGCCGATCGCGGTCAGGCCACGAGGGATCGACGCAATGCGGACCTCGCTCTCGACCGTCATGCGCCGATCGTAGTCCGAATCAACGGGGAACCCGCCGGGAGGGCGTCCGCGGCGGGTCCGTGTGGTCCGTATTGGCGCGAGGCGTCGCCTCGCAGTTGGTCAGTCCACGGCAGGTGTTGGTCGGATCCGAGCCGCCTCGCTCGCCGGTAGGCCCGCCGGCGTCCCCACGGGCGCGCCGGCCCGCGCGGCCGCAGGGGCCCGATGCGTGGTCCGCAGCGGGATCTCCTTCAGCGCAAACGCCGCCACGAGCGCGATGGCCGACGCCGCGACGCCGAGCCAGATGCTGTCGCCGATCGCGATCGTGAATGCCCGATGGAAGCCGTCGATGAAGATCGGCTGGACCTGCGCCGGGATCTGGGCCAGGAAGTCCGTCGCGCCGCCACCGCTCACGTTGGTCACGGCGGCCGGATCGAAGCCGGCCGGCGCCGTCGCGGGCACGAAGTTGGCGGGCGCGCCGGCCGCGATCAGCTGGTCATGGAGGAGACCCCACGTGAAGTTGATGCGGAACAGGGTGAACGCGCTGGCGATCCCGATCGTCGTGCCGATCTGCCGGAACAGCGTCAGGTCGCTCGTGGCCGCGCCGAGGTCTTTGAAGTCCACCGCGTTCTGGACGATGATCGTGAACACAGCGAAAGTCGGGCCGACACCGAGGCCGGCGACGAACATCCACGCCGCGAGAACGAGACCGTCCGTATCCGCCCGAAGCTGCGTCATCAGCCCCATGCCGATGATGAGCAGGACGAGGCCGCCGAGGACGAACGGCTTGTAGCGGCCCGTGCGGGCCACGAGCTGGCCCGAGGCGATCGAGGCCAGGATCAGGCCGAACATGAACGGCAGGAGCCGGTAGCCGGAGTCGGTGTAGGACACGCCCTGGACGATGAGGAAGTACAGGGGCAGGAAGATGATCACGGCCCCGAAGCCGAAGGTCGCGAAGAAGATGGCGAGCATCGACGACGAGAACGTCCGGTTCCGGAAGAGTCGCAGCGGGATGACCGGCTCTGGGCTGCGCCGCTCGACGATGACGAACGCTGTCAGGAAGACCACCGACACAGCGATCCAGCCCCAGAAGTAGGGATCCGCGAAGCCCGCGCTCTCGGCGACGGTGAACCCGATGAGCAGCGGCACGAGGCCGAGCGTCAGCGTCACCACGCCCGGGAAGTCGATCTTCCCGGCGCGCTCGACGTGCTTGATGTTCGGCAGGAGCCGCCAGATCACGGCCAGGGCGATGAGGCCGATCGGCAGGTTGACGTAGAAGATCGCGTGCCAGCTGAACGCGTCCGTGAGCGTTCCGCCGATCGCCGGACCGGCGAGGAAGGCCACGCCGAAGACGAGGCCGAACAGGCCCTGGTACTTGCCGCGCTCGGCCGGCGTGAACAGGTCGCCGATGACCGCGAGGGCGATCGGGAACAGCGAGCCGGCGCCCAGCCCCTGGATGCCCCGGAACAGCACGAGCTGCCACATCTCCTGGCTCGCGCCGGACAGCGCCGAGCCGGTCAGGAACAGCACGATGCCGATCATCAGGATCGGCTTGCGGCCGTACAGGTCGGACAGCTTGCCGTAGATCGGGACGGTCACGGTCGAGGTGAGCAGGTAGATCGTGACGGCCCAGGTGTACACGTCGGAGCCGTGGAGGTCGGACACGATCTTGGGCAGGACCGGGCCGACGATCGTCTGGTCGAGGGCCGACAGGAACATGCCAAGGAGGACCGCACCGAGGATCTCGAGCTTGGCGCGGATGCTCAGGCCGAGGGCCGGGTCTTCCGCGATCGAGGGGGTCTGAGCCCCTTCATTGGGAAACGATTCCATGAGGTCTTCCTTCTCCTTGGTCAGTGCGTCGCGTCTGCGAAGTGATGCAGGTGCGGGGGATCGCTCTCGACCTCGGCCGAGAGCGCGCGGCGGAGGCTCCGGATCGCCGTCAGGACGACCGGCCGCTCTGCCGCGGTGAGGTGGCCGAGGACCGCACGCAATCGCTCGCGCTTCGTCGTCTCGGACTGGGTCAGCGCCTGCAGCCCGGCATTCCCGGGCCGCACGAGGACGAGGCGCCGGTCATCGGGCACGCGGACGCGCTCGATCAGGCCCTTCTCCTCCATCCGGTCGATGATCCCGGTCGCGTTCGAGAGCGAGACGTCCAGCAGGTCAGCCAGGCGGCTCATGGTCATGGAGCCCTGGTGCTGGAGCAGCCACAGGACGTGCATGTGGCTCAGGCTCACGTGGCTCTGCACGAGCCGGCCCATCGAGGCGCAGCGCAGCTCGCCGACCCAGCTGCTGACTTCTGTCAGGATGGCGTCGACGGACGAGCCCGAGGGCTCCTGGCCCGGGATGGTTGCCTGCTCACCGATACTTCGCATCGCGTGAAGCATTCTACGCTTGTGAATGATTTCGTCAACCGCAAGCATCTGTTAACAACGACGAACAGGGAGGGGTCATGCGCTTCGCGCTCATGATCGAGGCCCAACAGGGGCTGTCGTACGAGGACCAGCTGGCGATCGCCCGGCGGGCCGAGTCAGCCGGCTTCGAGGCCTTCTTCCGCAGTGACCACTACGCGAGCTTCCCGGGCGACTCGGACCAGACCACGACCGACGCATGGGCGGTGATCGCCGGCCTCGCCCGCGAGACGAAGACGATCCGTCTCGGCGCGCTGGTGAGCCCGGTCACGCTCCGCCATCCCGGCAACTTCGTGAAGCTGGTCACGACCGTAGACCAGATGAGCGGCGGGCGCATCGAGGTCGGCGTCGGGGCAGGCTGGAACGAGGCCGATCACGTGCCCCTTGGCCTCGACTTCCCTCCGATCAAGGACCGCGCCGACCTGCTCGAGGACCAGCTGGCGATCCTCCACGGCCTGTGGGAGGAGAAGCCCGGCTGGAAGTACGATGGGAAGCACGTGCGGGTCCGCCGCGGTCACCTCGTGCCCGGGCCGGCACAGGTCGAGGGCCGGCCGGTCGGGGCGAATGGGCGGTTCCGGCCCCGGATCGTAACCGGCAGCAGTGGTTCGCCGCGGGGCTACCGGATCGCGGCGAAATGGTCCGATGAGTTCAACCTCTCGTCATCCTCGCCGGAGGTGGCCCGCAAGGCGGAGGCAGAGCTTGATGAAGCGTGCCGCGCGATCGGCCGCGAGCCTCGGACGCTGACCCGGTCCACGATGGCAGGCGTGCTGATGGGCCGTGATGCGGCCGAGGTCGGGCGGCGCGCCGACGCGCTCCTCGCGGCGTTCGGTCAGCAGGCCGAGAGCGGCATCGAGTGGGTGAACGAGCGCCGGAGCCGCTGGATCCTCGGCACGCCCGACGAGGCCCGGGCGATGGTCAAGCGCTTCGCCGACGCGGGTATCGAGCGGATCATGCTCCAGGACTTCGTGCCGCTCGACCTCGACATGATCGACCTGATGGCCGAGGAGCTGATCGGGAAGGTCTAGAGCGCTCGGTGCCGGCAGGCTCAGCCGGCGGCCGCCGCGGCTCGCAGCCACGCCGATTGATCGCGTCGGATCGGGTCGGGGTTGACGCCGCGAGCTCGGGCCAGACGCTCCGTGAGGAGCTGCAGCGGCACGGCCGAGCCGATGAGCGACGCTGCCTCGGCGGGGAGCGTCGGCGCCTCGGGGACGATCAGGCGGCCCGCCGGCGTCAGCTCCGCCGCGATCCGGTCGTCATAACCGGCTCCCAGGATGGCGCCGGTCGCGACGCCCAGGGCCGCCGCGGCACGAAGCACGCCCGTCGCACGCTCGGCCCGCTCGGCGGCATGTGCCGGGTGCGTCAGGAGCAGGACCATCCCGGTGCGCTCGTCCATGCCGGCCAGGTGCCCGTGCAGGACGGTCTCGAGGTCGCGCATCGCTGCCGGCAGGTGGGCGCCCTCCTCGACCTTGAGCACCAGCTCGCGCGCCGCGGGCCGGTCGACGCCGCTGCCGACAACGATCAACCGCTCGACGCCCGCCAGTGCGCCGGCGAGCCGCTCGGTGGCGTGTGCCCCCTCGACCGTGAGACCCGCGGCGAGCAGCGCACGCGCCGCGCCGCCGTCGGCGGCGCGGCCGCCGAGGTGACCGGCCAGCGCGGTCGCGGCGAGGATCGGCGAGAGGTAGCCGATCGTGTGGCACCAGCTCTGGTCCTGCTCGTCCGTCGTCACGACGATGTCGGCAAGTTCCGCCCCGGGCGACCGCTCCGAGACGGTGATGATGGCGACGGTCGCCCCGGCGATCTTGGCGCGCTCGAGCGCGAGATTCGTCGCCCACGTCCCGCCCTCGTGGCTCACGCCAATGACGAGCGCGCCGCGACCCCCGAGCTCGCGCTCGAGCGAGGCCTCGAACGCCTGCACCGCCGCCGGCGAGCCAGGAACGCCGAACCGGGCTGGGAGGCCGACGCCGGTCATCGCCGCGCGCAGGATCTCGGCCACGGCCTGGGCGCCATGCTCGCTCGTACCGCAGCCGGTCACGAGGACGGGGGAGCCGTTTACGGCCGCGGTCCTGAGCGCGCCCGCGAGCCGTGCCGCGCCGCCGGCGGCCTCGGCCAGGCGCGTGAGGAGCCGCGCGGCAAGTGCGGGCTCGGCCTCGATCATCTCGGTCATGTGGAACGGCGGCCCGTCCCGGTGCGATGGCATCTCGCTGCCGGCCCACGGGTCGGGTGCCCCCGGCAACGGGAGGTCGGCGTCGGGGCGCAGGTCGCTCACGACGCGATTGTGGCTCGCGGCGCGATCCGCCCGAACCGCGGGAGCGGCGCATACCGGAACAGCACCCGGCCGACCAGGTCCCCGGCATCGACCGGCCCGAAGCGCTGGGAGTCGATCGGCGGCCCCGAGCCGACCGACGCCGCGGCCTTCTCGTCCGCGTCGGCGGTGAGCCATGCCTCGCCTGGCCCGAGCGTCAGGTAGCCGCCGGCGAACGGGACGCGGTCGCCCGTTCGAGCCGCGACGCGCTTGATCGCGAGGGCCTCCGAGAGCGGCTCACGAAACACGACCACGGTCCCCGGCCTGGGCCAGGCCGAGACCAGCGGGTTCACGACGAGCCAGTCGCCCGGCAGGATCGCCGGCACCATCGAGCCTTCGGTCACCGCGACGCGCCACGGTCCGCGCAGTCGCTCGCGCCTCGATCGAGCCGTCACTGCACGGCGCCGGAGCGGCCGCGCGTACCTACATCAGGCAGGGCGACCGGCCACGCGCGTCTTCTCGGGTCCTCCGGTAGTCTTCCAGGCTGCATCGACCTCGTCGATCAGCTCGAGCAGGCGCTTGGCGTCGGCCAGATCGGTCGAAGCCTTGACCTTGGAGACCTGCTTGGTGGTCTGCCAGAAGAGGTCGTGGAGGTTCGGAACCTTGTCAAGGTGCTCGGGCTTGAAGTAGTCGTGCCACAGGACGTCGAGGTGGTGCTTGGCGAGCTCGGCGCGCTCCTCCTTGATCGCCAGTGCGCGCGTCCTATATGCAGGATCGTTATTCGCCGCGTACTTCTCGATGATCTTGTAGCAAGACTCGGCTTCTATCCTTGCCTGCTCCGGATCGTAAACACCGCACGGTAGGTCGCAATGCGCGCGGACGCTGAGGCGCGGGGCGAGCAATCGGAGGACAGCGTTGGTCAGGAACACAGGATCTCCTTCCGGGGCTGAAGCCCGATGGGTCGGGCGCTGGGATCTGGTGCTCCGGAGTGTCGAGACGCGCCTTCAGACTGTCAAACGATCGGGCATGGCGTGATGAACCGCGTCGCCGGGGTGCTCCACATGCCGCCTCGTGGGCGAAGTGGACCGTGGCTCGTCGCCCTGGCGATCGGGCTCGTGCTCGGGTTCCAGCCGATGTGGCCGGACAACTGGGGCGTCGGGGTGGCCGTCGTCGTCGGCCTCACGCTCGCCGCGTCGGCCCGCTGGCAGCTGCGCTGGGTCCCCGTCTTCGCGATCATCCTGTGCGGCGTCGGCCTGCGCTGGGCGATGAGCAACGCCGAAGCCTCGGACGTGGCCGATGTCACCACGGCGGCGATCCGGACCGTCCTCCGTGGTGCCGATCCATACGGCATCGGCTACGCGGCGTCGCGCCCAGTCGGCGCGTCGTTCCCGTACGGGCCCGTTGCGCTCCTCTGGTACTTCCCGATCTTCCGGGACCCCACCCAGATCGAGAGCCTCGTCTCGCTGGCGCTGATGGGCTTCTTCGGCGTGCGCGCGGCGCAGGGCCGGCCGCTTGGTCTCGTCGTCTTCGCCCTCGCGCCGCCGCTCGTGCTGGCCTCGGTCGACGGCTCCAACGACACCAGCGCCGGCCTGCTGATCCTCGTCGCGCTCGCGCTGGCCGCGAAGCGTCCGATGCTTGGTGCCGCGGCGCTCGCCGTCGCAGTGGCGTTCAAGCCATATGCCCTGGCCTGGCTGCCGCCGCTCGCCCTCTGGGCCGGCGCGCCCGTCGTGGCCGCGTTCGCCGCCGCCTCGTTCGTGGCCTGGTCACCGGTCCTTTTCGTCTGGGGCGCCGAGAAATACGTCAAGAGCCTGGCGATGGCCCAGCAGACGCACCTGCGGGCAGCGTACTGGAGCGTGGCCTCGGTCTGGGACTCGATCGATCCCGGCTCGGCGCCCCGCGCGCTGGAGACGCTTCGGTACTTCCTGAGCGGCGCCGTCGCCGTGTTGGGTGGGATGCGGGTCCGATCGATCGACGGCGTGATCGTCGTCGGTACGGCGGCGTTCATGATCGCCCAGTTCGGCGGCTACTTCGGCTCGTACGTGTATGTCGCCGCGGTCGCGCCCGTGTTGTGCTGGCGGGTCGACGACTGGCTGCGGATGATGCTGCCGGAGCTGATGCGCGCCTACGGTGAGGTGCCCCAGCTCGGCCTGCGGCTGCGACAAGTGGGCGCGCCGACCGTACCGCTGCGCCCGGCCCCCAGCCCGGCGCCGACCGTGCCGCTGCGCCCGGCCCTCAGCCCAGCGCCGACCGTGCCGCTGCGCCCGGCCCCGAGCCCGGCGACGACAGGGATGGCCAGCGCCATTCATGCCGTGCCGCGCACCCGCGGCTCACGGTCGTCGAGGAACCCGACCAGCTAGCCATGCGGCCCGCGACGCTCGCCGCAGCGCCGCCGGAGGATCGCCCGACGGCGGCCCTGGTCGCGGCTCGCTCGGGCAGCGCGGAGCTCGACGAGGTGCGAGCCGCCGCGGCCGGCTGTCGTGCCTGCGACCTGTGGGCGCGCGCGACCCAGACCGTGTTCGGGAAGGGGCCGGTGCCGGCGCGGCTGATGCTGGTCGGCGAGCAGCCCGGCGATCGCGAGGACGTCGAGGGCGAGCCGTTCGTGGGTCCCGCGGGTGGTGTCCTGGCACGGGCCCTGGAGGAGGCGGGCATCGACCGCGAGCAGGCGTTCGTGACGAACGTCGTGAAGCACTTCAAGTGGCGGCCTTCGGGCAAGCGCCGGCTCCACGAGCGACCGAACCGAACCGAGGTTGGCGCGTGCCTGCCGTGGGTTCAGACCGAGCTCGAGCTCGTCCGCCCCGAGGCCCTCGTGCTCCTCGGCGCGACGGCCTTGAACGCGTTGGGCGGTCCGGAGCTGTCGGTGCTGCGCGATCGGGGGCAGGCGCTCGACCTGGCTCAAGCACCCCTGGTGCTCACGACCGTCCATCCGTCGTCGATCCTGCGCGCGGGCGAAGACCGCGACGCGGCGTTCGGCGCTTTCGTGCGCGACCTCCGGGTCGTCCAGCGGTGGCTGGATCGACGGGCACTGTCGCTCGAATAGCGGCTCGGACGCACCCCCGCGGCTATCATCGCCGCGATGACCGAGCGAGGGCTCCCGATCGTCGAGGGTGCGCCCGCCTGCCCCTTCGTGGCCTTCGAGGACGATCGCGACGAGCGGGCTGCCAGCCCCGACCATCGGCATCGCTGCTATGCCGAGGCGCACCCGGCGCCGCGCGCGCTCGCCCACCAGGAAGCGTATTGCCTCTCCTCGGCCTTCCCCGTGTGCCCGACGTTCCAGGACTGGGCCCGGCGGGAGGCGGCGCACTCGCGCGCGGACGGGCCGCGACCGCCCGAGCCGCCCGCCGACGAGATCGCCGCCGGCCAGCCGCAGCGCAACCCGCCGCGGAATTGGTCCGCGCCGCCGCCATGGATGGCGCGCGGCGGTGGCGGTGGGCCTGGCGGCCCTGGCGAATGGGGCGAGGACGGCGACGACCGGGGCGGGGACGAGATTCCACTCCAGGGGCGCGGCCTGTCCGGCAGCTACGCAGATCGAATGGCGAGCGGCGTCGCCGGCGCGGCAGTCGCCGGGTCCGACCTCGAACCGGGGGCAGGCGAGCCGGTCTCGGACGAGCCCGCAGGTGCGGTGGCCGAGCCGCCCAGGCCGGACGGGATGCGGGCGCGAGACTCGGTGTACGCGGCCGCGTTCGGGGGCGAGGGCGAGGCGCATGAGGCGTCGTCCCCGCACCGCGAGCGCCGCCGCGACCCGAACGCGCCCGAGTGGGAGCGCCCGCGCGCGCTGGAGGTGTATCCGACGCTTCGGTCGCGACGCCTGCCCGAGCTATCCCTTCCGCCGCTGCTCGTTGCCATCGTCGCGCTGGCCCTCGCAGCGGCCGTCCTCTTCGCGCTGCCCGGCCTGCTCGGCTTCGGGAGCCCATCCGCGGTGGCCAGCCCGACCCCGTCGGTCGGGCCATCGGTCGGGGCGAGCCTCGCCCCGACAGCCGTGCCCGCGCCGACGCCGCAGGTCTACGTCGTCCGGTCGGGCGACACCATGTCGAGCATCGCCAAGAAGTTCGGCGTGGCGCTCGCGGACTTGATCGCCGCCAACGCCGAGAACATCCCGAACCCGGATCGGCTCAAGATCGGCGACCAGGTGATCATCCCGGTGCCGGTCCCGAGCGCGCTGCCCGCCGCGAGCGAGGTCCCGGCCGCGAGCTGAGGGACGCCCTGACCGGGCGTCACCACCTCGACTAGCGAGGTGTCAGGTTGATGCTCGTGATCTTGCCGGCTTCGACCCGGAACGAGGCGTCGAGGTGCTGGCTGGGCGCACCCGGCCGGACGCTCAGCACGTCGGCCTGGTAAGTGATGCCGAGGTCGCGCACTTCACCCGGGATCATCTTCAGGCCGGGCTCCGCGCGCAGGAACCAGCCGCCGACCTGCTCGACGCCACGAAGCGTCCGCGCGTTGTCGCCGACGTGGACGCGCATCTCGACGCGCTCGTCCATGAGCGCGACCGCGGCCGCGCGATCGCCCTCGTTGAGCTTCTCGAAGAAGTCTTCCATCGTGTCGACGGCACCCATTGCCCGAATAGTAGGCGAGGTCCGCCCAGCCTTATGGCGCGGCTCGAGTGGATTCTCCTCAGCCGAGCGCGGTGAGGCTTCCCCGGCGTCTCGCGAGGCGCAGCGAACCATCGCGCTCGACGATGACCTGGGGCGGTCGAGGCCGGCCGTTGTAGCTGCTCGATAGCGACGCCGCATAGGCCCCCGCGTCCCGGATCACGACCAGGTCGCCGCGGCGCAGCGGTGGCAGCTGGTGCTCGCCCAGGTGGTCGGTCGATTCGCAGATGGGCCCCTCGACGTGTGCCGGTTCCAACCCCGTGTCGTCGGCAAGCGGCCGGCCAAGCGAGGTCAGGGCGGTGATCTCGTGCCACGCGTCGTACAGGGCCGGCCTGATCAGCTCGGTCAAGCCCGTGTCGAGGACGACCTGGCGACCGCCCCGGTCGCGGACGTGGAGCACGCGCGCGACGAGGTAGCCGGCGCGCGCGACCAGGGCGCGCCCGGGCTCGATCGCGAGGCGGCGCGGCCGGCGATCCGCCGGGATCGCGTCGAGCAGCGCCGGCAGCTCCCGCGCGAATCGTGCCGGCTCCGGCGCCGCGTCGCCAAGGGGCAGGACGGGGAAGCCACCGCCAACGTCGAGCGTGTCGAAGCGCGGCCGCGTCCCGCCGAGCAGCGCGAGGACCGCGAGCCCTCGGCGCACCGCGTCACGCCAGGCATCGACCGCACGCAGCTGCGAGCCGACGTGGAGGTGCACGCCGCGCGGTACCAGCCCCGGCCACGCCGCCACCACCTCGACCGCCTCGGACAGATCGTCGGCGGTCATCCCGAACTTGGAGCCCGCTGCCCCCACCGCCAGCTGGCGAAGCGTTTCGGGCGCCACCTCGGGATTGAGCCGGAACAGGACGTCGAGCTCGGCCTCGCCGCGGAGCCGCGCCAAGCCCGAGCGCCGGGCGAGGCGGACGAGCGCTCGCGCCTCATCCAGCGACTCGATGGCGAGCCAGCGCAGCGGTACGCCCTCCGCCGCGAAGCGCAGCGCCGCCCGGAGCTCGGCATCGGTCTTGCCGATGCCCTCCAGCGTGATGCGCTCGTTCGGCAGGCCCGCTCGCCGCGCAATCGCCCACTCGCCCCGCGACACGACGTTCGCATCGAAGCCCAGCCCGGCCAGGCGACCGACGATCGCCGTGACGTCGTTGGCCTTGAGCGAGAAGGCACGCAGCCACGGATCCGGGAACGCCGCGCGAACCGCGCCGGCCGCCCCCTCGAGGCCGACCGCGTCGGTGATCTGGATGGGCGTCCCGAAGCGGCGAGCCGCCGCGATCAGCGCCGGCGCGAGCCGGGGCAGGGCATCAGCGTCGGCCGGCGCGGACTCCTCGACCTCGTCGCCCGGCGAGACCACCTGGGTCAGCGGCGGTCAAGGATCAGACGACGATGCGTCGTCCCCGATCGAGCATTCCGAGCACGATCGACACGATGCTGATCACGATCGAGCCGAGCAGCGCCCCGACGAACGCGTCGGCGGTGAATTTCGGCGGGAAGCCGCCGATCGTGAAATTGATGCCCACCTTATCGGCGAGGAAGGCGACAAAGAGCAGCAGGAACGCGTTGAGCACCAGCGAGAACAGGCCGAGCGTCAGGAGCGTGATCGGGAACGACAGCGCCTTGAGGATCGGCTTCACGTACGCGTTGATCACGGCGAGGATCAGCGCGACCACGACGACGTGCCACCAGTTCCCCTGGAATTTGAGCAGGTTGTCGGCGGCAGGGAAAGAGATCTGGGGCACCACGAGCACGGCCACATACACGCCGATCGCGTTGATGAGGATCCTGACAAGCAGATCGATCACGTCATCCCCCTTCGGGCAGGGCCGGGAGGCTTCCGGCGCACGGATGATGGCAGAGCGTCAGCGCAGGAGGAAGCCCGTGCCGAGGTTGTCGCGCGGGTCGAGCTCGAACGTGTGCGTACCGGTTCGATAGGCGGAGCCTGAGACAGTGGTCATGACCGACGGTCGGCCGCCGACGGGGGGGCCGTCGCCGATCACCCTGCCGTGGAAGACCGAGTCGACGATGGAGCGGTGCCGGAGGACCCGGCCGCGCGGCAGCTCCCCCGAGGCGTCCAGAAGGGCGAGGCGCGCGGATGTCCCGCTGCCACAGGGCGAGCGATCGACCTCGCCGTCCGCGAACACGGTGACGTTTCGCTGGACCAGCTCGACGCCGTCCTCTGCCGTCTCGGTCTGCCAGTAGATGATCCCGTACGTTCCGCGCAGCTCGGGCTCGTCGGGGTGCGTCGGACCCAGGGCCTCGTCGAGCTCTCGGCGCAGCTCGCGCTCGAGCGCGATCAGTGCGGGCAGGCTGACAGGCGAGACGTCCAGCCCGACCCTGCGCGCCTCGAGCGAGCCATAGAACGCACCGCCGAAGGCGACATCGAGGTGCACCGGTCCCCGAGAGGTCGGAAGCTCGAGATCGGTCGCCTCGACGTAGGCCGGCACGTTCGTGAACTCGACGCTCTCGACCTTGCCGTCCGCCACCTGGGCGCGACACGCCAGGCGGCCCGACGGCACGTCGAGCCCGACCTCGGTGACCGGCTCGCGCGCCTCGATCCGCCCGGCCTCGATCGCCCACGTGATCAGTGCGATCGTGCCGTGACCGCACGCGGTCGAGTAGCCCTCGTTGTGGAAGAAGATCACGCCGAGGTCGGCGCCGGCGTCGTTCGGCGGCACGACGTGCGCGCCGTACATGTCGGCGTGGCCGCGCGGCTCGTCGATCAGCAGCCGGCGCACGGCGTCCAGGTGGTCGCGGGCATACCGACGCCGCTCGAGCACGGTGTCTCCCGGGATCTCGGGCACGCCCCCGGTGACGATCCGGAACGGCTCGCCGGCGGTGTGGTAGTCGACCGTCTCGATTGGCCCGATGCCGGTCGCCGCCTGCCACTCCGGACTCACGGACGCCCCTCCAGGATCGCGGCGATTCGCGCTTCGAGCCTGGCCCTCCGGTCCGGCCACTCCTCCGCGATGACACTGTAGTAGTTCGAGTGCCGCAGCAGCCCGTCGGGCATGACCATGTGGTTGCGGAACGTGCCCTCGAACGTGGCACCGATCGCGAGCAACGCCGGGTTCGCCTTCTCGTTGCGCGAATCGGTCTTGAACTCGACCCGGTTCGCGCCGAGATCTTCGAAGGCGTGCCGGAGCTGGAGGTACTTCGCCTCCTGGTTCGCCCCTCGTCGCTGCCACGCCGGCGCGACCCACGTCCAGCCGACCTCCAGCCGCCGGTGCTCGGGCACGATCGACATGAACCGGGTGCTGCCGATCGGCCGCCCGCTCGCGACGTCGACCGTCGCGAACGGCATCTCGGAACCAGCGGCGGCATTCGCGAGCGCCGCGTCCATCCAGGCGCGCAGGCCCTCGACGTCAGTCGGCCGGGCGAGCGTCCAGCGCCAGATCGATGGGTCGAACGCGACCTCGGCGAGGCCGTCGAGGTGGGCCTCGGCGAGCGGCTCCAGCCGCACGATCGAGCCCGCGAGCGTGACCGGCCGCACCCATCGGTCGTGCATCGTCCGATCCTATCCCCGGCCCACCACGCACAGGTTGCTGATCGGCGCGCCTTCCCCCGGTATGCTCGACGCGGCAATTTGGAGGGAACGGGCATCACCACCAAGGTCCGACGCTCGGCCGCGTCAACGCCGGAGCCGACGCCGCAGCGGCGAATCGCCGAGCTCGAGGCGCAGCTTCGAAGCCAGGCAGACGCTGCGAAGACCCAGGCTGCGCTCTACCGCATCTCGGAGCTCGCCAGTCGCGCAGAGGCGCTCGACGATTTCTACCGCGGCGTCCACGAGATCCTCGGCGAGCTCATGTATGCCGAGAACATCTACATCGCCCTGTTCGACGAGGAGCGACGGCAGATCAACTTCGCGTACTGGGTCGATTCGGTCGATACCGATTTCCCCGATGCGAGGCAATGGGACCCGATCGGCGAGGGATATTCCCAGGGCCTCACCGGCTACGTGCTGGCGACGCGGCGCATGCTGCATGCGGACAGCGACGCACTGCAGCGGCTCTTCGACAAGCAGGGCGTCAAGGCGATCGGCGCGCTCGCCAACGACTTTCTCGGCATCCCGCTCGAGACCGAGGGTCACACCGTCGGTGTCCTGGCGGTGCAGAGCTACCGCGCCGACATCCTCTACTCGGACGCCGACGAGCACCTGCTCAACTTCGTCGGGCAGCACATTGCGGCTGCACTCGAGCGTGCCACGAACGCTGCCGAGCTCCGCCAGCGCAACGCGGAGCTCGGGGTCATCAACGAGATCGGGGCAGCGCTCGGAAGGCAGATCGACTTCGAGTCGATCATCGAGCTCGTCGGCGAACGGCTGGCCGCGATCTTCAAGTCAGGCGACATGTTCGTGGCGCTGTACGACCGGGTTACGAACTCGATCTCGTTTCCGTATGAGCTCGACCACGGCCGGCGAGTCCACGGCGAGCCCATCCAGCTTGGCGAAGGGATCACCTCCGAGCTGCTCCGAACCGGTCGGTCGCTGCGCCTGGGGACGCTCGCCGAGCAACAGGCACACGGCGCAGTGATCGGGAAGTACGCCGAGGGCGAAATCGGGACCGTCGGACAATCCTGGCTGGGCGTGCCGATCCTTTCGGGCGATGACCCCATCGGCGCGGTCGTCTTCTCCGAAGCGCGCGACCACGCCTTCAGCGAGGCCGACGAGCGCCTCGTCTCGACGATCGCCTCGAGCATGGGCGTGGCGCTCGAGAACGCCCGGCTGTTCGAGCAGACGAGCGTTCTCCTGAACGAGACCAAGGAGCGCGCCGCCGAGCTATCGATCATCAACAGCGTTCAGGAGGGTCTGGCGGCGCGGTTGGACATGCAGGCGATGTACGACCTCGTCGGCGAGAAGATTCGGGAGATCTTCGATGCCCAGTCGGTCGACATCTCAATCCTCGACCCGACCGACGGCCTGCTCCATTTCCCGTACTCGATCGAGAAGGGCGTCCGCTATGAGGACGAGCCCATGCGGGTCATCGGCTTCCGTCGCCAGGTCCTCGAGTCGAGGATGCCGCTGCTGATCAACCGCGACGTCGAACGCCTCGCAGAGGCAGCAGGTCAGCCCTACGTCCTCAGCGGCGAGCCGACGAAATCGCTGATCTTTGTTCCGCTGATCAGCGGCGGCGAGGTCAACGGGACGCTGTCGCTTCAGAACGTGGACCGCGAGGACGCGTTCACCGAAGCCGATGTCCGATTGCTGTCGACCCTCGCCGGGAGCCTCAGCGTCGCGCTCGAGAACGCCCGCCTGTTCGACGAGACCAAACGCCTGCTCGCCGAGACCGATGAGCGCGCCGCCGAGCTGTCGATCATCAACAGCGTCCAGCAAGGACTCGCGGGACGCCTCGAGATGCAGGCGATGTACGACCTCGTGGGCCACAAGATCCAGGAGATCTTCGATGCGCAGGTCGTCGACATCATGGTCGTCGATCGGGACGCGGGACTCATGCAGTTCGTGTACGGGATCGAGAAAGGCGTCCGCCTTTTTGCCGACCCAATCCCGATCATCGGCTTCAGGAAGCACGTCCTCGAGACGCGCGAGCCACTGTCGCTGTCCGGCGACATGGTCCGGCTGACGGCCCAGTACGGCAATCCGCTGGTGATCTCCGGGGAGGTGCCGAAGAGCGCGCTGTTCGTGCCGCTGGTGGCCGGCGGGGTCGCGACCGGCGTGATCTCGCTCCAGAACATCGATCGCGAGGACGCCTTCGGCGACGGCGACATCCGGCTCCTGACCACGCTTGCGGGGAGCCTGAGCGTCGCCCTCGAGAACGTCCGCCTGTTCGAGGAAACGAAGCGCCTGCTTTCGGAGAGCAGCGAGCGAGCTGCCGAGCTGGCGATCATCAACAGCGTCCAGCAGGGCCTCGCGTCGCAGATCGACATGCAGGCGATGTACGACCTCGTCGGCGACAAGCTCGTTGAGATCTTCGATGCCCAGGTGGTGGACATCGGCCTGTTCGACTTGGCGGCGGGTGTCATCCGGTATCCCTACACAATCGAGCGCGGAGTCCGCTTCCCCGACCAGCCCGGGCCGATTCGAAACTTCGCAAAGCTTGTCCTCGACACCCGTCGATCCCTTCTTGTCAACGATGTGCCGGCCTGGGAGGCCGAGCGCGGAATCGAGAGCACCGTCCTCCAGGGCGAGCCCGCCCTTTCTGAGTTGTTCGCGCCGCTAATCGTCGGTACCGAGGTTCGCGGCCGCATCTCGCTCCAAAACATCGATCGCACCGCCGCGTTCAGCGAATCGGATGAGCGGCTGTTGACCACGCTCGCGTCGAGCCTGAGTGTCGCCCTGGAGAACGCCCGGCTCGTCGACGAGACCCGACAGCGCGCCGCCGAGCTGGCGATCGTCAACGAGGTCGGTCAAGCGGCGGCAGCGCAGCTCGACCTCGACCGGCTCATCCAGCTGACCGGCGAGCAGCTGGAATCGACATTCCGGGCGGACATCGCCTACATCGCCCTGCTCGACCAGGCCACCGGGATGATCGAGTTCCCGTTCCGGGTCGAGCGCGGCAAGCCTGCACCGCGCGCGCCCATGCGCGTGGGCGAAGGTCTCACGTCCCAGATCCTCCAGTCCCGCCAGCCGCTGCTCATGAACCGGGCGGACCAGTTCGAGGCGATGGACCGGCTCGGGGTCGGGACGTCGGTGAAGAGCTACCTCGGCGTGCCGATCCTCATTGGCGACGAGGCGATCGGCGCGGTCAGCGTGCAGAGCATCGATGAGGAGGGCCGCTTCGGCGAGTCGGAGTCGCGTCTGCTCTCGACGATCGCCTCGAACGTGGGAACGGCGATCCGGAACGCCCAGCTGTACCGGGAGTCGCAACGGCGTGCGCGTGAGACCGCGGAGCTCGCTGAGGTCGGTCGGGAGATCTCTGCGACGCTCGATCTGGACGGACTCCTCGAGCGGATCACGGCACGGGCGCAAGAGCTGCTCGAGGTCGAGACGAGCGGCGTTTTCCTCGCTGAGCCCGACGGCAAGACCTTCCGCGCGATCTCCGTCGTCGGCGTCAATGCCGAGGAGCTCAAGGCTGACTCGATCACGCTCGGCGAGGGCATCATCGGCTCGGCTGCCGCGTCGGGACGGGCGGAGATCGTCAACGACGTGCAGGCATCCGGTCGCGCCGTCCCGATTGCGGGCCTCGATGATGACGATGACGAGCGGATCATGGTCGCTCCGCTCGTGGGTCGCGCCGGGGTGATCGGCATGATGGCCGTCTGGCGGCCGAGCAATGCCCCCGTCTTTACCGAGCATGAGCTCGACTTCCTCGTTGGCCTGTCGCAGCAGGCGGCCGTCGCGATCGACAATGCGCGGCTCTTCGCGGATGCGATCGACGCCCGCCGGTCGGCGGACGATGCCAACCAGGCCAAGAGCGCCTTCCTTGCGGCGATGAGCCACGAGATCCGCACGCCGATGAACGCCATCATCGGCATGAGCGGGCTGCTGCTCGACACGGCCCTCGACGACGAGCAGCGTGACTTCGCCGACACGATCCGCACCTCGGGCGACGCACTGCTGACGATCATCAACGACATCCTCGATTTCTCGAAGATCGAGGCGGGCCGGGTCGACCTCGTCGAGGAGCCGTTCGACCTTGCCGAGTGCGTCGAGGGCGCGCTCGACCTCATCGCCCCGGCAGCCGCGAAGAAGGGCCTCGAGCTGGCCTACGAGGTGGGCAGCGAGCTGCCGCCGGCCGTCACCGGCGACCAGGGCCGGCTGCGCCAGATCATCCTCAACCTGCTCTCGAACGCGGTGAAGTTCACCGAGAAGGGCGAGATCCTCGTCTCGCTGCGGAGCGCGCCGATCGCCGGCCGGGGCAGCCGCAAGGCGTCGAACGGACGCTGGGAGGTCGCGGTCGACGTTCGAGATACGGGCATCGGGATCACGGCCGACGGGATGGACCGGCTGTTCCGGTCGTTCAGCCAGGCCGACGCGTCCATCTCGCGCCGCTACGGCGGGACGGGCCTCGGTCTCGCCATCAGCCGGCGCCTGGCCGAGGCGATGGACGGCGAGCTGACGGCGGAGAGCTCCGGCGTGCCGGGCGAGGGCGCGACGTTCCATGTCGTGGTCCAGCTCGACGCGGCGCCGGCATCGGCGGTGCGCCGCGATACGGAGCGCGACCTCGTCGATCTCACCGGCCGAAAAGTCCTGATCGTCGACGACAACGCGACGAATCTCCGGATCCTCACGGCGCAGCTGGCCCGCTGGTCGATCCAGACACGCGACACCGCCTCGCCCCGCGAGGCCCTCGACTGGATCCGAGCCGGCCAGCGGTTCGACGTCGTGCTGCTCGATCTGTTCATGCCCGAGCTCGACGGGCTTGCCATGGCCGACTCGATCATCGCGGCCCAACCCGCCCACGCGCCGAAGATCGTGCTGGTCTCGTCGGCGGCCCTCCGGGAGCGCACCCACCCCTCGCTCGATGCCATCCTCACGAAGCCGGTGAAGCCTTCGGCACTTCACGACGTCCTGGTCACGGTCCTGGCGCAACGGGACGATCGCGCCGATCGGGTCGCGCACAGTCCCGAGCGTCCCGCGGTCGATCCGGGCCTGGCTGCGCGGCACCCCCTTCGGATCCTCCTTGCCGAGGACAACGCCGTGAACCAGAAGCTCGCCCTGCGCCTCCTGTCGAACATGGGCTACACGGCAGACGTGGCGCCCGACGGGCGGCGCGCCGTCGAGGCGGTCGAAGGCGGGAACTACGACGTCGTCCTGATGGACGTCCAGATGCCCGAGCTCGACGGGCTCGAGGCGACGCGCCGCATCCGGGCGCGATGGCCTCATCGGCGCTTGCACATCGTGGCGATGACCGCCAACGCAATGGCTGGCGATCGCGACGCCTGCCTCGCGGCCGGGATGAACGACTACATCAGCAAACCGATCAACCCGACGATCCTGGCGGAAGCACTGGCCCGGGCGCCGTCGCCGAAGCGGACGTCGAAGACGAACCCGAAACAGCGCTCCAAGGCCGCCCCGCAGAAGCCGAGGAAGCGCCCGGTCCCGGCGGGCAGCAAGGGCCGGCGATGAACCTCGATGGCGCCCCTGTGCTCGACGATGCGGTGCTCGATGAGCTGCGCGACGCCACCGGCGGCGACGAGGAGTTCATCGTCGACCTGGTCGAGACCTATGCGACGGAGGGGGCCGCGAACCTGGACGGCATTCTGGCGGCCGCTGCCGCCGGTGATCCGGCATCCATCGTCCGTCCGGCGCACACCCTCAAGTCGAGCAGCGCCAGCCTCGGGGCGATGCGCCTGTCCGCCATCGCCAGGACGATCGAGGAGGCGGGCCGGGCCGGCGTTTCGGACGGGCTCGCGGCGGATGCGGAGCTGGCGCGCTCGACGTGGGTCGAGACGCTCGAGGCGTTCGTCGCCGCTGGGCTCCGACGATGAGCCCGTCTCGCGCGGTCGCCCTGATCGTCGACGACAGCGCGGTCAATCGGAAGGTGCTCGCGCGCCACCTCGAATCGCTGGACATCGCGTCGTGCGAGGCGGAGAACGGACGGGAGGCGCTCGAGGTCCTACGGTCGGGCGGCTCCGACGTCGGCGTCGTCCTGCTCGACATCGTGATGCCCGAGATGGACGGCTACGAGACGCTCGCCGCGATCAAGGCCCACGAGACGCTCCGGCACCTGCCGGTGATCATGATCTCGGGCGTCGAGGAGCTCGATAGCGTCGTGCGCTGCATCGAGATGGGCGCCACCGACTACCTCCCGAAGCCCTTCGACCCGGCGATTCTGGGCGCTCGCATTCGAGCCTCCCTGGCGGGCAAGCGGCTGCACGACCTCGAGGTCGAATCGGCGGCTCGGCAGGCCGAGCTGCTGCACACGATCGAGCTGCAGAAGGAGGAGCTGAGCCGCTTCCTCTCACCGCAGGTGGCGGCCCTCGTCTCCAGCCCCGAGGGCGCCCAGCTCCTCGCCGGCCATCGCCGCCTGGCGACGTCCGTCTTCTGCGACCTGCGCGGCTTCACGCCGTTCAGCGAGGCGGCCGAGCCGGAGGAGGTCCTCGGCGTGCTGCGCGAGTACCACAAGGCCATGGGCGAGCTGATCGTCGAGCACGGCGGGACGCTCGAGCACTTCGCCGGCGACGGGATGATGGTCTTCTTCAACGACCCAGTGCGGCAGGACGACCACGTCGAGCGGGCAGTGCGGATGTCGCTCGCGATGCGCGACCGCTTCGAGGAGCTGGCCGCCGAATGGTCCCGGCGCGGCTACGTCCTCGGATTCGGCGTCGGCATCGACACCGGCTACGCGACGCTCGGCCGCATCGGCTTCGAGGGCCGCTACGACTACGGCATGGTCGGGACAGCGGTCATCGTTGCGTCGCGATTGAGCTCGGCCGCCACGGCCGGCCAGATCCTCCTCAGCCCGCAGTCGCATGAATATGTCCGGGATCTCGTCGAGGCGGAGGGCGTTGGGGAGATCAACCTGAAGGGCTTCTCGCGGCCGATCGCACCGGTCAACGTGCTGCGCGCCCGCCCGGCCGCCGCGTCGGGCGCCGGCGTGGCGGTGGCGTCTGGCGCTTCGCGGAGCGACGTAACGGCGTAGGTCGGCGGCGCGCCGGCGTGACCGCGGTCGGCTCGACCGCCTGCCGTACGGCAGGCGCGTCTGGCGGGACGAGCCCAACCGACAGGACTCGCGCCTCGTATGCGCCAAGTGTCACTCGGAGGCCTTCGCGCCGCAGCTCGCCGGCGGTCCGGACGAGCTCCCAATCGGATCGGGTGTCACGCAGGTGGACCAGGGCGTCGTCCGTCGGTGCGTCGGGGCCGGCCAGGCCGAGCCCATCGGCAAGGCGGACGCTCGTCAGCGTTCGGCCGCCGTGGCTGCCCGGCAGGGCAGCGGCGACCGAGTGGTCGATCCGGACCGTCGTCTCCGCGTGCCGATGGTGGACGAGCACGAGGTTCCGGTCACGGCCGAGGCCGTTGGAGTAGGCGTAGACGTCCTGGACGACGTTGCCGTCGTCGTCCGTGGCGTCGTACAGGTGGAACAGGTCCGTGCCCGAGAACTCGGCTCGCCGCCGCAGCAGCGGCACGATCGCCCAGGCGAAGTGGCCGGCATGCCCCTCGTCGACCGGCTCGGCCCAGCGCGCCTTGCGGAACTCCATGCCGTAGCGCTCGCGGAAGCCCTCGATCTGGCCATGACCGAGCATCGGCAGGCCGGGCAGGGTCGCGAGCAGGGTCGCCGCCGAGAAGGCCTTGTCGCCCGTCCCGAACTGCTCCGCCGCGGGCCGCTCGTCGGGGTTGGTCAGGAAGTTCACGAATCGGCCGAGGATGCCCGGGTCGAACTCGAGCGTGTCACGCATGACCCGGCGGTAGCCCGCGTTGTCCTCGTCGCGGAGCATGTGCATGAACGCCGAGTTGTAGACCCGGTGCATGCCCAGGGTCCGCACGAAATATCCCTCGAGCAGCCAGAACGCCTCGGCGAGGAGCAGGGTCCCGGGCGCATCCGCCGCGACCCGATCGACGACCTCGCGCCAGAACTCCTTCGGCATCCGCCGGTTGAACTCCGCGTTCGAGAGGGCGTGCTCGGCCCGTGACGGGATCGCGCCGCCGGCGCCCGGCTCCGGATACCAGAGGCGTCGGATGTGCTTCCGGGCGAGGACCATCGCGGCGTCGAAGCGGAGGATCGGCGCTCGACGGGCAACGTCGAGGATGGTCTGGATCACAGCCTCGCGGACGTCGGCGCGGAGGTAGTCGAGCTGGGCCGTGTCGTTCCACGGGTACGACGTCCCGTCGTTGCCGTGATAGATGAAGCGCTGCTCGCCGGAGGCCGTGTCGCGCCGCCGGAAGACCACCGCGGCGTCGGTCCCGTCCCAGTAGTGGTCCTCGATCTGGAGCTCGACGCGCGAGTCGGATGACAGGTTGGCCCCACCGAACGTGTACGCGGGAAAGGGCGAATCATCGACCGAAACGAACCGCTCAGGATGCTCGACGACCCAGCGCGAGTCGATGCCCATGTGGTTCGGGACCATGTCCGCGGCGAGGCGGATGCCGCGATCCCAGGCGCGCCCCTTCAGCTGCTCGAAGGCGGCCTCGCCGCCGAGCTCCTCCGCGATGCGGTATTCGTCGATGGCGTAGGCCGAAGCGACGGCGTCCTGGTCCCCGCGCCGGCGCTTGATCTCGGCCGACGCGCTGCTGCGCTGCCACAGTCCGATCAGCCACAGCCCGGTCACGCCGACATCAGCAAGGCGATCGAGCTCCTCATCGGGCACGTCGGCGAGGGTCGTGATGGGCCGCTCGAAGCGCGCGGCGAGCTGCTCGAGCCAGACGTAGGTCGACTTGGCCATGAGCACGACCCTCGGCATCCAGTCGGTGTCCGCCGAGAAGGCCACCGCGTCTGAGTCGAGGCCGCGGTAGTCGGGCGTCTCGACCGTGAGGGGTCCGCCGAAGTGGGCGCCCGCGGCGCGGAGCTCCATCGCCCGCGCCTCCTCGGCCAGGACGTCCAGCGCGAGATCGATCCGGCGCCCGAGCGCCCGATCGCCCTTGATCAGCGCCGCCCAGTTCTCTCGGACCCAGCGCAGCTGCGCCGCCAGGGAGCCCGGTGCCTGCAGCATCGGCTCGCGCAACCGTGCCGGCAATGGCAGGTCATCCGCCTCGCCAGTCGCGCTGGGCGCCGTCGGCCTCGCCGCGCCTGCCTTCCCTGTGCGACCTCGGCCGCCGCCTGCCCGCGGGGTGCCCCGGCCGCCGAGCTGCCGCTCGGTCGCGTCCACGACGGCGACGTATGGCGTCCGATCGCGAAGCGGCCGGTCGTCGACCAGCTCGCGGACGCCGGTGGCCGCCGGATCCTCGTTCAGGGCCGCGAGCACCAGCACCTCGGCGAGCAGGTCCGGACTCGGCTCGCCCGCCGTCGCTGTCTCGACCGCCGCGTCGGCTGTCCTCGTTCGGCGGCCCTCCTCGCGGAACTGGCCGCGCCAGGCCCTGTCCACCTCGGCCACGGCCGCAGGGCCAAGGCTGGACCCGACGGCCTGGATCGCCGCCCCGAGGTCCGCGCGGCCGGACTGCCGCTCCCGGTCGATCAGCCGATGGAGCACCGCGTCCATCGCGGCCAGAGCGGCAACCTCGCCCGCGCTCACGGCCGGCTCGCCGGCCGCGTCGCGCGCCGCCGTCAGGCGCGCCGCGATGCGTCGAGCGGCCGCCGCATCCGCCGCATCGAGCGTGCCGTCGCGGCCGACGATCGGCTCGAGCCCGTGCCGCCGTCGTGCCGTCCGCGCGAGTGGGATCGCCCGCATCGGGCGAAGGATGTCAGACCGGCGGGAAGTCAGGCGGGCACGGGCTCCCGGCGCGAGGCGGCGACATTCTCGACCTTCTGGCGCAACAGCTCGAGACCCGCAGGGTCGAACTCGTATGTCCAG
>Ga0066709_100000177_pt1 | contig 27899 bp, 26 predicted proteins | sample GraSoiAngelo_158_FD_79665 | JGI IMG/M metagenome (GOLD analysis project Ga0066709, IMG submission 79665) | Grasslands soil microbial communities from the Angelo Coastal Reserve, California, USA - 14_1009_16_30cm | ecosystem: Environmental > Terrestrial > Soil > Grasslands | place: USA...
CGCCGCCTTCAGCTCGAGCCGGACGCGGGCTTCCGGGGCAGATGCGCCGACACCGAGCCAGGCACGCAGGAGATCGCGAAGGGGCCAGTACGGAAGCGTCTCGGCATACGAGACGGCGTGGCCACTGTTCCGTTCGCCCCCGCGTGCGGCTGGAGGCGTGCGGCGACGTTGACCGTGTCGCCGAGCGCGTTGTAGAGGACGTCCGGTGCAGCGTCCGACGCAGGCACGACGACCGGCCCCGTGTTGATCCCAACGCGGGCCGACAGCTCGATGTCGTAAGCCGCTGCGACCTCGCGCCCGTAACGGGCCAATGCCTCGTGTATGGCCAGAGCCGCGCGCACGGCCCGTTCGGCGTCGTCGCCGTGCGCCATGGGCGTGCCGAAGAGGGCGAGCAGACCGTCGCCCGTGTGCTGGGCCACGGTGCCGCCGAAGCGGCGCACCTGCTCCTCCTGCAGGCGCGCCAGCTCGTCGAAGAGGAACTTCGAGCGCTCGGGACCGAGACGCTCGCCGATCGTGGTCGAGTCGACGATGTCGGAGACCAGCACCGACACGATCCGACGCTCGCCGACGGGCTCGCTCATGGGGCGATTCTGACGTCTGGTGAGCAGTGCTACTAGCGCGCCCGTGCCGCCAGCCACGCGCGGAGACGCGCGACGAGCGAAGGCCCCCGCTGCCGCGCCAGCTCGCGCTCACGGGCAAGCGAGCGCTTCGACCAGGCGCGATGCTGCATCGAACGCGTCGCGTACTTCGGCTTCCAGTAGACGGGCACGCTGCTCAGCCGCCGCCGTAGATGGACACGGGTAGCTCGAGCGTCACCTCGTCGCCGCTCGGGATCGCCGCCTCGAGCTCGTCGACGAGCTGGAGCGCTCCCGGTGCGGCCGCGATCAGGCGGCGCTCGACCTCGGTCGTCGACTCGAGGAGCAGGATCTCCTGCTTGAAGAGCTTCGAGAACCGCCCGCGGCCGAGATACCAGCCGTAGAACTTCTTCAGGAAGCTCGCAGCCCGCCGCTCGCCGAGCTCGCGCACGGTCTCGCGCACGAACAGGATCAGCTCGGCGATCACCTCCTCGCACGAGGGCTCGTCGCCCACGCCGTCGATCATGTCGCGCAGCGCCCAGGGATTCCCCTGCGCGCCCCGGCCCACCATTACCGCGCTCGCGCCCGTCGTCTCCAGGACATCCTGCACCCGCACACGGGACGTCACGTCGCCCGACGCGACGACAGGAACGTCGACGAGCGAGACGAGCTCGGCGGTCAGCGCGTGGTTGGCCGTGCCCGTGTACATCTGCTGCGCCGAGCGCGGATGAAGCGTGAGCGACGCTGCACCCGCCTCGACGAGGCGCGGCCCGACCGCGAGACAGGCGCGGGAGCCGTCGAGGAGCCCGCGCCGCATCTTGACGGTGACCGGGACGTCGACCGCCTCCGCGATCGCCTCGACGATCCTGCACGCGAGATCCGGCTGTTCGAGGAGCGTCGCCCCCGCACCCGTCTTCGTGACCTTGCGCACGGGACAGCCGAAGTTGACGTCGACGATGTCGGCGCCCGCCGCGACGACCATCCGCGCCGATTCGCCCATCGCAGCCGGATTCGAGCCGAAGAGCTGGATTGCGAGCGGGTGCTCGTCGGACGCCACGCGCAGGTAGCCGAGCGTGCGCTCGTTCCGATGCTCGATGCCCGCGCAGCTGACCATCTCGGAGCACACGAGACCTGCCCCGAAACGGCGTCCCTGGCGCCGGAACGCCTGCACGCTGACACCAGCCATGGGGGCGAGGACGAGCCGCGTCGGGATCTCGACGGGCCCGATCCACCAGGATTCGAGGAGGTCGACCGCCATCGGGGGACATGGTACGGGCGAGGCCTCCTGGACTGTTGACCGGCATCCCCCGTGAGAGCTACCATTCCCGCCCTGCGTGGCGCGAGTGTGCCACGCGCTTCCGTTTACAAGGGTCTGCTTGGAGGCAGCGTGAAGGACGTCATCCTGACTCCCGAAGGCTATGAAAACCTGAAGCAGGAGCTGGACCACCTGCGCACGGAGCGCCGGCGTGACATCGCCGAGCGCATCCGCGTGGCCCGGGAGTTCGGCGATATCGCCGAGAACGCCGAATACGACGATGCAAAGAACGAGCAGGCGATGCTCGAGCACAAGATCGCGCAGCTGGAGGAGCGGCTGCTCCATGCGCGCGTGATCGACGCGGGCGACATCGACACGAGCGTCGTCTCGATCGGCTCGGTCGTACGGCTCCGCGACGTCGACGCGAAGGAGACGGTCGAGTACTTCATCGTCGGCTCCGCCGAGGCGAATCCCGCCGAGCGAAAGCTCTCGAACGAGTCGCCGGTCGGGAAGGCGATCATCGGCCGCAAGAAAGGCGAGACCGTCGAGGTGACGACGCCTCGCGGCAGCAAGATCAAGTTCAAGATCATGGAGATCAAGGCGGCCTGACGCGGGGTGGACTGGACGCTAGAGGTCGTCGTGCTCCCCGTGAGCGACATCGACCGTTCGGTTGCCTTCTACCGCGATCGGGTCGGATTCCACCTCGCACGACACGACCAACGAGCACATGCACGTCGTGCAGCTGACGCCGCCCGGCTCGGGCTGCTCGATCGTCTTCGGCGACCTGCCCTCCCAGAACCAGATGGCACCCGGTTCGATGCGGGCCTTGCAGCTCGTCGTCGCCGATGCAGAGGCCGCCCGTGCACAGCTCCTCGAGCGCGGCGTCGACGTGACCGAGATCACTGTCTTCGACGAGCGTGACGGCGGTACGTTCTTCGGCTTCAGCGATCCGGACGGCAACGCGTGGGCCGTGCAGCAGATCAAGGCACGGGCCGAGAAGCCGCTGATCCCCGTCGAGGCGCGAGGCCGCTTCGGTGCCGACTGAGTGAGACCGTCTGGCCGGGGCGCACGGGTTCACGAGGTGAAGCCCGCAGAGCCCGTTCCAGCAGGGTCGCCCACGCCCCGGCCGACGCGCTGAATGACCGCGTTGGGGACAGGATTAATCCTGTCCCCAACACGATTTCTACAGGGCGAGCTTGTCTCTCGACGGGATCCGCATCAAGACGAACGTCCCGACGAGCATCAGCGCCACCGCGAACCCACCGGCGGCGCCGATTCCTGCGTCGGTCCAGTCGAAGCGGCTCGAGCCGGTTTGCACGACGACGGTTGCGCCGGTCGAGTGCGCGAGCTGCGCTGCGTCCTTCGTGTCGGGGGAGCGGAGGTCGACGGACGCGGCCGGCGTGGAGTGTGCTGCGATGCCTGCGTCGAGGGTATCCGGCGAGCGGCCGTCGGCGATCTGCGTCTGCGCCGCAAGCGCTGCGTCCTTGGTGTCGGGCGAGCGGCCGTCCTCGATACCGGCGCTCGCGACGGGGACGAGCATAAGCGCGAGCCCCGTGGCGACGACGATGATGCGGAGCCGGCTGGTGATCTGAGCGTTCACATCTGCCTCCTGATTCGGCGACCGCCCGCTGCGATCGCAACGAGCAGACAGTGCGCGCAGGCGGTTGCAGATCGGCAGCCGGCGGCAAACAGGCGGTAAACGCAGGACCGCGGTGCTAGCGTCAGTCCGCTTCCGGACAGGAGAATCCGCGTGCTGTTTCGCGTTCTGGGGCCCGTTTCGGTCCTCGAAGACGACAGCGAGATCGATCTCGGCGGCCTCAAGCAGCGGTCGCTTCTGGCGCTGCTCCTCGTTCACCGGAACGAGACGGTCCCGCTCGAGCGCCTGATCGATCTGTTGTGGGGGGAGCGCCCGCCCGACACGGCGGCAAAGACGATCCAGGTCTACGTGTCGCGGTTGCGGCGCTCTCTCGGGGAAGGACGGATCGAGACCCGAGGTCGCGGCTACGCGCTCGTCGTCGAGGACGGAGAGCTCGACCTCGACCGCTTTCAGGCGCTTGTCGAGCGAGCTCGGAGGGAAGACCCGGCCGAGGCAGCGTCCACCTTGCAGGAGGCGGTATCGCTCTATCGCGGCGATCCGCTTCAGGATCTCGCCTACGAGCCGTGGTCGTCGGGCGAGATCGACCGCTTGTCCGAGCTGCGCCTGGCCGCGCAGGAGCAATTGATCGACGCCGAGCTTCAACTTGGCCGACATGCCCAGCTCGTGCCCGAGCTCGAGTCGCGAGTCGGAGCGCATCCGTTGCGCGAGCGACTCCGCGGGCAACTCATGCTCGCCCTCTACCGGAGCGGCCGCCACGCCGAGGCCCTCGACGCCTACAGGCATGGCCGAGCACTGCTCGACGAGCAGCTCGGGCTCGAGCCAGGCCTCGAGTTGCGTCAGCTCGAGCAGCGGATCCTGCAGCACGACGAGTCGCTCGCCCCACCCGACCTTCCTCTGGCGGCGGAGATTCGCAGGCGGCGAGGTCTCCAGCTGGTTGTCGCCGGTGCGGTGATTCTGCTCGCCGCAGCGATCGCGGCGGTCGTCGTGGTCGCGACACGATCCGGGGGACGCGATTTTGCCGCACCGCCCAACTCTCTGGTCGCCCTCGATGCCCGCAACGGTCGCGTGATCGGTGCGACGCCGGTCGGCGACACGCCCTCGGACGTCGCCTACGGTGAGGGCGCCGTCTGGGTGCTGAGTGCGAACGAAAACGCTCTCGATCGCGTCGACCCGCTGTCGAGAACCGTGACCAAGACGATTCCGATCGACGGGTCTCCGAGTGAAGTCGTTGTCGCCGGTGGCTCGGTCTGGGTGGCAACGCGTCCCGAGGACGGCAAGGGGGTGGTGATGGTCCGCGTCGATCCGGCGTCCAATGTCGTCGCCGACAGGGTCGAGATCCCGCTCGTGCGAAGGTCACCCCCGTTCTCGATTCCTCCACCCGTCTTTCTCGTCACTGACGGAGTATCGATCTGGATCGACACGTACTCCACGCTTGCGCGCATGGAGGCTCGGAGTGGCCGCCTGAAGCTCCGCCGCTTCGCGCGGTTCTTCGGGCCCTTGGCCCGCGGCAGCGGCTCGATCTGGATCGGTGGAGTCGCTCGAATCGACCCACCGACCGGCAGAGAGATCGCCCTCATCCCATTGGACTCCATTGCTCTCGACGCGACCGCCGGCGGCGGAGCGGTGTGGGCGGCCGACGGAACACCGAATCAGGCGACGGACGTGGTCTGGCGTATCGAGCCACGGACGAACTCGCTCGGGCGGACGGTGTCGGTCGGCTCGGGCGTCAGCGGCCTTGCATACGCCGAAGGCAGTCTCTGGGTTGCCAGCCGGAACGGCGAGGTGTCGCGCGTCGACACGTCGACGAATCGCGTCGTCGAGACGATCACGATCGGTGGGACCCCGCGCAACGTCGTCGTAGGCGGCGGCAAGGTCTGGGTCACGGTCGACTGATCCGCTTGCCACGGCGTTCCAGGCGTCGCATAGTTCCGACCGTGCGACGCAGGCGCAGCGCGTCGGCGGTCGGTCTGGTGGTTGCGTGCCTGGCCCCGGTCGGCGCTACCGGGTGCGGGAGCAGCCACGCTGCGGCTGAGCTCCCGCGCTCGTTCTGCTCCGAGATCGTCCGGGGGAAGGACTCGCCGCGATTCCTCGTCGTGACCGATCTTCCGCTGCGCGGCAACTTCCGAGAGACGACGGTGGCCATGGCAGCCGCCGCTCGCTACGTGGTCGAGAACCGAGGGTTCCGCGCAGGCAAGTACGCGGTCGGGTTCCAGTCGTGTGACGACTCGACCGCCGATGCGCAGAACTTCACGATCGAACGCTGTACCGCGAACGCCAAGGCCTATGCCGCGAACGAAGATGTGATCGGCATAGTCGGCACGTTCAACTCCGACTGCGCCAGGGCGCTCGTTCCCGTCGTCGACGTTGCAAAAGGGGGTCCTCTGGCGGTCGTGAGCCCGGCGGCCACCGACCCCGCGCTCACCCATGTCTACCCGGGCGCGAATCCCGGCGAGCCGAAGAGCTTCTATCCGTCCGGCGTTCGCAACTTCGTTCGCGTGGCGCCGCCGGACGACGTCGAATGGGCGGCAGACGCGATACTGATTCGCTCTCTGGGCGGTCGCCGCGTGTTCGTTCTCACCGACCGAGAGCCTTACGGCTCCAACGCTGCGGGCGGTTTTCGGCAGGTGGCGCGGTCCCTTGGACTCGTCGTCGCCGGGACCGCGTTCTGGGACGAGCATGCACATTCGTACGCGGCACTGGCGGCGCGCGTCGCCGCCCAGCATCCTGAGGCCGTCTACGTCTCGGCGCTCTGGCAGCTCAACGGGCCGGCGGTCGTTGCCGCGATTCGCATCGCGCTGCCGGACACGCCGGTCGTCGCGAACCAGGGCTTCGCGAGCCTTCCGCCGCAGCGAGACACGAGCCTCGACGGCGTCTATGTGACCACGCCCGGGCTCGAGCCGGTCGACTTCCCGCCGAAAGGCAGGGCGATCATCAACCGCTTCGGGCCCGGGCAGTTCCCGGGCTTCGGGCCCGCATATGCGGCGCAGGCGATGGACGTGCTCCTCGACGCGATCGCCCGCTCCGATGGCTCCCGGGGGGACGTTGTCAAGCAACTCGCGGCGACGAGCGTGAAGAACGGTTACATCGGCAGCTTTCGGTTCGACGCGAACGGCGATCCGACCGCCAACCCGATCACGGTCCTGCGGATCGAGAAGGGCAGGCTGCGGCGCAACCGTGTGATTCAGGCTTCGGTTGCCGGACGGTGAGCCGGCAGTAGACTCGGGCGCCATGTCTGCGCCCAAGCGCTTCCCCGACCGCGACGAGATCGCGAGCGTCCTTGCCGAATGCGAGCCACTCGAGCCGGGCGGCCAAGGCGACGCGGTCCGACGCATAGCAGGGCGGGCGATGGCGCGGCGGGGGATGGGCAAGCTCGTCTTCGTCGACCTCGTCGACCGCTCGGGGCGCATCCAGCTGATCTGCGAGACGAGCAAGACCGGCGAGCTCGATCTCCATCTCGGCGACGTCGTCGGTGCAGTCGGGCGGCCCGGAAAGTCGAGGCGCGGGGAGCCGTCCCTGCTGGCCGACTCGGTTGAGGTGCTCGCGCCCAACCAGAGCCCGCTGCCCGACACCTTCCACGGGCTCACCGACGTCGAGCTCCGTTACCGCAAGCGCTATCTCGACCTCCTGATGAACGAGGAGACGCGCGCGGACTTCGTCATGCGCACGAAGATCGTCACCGCGATCCGCCGGTATCTCGACGGCGAGGGCTTCATCGAGGTGGAGACGCCGGTCCTGCAGCCGCGCTACGGCGGAGCCCTGGCTCGCCCGTTCGTGACGCATCACAACGAGCTCGAGGCCGACCTCTACCTCCGCATCGCGACCGAGCTCTACCTCAAGCGGTTGATCGTGGGCGGGCTCGAGCGGGTGTACGAGATCGGCAAGGACTTTCGCAACGAGAGCGTCTCGTACAAGAACCAGCCGGAGTTCACGATGCTCGAGTGGTACGAGGCCTACGCCGACTACCGCGACACGATGGTGCGGATCGAGACGATGCTCGAGCAGGTCGCTCGAGACGTCCTGGGCACGAGCATCGTGCGCTTCAGAGGGCACGAGGTCGATCTCAAGGCTCCCTGGCGGCGCCTCGGCTTCGTCGAGGCGCTCGAGGCGCTGGAGCTGTGGACGCGCGACGAGACCGAGCTGCGCGCATGGCTCACGGAGCGCGGCGTCGACACCGAGGCGGACAAGGACTGGGCACTGCTCGTCGACCACGCTTTCTCCCATTTCGTCGAGCCGAGCCTCGTCGAGCCGACGATGGTCTACGGCCAGCCCGTCGAGCTTTCGCCGTTCGCGCGCACCATGGACGACGATCCCTCGCTCACCGAGCGCTTCGAGTTCTTCGCCGCGGGCATGGAGCTCGGCAACGCCTACTCGGAGATCAACGACGCTGCCACCCAGCAGCAGCGCCTCGACGAGCAGTCCGACGACATCGAGGGTGCTCCCGGCGATCCCGACTACGTCGAGGCGCTGTCGTACGGGATGCCGCCGACCGGTGGCCTCGGGCTCGGCATCGACCGCCTGACCATGCTGCTCACGGGGCGGGAGACGATCCGCGACGTCATCTTGTTTCCCGCCCTGCGGGCGGGAAACTAGGGTCGACTCGAGAGTCGACCCACGGTTCAGAAAACGTTCTGAAACGAACCGACCGGGTCCGCGGACACTAGGTGCATGACCACAAAACGTTCGTTTCTCTCGTTCGTCGTCGTCCTGCTCGTGTTGGCGGGCGCTGCAGTTTTCGCCCGGGCCACCCCGGCCGCGGCGACAACCGCCTCGGCGCGGACGTCGGTGGCCGTCGGCAAGTCGAACTACGGCCAGATCCTTTTCGACGGCCGCGGCTATGCGCTCTATGCGTTCACCAGCGATCCGCGCGGGCGTGCCACCTGCTACGGCGCCTGCGCCAAGGCCTGGCCGCCGTTCATCGTGAAGAGTCGCCCGGCTGCCGGCCTGCGCGCAAAGGCTTCGTTGCTCGGCGTCACCCGCCGCCGTGACGGCCGGCTGCAGGCGACCTACGCAGGGCGTCCGCTCTACTACTACGTCGGCGACACGAAGCCCGGCATCGTCCTCTGCCAGAACGTCAAGGAGTACGGCGGCCTCTGGCTCGTCCTCCGCGGCAGCGGCGCGCTCGTCCGCTAGCGTCCGCGAGGGGTCAGGTCTTTCATGTTCCAGCTGCTGGAACATGAAAGACCTGACCCCGGTTCGCCCGATTCGCCTAACTCGCGCGGACGAACCCCTCTTGCCGGCTGAGCAGCCGGCCCGACGGCAGTACGACGGCGACGAAACGGCCGCCGCCGCTCACCCCCACGTAGACGCCTGTGCCGGCGCTCAGCGACCACGTGCCGCTGTCGACGTAGTAGCCGCCGACGATGGGCACGTGCTCGATGTGCGCCGTGAGACGGAACGTTCCGAGCTTGCCCGTCAGGTCGTCGGCGCCGTCGCCGACCTGGATGTGCAGGCCGTTGCGCGTGATGTAGCCCGTGAACGTGCCCCCGGGTACGAGCGTGCCTTTGTCGTGTTTCAGTGGGCCGGGCGTGAGCGGGACGAGCTCGAACGTGCTCTTGCCGCCGCTGATGCTCGCCTTCTCGACGATGGCGATGCGTTGCTTCGTGTCCGTGGTGCCGGCCGTCGCAACCAGCGCGAACGCCGCGGCGGCGGCGCCGATGGCCACGAGCGATAGAGGTAGGCGCCGGATCTTCATGTGCTGCTCCCTTCGGTCGGTGCGTCCCGGCGACAGCCGCCGGTTCGGCCGATGATCCGATCGACCGGCCAGAACGCGGCAAGCGCCGGTCACGGCGTGGCAAGGACGCGCGCAGGAGCACGTCGTCGAAGGCCGTGTTAGCGTCCGCGCGCGAGGCAGGCTCGATGGAATTCCGGATACTCGGCCCGCTCGAGGTCGCGTCGGACGGGCGCGTGCTGCCGCTGGGCGGATTGAAGCAGCGGGCACTCCTGGCACATCTACTCCTTCACCCCAACGAGGTCGTCACGACCGAGCGGCTCGTCGACGACCTCTGGGGGGAGGACCCGCCACGCCGTGCGACCAAGGCGTTGCAGATGCACGTGCTCGGCCTGCGCAGGGTGCTCGAGGAAGGCCGGCTCGAGACACAGGGGCGCGGCTATCGCCTGAGGATCGATCCGGGCGAGCTCGATCTCGAGCGGGTCGAGACGCTTGCGGACGACGCCGCAAGAAATGCACCGGAGGCCGCGGCGAGCATGCTGCGCGAGGCGTTGTCGCTCTTCCGCGGGGAGCCGCTGGCCGATGTCGTGTACGAGCCCTTCGCGGCCGCTGAGACGGCGCGCCTGGCCGAGCTGCGGCTGCATCTTCTCGAAGAGCGCGTCGAGGCCGACCTCGCCCTCGGGCACCACGCTGCGCTGGTCCCCGAGCTCGAGTCATTCGTGATCGAGCACCCGCTCCGCGAGCGGCTCCGAGGCCAGCTGATGCTGGCGCTGTACCGCGGAGGCCGTCAGGCGGATGCCCTCGAGATCTACCGCGAAGGGAGAGCGATCCTCGTGGACTCGCTCGGCCTCGAGCCCGGAGCGGAGCTGCGCCGGCTCGAGGCGGCGATCCTCCAGCAGGATCCGGCTCTGGGACCGTCCCACGCGCCGCGTTGGGAGCGTGTGCGCCGCCGTCCGCGCCGGGCCGCCCTGGTCGGAGGGTGCGTGCTCCTGCTCGTCGCAGCGGTCGCGGCCGCGGTGGTGCTCGCCACGCGGTCGTCTTCGAAGCCTCCCGTCGTCGTCGCAGATTCGCTGGTCCGCATCGACGCTGGGCGGAACACCGTCGACGATGTGATCCGGACGGGGCGAGAGCCGCTCGTCGTTGTCGCGTCGCCGAGGTATCTCTGGGTGCTGAACGCTGCCGACGAGACGGTGTCGCGGATCGACCGCTCGAGCGGAGAGGCGAGGACGGTGGGCGGCCTCAGCGCGCCGAAGAGCATTGCGCTCGGCCCCGACGAGACGCTGTGGGTCGGCAGCGAGTCGACCAGCTTCGTCGTCGGGCTCGACGTCGAGACGCTCAGGCTGACTGCGCGAATCGCCGTTCCCGGACCGCCGCCGGCGTTCATCGCGGTCGACGGGCGAACACTCTGGGCGTCACAGCCCAACGTCGGGAGCGCCGTGGGCACCGTTTCGGTCGTCGATCTCGAGCGCGGCCGGGTTGTTCGCAAGTACCCGGTCGGCGGCTACACGACGGAGATCGCGGTCGGCGACGGCGCCGCCTGGGTCGGTCTCGGAGACAGCGATGCCTTCGCTCGGATCCCGACGAAGCCGGCCGGGGTGCAGCGAATCGGCGTCGGTCACATGCCGGGCGGTGCGGCGGTCGGCTTCGGCTCCGCGTGGACTGCGAGCTATGTCGAGGACAAGGTCTGGCGGGTGAACAGCCGCACCGGGCGCGTCGAATCGATCGTCAACGTCGGCGAGGGGCCGTGGGGGCTCGCCGTCGGGCGGGACGCCGTGTGGGTGACGAATCGCCGCTCGGGCACGGTCTCGCGGATCGACCCTCGGACGAACGCGGTCGTGCAGACGATCCGGCTCGGTTTCAACCCGCAGGGGCTCGTCGTCGACGGTGACGAGGTGTGGGTCACGATCGCCTCCCGCGTCGACTTCTGAGCGCGGCGCGTCAGACGGCGGTCGCGACCACCGGCGCCTGCGCGCTCCAGGGGAAGTCGATCCAGAGGTCGGTTCGCTTCCAGACGTACTCGCAGCTGACGGTCGAGCGGGACTTCTCGTAGAGCACCGCGCACCGGACCTCGCCGACCTTGCCCGCGCAGAAGTCCTTGACGAGCTTCAGCGTCTCGCCGGTGTCGGCGACGTCGTCGGCAATGAGCATCCGCGCGGAATCGAGATCTACGAGCTCCGGCACGGGCGGCAGCAGCATCGGCACCGCGAGCCGCTCGTCGACACCCGTGTAGAACTCGACGTTCATCGTCCACGTGTTCTTCACGTCCAGCGCGTAGCCGAGCGCGGCGCCGACGAGCAGGCCCCCGCGGGCGATGGACAGGATCAGATCGGGCTCGTAGCCGTCCTCGTGCACCTGCTCCGCGAGCTCGCGCGTCGCGCGGCCGAAGTCCGGCCAGGAGAGGATCTCGCGTTCGCCACTCATGCGGCCGCAGTTGCGGTCTCGCGCGTGTAGCGGACGACGTCCTCGAGGATCGTGTCGAGATTGCGCTCGGGCTGCCAGCCGATCGCGCCGTTGATCTTCTCGATCGCCGGGATGCGGTGGAGCATGTCCTCGATTCCCTGCCCGTAGACCTGGTCGTATGGGACGTACACGAGCTCCGAGGAGGAGCCGGTCAGCTCGCGGATCCGCTCGGCCAGCTCGAGGATCGAGATCCGGTTGGTGGAGCCGATGTTGTAGATCTCGCCCGCGTCTCCGCGCTCCATGAGCCCGTAGAGCGCGCGAATCGTGTCCTGCACATGGCAGAAGCACCGCGTCTGCGCGCCGTCGCCGTGGATCTCGATCGGCTCGCCCGACAGCGCCCGCCTCACGAAGCTCGGGATGACCATCCCGTACTGGCCGCTCTGCCTTGGCCCGACCGTGTTGAAGAGCCTCGCGATGACGCAGTCGAGCGCCTGCTCCTGGTGGTGGGCCAGGGCGAGGAACTCGTCCATCGCCTTCGAGTCCGCATAGGCCCAGCGGCGCTGCGTCGTCGGCCCGTAGATGCGCCTCGCGCTCTCCGCGAGCGGTCTCTCCTCGCGGTGGTCGCCGTACACCTCGGACGTCGAGGCTACGAGAATGCGCTTGCCGAACCTGTTGCAGTGCTCGAGGACGATCTCGGTTCCCCGGAGGTTCGTCACCAGCGTATGCACCGGTTGCTCGACGATCAGCCGTACCCCGACGGCGGCGGCGAGGTGGTAGACGACGTCGCAGCGATGGACGAGCTCGTTGACGACGGACCAGTGGAGCACGGAGTCGACGACGAGGTGAAACTCGTCCTGGTCGCGAAGGTGCTCGACGTTCGCGAGGGACCCGGTCGAGAGGTCGTCGAGCGCCCAGACCTCCCAGCCTTCACCGAGCAGGAGCTCCGATAGGTGAGAGCCGATGACGCCCGCCCCTCCGGTGACGAGTGCCTTCACCCGGCGGAGGCTACCCGCTTCCGGGACGAGAATCGGAGCAGTCTCGCGCGGGACACGGCAGCCGGTGACTCGGACACGAGGGAGCCGTTCGATACGATGGTCTTCACCTTCGACGCGGAGAGCCGATAACAGGAACTCCGGAGACCGCCACGGAAAGGAGGGTCGAGGGAGCAGTGTTCGAGCGATTCACAGAACGGGCCCGACAGGTCGTCGTCCTCGCGCAGGACGAGGCGCGCGCGCTGAAGCACAACTACATCGGCACGGAGCACATCCTCCTCGGCCTCCTGCGGGAGGAGGAGGGCCTCGCTGCGCGCGTTCTCGAGTCGCTCGACATCACCGTGGAAGAGGTGCGCGCGCAGGTCGCCAGGATTGTCGGACAGGGCGACGAGGTGACGACGGGTCAGATCCCGTTCACGCCGCGGGCGAAGAAGGTTCTGGAGCTCGCGCTGCGCGAGGCGCTGTCCCTCGGTCACAACTACATCGGTACCGAGCACATCCTGCTCGGGCTCGTGCGCGAGAACGAGGGCGTCGCCGCCCGGATCCTGCTCGACTTCGACGCCGACGCGGAGAAGATCCGCAACGAGATCATCCGCATGCTTTCCGGGCCGGGCCGCAGACAGGCCGGCGCCGGGGCGTCTGCGCCGGGCGAGAAGTCGAAGAGCTCGAAGCTTCTCGACCAGTTCGGCCGCAACTTCACGAAGCAGGCGGGCGAAGGAAAGCTCGACCCCGTCGTGGGCCGCCAGACCGAGATCGAGCGGATCATGCAGATCCTCTCCCGCCGGCAGAAGAACAACCCCGTGCTGATCGGCGAGCCGGGCGTCGGCAAGACCGCCGTCGTCGAGGGGCTCGCACAGCGGATCGCCTCCGGCCAGGTGCCCGAGCTCTTGAAGAACAAGCAGATCTACTCGCTCGACCTGGCCGCTCTCGTCGCGGGCTCCAAATACCGCGGCGAGTTCGAGGAGCGCCTGAAGAAGGTCATGAAGGAGATCCAGCAGCGGGGCGACATCATCCTGTTCATCGACGAGCTCCACAATCTCGTCGGCGCCGGCGCGGCGGAGGGTGCGATCGACGCTGCGTCGATCCTCAAGCCGGCGCTCGCCCGCGGTGAGCTGCAGACGATCGGCGCGACGACGCTGGACGAGTACCGCAAGTACCTCGAGCGCGACGCCGCGCTCGAGCGGCGGTTCCAGCAGGTGCGCGTCGAGGAGCCGTCGATCGACGAGACGATCCAGATCCTGCGCGGCCTGCGCGACCGCTACGAGGCGCATCACCGTTGCAAGATCTCCGACGAGGCCCTGCACGCGGCCGCGTCGCTGGCCGACCGCTACATCCAGGACCGCCATCTGCCGGACAAGGCGATCGACCTGATCGACGAGGCCGGCTCGAGGCTGCGCATCAAGACGATGACCGCGCCGCCGCGCTACCGCGAGCTCGAGGAAGAGATCGAGCGCGTCCGCTCGGAGAAGGAGGCGGCGATCGAGGCGCAGGAGTTCGAGAAGGCCGCCTCGCTCCGCGACAAGGAGCGGAAGCTCTCGCAGAAGAAGAAGGAGCTCGAGGAGAACTGGCAGAACGAGGCCGACGAGGAGCAGCCCGAGGTCACGGAGGACGAGATCGCCGACATCGTCTCGATGTGGACGGGCATTCCGGTCTTCAAGCTCACCGAGGCCGAGTCGCAGAAGCTCATGCACATGGAGGACGAGCTCCACAAGCGCGTGATCGGCCAGAACGAGGCGATCGTCGCCGTGTCGAAGGCGATCCGCCGAGCGCGGGCGGGCATCAAGGATCCGAAGAGGCCGACCGGCTCGTTCATCTTCCTCGGCCCGTCCGGCGTGGGGAAGACCGAGCTGGCGCGGACGCTCGCCGAGTTCCTCTTCAGCGACGAGGACGCGATGATCCAGGTCGACATGTCGGAGTACATGGAGAAGCACTCCGTGTCCCGGCTCGTCGGCTCACCTCCGGGCTACGTCGGCTACGACGAGGGCGGCCAGCTCACCGAGGCCGTCCGCCGCAAGCCGTACTCGGTGCTGCTTCTGGACGAGATCGAGAAGGCGCACCCAGACGTGTTCAACATCCTCCTGCAGATCCTGGAGGACGGGAAGCTGACCGACTCGCAGGGTCGCAAGGTGGACTTCCGGAACACGATCGTGATCATGACCTCGAACATCGGCGCCAGCCAGATCTCGAAGAACATGACGCTCGGCTTCACGGTCGGGGACGAAAGCGGGCTCACGTACGACGAGATGAAGGGCCGCGTCATGGGCGAGCTGAAGAAGGTCTTCCGCCCCGAGCTCCTGAACCGGATCGACGAGATCATCGTCTTCCACAAGCTGGAGCGGGACGAGATCCTCCAGATCGTCGACCTGATGATGAAGCGACTCCGCGACCAGATGTCGATCCACGGAGCCGCCGTCGAGCTCACCGACGAGGCAAGGGAGCTGCTGGTCGAGCAGGGCTACGACCCGGCGATGGGCGCCCGGCCGCTCCGCCGCTCGATCCAGCGCCTGATCGAGGACCCGCTCGCGGACTTCGTGCTCGGACGCGATCTCAAGGAAGGCTCGACGATCGTCGTCGACCGCCGCGCGGAGCCCGGCCCGGAGGACTCGCTCGTCGACATCTCCATCGTCGAGGGCGCCGCGCCCGAGCCGGAGAAGGTCACCGTTCCGGCCGACGAGCCCGAAGCGGCCGACGAGGACGAAACGACGGTTTAGTCTCCTTCCGACTCCGTCGGAAGGAGACTAGGTGCTCATCGAGGAATCCGACGCCGCGCCCGAGGTGCGGGCGGTCTACGAGGACATCAAGACGACGCGTCAGGTCGATCGGGTCAACAACTTCTGGAAGGCGCTGGCCGCTCATCCGCCGACGCTGCGGCGCACCTGGGAGTCGGTGAAGGAGGTCATGGCGCCCGGAGCGCTGGATCCTCTGGTCAAGGAGATGCTCTACGTCGCCGTCTCCGTCACGAACGGCTGCGAGTACTGCATCGCCTCGCACACCGCAGCCGCACGCGCGAAGGGGATGACGGACGAGCAGCACGGTGAGCTGCTGGCAGTCGTCGGCATGGCGAACGAGACGAACGCCCTGGCGAACGGGCTCGCCGTGCCCGTGGACGAAGCGTTCAAGACGCTGAGCGGACCGGCGACGTAGGCTCTCCGCGATGAGCACGACGATCCGGCACGCCCAACCCCCCGACTACGGCCGGGTGATCCAGCACGTCGACGCGTGGTGGGGCGGTCGCGAGATGACGCCGATGCTGCCGAAGCTGTTCTTCCTCCATTTCGAAGGGACGAGCTTCGTCGCGGAGCGCGAGGACGGCACGATCGCAGGGTTCCTGATCGGCTTTCTCTCCCAGACGAGCGACGACGAGGCCTACGTCCACTTCGTCGGAGTCGCTCCCGACCAGCGAGGCACCGGTCTCGGCCGCGACCTGTACGAGCGGTTCTTCACGACGGCGCAGGAGCACGGCCGCACCCTCGTCCGCTGCGTGACCTCGCCGTCGAACGAGGACTCGGTCGCGTTCCATCAGGCCCTCGGCTTCGAGGTGGATCGCATCGCGAAGGACTACGACGGCCCCGGCGAGGATCGGGTGCTGTTCGTCAAGAAGCTCGTAACAGCGTAGCTGTTTACAGATCGGCCAACGTACGTCCGATACGGCGGCTACGCTGTCGGCGTGGCCAAGGTCGTCGTCCAGTTCGTGTGCAGCGAGTGTGGAACCACTGCCGGTCGCTGGCTCGGGCGCTGCCCGGGCTGCGGCGCTTTCGGGACGCTCGTCGAAGAGCTGACCGGCCGCGAAACGGAGCCGAAGGCGGCGTCTGCGCAACCCCTCTTACGCCTCGCCGATGTCCAGGCGGACGCGCAGGAGCGCATCTCGAGCGGCATACCGGAGCTCGACCGGGTGCTGGGCGGCGGGATCGTTCCGGCGTCGCTCGTCCTGGTCGGCGGCGAGCCCGGTGTGGGCAAGTCGACGCTGCTGCTGATGGCTCTGGGAGCCATCAGCAAGAGCAAGAGAGTGCTCCTCATCACAGGCGAGGAGTCGCCCTCCCAGGTGAGCCTCCGTGCCGCGCGGCTAGGCGGGGCCGAGGAGGTGGAGATCCTCGCCGAGACCGAGCTCGGCGCAGTCTGCGCGACCATCGAGAAGGAACGCCCGGCCGTGTGTGTGATCGACTCGGTGCAGACGCTCAACGCGTCGGCGCTCGGGTCCGCTCCCGGGTCGGTGGCCCAGGTCCGTGAGGCCGCAGGACGGCTGCTGCGCACGGCCAAGGAGCACGGTGTGGCGACGATCCTGGTCGGTCACGTGACGAAGGACGGGGCCGTCGCCGGCCCGCGGGTGCTCGAGCATCTCGTCGACTGCGTGCTCCAGTTCGAAGGCGATCGCTACCACGCGCACCGCATCCTCCGCGCCACGAAGAACCGGTTCGGCTCGACGAACGAGCTGGGCGTGTTCGAGATGACCGGGACGGGTCTGGTCGGCGTGCCGGAGCCGTCCGAGCTCTTCGGCAGAAGCGAGGCCGGTGAGGTCGGCGCGGTCGTGGCGTGCGCACTCGAGGGAACCCGGCCTCTTCTCCTCGAGATCCAGGCGCTCGTCGCACCGAGTGATCTGGCGATGCCGCGCCGCGTGGCGACCGGTGTCGATCCGAAGCGGCTGGCGATGATCGTCGCCGTGCTCTCACGCCACGCCGGCGTCGCGCTCGGCGCCGCGGACGTCTTCGTCAACGTCGCGGGCGGCGTCAGGATCGACGAGCCCGGGGCCGACCTGGCGATCGCGCTCGCGATTGCCTCGGCCGCGCGCGGCGTCTCCGTCGCAGAGCGCACCGCCGCCTTCGGCGAGATCGGGCTCACCGGCCGGCTCCGGCTCGCCACACAGGCGGAACGGCGGCTCGAGGAGTGCGCGAAGCTGGGCATCCTCTCCGTCGTCGCACCGTCCGAGACGCCGGCGCATGGCAGACTCCGTCTGCTGGCAGCACCGACGCTACGTGCTGCCGTCGCACACGCGCTGGCGGGGACGGAAGGCGATGACGACCGAGATCACGAGCGATAGGAGCGATTCCTCGGGGTGGGGAGGGCGGCTGCTCGACGCCGTCTCCCGTGTGGCGCCCGGAACGCCGTTGCGCCAGGGCATCGACGACATCATCCGCTCGCATCAGGGGGCGCTGATCGTGATCGGCCACCCCGACGAGCTCTCGTTCCTCTACTCCGGCGGCATACGGATCGACCAGCCGTTCACGCCCCAGCTCGTCTACGAGCTGGCGAAGATGGACGGGGCCATCGTCGTCGACGAGTCGCTGACCAGGATCGCGTACGCGAATGTCCAGCTGATGCCCGACCCGACCATTCCGTCGGCGGAGACAGGGACACGCCATCGAACCGCCGAGCGGGTTGCGAAGCAGACGGGGGTTCTCGTCGTCTCCATCTCGCAGCAGCGCGAGACGGTGACGATCTTCATCGGGCCGGCTCGGTACCAGCTCGACCCGACGTTCTCGGTGTTCGCCAAGGCGAATCAGGGCCTGGCAGCGCTGGAGACCTACCGCAGGCGGCTCGACCAGGTCTTCACGCGGCTGACGGCGCTCGAGTTCCAGGGCGCGGCCGTGCTCGACGACGTCCTCGTCGTCGTCCAGCGCGGCGAGATGACTGCACGAATGGTCAGGGAGGTCGAGCGGGACATCGTCGAGCTCGGCTCCGAGGGGCGCCTGATCCGCGCGCGTCTCGACGAGCTTTCGACCCAGCTTCCCGAGGAGCTCGCTGCCGTCGTCGCCGACTATCACTCGGGGGACGGCTCACTCGATCCGGCCCTTGCGCTCGAGAGGCTGGCTGCGCTGCCGCACGAGCACCTCCTCGAGCCCGAGACCGTGGCCGAGGTGCTCGGGTACCCGCGCGGCGTCAACCCGTTGGACACGGCCGTCAGCCCGCGGGGCTACCGCGCCCTCTCGCACGTGCCGCGCCTGCCGCCCGCGATCATCCGGCGCCTGGTCAGCGAGGTGGACGGCCTCGAGGCGCTCGCACGCGCGTCGCTGCGCGAGCTGGAGGCCGTGGAAGGCGTCGGCGCGGTCAGGGCCAAGGAGATCAAGGAGAGCCTGCGCAGGCTGCAGGAGCACAACCTCGTCGAGCGCTATCTCAACCTCTGACACACGGTTGGACCGCCCGACGGTTCGGCCCCCGAGACCCTCCGGAAACGGCTAGAATGTCCTCTGTTCGCCGGTAGAGAAAGAGCCTGCCGGCGCTTTTTTCGTGAGGCAGTCGGACCACGGGGAGGCTGGCTTGTTCGACATCGGCGACAAGGTCGTGTATCCGCATCACGGTGCAGGGACGGTTGTCAGCAAGGAAAAGCGGCTGGTGCTCGGCGCGGAGCGCGAGTACCTGACGATCAAGATCCTGCACAACGACATGACCGTGAACGTCCCGAGCGAGAACGCCGAGAAGGTCGGTCTACGCTGGGTGATCGACGAGCAGATGGTCGAGGTCGTCGTCAAGACCCTGACCGGTGTCTCGACGGAGATGCCGAAGAACTGGAACCGGCGCTTCAAGCACAACCGCGACAAGATGAAGACCGGCGACATCCTCGAGCTCGCGGAAGTCGTGCGGAACCTCGCATTGCGCGACCACGACAAGGGGCTGTCGACCGGCGAGAAGCAGATGTTCGTCAAGGCCAAGAAGATCCTCGCCTCCGAGCTGATGTACGCGAAGGAGATGACCGAGGAGCAGGCCGCGGAGTGGCTCGACGAGGTGGTTGCGAGGCCGGCGGCCAAGCGAGCCGCCAAATCGAAGCCGAAGGCCGCCGCCGCGGCTGTGTAGCGCTTTCGCACCGCGAAAGCGCTAACGCGAGACGATCTCGATGTCTTCTAGTGCTTCCGACGAAGTCGGAGGCACGTGGGCCATTCTCGTCGCCGCGGGAGCAGGAGAGCGGCTCGGAAGCGACCGGCCGAAGGCGTTCGCGGCCCTGCGCGGACGACCGCTGCTGGCGGAGAGCCTGGAGAGGCTAGAGGCGTCGAGCTGGATCGACGCGATCGTCGTCGTCGCGCCGCCTGAATGGGAGGAGCCTGCGATCCTCCTCGCCGAGGAGCTCGTGGCGACGAAGGTGACGTCGGTGGCAACCGGGGGAGCCACGAGAGCTGAGTCGGTACGGGCCGGCCTCGCCGAGGTCAGTCCCGACGCGCTCGTTGTCGTCGTGCACGACGCAGCTCGTCCGCTGCTCACTGACGCCGTGATCGGGCGTGTGCTCGAGCCGCTCGGCGAGGGGCTCGACGGCGCCGTGCCGGGTCTACCGCTCGCGGACACGGTCAAGCGGGTACGCGGGCACGAGATCGTCGAGACCCTGGACCGGGCCGAGCTCGTGGCAGTGCAGACACCCCAGGCGTTCAGGGCGGACGTGCTCCGAGCTGCGTTCGCCGGCGACCTCGCCGGGGCAACCGACTGCGCGTCGCTCGTGGAACGGAGGGGCGGCCGCGTTCGCGTCGTCGAGGGCGACTCGCAGCTCTTGAAGGTGACCACCCGCCAGGATCTCGAGCGCGTCGAGCGGCTGCTCGGCGGGTAGCAGTCGTGACGGTCCGCGCGGTCTTCTTCGACGTCGGCGAGACGCTCGTCGACGAGCGCCGCTACTGGCGCCAGGTGGCTGAGCTTGCCGGCGTGCCCGAGCACGCGCTGTGGGCAGCGCTGGGGGTGACGATCGAGCACGGCGAGGACCACACGGCGCTGTTTCGGCGTCTTGGTGTCGAGCGCCCGGCCGAGATCGACGACGTCGTCGCGTACGACATCGCCGACCTCTACCCCGACGCGCTCGCGTGCCTGGAGGCGGTGCAGGCGGCGGGATACCTCGTGGGTATGGCGGGGAACCAGTCCGCGAGACTCGAGGCGTGGGCGCGGTCGGCCGGGCTGCCGGTGGATGTGATCGGGTCGTCCGCGTCCTGGGGCGTCCGCAAGCCGGCGCCGGCCTTCTTCGAGCGCCTCGTCGCCGAGACCGGGTTCGAACCGCACGAGGTGGCGTACGTCGGGGATCGGGTCGACAACGACGTCGTGCCGGCGGCCGCGGCGGGCCTCGTCGCGGTGTGGCTGCGCCGTGGTCCTTGGGGCCTGCTCCAGGACGGCAGCGAGGCCCTCGCGGTGCGGATCGACTCACTCGCCGAGCTGCCGGCGGCGCTCCCCGAGTAGTGGCTTGGCTCGTGGCGGCTTCGTCTGGGCTTTTCGGGTCCGGCCGGAAGGCCGGACCCGAGATCGCTCGGCTAGCCCGCCGGACCCCAGTCCGGCGCGCTGTCCCAGACTGCGGTTCGTGTGACCGGCCGGATGCCGGTGCCGCTGGGCTTCATGACGAAGATGTCGGGCTGACCGGCTCTGCCCGACTTCGCAAAGACGATCCACTTGCCGTCGGGCGAGAACGAATACGAGAGGACCGTCGTGCCCTGCTTGAAGTGCGTGAGCGCGTGCAGCCCGCTCCCGTCGGGGTGCACGACGTAGATCTGGGACTGCTGACGTCCGTCCTCGTGCGATCGGAAGAGAATCAGTCTTCCGTTCGGCGACCAATCCGCGCTGTCACCGGCACCGAGCGACCAGGGCGTGATCTGCCGTTGACCCCTCCCGTCAGCGCGCGCAACGAAGAGCGCGTGACCGAACGCCGGCTTCGTCACAGGCGAGTTCGAGCGCTCGTAGACGAATCGTGTGCCATCCGGCGAGAAGATCGCACCCAGGAAGTCGCCCTGGTAGTCGCGCGAGCGGACGAGGATGCGAGGGTTCGAGCCGTCGAGGTCGCGCACGACGATGTCGGAGTGCTGAATCTGGTCGCCTGCGGCGAAATGCTTGACCTCGCCGGTCGCGCGTGTGTAAACGATGTGCGTACCGTCGGGCAGGAACGTGGGGTCCGCACCGTCCTCGCAATTCGTCGCCACGGGCGGGCAGGCGCCTGTTCCGGGAGTGACCTGTGTCTCGGCAGAGCCGTCCGGCTTGACGGTGAAGACCTCGCACGATGCGTCCGGCGGACAACGGAAGAACGTGATCAGCGACCCGTCAGGTGACCAGTCCGGCTGGTCGTCGATCACACCCTGTGCCGGCTTTGTCACCTGCTGTGTCGATGTGCCGTCCGGCGCGATGGTGTAGACCGCGCCGGTCGATCGCTGTGCGTCGCTATAGCGCTTGAACGCGATCAGGCCGTTCTTGCCGGGTTTCGTCGCGAGGTGCGACGGTCCGGCAAGCGCGGACGACACCGCGATCGTGCAGACAAGCCCTGCGACGGCAATGAACCGTGTTCTGAGCGACATTCGAGACTCCCTTCGTCAGTCGGATACCGGCGAAGGTGTCAGCCGGACGTCGCAAAGACCTCGCAAACGGCCCGCAGAGGGTGTTATCTACCCGGCGATGGAGTTCGGGGTCCTCGGCCCGATGCGGGCCTGCCGGGACGACCATGACCTCCCTCTTGGGGGTCCGAAGCAGCGTGCACTGCTCGCCCTGCTCCTGCTTCGCGCGAACGAGGCCGTCTCTCGCGAGCGCCTGCTCGATGGGCTGTGGGGCGAGCAGCGACCTGCGTCTGCCGAGCACACACTCGACAACTACGTCTCACGGCTGCGGCGGTTGCTGGGCAACGATCGGGTTGAGAGGCGATCGCCGGGTTACGCCCTCCGCGTCGAGCCCGGAGAACTCGACCTCGAGCAGTTCGAAGAGCTCGTCGCGCGCGGGCGGGACGAACGTGCACACGGGCGTGTCGCCGCCGCCGCGGTGACGCTGAGCGAAGCACTGGAGCTGTGGCGCGGGGCTGCGCTCGCCGACGTACTGTACGAGCCGTTCGCAGCCTACGAGGCTGAGCGACTGGAAGAATTGCGCCTCACGGCGCTCGAAGAGCGGATCGACGCCGATCTCGCTCTCGGCCGCGCGAGCGAGGTGATTCCGGAGTTGGAGCATCTCGTCCGGGACAACCCGTTCCGCGAACGCCCGCTCTCGCTGCTGATGCTCGCGCTCTATCGCACCGGCCGTCAGGCAGAGGCGCTCGCCGTGTTCCAGGGGAGCAGACGCCGCTTTGCCGAGGAGCTCGGCCTCGAGCCGGGGCCGCAGTTGCAGGAGTTGCAAAGGGGGATCCTCGCGCACGACGCCAACCTCAAACCGCCGAACCTGCCGCGGCCGACCGAGCGACCCGGCTCGAGACGGCCCGTGCGCCGGTTGGCCGTCATGGGAGTGACTGCAGCCGTTGCCGCGGGGGCAGCGGTGGGGCTCATCCTCGGTACGGGCGGTAGCGGGGCCTCTACGTCGGGTCTCGGTTCGAGCGAGATTCCCGATGCACCGGCAGCGATCGTCGCGACAGGCGATTCTCTCTGGAGCGCCTACCCCGGTACAGGCACGGTCTCGCGGTTCGACCTCGCCTCCCGGTCGGTCGCCGACCGCGTGCCGGTCGGAGGTACTCCCGGGATGCTCACTGCCGGCGGTGGCGCGGTATGGGTCGCGAGCGTTCTGGGCGATCGCGTCAGGCGGATCGATCCCGGCACCGGGACGGTGACTCAGAGCGTCCGCCTGGCTGGAGCAGGCGTCTCGGCGCTGGCCTTCGGATCCGGCAGTCTGTGGATCGCCGACCTCGTCGACAGCTCGGTGATCGAGCTCGACCCCCGCTCGGGGACACGTCTGCGAACGCTGCGCGTCCACCTGCGACCGACGTCGCTAGCGGTCGCACGTGGGCGGATCTGGGTCGCGGGCTACAAGGACGCCGCGGTCGAGGAGATCGATCTCAGCACCGGTCAGACGGTCGGCACGGTGCGTGTCGGAAACGGCCCGGCGTCACTTGCTGTCGGTCTTGGTGCGGTCTGGGTCGCGAACAGCCTCGATTCGACGGTGTCGCGGATCGACCCGGCGACCGACTCGGTTGCCGCCACGATCCCGGTTGGGAGTGGCCCGACCTCGATCGCCGTGGCTGCGGGCTCGGTGTGGGTTGCCAACGAGTACTCGTCGAGCGTTTCGCAAATCGATCCGGTGCGAGATGTCGTCGTCCGAACCTCGCGTGTGCACGGACGTCCCACCGCGGTCGCATCGGCTCGGGGAATGGTGTTCGCCGGCGTCGGACCGCTCACCCGGCATCGAGGCGGAACGCTCGTCCTGCTCCACACCAGGCCGATCTCGATCGATCCGGCGTTGAACGCCGACTTGTTGCCGACGGTGTCCGACGGGCTCACGGGGGATGCGCTCGTCACCTACAACCATGTCGGTGGGCCGGCCGGTATCCAGCTCGTTCCGGACCTCGCCGTTGCCGTTCCCGTTCCGACCGACAACGGCACGACGTACACGTTCCGGCTGCGGCCGCACATCCGCTACTCCGACGGGCGACAACTGCGCGCTGCAGACTTTCGCCGCGGCGTGGAGCGCCTCTATCGCGTCGGGTCGGATAGTCGCGCGTTGTTCGACGGCATCGTCGGCACTGAAACCTGCACCGCGTCCCGCTGTGACCTTTCGTCGGGAATCGTCACCGACGAGGCAGCGCGTACCGTCACGTATCACCTGCGCTCGGCCGATCCCGACTTCCTCGACGACATCGCGAACGGTCACGGTCTCGGGTTTCCGGTACCCCCAGGCACGCCGTTCCACGACACCGGGCTCGTCCCGATTCCGGGCACCGGTCCGTACAGGATCGAGAGTGCAACTGGGAATGGGATCCGTTACGTACGCAATCCCTATTTCCGCGAGTGGTCGCACGCAGCTCAACCCGACGGTTACCCCGACGAGATCGAACTCCGCTTCGGGCTGAGCCAGGCCCGCGCCGTGCGCGAGGTGGAGCAGGGCCGAGCGGATTGGTCGGGCGACAACATCACGGCACAACAGCTTCCCGCGCTGCAGCGGAGCTATCCGGGGCGGCTGCACGGATTCTCGATCCCAACGACGGATTTTTTCAAGCTCAACACGTCCCTCCCACCGTTCGACGACGTCCGCGTCCGGCGAGCGCTCAACTTCGCCTTGGACCGCGGCAGGATTGCGCGTATGTATGGCGGGAGTGCGCTGGCGATGCCGACGTGCCAGATCCTGCCGCCGGGCGTCGCCGGCTACCGCCGCTACTGCCCGTACACGCGAAACCCGAGCTCTACCGGCCGCTGGAGTGGTCCGGATCTCGCCCGCGCACGACGCCTGGTCGCCGCGTCGGGCAGACACGGGACCCCGGTCACCGTGTGGGGATGGACGGACGATCCGACCATCTCACCGGCTGTGATCCGATATGCGGCCACCGTGCTGAGGCAGCTCGGGTACCCGACGAAGGTGCGCCTCGTCCCGCATGCGTATCTGGGTGAACCGCGACCGCGCGACGCCTCGACGATCCAGTTGATCGCAGCCGGCTGGGGCGACACGCCCTTCGGCTTCTTCAAGACGTGGTTTGCCTGCACTGGAGCAAACACCGACGGCGCCTTCTGCGACCCGCGAATCGACGCAGCGATCAAGCGTGCGCAAGCGCTGAAAGCCACGAACCCCCGCGCGGCAGCCGATGCATGGGCAGAGCTCGATCGCCAACTGGTCGACCGGGCGGCGTGGGCGCCGATGATCGACGAGCACGCCATCGACTTCGTCTCGGCCCGCGTGCACAACTACCAGGCCCATCCGTATTGGGGCATCATCGCCGACCAGCTCTGGATCGGCTGATGCGATTGCAGCTCCTGGCCACGCGCCCGTCAGAATGAGCGCGTGAGCGACCTCCGCATCGGTCTCGGCGTGGATGCCCACGCGCTCGAGGAGGGAACGCCGCTCGTTCTCGGTGGTGTGCGTTTCGAGCACACGCGAGGGCTTGCCGGTCATTCGGACGGCGACGTGGTGGCCCACGCCCTCACCGATGCGATCCTGGGCGCAGCGGGGCTCGGCGACATCGGCTCCTTGTTCTCGTCGGACGACGAGCAGTTCCGTGGCGCCGACTCGCTCGAGCTGCTCGCGCAGGCCTACCGCCGCGTGCGCGAGGCGGGCTTCGAGCTCGTCAACGCCGACTGCATCGTCATCGGCGAGGAGCCGCGGATCGCGCCGCACCGCGACTCGATGCGCAGCAGGCTGGCGGGTGCGCTCGGTGTCGATGCCGCCGACGTGAACGTCCGCGCGACGACGACCGACAGGCTCGGCTTCACCGGTCGCGGCGAGGGGCTCGCGGCGGAAGCACTGGCGCTGCTACGACGCCGCTGACCCGGCGGGAAGCCGGACGAGCTCGCCGTCGCTCTCGACAAGGCCGTCGCGCAGGAGCGACTGGATGACGCGGGGATCGAGCTCGCCGGAAGGGCGCGGCTTTTCTGCAACGCGGCGCAGCGTTTCGGAACGCTGCTGCCGGAACGAGCCCTCGAACGGTCCCTGCTTGCGCGTGGGCTCGAATCGCTGCCCCTGTGACGGACACTCCTCGACCAGCGGGCAGACACCACATCGCGGCACGCGCGCGAGGCAGACGGTCGCGCCGAGGTCCATGAGCGCCTGGCCGGCGGACGGGGCGAACTCGTGCCCGGTGCGCTCGAGCACCCGGGCGACGTTCACGTCGACGGGGAGCACGGGCTCGCCGAGCGCGAAGTTGCGGATCGCTGCCGCCGTGTAGGCGCCGACGCCAGGCAGGGTCGTGAGGTCGGCCGGCCAGCCGTCCCGCGAGATCACCTGCGCCGCTCGGTGGAGGTTGACCGCTCTGCGGTTGTAGCCGAGGCCTTGCCACTCCCGGATGACGTCCGCAGGACTCGCGGCGGCGAGCGCCGTCGCCGTCGGCCACCGCTCGAGCCAGGCCAGGTAGCGCGTGACCACCCGCTCGACCTGCGTCTGCTGGAGCATCACCTCCGCCACGAGGGTCGCGTACGGATCGCGCGTCCGGCGCCACGGCAGATCCCTGCCTTCGCGCTCGAACCACGAGAGCAAGAGCGTGTCCACGGAGCCGATCGTACGGCCCCGACAGTTACATTGGCCTGTGTGATCGGTCGCGAGGTTGTCGTCGTCGACGCCGTTCGGACGCCCATCGGGCGGGGTCATCCGGAGCGTGGCTACTACAAGGACGTCCACCCGAACGCGCTCCTCGGTGCGACGTTCGTCGAGCTGCTCGACCGCGCCGGTGTCGACCCTGCTGCGATCGAGGACGTGATCACGGGTTGCGTCCAGCAGTACGGCGAGCAGACGTACAACGTCGGCCGGAACGCCTGGCTCCAGGCTGGTCTGCCGGTGGAGACGCCGGCAACGACGATCGACCGGCAGTGCGGTTCGGGGCAGCAGGCAGTCAACTTCGCGGCCGCGCTCGTCGCGAGCGGCGTCCACGACCTCGTCGTCGGCGGCGGTGTCGAGCACATGGGGCACATCCCGCTGTTCATCACCCACAAGTGGGTCGACGACGTGGGTACGCCATTCCCGCCGGAGCTGCTCGAGCGACATGATCTCGTCGTCCAGGGGATCGCGGCGGAGATGATCGCCGATCGCTGGGAGGTCTCACGTGAGGAGCTCGACCAGTTCGCATTGCGGTCGCACCGGCGAGCGACGACCGCGCGCGAGGAGGGCCGGTTCAGGGGGGAGACCATGCCATTCGCGACGAACGGAACCACGTACGTCGACGACCAGGGGATCCGCGCCGACACGAGCCTCGATGCCCTTGCGGGCCTCGAGCCGGCGTTCAAAGCCGGCGGCAAGGTCACGGCGGGCAATTCGTCGCAGATCTCGGACGGCGCCGCCGCCGTGCTGCTCGCGTCGCGCGACAAGGCGGACGGGCTGGGACTGAAGCCGCGAGCCCGGATCGTCGACCAGACGACGGTCGGCGTCGACCCCGTGATCATGCTCACAGGCCCCATTCCGGCGACCCGGCAGATCCTCGAGCGCAACGGCATGACGGTGGACGACGTCGACCTCTTCGAGATCAACGAGGCGTTCGCCTCAGTCGTCCTCGCATGGCAGCGGGAGCTGCAGCCCGACCCCGATCGCGTCAACGTCAACGGCGGCGCGATCGCCCTCGGGCACCCGCTCGGGTCCACGGGCGCCAGGCTCATCACGACGCTGGTCAGCGAGCTCGAGCGATCGGACAAGACGGTTGGCCTCGTCGCGATGTGCTGTGGCGGCGGGCTGGGGACGGCGACGCTGATCGAGCGCGTCTAGCGCTTCGCCTTCTCGACGAACCAGTCGAGCGCCTGGGGGTTCGCCAGTGCGTCCCGGCTCGCGACGCGTTCGGGCGGCTCGCCCATCAGGATTCGCTTCACCGGGACCTCGAGGATCTTGCCGGAGAGCGTGCGCGGAATCTCGGGGATGGCGTGGATCTCGTCGGGCACGTGCCGCGGGGAGCAGTCCACGCGGATCCGCTGCCGGATCCCCGACACGAGCTCGTCGTCGAGCGTCTCCCCGCTGCGGAGGACGACGAACAGCGAAAGCCAGCCGTCGGTTCCCTCGCGCGGAACGTCCACCGCGAGTGCGTCGACCACGGCGTCGAGCCCGAGAACCGCGCGATAGATCTCGCTCGTGCCCATGCGGACGCCGCCGCGGTTGA
>Ga0066709_100000179_pt1 | contig 27847 bp, 26 predicted proteins | sample GraSoiAngelo_158_FD_79665 | JGI IMG/M metagenome (GOLD analysis project Ga0066709, IMG submission 79665) | Grasslands soil microbial communities from the Angelo Coastal Reserve, California, USA - 14_1009_16_30cm | ecosystem: Environmental > Terrestrial > Soil > Grasslands | place: USA...
GCCCGCCGTCGCCGATTCCCGCGGCCGCACGCCGGGCCGCGCGCCAGCGCCGCGGGCGGCCCGCCGTCGCCGCTGGGGTTAGCGCCCGAGCGCGGCCGCGAGGGCCTCGGCGACGCGCGCGACCCTGCCCTCCTCCATGCCGGGGAAGAAGGGCAGCGCCAGCGAGCGCGCGGCCACGCCCTCGCACACGGGGAACTCGCCGGATCGGTGTCCGAAGCGCTCGCGGTAGTAGCTCAGCAGGTGGATGGCGGGCATGTAGGGCTTGCTCTGGATGCCGGCCTCGGCGAGCGCACGCACGGTCTGCTCACGGTCGGCATCTCGCGGCAGCTGCACCACGAACACGAACCATCCGCGCGTGTTGCCGTCCGTGTCCGGGCACGGCAGCTCAACGCCCTCGATGCCCGACAGCGCTTCGCGATAGCAGCGGGCTACCCAGCTGCGCGCTGCCAGCATCTCATCCAGCCGCTCGAGCTGAACGATCCCGATCGCGGCCGCGATCTCCGACAGCCGGTAGTTGAATCCCAGCCGGTCGTGCTCGAGCGAGCCCATGTCAGCGGCGCGGCCCTGGTTGCGCTCGGAGTCCACCCGCTGCTTGAGCGCAGCGTCGCTGTGGACGACCATGCCGCCCTCGCCGGTGGTCAGCTGCTTGTTGGCGTAGAAGCCAAACACGGCGGGCTGCCCGCGCCCGCCGATGGGCGGTCCGTCGGCGTGCACTCCTCCGAGCGCCTCGCATGCATCCTCCACGATCGCCAGCCGGTGACGCTGGGCCAGGTCCTCGAACGCGGGCATGTCGGCGGGATAGCCGAAGATGTGGACGGGCAGCAGTGCGGCGGTCCGCTCGCCCACGGCCGCGGCGGCGGCCGCGGGATCGAGGTTCAGCGTCACCGGATCGATGTCGGCGAACACGGGGCGCGCGCCCGCGTACAGCACGGCGTTGGCAGAGGCCACGAACGAGAAGGGGCTGGTCAGGACCTCGTCTCCCTCGCTCACGCCGGCCGCCCGCACCGCCAGGTGCAGGCCGGCCGTGCCGCTGGACACCGCGCTGGCGAAGCCGGCACCGACGCGGGCGGCGAACGCCTGCTCGAACTGCTCGGTGCGGGGGCCGAGCGATAGCCGGCCCGAGCGCAGGACCGCGATCGCCGCGCGCTCCTCGGCCTGGCCCAGAACCGGACGTGCGAGCGGGATCTGTTCCTGCTGGCCGGTCGCCGATCGCGACCGGGAGCTGGTGGACTTGGCGGCGCTCGACACGGAGCGGGTGGACTTGGCGGCGCTCACAACGACGTCCCCTGCACCGTGCCTGGCGCCCGCACGTGCGCCTTTGGAGCGGTCGCGCGGCCGGGCTGCATGCCGTACTCGAGCGAATCGACCAGCGCGTCCCAGGAGGCGGCGATCAGATTCTCGGAGACGCCGATCGAGCCCCACACGTCCTGCCCGTCGGAGGCGTCGATCAGCACCCGCGTGACCGCGCCGGTGCCCTTGCGCTCATCGAGGATGCGCACCTTGAAGTTGACCAGCTCGATGTCGCGCAGATGCGGATGGATCTCGACGATGGCGTCGCGCAGGGCGTTGTCGAGCGCGTTCACGGGTCCGTTGCCCTCGGCGGTGCGCACGAAGCGCTCACCTCCCAGCCAGATCTTGACCGTGGCCTCGGTCTCCACCTTGCCGTCGGCCCGCTTCTCGACCAGCACGCGCCAGGACTCCAGCCGGAACAGCGGCTCGTACTCGCCGGCCTCCTTGCGCATCAGCAGCTCGAAGGATCCGTCGGCGGCCTCGAACTGAAAGCCCTGGTGCTCGAGCTCCTTGACGCGCTCCACGACCCGCCGGGTGAACGCGTCGCTGACCTCGGCCGGCAGCTTGATGCCGGCGCCTGCCGCCTTCTCCACGATCGCGCCCCTGCCCGAGAGCTCGGAGATCAGCACGTCGCGGTCGTTGCCGACCACGGCGGGGTCGACGTGCTCGAACGTCTGCGCGTCGGTGCGCACCCCGGCGGCGTGCATCCCCGCCTTGTGCGCGAAGGCGTGCTTGCCCACGTACGGCTGTGCGGGATCGGGCGCGCGGTTGAGCAGCTCATCGACGAAGTGCGCCGTCTCCGTGAGCCGCGCGAGGCGCTCGGCCGGCAGCAGCTGGTGGCCCATCTTCAGCTGCAGATCGGCGATGATCGTGACGAGGTTGGCGTTGCCGGTGCGCTCGCCGATGCCGTTGATCGTGCCCTGCACCTGCGTCGCCCCCGCTTCGACGCCGGCCAGCGTGTTGGCGACCGCGCAGCCGCTGTCGTCGTGGGTGTGGATCCCGAGCGGGGCCGGCCCCAGCGCTTCGCCGACGATGGCGAACGCGGCGCGGATCTGCGGCGGCAGCGAGCCGCCGTTGGTGTCGCACAGGACGAGTCGCTCGGCGCCGGCGTCGCGGGCGGCGCGCAGGCAGTCCAGCGCGTAGCCGGCCTCCAGCGCCAGCCCGTCGAAGAAGTGCTCGGCGTCGAACAGCACGCGCTTGCCGGCGCGCACGAGGAACGCGACCGAGTCGCCGATCATGCGCAGGTTCTCCTCGCGCGAGGCGCGTACGACCTTCTCGACGTGCAGCACCGATGTCTTGCCCACGAGCGTGCACACCGGCGCGAAGCACTCGGCCAGCACGCGCAGTCCCTGGTCGCCGTCGGCGTCGACGCCGCGGCGACGCGTCATGCCGAACGCGACCACCTCCGCGGCGTGCAGGTCCTGCTCGGCGAGCAGCTCGAACAGTCGCTGCTCCTTGGGGTTGGACGCCGGAAAGCCGGCCTCGATCATGTGCACGCCGAGCGCGTCCAGGGCCTGCACCACGCGCAGCTTCTCCTCGGCTGTGAGGCTCATGCCGCCTCCCCCCATGCCGTCGCGCAGGGTCGCGTCGTATAGCTGTATGTCGGCCATCGGCTAGCCCGCGGCCGTCGTGTGCGCGCTCGGTGCCGCACCCTCGCCCGTGGGCGTGTGCAGCGGCGGCGCGTGCACGACGTCGAGCCACTCGCGGTAGCGCTCGGAGCGCCCGTGGATCGCGTCCTCGAAGGCGGCTTGCAGCACGCGCGTTACCTCGCCCGGTGCGCCCGACCCGATCAGGTGGTCGTCGATCTCGCGCACGGGCACGAGCTCGGCGGCGGTGCCGGACATGAACACCTCGTCGGCGAGGTACATCTCCGCACGCGCCACGTTGCGCTCGACGACGGTGTAGCCGAGATCCTGCGCGATCTGGATCACCGAGCGCCTGGTGATGCCGTCGAGGATCGAGTTGTGCTGGCCCGGGGTGGCGATCTCGCCGCCGCGCACGATGTAGAGGTTCTCGCCCGTGCCCTCGCAGACGTGGCCGTGTGCGTCGAGCAGGATCGCCTCTTCGTAGCCGGCCTTCAACGACTCCACCTTGGCCAGCACGCTGTTGAGGTACTGGCCGCAGGCCTTGGCGTGCGGGATCAGCGTGTCGGGGCTGATGCGCCGCCAGGAGGCCACCTTGGCGCGCACGCCGTTGCGCTTGCCCTCCTCGCCAAGGTAGGCGCCCCACTCCCAGCAGGCGATGGTCACATCGATGGGTGCCTCGAGCGGGTTCAAGCCCATCTGCCCGTAGCCGCGGTTGACGATCGGGCGGATGTAGCAGGAGCGCAGCCCGTTGCGCGCCACCAGCTCCAGCGTCGCCGCGCGCAGCTGCTGGAGTGAGTAGGGCACCGGCATGTAGTACAGCTCGGCAGAGCGCAGCAGGCGCTCGAGGTGATCGGCGTTGCGGAACACGGCCGGGCCGAGCTCGGTGTCGTAGCAGCGCATGCTGTCGAACACGCCCGTGCCGTAGTGCAGCCCGTGCGTCAGCACGTGGACCCTCGCGTCCTCCCACGCGACGAAGTCTCCGTTCATCCAGATGACGTCGGTTGGCTGCACTGTCCCGGGGCTCCTTTAGAGGTTGTCGAGAACCACCCTGCTCGCCCCGCTCGTGCTCGCGTCACCGCCAAGGTCGGGCGTGCGCAGCCCAGCATCGAGGGCGCGGTGCACTGCGGATTCTACCGCCGCGGCCTCGCTTGCCAACCCGAGTCCGTGCTCGAGCATCATCGCCGCGGACAGGAACATGGCCAGCGGGTTGGCGATGCCGCGACCGGCGATGTCGGGCGCCGAGCCGTGCACCGGCTCGAACACGCCGGGGCCGTCCGCGCCCAGCGACGCGCTGGGGAGCATGCCGATCGAGCCCGTGATCATCGCCGCCTCGTCGCTGAGGATGTCGCCGAACATGTTCTCGGTGAGGATCACGTCGAAGTGCCGCGGAGCGGCCAGCAGCTGCATGGCGGCGTTGTCGACGAGCACATGCTCGACCTCCACCTGCGGGAACTCCTGCGAGTGAACGCGGCGCACGACCTCGCGCCACAAGCGGCTGGTCTCGAGCACGTTGGCCTTGTCGACGCTGCTGACGCGGCTGCGCGCGCTGCGGAACGCGGTCCGGGCGATGCGCTCGATCTCGGCGACGGTGTACTCGCACACGTCGCTCGCCCGGTCCGCGGTGCGCTGCTTGGCGCCGAAGTAGATGCCGCCGGTGAGCTCGCGCACGACCAGCAGGTCGGTGCCGTCGATCAGCTCGGGTCGCAGCGGCGAGGCGCCGTACAGGGCCGGGAAGGGCTTGACGGGCCTGAGGTTGGCGTACAGCTGAAGGCCCTTGCGCAGCCCCAGCAGCCCCTGCTCGGGCCGGGGCCTGCCGGGATCGGTGCTCTCCCACCTCGGGCCGCCCACCGCGCCGAGCAGCACGGCGTCGGCGCGCCGCGCGGCCGCCAGAACCTCGTCGGTCAGCGGCACGCCGTGAGCGTCGATCGAGGCGCCGCCGAAGCGGTGCTCCTCGAACTCGAACGAGCCCAGCCGGCGCAGCAGCTCGACCGTGGGCGCCATGATCTCGGGGCCGATCCCGTCGCCCGGGAGGATGACGATGTGCGCTGCCCGCGTCACGCTCGGCGGCCGCTCACAGCGCGGTCGTCACCGGCCCGTCGCGCTCGCGGTCGCGCTCGTAGGCGGCGATGTCTTGCTCGTGCGCGAGCGTCACGCCGGTGTCGTCGAGGCCGTCGAGCAGCCGCCGGCGGACCTCGGGGTCGATCTCGAAGGCGGCGGTGACGATCTCGCCATCGGCGCCCGGATAGCGCACCTCCTGCGCGCGCAGGTCCACCTGTCCCTCTCCCGCGCGTGCCAGCGCGCGGCAGTGCGGCTCCGGAAGCACCACCGGCAGCAGCCCGATCTTGGTGCAGTTGGAGTAGAAGATGTCGGCGAACGACGGCGCGACGATCGCCTGGAAGCCGTAATCGTGCAGGCCCCAGGGAGCGTGCTCGCGCGATGAGCCGCAGCCGAAGTTCTCGCCCGTCACGAGGATCGGGTTGGGCGGCAGCTCCCAGCCCGGCTGCTTGGCCCAGTCGTAGAACAGGAACTCGCCGAAGCCCGTGCGCTGGACGCGCTTGAGGAACTGCTTGGGCATGATCTGGTCGGTGTCCACGTTGGCGCGGTCGAGGTGGCTGACCGGCCCGCGAATCACCTCAACGGGCTGCATCTAGCGCTCGCCCCGCGCCGGCTTGACCGCCGCGAAGATCGCGGCCTCGGCCCACTTGAAGTGCACTTCGACCTGCTCGAAGCCGGCCGCGCGCAGCCACCGCACCTGGTCCTCGACGCTGTCTGGCCGGTCATCCTCGCGGTCGTCGAACAGCTCGCGCTCGACCTCCTCCGGCGAGCGGCTGCCACCGCGCTCGTGCTCGGCGCGGACCGCGTTGGCCAGCATCTGCTCGTCCCACAGGCCGCGCAACGGGCCCTCGATGGCCACGTAGTCCATGTTCAGGAACATCGCGCCCGGCTCGAGCAGCGCGAGCAGCTCCGTGAACAGGGCGCGCTTGCGCGCGGCGGGCAGGTGATGGATGGCGAAGGCCGAGACCGCGGCGCCGTAGCCGCCGGCGGGAAGGCCCGAGCGCCAGGCGGGGTCGGAGAGATCGCCGCGGACGGCCTGCCAGCGAGCGCGGCCGCTCGCCAGCCGGCGCTCGGCGCCCTCGAGCATCGGCTCAGAGAAGTCGACCAGCACCGCTTCGGCGCGCGGCTTCAGCGACAGCACGAGCTCGGACATCGCGCCGTCCCCGGCGCCCAGGTCGAGGAAGCGCGTCATCGGGTGCGGGTGCCTGACGAGTAGTCGGCGGACGAGGTCCTCCTGCACGTCGAGCAGCGGCATGACCGTCCTGCGCTCCCGCAGGAACACGCTGACGATCTCGGGCCGCTGCCACGCCGCCCCGGGTGACGCGCCGCTCATCGCCACGCGCGGATGTCGGTGAAGTGACCCTCGATCGCGGCCGCGGCGGCCATCTGCGGCGACACCAGATGGGTCCGCCCGCCGCGGCCCTGGCGCCCCTCGAAGTTGCGGTTGGAGGTAGACGCGCAGCGCTCCCCCGGCTGCAGGATGTCCGGGTTCATGCCGAGGCACATGGAGCAGCCCGCCGCCCGCCAGTCAAAGCCGGCCGCACGGAAGACGCGGTCCAGGCCCTCGGCCTCGGCCTGCGCCTTGACCTGCTGCGAGCCGGGCACCACCATCGCGCGCATGCCGGGGGCGACCTTGCGTCCGGCGACGACGCTCGCGGCCGCGCGCAGGTCGCCGATGCGCGAGTTGGTGCACGAGCCGATGAACACGCGATCGAGCGCGATCTCCTCGATCGGCGTGCCGGGCTCGAGCGCCATGTACTGGAGCGCGCGCTCGGCCGCGTCGCGATCGGCGGCGGCTTCGAACTCATCGGGCGAGGGCACCCGCTCGGTCACCGCTCGCACCATGCCCGGGTTGGTGCCCCAGGTGACCTGCGGCGAGAGCGCGGAGGCGTCGATCGACAGCTCGCGGTCGTGCGCGGCGCCGTCGTCGCCGGGCAGCTGCCGCCAGCGCTCGATCGCGTGCTCGAGCTCGGCGCCCGCCGGCGCGCCCGGCCGCGGCCGATCGGCGAACCACTCGAAGGTGGTGTCGTCGGGCGCGATTATGCCCGCGCGGCCGCCGCCCTCGATCGTCATGTTGCACACGGTCATGCGGCCTTCCATGCTCAGCGCCTCGATCGCCGGCCCGGCGTACTCGACCACGTGACCGCCGGCGCCGCCGACGCCGATCTGTCCCAGCGTGCCGAGGATCAGATCCTTGGCGGTGACGCCGAAGCCGAGCGCGCCCTCGTAGCGCACACGCATGGACCGCGGTTTGGCTCCCACCACGCACTGCGTGGCCAGCACGTGCTCGACCTCGCTGGTGCCGATGCCGAACGCCAGCGCGCCGAAGGCCCCGTGCGTGGAGGTGTGGGAGTCGCCGCACACGATCGTCATGCCGGGTTGGGTGACGCCCAGCTCGGGACCGATCACGTGCACGATCCCCTGGCGCTCGGAGCCGAGCGAGTAGATCGGCACGCCGAACTCCGCGCAGTTGCGCTCGAGCGTCTGCACCTGCTCGCGAGACAGCACGTCCTTGATGCGCGCCGCCGTGGGCGTGCCGTCAGTCGGCGTGTTGTGATCGGCGGTGGCCAGCGTGCGGTCGGGGCGGCGCACTGCTCGCCCCGCCAGGCGCAGCCCGTCGAAGGCCTGCGGGCTGGTGACCTCGTGCACGAGGTGCAGGTCCACATACAGCAGCCCGGGCGTGACCTCGTGCGCCTCCCAGATCTTCTGAAACAGGGTCCTCGGCGCGCTCATCGCAGCTCGGCCTCGCCGGGTGCGGGCTGGGTCTCGATGAGGACCCCTACCGGGGTCCGGATGGGTCGCTGGGCGCTGCGCACCTAGCTTCTCCTCAATCCCGCGCTGAGCACCGCCAAGAACTCGGCCGCGTCGGCGGCCGGGTTCTCGAAGTGATGCGGGAGGTCGGCGTCGAAGGTCACGCAGTCGCCCTCGCGGAGCTGGTGCTGCTGCCCGTCGCACACCAGCACCGGCGATCCGCGCTGCACCAGTGCCGTCTCGCGGCTGCCGGGCTCGTGCATCGGCGGGTCATCGGGTGCCCCCGTGGCGCCGCCGGGCGCGAGCGTGTGACGCGACAGCTCGGCGCGCTGGCCGGGAGCGCTGGAGGTCAGCACCTCGAAGCGATGCCCGCGCCGCGCGTTTCCCCCGCGCTGGCGCTGCGCGGCCCGCACGATCGTGACCGCGCCGTCCTCGTCGAGCCGCAACAGCTGGGACAGCCTCAGCTCCAGGCCGGCGGCGATGCGCGCGGCGACCGTCAACGTGGGGCTGGTCTCGCCGCGCTCGACCTGCGAGAGCATCGGCGCGCTCACGCCGCTGCGCTGCGCGAGCTCGCGCAGCGACAGCGAGGCGCCCTCGCGCAGCGCCTTAACGCGCGCGCCGATGACGGCCGGATCGAGGGCCTCGGCCTCGCTCGGGCGTCCGGATGCGCCCGACCGCTCTGCCAGCGTTGCCATACGCGCGTACGTTATCACAAACAGGACGGACCGGCGTTCTGGCGCCAGCCGCCGGACTAGCCCGCGGCGGTCTCGGGCAGCCCGACGGCGCCGCCGGAGCGCGACCGCGCCACGGCGACCGACAGCGCGCGCACGTAGGCGCGGGCGGCCGCGTCGATGATGTCCGTCGAGACGCCCTGGCCGGCGCCGCTTGTGCCGCCCACCTCGACCACCACCGACACCTCGCCTAGCGCGTCCTGGCCCTCGGTGACCGCGCCGATCTGGAAGTCGCTGAGCTTCGCGCCCACGCCGGTGGCCGCGTCGATCGCCTGGAACACCGCGTCGATGGGACCGTCGCCGGTGAACGCCCCCTGCGCGCTGCCGCCCTCGGGAAGCGTCACCGACACGCGCGCGTGCGGCGGCCGCCGCGAGGAGGCCTCGACCTCGAACCAGTCCAGCACGTAGCCCCGCACGTCCTCGCCGCGCAGCTCGTCGGTGACCAGCGCCTCGAGGTCCATGGCGGTCAGCTGCTTCTTGCGGTCGGCGATCTCCTTGAAGCGCTTGAACGCCGTGTTGAGCACCTGGCCGTCGAGTTCGTAGCCCATCTCCTGCAGCGCTTTGCGCAGCGCATGCCGGCCGGAGTGCTTGCCGAGCACGATCGAGTTGCTGCGCAGCCCGACCGTGGTCGCGTCCATGATCTCGTACGTGCGGCGCTCCTTGAGCACGCCGTCCTGGTGTATCCCAGCCTCGTGCGCGAACGCGTTGCGGCCGACGATCGCCTTGTTGGGCTGCACCTGATAGCCGGTCAGCCGTGACACGAGGCGGCTGGTGCGGGCTATCTCGGTCGAGTCGACGCCGGTCCACAGGCCCATCGTGGGCTCGCGCGTGCGCAGCAGCATCACGATCTCCTCCAGCGACGCGTTGCCCGCGCGCTCGCCGATCCCGTTGACCGCACACTCGACCTGCCGGCAGCCCGCCTGCACGCCCGCGAGCGAGTTGGCGACGGCGAGGCCGAGGTCGTCGTGGCAGTGCACCGACACGACCACCCGGTGCAGGTCCGGGACGAGGCGATAGAGCTGCTCGAACATGGCCGCGTACTCGCCGGGCATCGTGTAGCCGACGGTGTCGGGCACGTTGATCGTGCTGGCGCCCTCCTGCAGCGCGATCTGGATCACCTCGGCCATGTACTCGACGTCCGAGCGCGAGCCGTCCTCCGGCGAGAACTCGACGTCATCGGTGTACTCGCGCGCCTGCGCCACGGCGGCGCGCACCTGGCCCTTGACGTCCTCCCGGGTGGTCTGCAGCTTGCGCTCGATGTGGATGTCGCTGGTGGCGATGAACGTGTGGATGCGCGGGCGCTGGCTGTCGCGGACCGCGTTCCAGGCCGCGTCGATGTCCTGCTTGGAGGTTCGCGCGAGGCCGCAGATCACCGGGCCTTCGACCTCGCGGGCAATCGCCTGCACCGACTCGAAGTCTCCCGGAGAGGTGATCGGAAAGCCCGCCTCGATCACGTCCACGCCCAGCCGCGCCAGCTGCTGCGCGATCTCGAGCTTCTCGTGCCGGTTCAGGGAGATGCCCGGCGACTGCTCGCCGTCGCGCAGCGTGGTGTCGAAGATCAGTACGCGATCGGACTCGTTGCGTGTGTCTGTGCTGCTCATGCCGTTGCTCCTCGTGTATCTCGTCTACGCCTTCTCTCTGGTATGCGGCTGCGCGGCCGCCACGCGCTACTCCCCCCGCAGGGGGAGGAGGAGAAGGAGAAGCAAGCGCTGCAACGACATCTGCGCCGCAGCGTAGCACCAGCACCCGGGCGCCGCGCCCGCGTCGCGCGCGGCGCTGCGGCCGCGCGAGCTCAGGGGACGAGCACGACCTTGCCGACGTTGCGCCGCTCGCTGATCATCGTGTGCGCGGCGCCGGCGTCGTCGAAGCTGAAGGCCCCGGCGACCACCGGTTTTACCGTCCCGTCGGCCAGCAGCTCGCGAAGCGGCCTGATCCACGGCTCGAGCGTGCCGCGCTCCTTCCACAGGGTGAGCATGTTCAGCCCGATCACGGTCTTTGATTCGGACATCTGCTTGATCATGTTGAAGCGCGGCATGCGCGCCACGGCGCGCAGCGCGACGATGACGTTGCGGCGCTGCCCGGACATGACCGCGGAGGCGCCGAACGCGACGAGGCGCCCGCCGGCGCGCAGCTGCTCATAGCTGCGCCGGAAGCTGTGGCCACCGATCGCGTCGAGGACGAGGTCGAACTCGGGCAGGCCCCGCTCCCATCCGCTGGCGGTGTAGTCCAGCGCGCGGTCCACGCCGAGCTCGCTGATCCGCTCGTGCTTGGCCGGCGAGGCGGTGCCGTAGACCTCGGCGCCGAAGCGCTTGGCGATCTGCGTGGCGGCGATGCCCACGCCGCCGGCGGCGGAGTGGACCAGCACGCGCTCGCCGGCCTGCAGGTTGCCGTAGCCGATCAGCGCCGCCCAGGCGGTGGCGTAGTTGACCGGGATGGCCGCGCCCTGCTCGAACGTGAGCCCCTCCGCGAGCGCCGTGACATCGGCCGCCGGGGCGACCACCTGCGAGCCGTAGCCGCCGAATTTGGTCGCAGCGAACACCCGCTGTCCCTCCGCCAGGCCGCTAACGCCGGCGCCCAGCTCGACAATCGTGCCCGCGACCTCGTAGCCGATCACGCACGGCGGCTTCGGCGCGTCGGGGTACAGCCCCACGCGCGCCAGCACGTCGGCGAAGTTGACGCCGGCTGCCGCCACCTCGATCCGCACCTCCCCGGAGCCGAGCGGGGGGTCTGCTCGCTCCCGGACCTCGAGCACCGCCGGCGGCCCGTGCTTGGTGATCACCACCTCGCGCACAGCGCCGGCAGCCTAGCCGATCGCGCGCTAGCGCAGCGCGACCGCCCAGCCGCCGAAGAAGCCGTCCGAGGCCACGATCTCCTCGACCACCTCGCGCGGCACGAGCGCGTCGGTGGTGACGACCATCGCCGCGAGGCGCTGCCCGCCCTCGCCCTCCCGCGTGTCGGGCGCGGAAGCGAGGTCCGCTGCCGCCCCGGCGCTCGCGCCGGCACCTCCGCCGGCGGTCGCGCTGTCGGGCGCGTGGCCGACGGCGGCCGAGGAGATGTTGATGCCGTGCGTGCCGAAGATCGTGCCCACGCGCCCGATCATCCCCGGCAGGTCGGCGTAGCGGAAGACAGTCACGAACCGCTCCAGCTCGACCGTCAACCGCCGGCCCTGCACCTCCACCAGGTGGGGGACGCGGCCGGGCCCGATGCCGGTCCCGGCGACCGCCACCCGCAGGCTGCCCGCGGTCACTGTGACGCGGATCAGCTCGTGGAAGTCCTGGGCCTCGGAGACCACCTTCTCCTCGACGACGATCCCCCGCTCCTCGGCCATCGACGGCGCGTTGACGAGGTTCACCTCCTGCTCGGTGCGACCCTGCAGCGCTCCCTGGATCACCGCCAGCGTCAGCAGGCGCGTGTCGAAGTCGGCGATCCTGCCGAGGAAGGCCGCCTCGATGCGCTCCACGGAGCTGCCCTCCGCGAGCGCCATCGCGAGGCGGCCGAGCTGGGTGGCGAGCGGCAGGAACGGCCCCAGCACCTCCATGTCCTCGGGCTCGATCGAGGGGATGTTGACCGCGGTCGATACCACCCCCTCGCTGAGCGCCGCGACCACCTGCTCGGCGCTCTGGTAGCCGGCGCGATCGGTGGCCTCGGCCGTGGAGGCGCCCAGGTGGGGCGTGACGACGACGTTGGGGTAGCCGGAGAAGAGCGGATAGTCGGTGATCGGCTCGGTCGGAAACACGTCGAGCGCCGCGCCCGCCACCTTGCCCGAGTCCAGCGCGTGCTTCAGCGCCGCGTCGTCGATCAGCCCGCCGCGGGCCACGTTGAGGATGCGTACGCCCTCGCGCATCTGCGCGAACGCGCGCGCGTCGAGCAGTCCTTCGGTATCGGGCGTCTTGGGCAGGTGGACGGTGATGAAGTCCGCGTGCGCGTACAGCTCCTCGCTGCTCGCGACCTTCTCCACGCCCAGCTCGCGGTAGCGCTCGGCGCTCACGAACGGGTCGAAGGCCAGCACGCGCATGCCGAACCCCCTCGCGCGGTGCGCGACCAGCTGCCCGATGCGGCCGAACCCGAGGATGCCGAGCGTCTTCTCGTACAGCTCCACGCCCGAGAGCTTGGACCGCTCCCACCTGCCGCTCGTCAGCGACATGTGCGCCTGCGGGATGTTGCGAGCGAGCGCCAGCAGCAGCGCCATCGTGTGCTCGGCCGCGGTCACGACGTTGGACTGCGGCGCGTTGGCCACCACGATGCCGCGCCTGGTGGCGGCCTCCACGTCGACGTTGTCGACGCCGACGCCGGCGCGGCCGATCACGCGCAGCCTGCCAGCGCGCCCGATCAGCTCGGCGTTCATGGCGGTAGCCGAGCGAATGAGGATGCCGTGGTAGGCGCCGATGCGCTCGGCCAGCTCCTGCGCGCTCCAGTCGGTGCCGAGCTCTACGTCGAAGTGCCGGCGCAGCAGCTCGACGCCCGAGTCGCCGATCTTCTCGGCCACCAGGACCTTCAGGCGCTCGCCGTCCGACTCGCCCTTCAGGCGCCCGCCGCCCGACTCGCCGCCGGCGGCGGTCACGCGCGGATCCTCTCCACCACCCACTCGATGCACGCCGTCAGCGCCTGCACATCGGCCAGGTCGGTCGCGGGGAACATGCCGATCCGCAGCTGGTTTCGCCCCAGCTTGCGGTACGGCTCGACGTCGACGATGCCGTTGTCCCGCAGCGTGGCCGCCAGCAGCGCGGCGTCGAGCTGCTCGTCGAAGTCGATCGTGCCGACGACCAGCGAGCGCTTGGCGGGATCGGCGACGAACGGGGTCGCATAGCCGTTTGCCTCGGCCCACCGGTACAGATGCTCGGCGCAGGTGCGCGTGCGCGTGACGCACCACTGGAGCCCCCCGCCGGCGAGCATCCAGCGGACCTGGTCTGCGAGCAGGAACAGCGTGGCGATCGCCGGCGTGTTGTAGGTCTGGTCCTTGAGCGAGTTCTCGAGCGCCGTGGCCAGCGAGGAGAAGGGCGGGATCCAGCGCCCGCTCGACGCGAGCTCGGCGATCCGCTCCTGCGCAGCGGGGCTGAGCAGCGCGAGCCACAGCCCGCCGTCGGCGGCGAAGCCCTTCTGCGGGGCAAAGTAATAGGCGTCGGCCTGCATCAGCTCGATCGGCAGCCCGCCGGCGCCGGAGGTGGCGTCGATCAGCACGAGTGCCTCTCCCGCGTCGGCGGGGCGGACCACGGGAACCATCACGCCGGTGGAGGTCTCGTTGTGCGCCCACGCCAGCGCATCGACCCCCGCCCGCGCGGCGCCGGGCCCGATGCCTGCCGGGTCGGGCGCGTCGCCCGGCTCGGCGGAGATGACCACCGGCTCGGCGAGGAAGGGCGCGCCCTGGCTGACGGATGCGAACTTGTGCGAGAACTCGCCGTAGGCCAGGTGCAGCGAGCGCTCGCGCACCAGCCCGAACGCGGCGGCGTCCCAGAACGCCGTGGCACCGCCGTTGCCGAGCGCCACCTCGTAGCCGTCAGGCGCCGCGAACAGCTCCTTCAGGCCCACGCGGATCTCGGCCACGAGCGCCCGCACCGGCGGCTGGCGATGCGAGGTGCCCATCAGCGATGCCCCGGTCGACGCGAGGTTTGCGAGCGCCTCGCGGCGCACGCGCGAAGGGCCGCTGCCGAACCGCCCGTCGGCGGGCCTCAGGTCAGCTGGGATGACCAGTCGCTGCGCTGCTTGCTGGGGACTCGGCGTCATGTGGGGCTCCTCGCTGGTGGACCACGAAGCGGTGTCGGAGGGTGCCCAGGCGCGCGGCTGTGCTGCTCGCCGCTTCCCGGTGGTTGACTCCACCTCAGCGCCAGTCGCGACGAGGAGGCCGAGTTTAGCGAACGACCCCTCACCCGACCGACGGCCGCGCTCAAGCCTGCCAGACCGCGCGACGCTCGCCCGCGTGACTCGTCCAGCCTCGCGGCAGTCGCGCCGCAGCCACGCCCGCAGGGACCTCGGGCGTGAGCAGGCAGTACTCGGGCGCGGGCCCGAGGCCCAGGCAGCGCCGCCAGAGCCCGGCCGCCTCGCGGTCCATGCCGTCGGCGAGCAGATCGGCGAGCGTCGGCGGCCGGTGGCCCTGCGCGGCGGCCACCCACACGCCCACGCGGGCCTGCTGCAGTCGCGGATGGCCCTCGCCGAGCCGGTACACCGCGCCGATGGTGTGCCTGGCCATCGCCGCCACGGCCTCATGACGGCTCACGTGCCCGCGCGCGACCGCCGCCTCCTCGAGCACGCCGAGCGCCGACCAGCTGTCGACCAAATACCAGTCCTCATAGCCCGGCTCCGCGGCGCCGGACCGCCACGGCATCTCCTCGACGCGATATGCGATCGAGCCGCGAAAGCCGCTCGGGGGCACGCGCGCGAGCGAGCGGTGGAAGAGCTCGAGCGCGCGCTCGTATGCGGCGGGCTCCACCCGCTCGGCGGCACGGTGCCAGGCGATGTAGGCGAGCACGCTATTCGCGCTGCGGCCCGCGCCGCAGTCGCAACCGCAGCCAGCGCGAGCCGAACGCGTGCGAGACGACGAGCACGGTGGTCGGCGCCAGCACCCCCGCGGGCCAGAAGCGCCCCTCTCCGGTCGCGGCCCAGATCGCAGTTAGAGCGCCGTTGATGCTCACGTAGGCGCCCGCGTGATAGGGCAGCAGCTCGCGCTGGAAGCGGTAGAAGCGCCGCGCCACGCGGCCTCCATGCGAGAGCGGCAGATCGGCGAGCAGCAGTCGCAGCTTGCCGCGAGAAGCGGCCCGGTAGGCCTGCTCCACCCGGCGCTCGAGCTCCTCGCGATCGAGCCGCCCGGCCGCGTAGTGGGAACGCAGCGCCTGCACCGTCTGCTCGCGCTCGGCGTCGGAGGCGCGCACGTCGCGGCGCGGCGCGCGCCAGGGCGCGGGCGGGCCCGTCGCAGCCAGCCAGGAGGAATGTCTGCTCACGGCGCTTAGGATAAGCGGGCTCAGCCGCACGCGGAGGGTGAGCCGCGGAGCCTAGAACGCGGGCTTGATCCAGTCCATGTGCGAGCGCAGCTCCCCCCCCACGCGCTCGAGCTGGGTGTCTGCCTGCTCGGCGCGCATGCGCTTGAAGCTCTCCTGCCCGGCGCGGTTCTCGGCGATCCACTCGCGCGCGAAGTCGCCGGACTGGATCTCGGCCAGGATCTGGCGCATGGCCGCGCGCGTCTGCTCGGTGATCACTCGTTTGCCGCGCGTGTAATCGCCGTACTCGGCCGTGTTGGAGATCGAGCTGCGCATGCCGGCGAGCCCCTTCTCGTACATCAGGTCGGCGATCAGCTTGAGCTCGTGCAGGCACTCGAAGTAGGCCATGTCGGGGTCATAGCCGGCGTCCACCAGCGTCTCGAAGCCGGCCTGCACGAGCTCGGAGGCGCCGCCGCAGAGGACCGCCTGCTCGCCGAACAGGTCGGTCTCGGTCTCGTCCTTGAACGTCGTCTCGATCACGCCGCCGCGCGTGCAGCCGATCCCCTTGGCGTAGGCGAGCGCGAGCTCGCGGGCGTCGCCGGTGGCATCCTGCGCGACCGCGATCAGGCCGGGTACGCCACTGCCCTCGAGGAACTGACGCCGCACGAGATGACCGGGCCCCTTGGGGGCGATCATGCCGACGTCGATGCCCGCCGGGGGCGTGACCTCGCCGTAGTGGATCGAGAAGCCGTGCCCGAACAGCAGCAGGTTGCCCTCGGCTACGCCGTCGCGCACCTCGCCCTCCCACACCTGGCGGTGCAGCTCGTCCGGGACGAGCATCATCACGACCTCGCCGCGGCTCGCGGCCTCGACCACGGGCAGCACCTCGAGCCCCTGAGCGCGCGCCTGAGCGACCGAGGCGGAGTCCTCGCGCAGGCCCACCACGACCTCGAGGCCCGAGTCCTTCAGGTTCAGCGCGTGCGCGTGGCCCTGGGAGCCGTAGCCGATGATCGCCACGGTCTTGCCGTCGAGCGCGTGCAGGTTGGCGTCGTCGTCGTAGATCATCCGACCGCGCAGGCTACCCGACCGGCGTCAGCTAAAGCTTGCCGCGCGCGAGCTTGCCCGAGCGCGTGCGCGGCAGCGGGCTGACGCTCACGAGCACCTGGCGCGGGACCTTGTAGGCGGCGAGCAGGCGCGCGCAGTGGGCACGCAGGGACTCGCCGTCGGGCGCGCGCCCGGGGCGCGGCACAACGATCGCGGTGACCGCCTGCCCCCAAGCCGCATCCGAGCGGCCGACGACCGCGGCCTCGAGCACGTCCGGATGGGTCTCGAGCACCGCCTCCACCTCCGCCGGGGCGACGTTCTCGCCGCCGCTGATGATCGTGTCAGCCGCTCGGCCGCTCACGTGCAGCCTGCCGTGCTGATCGAGGAAGCCGACGTCACCCGTGTGCAGCCAGCCGTCGCGTCGGCGCGCCCCCGGCGCGACGGTGGGGCCGGCGACCAGGATCTCGCCCGAGCGATCGGGCCGTGGCTGGTCGACGGCGATGCGCGCGCGCACGCAGAACAACGGCGGGCCCGGGACCGGACCTTCGCGCGCCAGCGAGCGCCGCGGCGTGGTGGTGACCTGCGAGCAAGCCTCCGTGAGCCCGTACGTCAGGCCGACCGGGACGCCGGCGGCGTGCGCGCGCTCGAGCAGCGCCGCCGGCACCGGACCTCCGCCGGTCAGCGCACAGCGCAGGCGCGCGGGCCGGCGCAGGCCGGCGTCGAGCAGGCGCGCCAGCGTCGTGGCCACGAGGCTGACCACGGTGATCTCGTGCTCGCGCAGGGCGTGCAACACGCGATCGGTCTCGAAGCGCTCGTGCTGAACCGCGGTGGTCGCGTAGATCGCCGAGCGCAGCAGGATCGACAGCCCCGCGACGTGTGAGACCGGCAGCGCGCACAGCCAGCGCTCACGCGGGTCGAGGTCGAGCGCGACGGCCGAGCCGAGCGCGCTCCACAGGAAGTTGCCGTACGTCAGCTCGACCGGCCGCGGCGATGAGCTCGTGCCGGAGGTGTGCAGCACGACCGCGGTGGCGTCCAGATCGTGGGCGCCGCGCCCGCTCGCTCGCGCTCGCCGGGCAAGCCCGCCGCGCGAGGGGGCCGCGACGCGGCCCAGCGGCTCATCGACGAGCACCGTCGCGCCGCAAGCGACGTGCGCGCGCTCGCGCGCGGTCAGGCGCACATCGACCGGCACGGCGACCGCGCCGAGCAGCAGGCAGGCGTGCAGCGCCTGGGCAAACGCGAGCCCGCCGGGTAGCGCGATCGCCACCCGCTCCCCCGCGCGCGCGCCGCGGCCGGCGAGCTCATCGGCGCCGGCGCGTGCGGCCGCCAGCAACTCCGCGTAGGACCAGCTCCCGGCGGGTGTTTGCACCGCGGCGCGCCCCGGCCGCGCGGCCGCCGCGCGGGCAAGCCAACCCTCCACCACCATGGCCACAGGCTAGCCTTGCAGGCCATGCCCACCAGCTGGATCGCGGCGCCGGCCGCCGCCGGGGAGCGCTACGCGGACATCCGCTACGAGAAGTCCGCGCCACCCGAGCAGGGGATCGCCAAGATCACGATCGCCCGACCGGAGGTGAGAAACGCGTTCCGACCGCGCACCGTGATCGAGATCTCGCGAGCGCTGGAGGACGCGCGCGAGGACACGGCGATCGGGGTGATCGTGCTGACGGGCGAGGGCCCGGAGGCGTTCTGCGCGGGCGGCGACCAGCGCGTGCGCGGCGACTCCGGTTACCTCGACGAGGACCAGACCGGTCCGGCGGCGGTGGGGCGCTTCCACGTGACCGACCTGCACGTGCAGATCCGCCGCCTGCCCAAGCCGGTCGTGGCGATGGTGGCCGGCTACGCGATCGGGGGCGGGCACGTGCTGCATCTCGTGTGCGACCTCACGATCGCCGCCGACAACGCCCGCTTCGGTCAGGTGGGCCCGCGCGTGGGCTCGTTCGACGGCGGCTTCGGCGCCGGCTTGCTGGCCAGCCTGGTGGGCCCGAAGAAGGCCAAGGAGATCTGGTTTCTGTGCCGCCAGTACTCCGCCCAGGAGGCGCTGCAGATGGGGCTCGTGAACGCGGTCGTGCCGCTGGAGCGCCTTGAGCAGGAGACGGTGGGCTGGTGCCGCGAGATGCTCGCGCTGTCGCCGTTTGCGCTGCGCATGCTGAAGGCGTCGTTCAACGCCGCCGAGGATGGGCTGGCGGGCATCCAGCAGCTCGCGCACGACGCGAACCTGCTGTTCTATGGCAGCGAGGAGGCCCAGGAGGGCCGCGACGCCTACAGGGAGAAGCGAGCCCCGGACTTCTCCCGCTTTCCGCGGCGCCCCTAGCCGGTGCGGACAGCGCGCATCTGGGTGATGGCGGCGCGCGTGCGCACGCTGCCGGCCGCGGTGGCGCCGGTCTTGGTGGGTACCTCTCTGGCGCTCGGCGCGGGCACCTTTCACCCGCTGGCGTTCGTCGCGGCGCTGTTGGGGGCGATCTTCATCCAGGTCGGCACGAACCTCTCCAACGACTACTCCGACGCGCGCCGCGGCGCCGACACCGAGGACCGGCTCGGCCCGGTTCGGGTGACCGCCGGCGGGCTCGTGCCGCCGAGCCAGGTGCTGCTTGCGACGTACGCGACGTTTGGCCTGGCGGTGGCCTGCGGCGCGTACCTGGTCGCGGTCGCGGGGCCGGAGCTGCTCGCCGTCGGCGCGGCGTCGATCCTCGCCGGGGTGCTGTACACGGGCGGCCCGCGGCCGTACGGGTATGAGGGCCTGGGCGAGGTGTTCGTGTTCCTGTTCTTCGGCATCGTCGCCGTCGCTGGCTCCTACTTCGTGCAGGTGCAGGCGCTGCCGTGGCAGGCGTTCGTGTGCGCGGTGCCCGTCGGCCTGCTGGCGAGCGCGATCCTGGTCGTCAACAACGTGCGCGACATCGACACCGACCGGCGTGCCGGCAAGCGCACCCTGGCCGTGCGCCTGGGGCGGCGGCGCACGCGCGTCCTGTACGGGCTGCTGCTCGCCGGAGCCTTCCTCGCCGCGCCGCTGCCGTGGGCCATCGGCTCGATGAGCGCTTGGCTCTTGCTCACCTGGCTGGTGCTGCCGCTGGCGGCGCGCGTGCTGCACGTGGTGCGCACGCGCAGCGACGGTCCGGCGCTCAATCGCGCGCTCGCGCGCACCGGCCTGCTGCAGCTGGCCTTCTGCCTGCTCTACGCGGCGGGAATCATCGCGAGCGGCGGGGTCACAGCGTGAGGCTGAGCGTCGAGCGGCGCTCGCTGCGGCTGGCGCAGCCGCTGCGAAGCTCATACGGGTCTGTCGGCGAGCGCGAGCTGCTGGCGGTCTCGATCACCGACGATGCGGGCGCAAGCGGGCACGGGGAGGCGGCGCCCCTGCCGGCTTATGACGGCGTCAGCCTGGAGCGGGTCGCGCGCGCGCTCGAGCGCTATCGCCGCGTGCTGGCGGGCAGCGGCAAGCTGGCGGACGCGCAGGTGATCCAGGCATGCCGCGACGCCGATGCGCTGCCCGCCGCGCTGGCGGCGATCGACCTCGCCCTGTGGGATCGCGCGGGGCGCCTGCGCGGAATGCCCGTGGCCGCGCTGCTCCACCACAGCCCGGCGAGCGAGGTTCCGGTCAACGCGACGATCGCCGCGCTCGACCGCGCCGCGGCCGCCGAGCAGGCGGCGGCGGCCGTGCGCGAGGGGTTCGATTGCGTCAAGCTCAAGGTGGGGATCGAGGGCGACGCCGCTCGCGTGGCCGCGGTGCGGGCCGCCGCCGGAGCGGGCGTGGCGCTGCGCGTGGACGCCAACGGAGCGTGGAACGTGGAGCAGGCGGTGGCCGCGATTGAGACGCTTGCCCCCGCTGGCCTCGAGCTGGTGGAGGAGCCGGTGCACGGCCTGGCGCACATCCGGGAGCTGAAAGAGCGGGTGGCGGTCAGGCTCGCGATCGACGAGACGGCCGCCCAGAGCGGCGCGCTCGGAGCCGGGGCGGCGGACGCGGTGTGCCTGAAGATCTCCCGCTGTGGTGGCATCTCCGGGCTGCTCGCCGCCGCCGCCGTTGTGCGCGCGTCGGGCGCCGAGCTGTATGTCGCCTCGACGCTCGACGGCCCGATCGGGACGGCAGCCGCGCTACACGCGGCGGCCGCGCTCGCGGCCGAGGGTCCCCTCCCCCACTGCGGGCTGGCGACGTTGCGGCTGTTCACGGGCATCGAGAACCAGCTGCCCGCGCGCGGGGGAAGGATCGCCGTCCCCTCGGCGCCGGGCCTCGGGGTGGACCCGCTCTAGCGCCCGCGCCACCGCCGCGGGGTTCTCGAGCGGCAGCCTGTGCCCGCCCGCCAGGAGCAGCAGCTGGGCGTGCGGCAGCAGCCGCACCATGCGCCGGCCGAGCGCATGGTACTTGCGATCTCGATCGCCCACGAGCACGGCCGCCGGCATCGCCAGCTCGCCGAGCCGGCGCCACAGCGGGCGCATCTCGCCGGCGCCCACCCCGCGCAGCGCCGCCGCGAGCGCCTCGGGGCGGTTGCGGCGCTGATCCTCCCGCACCAGCTCGCCCACGTGCGGCGGATCGCCGGCGAACAGCGGCTGCGTGCGCCAGCGCTCGATGAACTGCTCGAAGGGAGCGCTCCGGAGCTGCTTCACGAGCGCCCCGTCGGAGCGCCTGCGCTCGGCGCGCTCGGCCTCGTCCTCGATGCCGGCGCTGCACGCGATCAGCACCAGCGCCGTCACCCGTTGCGGCGCCGCGAGCGCGACGTGCAGCGCGATGCGCCCGCCCAGCGAGTAGCCGCACAAGACGAACCGCCCGGGCGCCTCGGCGAGCACGCCGGCCACACAGCGGGCGAATGTGATCGGGCGCGCGGCGGCCTCGCGGCCGTGCCCGGGCAGATCGAGCGCCAGCGGCCGGTAGCGTTCAGGGTCAAGCCGCGCCGCCACGCCGTCCCACGTGCGGTGCGTGCCGCCAAATCCGTGCAACAGGACGACCGTCTCCCGCACAGCGCCATCGTATTCGCGTGAGCTCAGCCACCGACACCTACGTGCTGCTGCGCGCGTTCGTCGAGGAGCTTGCACGCTGCGGCATGCGCGCCGCGTGCACCTCGCCCGGGTCGCGCTGCGCACCGCTCGTGCTGTCGCTCACGCACGAGCCGCGGTTGCGCTGCTACTCGCACGTCGATGAGCGCAGCTCGGGCTTCTTCGCGCTGGGGCTGGCCAAGGCTTCGGGGCTGCCGGTGGCGGTGGCCTGCACCTCGGGCACGGCCGCCGCCGAGCTGCTGCCGGCGGCGATCGAGGCGCAGCAGGCACGCGTGCCGCTGCTGCTGCTCAGCGCCGACCGGCCGCCGGAGCTGCGCGAGGTGGGCGCCGGGCAGACGATCGACCAGCTGAAGCTGCTCGGCGGCGCCGCCAAGTGGTTCTTCGAGGTCGGCGTGCACGACGCAGCGCCCGAGCGGTTGCGCTGGATGCGCGCGCTCGCCTGCCGCGCTTACTGGACAGCGCTCGAGGGCCGCCCCGGAGTGGTGCACCTCAACTTCCCGCTGCGCGAGCCGCTGACGCCCGACGGCGAGCTGCCGCCGGACGGGAGCGCCCGCCCCGAACGGGCGCCGTACGTCAGGCGCGAACCCAGCAGGCTGAGCGCACCGGGGTCGATGGCCCGGCTGTACGAGCTGGCGCGCGCGGCCAAGCGCGGGCTGGTCGTGGCCGGACGCGACGAGCGCGGCGGGCCGCCTCCGATCGGGCCAGCCGACCCACGCTCGGTGGGCGAGGCCGCGGCGGCCTTCGGCGCGGCCGCCGGCTGGCCCGTGCTCGCCGACCCGCTGTCTGGAGCGCGCCGCGGCGGGGCGGCGATCGCCCACTACGACCTCATGTTGCGCGAGCCGGCGCTGGCACGAAGCCTGCGCCCGGACCTCGTCGTCCGCGTCGGCGATCTCCCCACCTCCAAGCCGCTGCGCGGGTGGCTCGCGAGTCTGGCCGACGTGCGCCAGGTGGCGCTCGATCCCGAGGCGGCGTGGCAGGATCCCGCGAGCGTGGTGAGCGACTCGCTGGCGCTCGATCCCGCCTTTGCGCTGTCGCAGCTGAGCACGGGCGAGCAGCGAGCCGAGCCGGACTGGCTGGCGTCCTGGCGCAGCGCCGACGCGCGGGCCGCGAGCGCGATCCTGGCCGTGATCGGTCCGACGCGCCTGTCGGAGCCGGCGGTCGCTGCCGAGCTCGGCGTGCTGCTGCCAGACGCGGCTACGCTGTTCGTCGCTTCCTCGATGCCCGTCCGCGACATCGAGTCCTTCTGGCCGATCCGCGCCGACCCGCCGCGAGTGCTGTGCAACCGCGGCGCCAACGGCATCGACGGCACCGTCTCGGCCGCGTTCGGCGTCGCCGCGCACGGACCCGGACCCGTGCTGCTGTTGACCGGGGACGTCGCCCTGGCGCACGACATCGGCGGGCTGCTGGCTGCGCGGCGCCTGGAACTCGCGCTGACGATCGTGCTGCTCGACAACGGCGGCGGCGCGATCTTCGACTTCCTTCCCATCGCGCGCGCGCAGCTGGCGCGTGCCGGCGATCGCTACACGGAGCACATCGCTACCCCGACCGGCTTGGACTTCGCCCGCGCCGCCGCGCTGTACGGGTTGGGCCACGAGCGCGTGAGTGATCTGGCGGGCTTTCGCGCGGCGCTGGAGCGGGCGCTGGCGGGCCATGGCTCGAGCATCATCGAGGTCCCCGGCGACCGAGCGGCCAACCGCGAGCTGCACGAGCGCGTGTGGGATGCGGTGTCAGCGGCGCTCAGCCCGCCAGCAGCGGAAGCAGCGCCGCGAGCTTGACCTCGGTCTCGGCGAGCTCGGCGGCCGGTACGGAGTCGCGCACGATGCCGTTGCCTGCGTAGCAGCGCGCGAGCTCCCCACGCAGCAGCGCGCAGCGCAGCGCCACGCAGAATTCGCCGTCGCCGGTCGCGTCGGTCCAGCCGAGGGGGCCCGCATACCAGCCGCGATCGAGCCCCTCGAGCGCCGGGATCAGGGGCGCGGCCGCGGCCAGCGGCTCGCCGCCCACGGCGGGAGTGGGATGCATTACCTCGGCCAGCTCCAGCACGTCCATGGGTGCGGCCAGCTGCGCGCGGATCGGCGTGGCCAGATGCTGGATGTTGGCGATCCGCACGACCATCGGCTCCGGCGCGGAGGCGACCCACACGGCGTGCGGCCGCAGATTGCGCTCGATCCGCCGCGCGACGATTGCGTGCTCCTCGCGGTGGCTTGGGTCGCGCAGCAGCTGCTCGCCCAGGTGCGCGTCGACGGCCGGGTCGGCGCTTCTCCGGGTCGAGCCCGCGAGCGCGAGTGTGCTCACGCGCTGGCCCTCGCGTCGTACGAGCAGCTCCGGGCTGGCACCGATCAGCGCCGCGTCGCCGCGCCCGACGGCGAACACGAAGCACGAGGGGAACTCCTGGCGCAGGACACCAAGCACCGCGGCCGGGTCATGGGGGCGCGGCGCGTGGACGTGGACTTCGCGCGCCAGCACGATCTTCTCCATGCGCCCGCCGCGGATCAGCTCGACCGCGCGCGCGACGGCCGCCTCGTAGTGCTCGGGGGGCATCGCGCCGGCTAGGAGGAAACGCCCGGCGGGAGCCGGGTCGAGCAGCGGCAGCGGGCGCATCTGCAGCTGCTCGACGCGTGCGTGCGCGCGCGCGAGGAGATCCTCGGGGGTGGCATCGGGGCAGGCGAGCGTCGCCAGCGTGAGGCGCACGGCGGGCTTTCCAGCCCGCTGGAAGCGCGACAGCGTCACCTCGGGCACCACCAGCGAGGCGGGCGCGAAGCCCGCCCAATGCGGCGAACGGCCGCCGTCATCGGCGAACGCGAAGCCGCCAACGGCGATGGGCCCGTCTCCGGGGAGGGTGCTCGCCCCATCGCCCACGGCGGCGGCTGACAGCTCCCGCCAGCGCTGCGCGAGCGTCGCGAAGCGGCCAGGGCCGGCCGTCTCCAGCACGAGCGCCTCGCCGAGCCCGGCCAGCGCCGCGCGCGCGCGGTCGGGTTGCTCGAACGCGAACCAGGCCTCGCCCGGCCGGCGCGAGCAGCACGCCACCGCCGTCGGATCGACATCGGCCGCGAGCGGCAGCGAGCAGGTGGCCAGCGTGCGCGCCCCGCTGCGCCTGGCGCGGCGCACCGCGAGCGAAACCTGCGCCGCCAGCCGCTCGCGCTGCTCGGCGGCCAGGGCGAACGACGCGCGCCCGGAGGTGACGCGCACCGGCTAGGTCTCGCCGCGACCCCGCGAGATCGCGATCTCGCCCGTGCGCATCATCTCGATCAGGCCGAAGGGCCGCACCATCGCCTCGAACGCCGCGATCTTGTCCGTCGTGCCGGTGATCTCGATGATCACCGCGCGCTTGCTCACGTCGACGACCTTGCCGCGAAAGATCTCGGCGATCTGCATCAGCTCGCCGCGCTGCACGCCATCGGCGGAGACCTTGAACAGCGCCAGCTCGCGGGCGACCGTGTCGGCCGGCTCCAGGTCGCGGATCTTGAGCACGTTGATCAGCTTGTGCAGCTGCTTGGTCACCTGATCGATCGGGTGCAGCGCGCCGTCGACCGTGAGCGTCACCCGCGAGACCTGCTCGTCCTCGGTCGGGCCGACGGTGAGCGTGTCGATGTTGAATCCGCGCCTGGCGAACAGGCCCGCGATGCGCGTGAGCACGCCGGTCTTGTTTTCCACGAGGATCGAGAGCACGTGCTTGCGGCCGGTGCGCAGGCTGGCGGCGGCCTCGAGCTCCTCCAGGCTGAGCGGCTGCTTGGTGGCGGGCTCCCCCATCAGCCGACCATCTCGCGCGCGGGCTGGCCGGCCGGGATCATCGGGTAGGTGTTCTCCTCGCGCGTCACCCTCACATCGACGACCACTGGGCCCTCGGTGGCGATCGCGCGCTTGAAGTCCTCGACCAGCGTGCGCTTGTCCTCGAAGCGCATGCCTGTCGCGCCATGGGCCTCGGCGAGCTTGACGAAGTCGGGGAAGCGGCCCATGTCGACAGCGCTGTAGCGCCTATCCCAGAACAGCTCCTGCCACTGGCGGACCATGCCGAGATAGCCGTTGTTCATGATGAACACCTTGATCGGGATGTCGTTCTCCGAGCAGGTGGCGAGCTCCTGCGCGTTCATCTGCACCGAGCCGTCACCCGCCACGCAGCACACGAGCTGATCGGGGCAGCCAACGGCCGCGCCCATCGCCGCGGGCAGGCCGAAGCCCATCGTGCCGAGCCCGCCCGAGTTGACCCAGCGCCGCGGCTTGGGGAAGTGGTAGTACTGCGCGGTCCACATCTGGTGCTGGCCCACGTCGCTGGTCACGATCGCCTCGCCGCCGGTCGCCTCGTACAGCGCCTGGATCATGTACTGGGGCTTGATCTCCGAGTCGGCGCTGTCCTCGTAGGTGAGCGGGTACTTGCTGCGCCAGCCCTCGATCCGGCTCCACCAGGCATCCAGCCGCGTCGGGTCGGCGGCGATCGCGCGGTACTCGATCAGCAGCTTGGCCAGCACGTGCTTGGCGTCGCCCACGATCGGGATGTGCGCGGGGACGTTCTTGGATATCTCGGCCGGATCGACGTCGATGTGGATGAACTTCGCTCGCGGCGCGAACTCCGACAGCTTGCCGGTGATGCGATCGTCAAAGCGCGCGCCGACTGCGCAGATCAGGTCGGCCTCGTCCATCGCGTAGTTCGCGGCCCGCGTGCCGTGCATGCCCAGCATGCCCAGCCACTGCGGATGGGGAGCGGCGAACGCTCCGAGCCCCATCAGCGTGCAGGTGATCGGAAAGCGGTCGCTTGTGACGAACTCGGTCAGCTCCTGCGACGCGTTGGCGTTCACCACGCCGCCGCCCGCGTAGATCACCGGGCGCTGCGAAGACGCGAGCGCCTTGGCGGCCTGGCGGATCTGCTTCTGGTTGCCCTCCACGCGCGGCTGGTAGCCGGGCAGGCGAACATCGGTGACGGGCTCATACTGGATCTCCGCGCGCGACAGGTCCTGCGGGATGTCCACCAGCACCGGCCCCGGGCGCCCGGTGCGCGCGAGGTGGAAGGCCTCGTGGATCGCCCGCGGGATTTCGGGTGGGCTCTGGATCATGAACGAGTGCTTGACCACGGGCATCGAAATGCCGATCGTGTCGGCCTCCTGGAAGCCGTCGGTGCCGAGCAGCTCGGTGCGCACCTGGCCGGTCAGGAACACGACCGGCACGGAATCCATCATCGCGTCGCAGATCGGCGTCACCAGGTTCGTCGCACCGGGCCCGCTGGTGGCAAACGCGACCCCCACCTTGCCGGTCGCCTTGGCGTAGCCCTCGGCCGCGTGTCCCCCGCCGGCCTCGTGCCGGACGAGGATGTGGCGGATGCCGCCGCTGACGATCGCGTCGTAGGTCGGGAGGTTGGCGCCGCCCGGCAGCCCGAAGACGACCTCCACGCCCTCCGCCTTAAGGCATTCCATCACGGCGTCGACCGCGCGCATGGCGCAGCTCCTCCTTGTCCGAGGCTCGAAAAAACCCAGTGTACCAGCGGGTTTTGGGCCGCCGAGGCGTCGGGGAGCCGTCAGGACGCGCCCAAACCGACGCCAATCGCCAGCGCGACCAACCCGGCGACGGTGATGTAGAACAGCGACAGACGCGCGGCCACCTTGAAGAATCGCCAGCGTACCCAAGCGATCGCGAACAGCTCGATCGTCACGACCACCCCCGCCACCGCGAGCGCGGTGTGAACGTTGCTGATCACGAACGGCAACGTGTGAAAGATCCCTCCCAAGACGGTCATCCCGCCCGTGATCCCACCCCTGACGACTGCGGAGCCGCGACCCGTCTGTTCGCCCGTGTCCGAGAGCGCCTCCGACCAGCCCATACTCCAGCCGGCACCCAGCGCCACCGACAGCCCCACGATCAACGCCGTGTGTGAGCTCGAGACGATCGCCGCGGCGAAGATCGGCGCCAAGGAAGAGATGGTGCCGTCGATCATGCCCACCAGCGCCGGCTGAACGACGCGCAGCACGAATTCCCGCTCGTCGTGGAAGCCCGCGCGGTGGATCGCGCGCGCTATCAGCGAGTGATCGCCGCGCGATGCTGTGTTGGCCTGCGTGTGCATGTCGTGCAGGACAGCGTAGGCGACGAATCGGCTTAGGGCCGCCAAACTCGGCTTAGGGCACCCTTATCGCGCAAGCCCGCCGCGCGGCGCTCCCAGAGGGGCGCGCGCTCAGGAGCGAGCGGGCGTGCGCTCGAACGTTTCGGGCGCGACGGCGACGTCGGGGAAGTCGAGCTCGGCGCCGCAGCGGGTGCAGACGGCGTCATAGATCTTCGTCACCCGGCCGCAGCTCGGGCATTGCCGGCGCAGCTCCTGGTTGTCGAATCGATACGCGAGCGCCGCGATCAGGCCGAACACCGGCACGGCGGCCGAGATCAGGAACCACAGCATGAACGAGCTGCCCTTGATGCGACCCACGATCCCGCCGGAGATGCCGAAGCAGATGGCGATGATCACGTACGCCATCGCGCGGCGTCGGCTAGAAGAGAACGCGATAGGCCCAGACGACCGCGATGATCGCGA
>Ga0066709_100000180_pt1 | contig 27840 bp, 31 predicted proteins | sample GraSoiAngelo_158_FD_79665 | JGI IMG/M metagenome (GOLD analysis project Ga0066709, IMG submission 79665) | Grasslands soil microbial communities from the Angelo Coastal Reserve, California, USA - 14_1009_16_30cm | ecosystem: Environmental > Terrestrial > Soil > Grasslands | place: USA...
CTTGACCGCCTCGACGACGGCCTGGTACTTGCCCTCGACGCTGCGGTAGACGAGGTCCGGCTCGTCGGCACGCACCATCGGACGGTGCGTGGGGATGACCACGACCTCGAGCTTGTAGACCTTCGCGAACTCTTCCGCATCCGTCTCGGCCGTACCGGTCATGCCCGCGAGCTTGCCGTACATGCGGAAGTAGTTCTGCAGCGTGATCGTCGCCCACGTCTTCGTCTCGCGCTCGATCGGGACCTGCTCCTTCGCTTCTACCGCTTGGTGCAGACCCTCGCTCCAGCGGCGACCGGGCATGAGCCGCCCGGTGAACTCGTCGACGATGACGACCTTGCCCTCCTTGACCACGTACTCCTTGTCGCGCCGGTACAGCGCGCGCGCTTTCACGGCGTTGTCGATGTAATGGACCATCTCGAGGTTGTCGGAGTAGAGGTTCTTCACGCCGAGCTGCTTCTCCACTTTGGAGATGCCCTCTTCGGTGAGCGAGACGGCGCGGTGCTTCTCTTCCACGATGTAATCCGCGCCGGGCACGAGGCGAGCGGCAATGCGCGCGAAGTTGTAGTAGGTCTGCGCTGCCTCCTCGGCCGGGGCGGAGATGATCAGGGGCGTGCGCGCCTCGTCGATGAGGATCGAGTCGACCTCGTCGACGATCGCGTACGTGAGCCCGCGCTGCACCAGCTGATTGAGGTCGACGACCATGTTGTCGCGCAGGTAATCGAAGCCGTATTCGGCGTTCTGTCCGTACGTGATGTCGCAGCGATACGCCTCGGCCCGTGTGATCTGGCGCCAATGCTTGTGCCGCCAGTCGGTGGCGGACTCGATCTCGACAGCCGGGTCGTGGAGCATCGACGTCTCGTGCGCGATGTAGGACACGCTCATGCCGAGCGCGTCGTAAATCGGGGCCATCCAGCCCGCGCCGGTCTTGGCCAGATAGTCGTTGGTGGTGACGAGGTGGACGCCCTTGCCTTCGAGCGCGTTGAGGTACAGCGGCAGGCTGGCCACGAGCGTCTTGCCCTCGCCGGTTTTCATCTCGGCGATGTTGCCCTGATGGAGCGCCATGCCGCCGATGAGCTGGACGTCGAAGTGACGCTGCTTGATCGTCCGCTTCGAGGCCTCGCGCACGGCGGCGAAGGCTTCCGGGAGCAGATCATCGATCGTCTCGCCCGCGGCCAGCCGCGCCCGGAACTCAGCTGTCTTGCCCCGGAGGGCGGCGTCGTCCAGCCGCTCCAGCTCGGGCTCGAACGCGTTGACGCGTTCGACGAGCGGGCGGAATTTGGCGATCACGCTCTCGTTGGAGCCGAAGATTCGGCCGATGAAGCTCAAAGTGCTCTATCTAGTGTGAACTAGAAGGGCCGCCAGAGCCGCGTTTCCCACCGCGCCAGGTAAGGCGCAGCGGAAGCTGCACCGACGCCGAGTCGAAGAGGGCTCCGACGGATTCTCCTTCATGGATGCGGCGAATCGCTTCGCCAAACAGTGGCGCCACCGACAGGACGTTGATCTTGTCGCTGAGCTTGTCCTCCGGTATCGGGACGGAGTCAGTGGTGACGAGGGACCTGAGGCGGCTATGCGCGACCTTCTCCGCGGCGTCACGCGACAGCGTGGCGTGCGCGACCGCAGCATGCACTTCGGTTGCTCCGCCCTCGTCGAGGAGCAGGTTGACCGCGTTGAGGACGGTCCCTCCGAGATCGATCTCGTCGTCGACGATGATGGCCGTGCGGCCCCGCACATCGCCGATGAGCACCATGGCCTCGGTCTCGCCGGTATTACCGAGGTGGCGCTTCTGAACGACGGCGAGCGGAAGGCGCAGCGGCTCGGCGAACAGCTTCCGCGCCTCATTCGCGAAGCCGAGGTCAGGCGCAACGACGACGGCGTTGCCGCCGGCGAGAAGATCGCGGAAGAATTCGCGCAGCATCCGGAATCCGGTGAGCTCATCGACGGGGACCGTGAAGAAGCCTTGGATCTGGGCCTGGTGCAGGTCCATGGTGAGCACTCGATCCGCGCCGGCGACCTCGATCATGTCCGCCAGCAGCCGGGCCGTGATAGGAACGCGGGGCTGGTCCTTCTTGTCGCTGCGACCGTAGGCGTAGAAGGGCATCACGGCGGTGATCCGGCCGGCCGATGCCCGACGGCACGCGTCGATCATGATGACCAGCTCCATGATCGCGTCGGATACACCCATCCCCTCGGCGGACCGGGTGAGGGACTGGACTAGGAAAACATCGCGTTCGCGAACGTTCTCGTTGAATTTGGCGAAGATATTGTCGTTCGCGAACTTCGAGACCTCGGCGTCGCCGAGCGGGATCTTGATGTATTCGCAGACTGCTCGGGCGAACGCCGGATGGGCATTTCCGGTGTAGACGGAGAGTCCCGCGTAACGCGCCACCTAGTCTCCTTGACGGAAGAGTCGGGGTGCCGCGGAGGCTCGATCCCCGCGACTACTATAGGCAATCGTCCCCTCCATGACCGCTTCTCGGGCACGCTGGATCGCCGTGTGGGTCCTCATCGCGCTCTGGCTACTGGCACTGGCGCTCGATTTCGGCGGCAATTGGGCTCACATCCTGATCGCGCTGGGTATCGCGATCCTCATCTACGAGCTGGTGGCGGAAGAGCCCGAGACGACCTGATCGCGTAACCGGTCGCGGAGACCGACCGATTCGACGAGCGGCAGCGTATAGGCCAGGGGGAGCAACGCCGCGTGGCTGTCGGATCCCACTGCGAAGCGAGCGCCGGCGACTTTGGCGCGCTCCAGGAATGCGCGATGCGGCACGCGATACGACTCGTTCACCTCGATCGCGACCCCATGGCGAACGCAGAGCTCGACCAGTCGCTCCTGCCACTCCCGCGGGTAGATCGTCTCGGCATCGCCGAGCGCGGCCAGCGGCGAGAACGTCGGATGACCGAGCACGTCGATGCGATCGCGCTCGAACGAAGTCGTCAGAGCGACCAGGATCGCCTCGAGGACGGCGGCCCCGAGCGACGGGTCGGCAGAGAACAGCGGCGCGTCGGTGTACGGACCCGCGCGCCGTTTGATGAAATCGCCTGCCGCGTCGTACGAGATCTTCCTGCCGCCCACCCTGACCTGATGCACGGCGCCGACGAGGTAATCGAGCGCGTCGCGAGTCGACGGTCGCAGCGCCGGGGCCACGCCGATGTCGTACTCGAGCGCCACCGCGAGCCCGAGACGCCTGGCGCGATCGACATAGCGCAGCACGTCGTCGTCGTCATGGAGGCGCGTCGAGGGATAGTGCTCGGAGATACCGTGCGGTCGTTCACCGCGGGCGGTGCGCGCGCGATCCTCCAGCGACACGGCACTGTCACCCGACAGGGCCGCGTGCACGTGGTGATCGAACGGATTCGTGGCTCGAGGCACCACCGTCACCGACGCGCCCCGCCGGGCGCGGTCGCGGCCGGCCGCTGCCAGGCCAGCTCGGCGAGTGTGAACAGCGCGCCCGACACCACGGAGTGACCGCCGAGCAACAGCGGTATCGGCGCGGCCGCTGCCGCCTCGGTGAACGCACGAAGCGTCGGCTCGGCGATGGCCGCCGCATCGAAGATGTCGGAGGCGAAACGATCGGCCGCGGACGGATGCAGGCCCAGGTGCGCGAACAGGACCCGGGAGTCGAGGATCAGGCCCTGGCCGAGCTCGGCCATCCGTGCGAAGAACCGTTCCGGGCCGAGCTCCTGGTACAGGAAACCGAGAGCCGTCCGCGCACTGCCGTCGGCATCGCGTCCGGCCGCCTGCATGCCACGCTCCTCCGACAGCATCCGCACCCGGCAGGCCGTCTGGGTCTCGAGGAACGACCACACCGGTGCGCCGACGCGACCGGCGATCACGACCTCCACATCGGGGGTGACGAACAGCGCCGCGATGCGATCGATGTGCGGACCGATCTCGCGCTCCCAGGCGCCGACGGCGCGAACCTCGGGCGGACAACGCGTGTCGCGCGCCAGGATCGTCGCGTCGCTGGGGGTGTCGACGTCGAGCAGCCATGTGGCGTTGCGGGGCAGCTCATGGCTCGGGAGCCCGGCCTGCTGATGGAGCAGGCGCGGCAACGGGTTGTCGGTCGTCGGAAGATCGATCGCATCCAGCGCTTTGGCCGGCGCGAAGGCCACGAGGTCGCCGGAGTAGTAGTTGTTGCTGACCAGGATCTGGTCGGCGGCCTCGATCCGCTCGCGCAGCGTGCGGAGATCGGACGTCGTGACCAGCGCGCCATAGCCGCCGCCGGTGACGCACAGCCGGTCCAGACGCCGTCCGCGCGCGACGCCGTGCAGCTCGCGGCCCAGATGGAATGGCGTGGATGCCGGAGCGACGACCTCTGCGTAGCGCCGAAGCCCGGCGTGGACGGCCGGATCCGGCGACACGACCACGATCGGGTCGAACTGCGCCTTCGACGCGGCCTGTAGGAGGTGCACGGCGATGGCCAGGCGCACCGCATCGAGACGCCGTTCGATCGGCGTCGGCGCGTTGCCGCCGAAGAACAGGATGAAGGCGACTGCCATCGAGCGCTAGGAGCGTAAACGGCTCGGCAGCAGTGCGTCGCGTTCGATGAAGGCGAGTGCGGCGAGAACAAGCAGCGTGAGCGCAATGGAGGCGATCCCGTGCGCATCGAGCGACGCCGCGGCGCGAAGCGTATCCAACCACTGCGGATCGACCCACGAGAAGAGTGCCGTCTGATCGAAGTTGATGTTGCGGTCGGTGTCCCACACCCCGCCGCCCCCAGGCGTCTGTGTGTAGGCGAAACCTCCCGCGCCGTACAACAGCATGCCCCATGCGGCTGCCACGCCGAAGACGGCGCGCGTGAGCCGGATCCGCGGCGCGGCGATCGCGAGCGAGAGGAACAGCACTGGAAGCGCGTCGGTGAGAAACCGCGCGCCGAACACGCGGCCGCCCCACCACTCGGCATAGAGCGCGTACGCGACCACGAGGGCCGCGGTGGCGAGCCCTAGCCAGCGCAGCAACGGCGCCAGGGCGTCGCGCGAGCGCCACGCCAGCACCAGCGGCGGAATCGCGAAAAGCAAGAACGGCGAGTACACGAAGAGCCCGCGAGACGGCGAGAGCAGCACGCCGTACAGGCCCTCGAGCGGCAGCGTGCCGAAGGTCTTCGCGCCATAACCCTGCTCGAACACGCTGCCGAAGGCCAGGAGGTCGTACAACGGCAAAGGCAGCGCGCCGATCGCGACGCCGACCGCGACCGGTCGCCAGGGCAGACGCGCGAAAACAAGCGCCGCGAGGATGCCGGCGTCGAACAGCGCACTCGTCTGGCGTGTGACGACGGCGAAGCCGAGCGCGAGTCCAGCGACGATGAGACGCCGCCGCGAAACGTCCGCCCTGCGGAACAGCGGCAGCAATAGGTACAGCGCCAGGATCTCCAGCAGATGCACCGCGCCGTGCTGCCAGAGCGCCTGCGCCGAGGTCGTGTGCACGCCCGTCGCGAGCAGGTACAGCACGCCCAGGAAAAGCGCGAAGCGCCGTCCCGCGAACGGCGCGAGCGCCGCGACCAGCAGCCCCGCCGCAAGGCCCTCCTCGAGCGCGGCCACGACCTTGCCGATCGCTAGGAGTAGCGCCAACTGATTCGGCCCGATGCCGGCGATCACGAACGGCGCGAAGAATGGCAGCGCCATGATCGCGGCCCCGGGGGGAAAGACGGAGCAGATGTGATCGCCGGGGCCGGGCGGCGGCGGTCCGCCGATCGATCGCGGCACGCGCGGCGTGCCGGTGAACGTTGACACGCCGCAGGCGCGAAAGAAGTACGCCTCGCGATCCACGGCCACCGGTGGAGCGGTGAACTCGTCGTAGTCGACGTTTCCCTCGCGGAGCACGGTCCAGGCGAACCACGAGTTTGGCAGCACGTCCGGCGACCACAGCAGTGTCAGATTCGCCAGGGATAGTGCGGCGAAGAGCGCCGTTCGCATCACCAGCGCGGTCATCCGCGCCCCTCCGCGCCCGGCCTCACCGTTCGATGGCCACCACGAGCGCTCTGACCTCCCGGGCTCCGGATCGCCTCAACGTCCGCGCACATTCGGACAGCGTCGAACCCGTCGTCAACACATCGTCGATCAGCGCCACGCCTTGGCCGACCATCGGCTCGGCGGCAAACGCGCCGCGGACGTTCGTCGCGCGTTCGTTGCGGCCGAGACCCACCTGCGAACGTGTGTCCCTGACGCGACGTAGGGCGCGGCGCAGCCGCACCCCGCTCACCACGGCGCAGGCCCCCGCCAGGCGTTCGGCCTGGTCGTGGCCGCGTTGGCGGGCGCGCGATTCGGCCAGCGGGACCGGAACGACACTGTCAACACGCCAGCCGAGGGCGAGCCCGCGCGCGAGAACGGCACCCAGCTCCGCGCCGAGCGCGTCGGCGAGGATGAATTCGTGCGTGTACTTCAGCCGATGCACGGCGGCGCGCAATGGGCCGGCGAAGACCCCGAGTGAGACGACCGATCGCAGGTGCGGGAGCGCCGGCGCGCGCGCCGGCTCGCGGACGGCGCGGCATCGCCCGCAGATCCAGGATCCAGGCGTTCCGCAGCCGCCGCAGCGCGGCGGAAAGAGCAGATCGAGGAGGGACAGACCCTTTCGATTTGACCTCTGTTCATGGGAGGAAGACAAATCGAAAGGGTCTGGCATCACGCCTCCTCTATCGAAAGCTCGTCTCCGACTTGCGTGCCGCTGGCCGCGAGCGCACCCACCGGGAGCTCCAGGGTGTCTCTGGCGCGAAGGGCGGCTCGCGCCGGCACCCACGCGCGGAGCCGTGGCGCCAGCGCTAGGACGGTTCCGGCGGCATCGAGGAAGGCGACGTCGATGGCGTAGCGCATGAACAGCATCGTGATCGCATTCGTGCGCGTCAGCAGCAGGCCTGATCCGGTAGGCAGCGACCGCGTCAGCAACAGTCCGACGCCGCGCGTGACGATGTTCTCGGCAACGCGGCAGCGCTCACAGACGACTGTCTGGCGGGTGCGGTTGCGAATTCGGACGGTGCGGGCGATTAGACGGAACCGCAGCTCTTCATCGCGGTCAACGCCGCCGGGGCGAGGATGACGATGAAGAGCGAGGGGAAGATGCAGCCGACCGTCGGCAGCATGATCAGGACCGGCGTCTTTGCGGCCTTCTCCTCGGCGCGCTGCCGGCGCTCGACGCGAAGCGTCTCGGACTGGACGCGCAGCACCTTGGACATCGACACACCGAGCTGGTCGGCCTGGATGACCGCCGAGATGAAGTTCGCGAGCTCCTTGCAGTCGGTGCGCTCGATGATGCCGCGCAGTGCCTCGGCCCGGGACTTTCCGATGCGCATCTCCTGCGACGCCCGTTTGAACTCGTCGGACAGCGGGCCCTTGAGCTTCTCGGTGACGCGCTGCACGCCGGCGTCGAACGCCAGGCCGGCCTCCACGCTGATAGTGAGCAGGTCCAGCGCATCGGCCAGCGTCTTGAGGATCGTGTTATTGCGCCCCGAAGCGCGGTTCGACAGGTACAGGTCGGGGAACAGGAAGCCGACGATCAGCCCGATCGGCACCGCCACGGCCGTGAGCGTCGAGTCGAGGGTCACGGCATTGACGAGCAGCGAGGCGAGCAGACCGACGACGATGGCGACGACCCCCTTGATGCCGAGGAACGACTCCGTGCTCGTCGTCTCCATGCCGGCCTTCTTCAGCTTGAGCTCGAGGGATCGCGCCGTGTTCGCGGGATAGAACCGCGACACGAGGCCCGCCATCGCGCGAAGCAACGGCTTCAAGGTGCGCTCGGACATCGGGCGCTGCAGCTCGAGCTCTTCCAGGTTTCGGGGCTTGGCCGCGATCTGCTGCAAGCGCGCCTGCACCGGGTCGAGCGCCTGGCCGGCGTTGTAGCCGATGACCAGGAGCAGGACCGCGAAGAACATCAGACCGCCGAGTGCGAGTTCCATCTTTAGACCTCGATGTCCGTGATCTTGCGGATCATGAAGAAGCCAATCGCCATCATCACGCCGCCGACGCCAAGGAGGATGCGCCCGATCGTTTCGTTGAACAGTGGCGACATGAAGTCCGGGTTGATCATCTGCAGGGCGAGCATGATCGCGACCGGCAGGAACGCGACGAGGTAACCGGAGTAGCGACCCTGCGCCGTGAGCGTATTGATGTCACCCTTGATCTTCACGCGCTCGCGAATGGTGAACGCGATGGTGTCGAGGATCTCGGCCAGGTTGCCACCGACCTGCTGCTGGATGTTGATCGCCGTCACCATCAGGTCGAGGTCGTCGCTGCGGATGCGTCGCACCATGTTCGCGAGCGCCTCCTCCATACCGAGTCCGAGGTTCACCTCGCGCACGACGCGCCCGAACTCGATGGAGATCGGTGGCTGCGATTCGCGCGACACCAGCTCTCCGGACTGCAGGAACGACGATCCGGCGCGGAGCGAGTTCGAGAGCAACGAGATCGTGTCGGGAAGCTGCTTGTTGAAGGCCGACAACCGAGCTCCGGTGCGTCGGCCGACCCATAGCCGCGGCAGGAAGTAACCGATCAGGCCGGCGACGAGGCCCATCGGCAGGAAGCCGCGGAAGAGGCCGACGACGACGAACAGACCGAAGGCCAGACCGATGCGGATGTAGTAGTACTCCGAGACGCGGAGCTTTAGGTCGGCTCGCGCCAGTGATCGTTGGACCCGAGCCTCGAAGCGCTTGTCCTCGACGTCGGACGACAGGGTCGCGAACGGGTCGAGCTCGCGCCGCTGCGACTTCTTTTTCTTCTCTTTCTTCTTCGGCGCATCTTGTGCTCCGGCGTAGGCGCGCATGCGCTCCTCGACCGACGAAGCGTTGGGCGCGAAGAAGCCCGAGAGGCCCATGAAGAACAGCATCACGCCGATGAAGGCGGCTGCTGGCACGGCGTAGGCGATCAGACCCATCTAGATCGACAGCTCTCCGAAGACGCCCGGCGGAAGCTTGATGCCGGCGGCCTCGAACTTGGCCACGAACTTGGGACGGATGCCCGTCGGGCGCAGGCGACCCTGCACCTTGCCGTCGACGTAGCCGGTCTGCTCGAAGACGAAGACGTCTTGCATCACGATGACGTCCCCTTCCATGCCCTGGACCTCGGTGATATTCACGACCTTGCGCGAGCCGTCCTTCAGGCGGGAGATCTGGACGATCAGATCCACGGCGGAAGAGATCTGCTCGCGGATCGCGCGCTGCGGCAGGTCGACGCCGGCCATGAGGCACATCGTTTCGAGTCGGGCGATCATGTCGCGGGGAGAGTTGGCGTGGCCGGTGGACATCGAGCCGTCGTGGCCGGTGTTCATGGCTTGGAGCATCGACAGCGCCTCGCCACCACGACACTCGCCGACGACGATGCGGTCGGGGCGCATACGCAGGGCGTTGATCACCAGATCCATGATCTTGATCTGGCCCTTGCCTTCGATGTTCGCCGGGCGTGACTCGAGGCGCACCACATGGTCCTGCTGGAGCTTCAGCTCGGCAGCGTCCTCGACGGTGATGATTCGCTCGTAGCTCGGGATATATCCGGACAGGATGTTCAGCAGCGTCGTTTTGCCGGAGCCCGTGCCACCGGAGATGAAGATGTTGAGCCGAGCCTCCACGCAGCCGCGCATGAACTCCATCATCTCGTCGGTCGCGGTGCCCCACTTGACATAGTCGGCCGGCTGGATGCGGTACTTCGGGAACTTTCGAATGGTGATCGTGGGGCCGTTCAGCGCGAGCGGCGGGATGACCACGTTCACACGGGAGCCGTCAGGGAGACGCGCGTCTTCGAGTGGCTTCGTTTCATCGACGCGCCGGCCGATCGGCGCGAGGATGCGCTCGATGATGCGCATGACATGCTCGTCGTTGGCGAAGCTGACCTCGCTGAGTGAGGCCTTGCCCTTCCGCTCGATGTACACGCGATACGGTCCGTTGACCATGACTTCGGTGATGGAGTCGTCGTCCAGCAACGGCTGGATCGGTCCATAGCCCAGGACCTCGTTGTAGATCTGCTCCAGCAGGCGCTGGCGCTCGACGCGCGTGATCGTGACCGCGTCCTCCTCGAGGATCTTGTTGAACATCTCCTCGATCGCGGACTTCACGGCCTTCTCGTCCTTGAGATCCAGACGCGGGTCGAGGTTGTTGATGATCTTGGACATCAGGCTCGTGCGCAGGTCGCGCATGCCGTCCTTCGGCGCTGTGGGCGCCGCCGGGTGCGGCACCTGCGACGTGGGCATGTCCGGTGGTCCGCCGGCCGGCGCGGCGGGCTGCGACGGCGTTGCCGGCTTGGAGCCTTCGATCCTGCGAAGTAGCGACATTGGTTACCTCCCTCTCATCGCGCGAAGAGGCGCAAGCCTCCGCGCGCCGAGGCCGCCTGCGGCTTAGCGCCCGAGGACGCTGCAGCAGTCTCGGCCTCGCCGGAGAGCTTCCGCGCCATCTCGAAGACGTCCTTCGAGACCTGGCTGTCTTTGTGGCTGATTACGAACGGCACGCCGCGGTTCACCGCGAGGACCAGCGCGCGACCGTCGGACACGACTGTGTGCGGGATCTTGCGACCGAGGCTGGCCTCAACATCGGAGGCCTTGATGCCGCCCGAGCTGTCGTTGCGGTTGGCCACGAGCTGCACTTTGTTCTCGTCGTACCCGAGCTTTCCCGCGATCTCCATGAACACGCGGACGTTCTTGAGGCTCGTGATCTCGAGCGTCATCGGAACGAGGACGACATCCGAGACGTCGAGCATCGTCAGCACCATCTCCGTGTACGACGGCCAGGTATCGACAACGACGAAGGCGTTCGTCTCGCGCAGCACCTCGAGCGTCCGCTTCATGTTGGCCGGCGTGATGAGCTCGGCGGTCTCCGGCGTCGGCGGCGCGAGAAGCACCTTGATGCCAGTCGAGTGCGATACCAGCACGCTGTCGAGAACATCCGAGTCCATCGTCTCGAACGATCCGACCAGATCGGCGACGGTCTTCGCCTTCGGGCTCATGTTCAGAATGACTGCGACGTCGCCGAACGGAAGGCTGCCGTCGACGAGGACGACTGCTTTTTCTGTGGCTTGGTGCAACGCGACTGCGAGATTCGTCGCGAGCGTCGTGCGGCCGACGCCGCCCTTCGGGGAGAAGAGGCTGATGATCCTGCCGCGCTCCGAACGCGATGGCAGTGAGACCGTGCCTCCGCCGCCCGCGGACGCCATCGGCTGCATGTTGGCGTAGCGCTGACGTTTGACCTTGCCGATCTCGTGGACCCGGCGGATCGCATTGATGACCTCGTCGGCGGAGAAGGGCTTGGCGACGAAGTCCGAGGCGCCGGCGAGCATCGAGCGGCGCAGGTAATCCTGCTCGTTCTGGACGCTCATCATGATGATCGGCGACTCAGGGACGACGTTGGTGATGATCTCGGTCGCCGTGATCCCGTCCATCGGCTGCATGTTGATGTCCATGAGGATCACGTTCGGGCGGTGCTGCTTCGCGAAGTCGACCGCTTCCTGACCGCTGCCGACAGATCCGGCGACCTCGATGTCCTTCTCGAAGGAAAGGAGCTTCGCCAGACTCTCGCGCGTGTCGGAGATGTCGTCGACGATCAAGACGCGGATCTTGTCTTCGGCCACTCGACCTCCCTCGCTCAGCCTCGCCTCGGCGTTTGGGCGTACGACCGCTTAACGGATCGAGCGCGGCGCCGAGGACGCGACAAGCGCCTTGGCGCGAAACACGACAGCTGGGTCATCTCCCGACCCCCACCGCGAGCGCGAGGAGCGCGCCGGCCGCGAGCGACACGCCGTAGGGGATGAACGTCTGCATGACCTCGCGGAATCCGCGGCCTCGCGCCAGCCGCTGCACGCCAACATAAGCGAGTGCGACAACGCCCCCGATAACAGCCCCATAAACAAAGGACCAGAACAGGAAAAGGAGGCCCTTGAGAGCGCCCACAGTCATCAGGAGTTTCACGTCTCCTGCCTTCATCGCGCGTGCGCTGAACAGGGGATATAGAAGGACCAGGGCGGCGACCAGGGCCAGGACGTGGTCGATGAAGCCGGCCGGCGAGCCCAGAATCTCGCCCGGAAAGCGCTCCACGGCCGCCAGGGCCAGCCCGATAGCCATGGCCGGGTAGGTCACGACGTTCGGGATCCGCCGCCAGCGGAAATCGGTGACCATGACGACGAGGGCGAAGACCGCGAGCACGAGGTCCTGCGCGATCTCGATCGTCATCTCTTGTCTCCTGAAACAAGCACGGGCAGCAGGTGTGACGCTGCTGCCCGTGCGGTCCTCACGTTCCGGTGCCGTTAGGTGAGGTTGTTACCGATGTTGCTGAAGATGTTCTGGATCTGGCCGCGAAGGAAGAGCATGGCCACGATGACCGCGATCGCAATGACCGCGATGATGAGTGCGTACTCGACGAGGCCCTGGCCCTCTTCCTCACGAATGAAGGACAACATGTAGGAGGCACCTCCTTTCGGTTCGTCGTCCGGCCTTTCTGCGTGTTGGCCTGGCGTGGATGATGCCATGCGTGCCCGGCCCCCCAGCAACTGGGAAAGGCGTACTCCCCCGCGATGCACCCCCCCGATTCGATACCGATCTCACACATTGCGTAGCCGCTCTAGCGCAAAAAGCTTAGAAGCGGTGGCCCGAGGAACAAGATCAGTAGTGAGGGCAACACGCAGAGCGTCAATGGGAACAAGATCAGCACCGGCAAGCGTCGCGCGCGCGCTTCGGCGGCGCGACGGCGCTCGGCACGAAGCGACGCTGATTGCACCGCGAGCGCTTGCGCCAGCGGGGTGCCAAAGCGTTGCGCGAGTGCGAGCACCGCGGCGACACGCGCCGTATCGCTGTCCTGTTCGCCGAAACGCTTGAGGGCTCGATCCTTGCCGCGGCCGAGCGCGAGGTCCGCCGCGATCTCAGACGCGATCGTGGCGGCCGGACCACCTCCGGAGGCGATCGCGCGGATCGCAGTCTCGAAACCTTGACCGGCTTCGAGCGAGAGCACCAGGGCATCGACAAAGAGCGCGAGTCGATCGCGTCCGATCATCCGCGCACCAGCCGCCACAGCCAGAAGGATCCGACGCCTTCGAGGATGAGCGCGACGGTTAACAGTGCGCTGCCACGAGGATCGGCGACGAACGCAAGCGCACCGCCGGGATTGATCAGCGTCGAGAACATCAGGCCGCATGGCGCGAGTAGCGCGAGGACCAGAGCCGAGGCCCGTCCCTGCGCCGTCAGCGCGGCGGTCTCGTCGCGGAGCTCGACCTCCTGACGAGCCAGCGCACCAGCGCGATCGAGCGAACGCGACACCTCGCCACCGCGGCGATAGAACGCGCGCAAGGTCTCGCGCAACAGCAGGGCGGGCGGGCCGAAAGCGTCATCGACGGGCCGGGTGGACTCATCGAAGGAACGCCCCAGCCGGAAGAGGGCCGCGCTCTCGTGCAGTGATGACGCAACGCCGACCGTACGCGATGGGGCGATCGCCGCGAGTCCATCCACGACGGGCAAGCCCGCGCGCACCGCTGCAGCGAGGGCCTCGCACACCGCGGGCAGCTCGCGTTCGCGGGCACGTCGTTCCGCCTCGCCGCGCGACCATCGCGCGACGTAGGCGGCGCCACCGACAAAGAGGGCGACCGCGAGGGGGACGTGCAACGGCACGCCGAGGCGGAAGCCGAGCGCGGCCAGCGGTAGCGCTATGAGGAGCAGCGCGACCACGTGCCGTCCCGATAGGTCCAGAGCTCACGCAGAGGGCGCTCGCCTTCACGCGTCGTCTCGTGCACGGCGACGATGCGGCGCACGCCGTCGTCGCCGCGCTCCTGATGCACCACGAGGTCGATGCCCTGGCGCACCTGCTCGCGGATGGCCACGAGCGGAAGGTCGATACCGCCCATGAGCGCCATGGTCTCGATGCGCAGCAGGGCGTGGTACGGACCGTTCGCGTGGGCCGTGGTCAACGAGCCGCGGTGCCCGGTGTTCATCGCCTGCAGCATGTCCAGCGCTTCTCCGCCGCGGACCTCGCCGACGATGATGCGGTCGGGTCGCATCCGCAACGCGTTGCGCAGCAGCGTCCGCACGCCGATCTCGCCTCGTCCCTCGACGTTTGCCGGACGCGTCTCGAGAGAGACCACGTTTCGTTGCGGCAGCCGCAGCTCTGCGGCGTCCTCGATCGTCACGATCCGTTCATCCGCGCCGATCGCGAAGGCCAGCGCATTCAGCGTCGTGGTCTTGCCGCTGCCGGTGCCGCCACTCACCAGCATGCTGCGTTTCTCGCGCACCGCGGCGTTGAGGTCCGCGGCGAGATCTTCGCTGGCGGTGCCGAGCCGGACGAGGTCGTCTGGTCGCAGCGGAGCACCGGAGAAGCGGCGGATCGTCAGCACCGGACCGGCAAGCGACACCGGCGGAATGGCCGCATGCACTCGGGAACCGTCGGGGAGGCGTGCATCTACGAGCGGTGACGCGTGATCGATGCGGCGTCCCACGGGTGCGACGAGTCTTTCGATCAGGACCAGCAGCTCGTCCTCGTCACGGAAACGGACGTCGGTCGCTTCGAGCCGACCTTGACGTTCGATCCAGACCCCACGCGACCCGTTGACCATGACCTCGGTGACGCTCGGGTCGCGGAGCAGCGGCGCGAGCGGGCCGAGGCCGAAGAGCCGATCGTCGAGATAGCGCTCTAGCCGCACGACCTCGCCACGCGGCAGCAAGACCCGGGATTCCGTCAGCGCTTGCGCCAGCGCGTCCGGCAGGATCGCACGATCGGGCTCACCGTCGTGGCCGGTCCGGCGGAGCTGCTCCACGACGCGCTCCTCGATGCGGGCGAGAGCGCTCTCCGCGAGCATCACGTCTCGCGTTCGGCGGCCACGATCTCGGCGAGCGCGTCATAGGCGCGGCCCAGACGACCTCCCGCGGCACCGCGCCGGAGCAGCGACGCGCTGCACGCGGTCTCGTCGCGGGGGAGCAGGAACGACGCCGGCCGGCCGAACAGCGCCACGACCGCTGGGGCGTCGCGCTCCTCGGCTTGACTGACGACTAGGTGCACGTCCCGATCGGCAAGCTCGGCCAGGAGCGCCGCCGTCGCCGCGGCAGATGCGGCGTCGGGGTTGGCACAGACGAGGACGCGATCGGCACGCGCCAACAACTCGGGCGATGGGTGGTACGCGGGCGCATCGATCAACACCAGACTTTGGGTCGCGCAGAGCTCGACCGTCCGACCCAGCAGCGGACCATCCGGCATGCCGGTCCCGCCGAGGATCAGCGCACCGTCACGCTCCGCGGCGGCGAGACGGAGATGGGCTTCTCCGAGATCCGCTCCGACGGACGCGATCTCTCCCCACGGCGCCACTCGCGCGCCGAGACGCCAGGCCAGCGCACCGGTGCCGGTGGCGTCGATGGCTATCACCCCGGCAGTGCGCGCGAGACGCAGCGTCAGATTCGCGACCAGCATGGTTCGACCGGTCGCACCGGAAGCGGCGCAGCAGAGCAGCACCCGCGCGGTGCGTGGTCTGGCGCGCTCCATGGCGAAGAGGACCGGGCCCAGGGAAGCGGGCGCAAGGGGGCGTTCGACGACGTAGGCGTATCCGGCCGCGCGTAACAGACCGGCGCGCGCCGGCGTGGCAACGAAGACGCGGGGCAGCGACGCGAGATCGATCGCCCGCGCCACGCTGCGATCATCGTCCGCGTCGATCAGCGCGACCTCCGGCCGTTCGCCGCCTTCTTCCAGGCCGAGCGCGCTCGCGGCGCGCCGCAGCTCATCGTCGCCGAGAATGACGACGTTCCTCATCGTGGCCGCAACACGAGGAGCAAGACGTACGCATGCGCGCGAGCCACCGCGAGCGCCGCGACATCGTCCGGCGCCACCTCGAGGACGACGGCGTCCGCTTGCGTGAACAGCACTCGCGCATCGCTCGCGGCAAGTACCGCGGCGGCGTTGCGATCGACGGCGGAGGCGAGGACGTCGACGCGGTCGTTACCGACGAGGGGCGGCGGGGGCGCGGCCAACCACGCATGCGGCAAGACGAACGCGACCCCGCCGCGAGCGACTAACGGAGCGAGGTCGGGCGCAGCGCCGGCCGCGGTCGGGTCACGGGGCGCGATCAAGATCGCGAGAGCCAGCACGACACCGATTCCCGCGATGACGAAGCGATGACGAGCGCCAGTGCGGACGAGCCCCGTGGTGACGGAGGGAAGCCGTATCACGGCGGCTGCACGCCCACGCGCGCGAGTCCATCGGTGTTGCGAGAGTGGACCTCTGCCTTCGCTGAAAGTTCGGTCGAGCGCCGATTCAATGTCAGTCGCGTCAGGTCGGCCCCCATCGAGGCGAGCACCTGGCGTGCCGCTCCTTCGGCTCGCGCCGCGAGGAGTGGGTCCGCGAGCGCCGCGTCGATCACGTCGACAGCGCGATGGTCCTGCAGGGCCTCCGCCCGGAGCTCGAGCATCAGGTCCGCCGCGACACCGCCGGCCGCCTCGGCCGCGGCTTCGGCAGCGCGCGTCGCGTGAAGGCGATTCAAGAGGCGAGTGTCAGTCTCGACCACGGCGCCGACGACAAACGCCGCGAAGCCCAGGGCCGCGACGAGCAAGGCCAAGGCTTGGCCGCGGTCATCACGGCACATCGATGAACTCCATACGCCGCACTCCTACGCCCTCGACACGTACGTCTCCGAGACCGGCGAACGCGAACGGCAGCGCCAGGCGATAACCGACCACCACGCGCGCGAGGCTTCCGCGTGGTCGAAGCGAAGCCGACGAGGGATCGATTCGAACGTCGACCAAATCGGATCGGAGCGGCGCCGTCGCCGCGATGGCCGTGGCGGTCGCGCGCACGTCGTCGTTCGTCAATGCGAGCGTCCGGGCCCCTTCGGACGCCGCGTTCTCGGTGGCCAGGCGCGCGATGCCGAGGAGCGACAGCGTCACGATGAGCACCGCTAGCAGCAGCAGAACCGGAAGCGTCAGCGCGAGTTCGACCAAGCTCTGGGCGTGCTCTTCGCGGACCACGCGACTCAGCGCGCCGAGACGACGAGGATGCGCTTCAGTTGGGTGAGCGCGTGATCGAGCTTGTCCAGCGCCGCCTTCGCGGCGGCAACCACCTTTTCCAGCGCCCCGAGTACGACCGCAGCCGAAACGAACAGGATTGCGAGGCCGAGGAGGATCCGATCGCGAAGCCCATCGGCCGGCGGCGCCAGAAGCTCGGCGATCGTGGACTCGGCTGTCGGTGCGGTCACGTCTTTGCCGCGGATCGCGTCGACGACCGGTGGCAGCGTTCTTGGATCGTTGATCTGGCCCCCATGCGCCTCCAGCAGGAACGGCGTGAGGTTGCGATGCATCGCCCCCGGCACAGTGGCGTCGCGGCTGGAAACGAGGAGGTCGCCGGTTATGTAGAACTGCGTGAAGCCGATATGCGGAGGAGGCGTGAACGAATCGGGTTGCTCGAGCTCGGCTAGGGCCGCGTCCTCGACGTCTGCGCCGAAGAGCGACTTGACGAGCCAACGAAGCTGGTCGTGAACACCGAGCAAGGTCGCGACGCTGTCGGCGGCGCGGATCACGCGTGCGGTCGTCGATCCATTGAGCGGGGAGGACAGCGTCGTGATCGTCGTCAGGTTGTCGCGCGACGAGAGCCCGGAGCGAACGCTCGCCTTGATGACGTTGCCGCCTTGTGAGACGCCGACCAACGCGACGGCATCCACGTCGTCCACGGTGACGAGACGCTGAACCGACCTGCGAAGTGCGTCGCCGCTGACGGCCACGGATCCGCGCGTGTCGTATGTACCGATGTCTCGTCCCAAGCCCACGTGACGGTATTCGGGAGTCGCGTCGTAGAGCCGCTGCCAGTACGAGGTGTCGGCTGGATCTGACATGTACCCGGGCACGCTCACCAGAACCTTGACCACGCCGGGAGCGGCAACCCGCTCGATGGTCTCGGTCGGTCGGAGGCGGCCCGCCGCAGAGAGGAGGGTCTGTGGCGGGCCGTCGTCCGCGTACGCCAGAGCGGCCTCGAACGGCAGCATCGCCAGGCCGAGCACGAGGAGGCGGAAGAGGCGGGCCGTCATGGCCGCCGCAAGCTATGGCGGCAGGCGAAAGGAGCGAATGGTACGAGGCGGTGGTACTAGCGGCGTTTGTGGGCCAGGGCGATCGCGTGCTCGCGCGCCTCGCGCTCAGCGGTGTCGTCGAGTGCTGGCAGATCGACGTGCCCGTTCCGTCGCTCCAGCGCCCAAGTGATGACCTTGTCCGCCAGCCACGGGTTCTTCGGGAGGAGCGACCCGTGCAGGTAGGTGCCGATCACCTTGCCCTGTACCGCGCCTTCGCTCCCGTCCTCGCCATTGTTGCCGGCCCCGACCTCGATGGTCGCGAGCGGCTTCGCGTTCGGTCCGAGATAGGTCAGGCCGGAGTGGTTCTCGAACCCCACCAGCGGCTGCTCCGCCGTGGCCACGACGTTGCCGATGAATCGACGCCTTCCGGCCACGGTGTGGACGTCGAGGGCACTCACGCCAGGAAGCTCCGGCCCCTCGAACGGTCGATAGAAGTGACCGAGGAGCTGATAGCCGCCGCACACCGATAGCACCGCCGCCCCGCCGGCGATCGCTTCCTTCAGTGCGACGCCGTTCGGGCCAGCGAGATCGGCAGCGACGATGTCCTGCTGCGCATCTTGTCCGCCGCCGAAGAAGTAGAGATCGAAGCGTTCCGGATCGAGACGGTCCCCCGCGCTGACGGTCTCGACCGTCGCCGCGATACCTCGCCACTCCGCGCGGCGCTGCAGCGTGAGCACGTTGCCGCGATCTCCGTAGATCGACATCAAATCGCCGTAGAGATGACAGATACGCAGGTCCATTAGTCCTGCCAGAACTCCTTCGCGTAACCCATGCGTGAGAGCGTACGCCGCAGCGCGAGGGTGGCGGTGTAGGTCGCGAGTACGTCGATCTCATCGCCGGGCCGGCTGCGTCGCAGCACGTCCCGCACGGCGTCGTCCCAACCGTCCACGACGTACGTGCGGTCCGGCTTCAGGCCGGCGTATTTCAGACGCAGCGCGAGATCACGCGACCGCAGTCCGGTCACGACCGCCCACTCGATGCGGGGCGCGAGCGCCTCGAAGTCGGCGTCCCAGATCCACGACACGTCGCGCCCGTCTGCGTCGAGGTCGTTGAGTGCGGTCAGGAGTCGCACCGATCCGACTCGGCTCAGCAGCGTCGCGGCAGCCGCGTTGAAGCCGGCTGGGTTCTTGACCAGCACCAGACGAAGACGCCGGCCTTCGGCCTCGACGAGCTCCAGCCGTCCGAACGCCGGACGGAACGACCCGATCGCGCGCGCCGCGGTCGTGGCCTCGATGCCGAGTGCGTGTCCCGCGGCGATCGCGGCGAGGGCGTTGTAAGCGTTGTACACACCGGGAAGCGGCACCCGCACGGCAGCGCCTTCGCCGGCGCCCAGGACGAACCGCGTGCCTTCGGCGTCGCTCTCGACCTGCGTCGCGGCGACCTCCGGGTGGGGACGGGCGAAGCCGCAGTTGGGGCAGCGGTAATCGCCGACATGTCCGAGGACGACGCGGTCGTACCGGAGCCGCGCGCGGCAACGTGGGCAATGTGTGAGATCGCTGACGTTCTGCGCGAGCGCGCCATGAACGGTCGCGTCGTCGATACCGAACCGGATGACTTTGCCGGCAAAGTTGTCCCCGACGAGATTCACGATCGGGTCGTCGGCGTTCAGCACGAGCGTCGCTTGCACCGGCAACGCCGCTGCTGCGTCGCGCATACGTCGGGCGACGGTGTCGAGCTCACCGTACCGATCGAGTTGATCGCGGAAGAGATTGGTGATCACGAGCACGCGTGGCCGCACGAGGCGCGCGACCGTGACGATGGACGCCTCGTCCACCTCGAAGATCGCGCCGTCGGCCCGCGGCTCGCCGATCCAGGTCGCGTCCGCCACCAGCGCCGCCGCGACGCCACGTGCGAGGTTTGAACCCGCGCGGTTGTGTACCGGGTGCCATCCCGACAGCCGAACGACGTCGGCCAGCATTCGGCTAGTGGTCGTCTTCCCATTCGTCCCGCTGACCACCACCACGCCCTTCGGCAATCGCGCGGCGATGTGTGCAGCGACGGCGGGATCGAGGGAGAGCGCGGCGAGCCCCGGCAGCGTTGTGGCGCCGCGGCCGGTGAGCCGAAGGGCGGCGCGAGTCAGCTTGGCGGCGATCAGCGCGGCGAGCGAACGCGCAGGGAGCACGACCACATGATGCCTGCCCGAGTGCTACGTGGTCGCCGGTTGGACCTCACGAAGCAAGGTTTCGAGCTCGTCGACGGCGCGGGATAGTCGGACCGCGACGGCCTTGGCGGTGTCGCCGTTCGAGGCGGTGGTATGCAACGTTCCCGAATGCTCGAGCGAATCGAGCGCTCCGACCGCACGTCGGAGACGCGCGAGCGTCAGCGAGGCGGGCAATGTGCGACGGAGCTGTTGCACACGCCCCTCGAGCCCTTCGAGCCGCTGGCGCAGCTCGCCCTCTAGGTCCTCCGCGGTCATGCTGTCGAGGCGGTCGAGTTCGGATCGCTGCGAGGCCATGTCCTGCTCGACCACCTGCGCCGCCTTTTCCAGCGAATAACCGCGGTCGAGGGCTTGGCGAATGCGGATGACCTTTTCCATGGCGTAGATGTCGTAATCGTGCTCGTCGTGTGGGGACGGCTTGATGATCCCCTTCTTCGTCCAGTAGATGAGCTGACGCGGCGTGACGTTGCAAACGCGCGCGGCCTCCGCCGCCGACAGCCGCAACCGGCCAATGACCTCACCCTCGTTCTGGATGAGAAGACGCGTAAGCCCATCCGTGAGATCGAGCTGAGTCATGCCCTGTCCGCCTCCCCTGTCTGCCTCTCTCCCAATCGAGCGGGTGAGAGAGGCGACATTGTGTTAAGGAGTGCGCTCCGTTGTCAATATCCTTGACAGGTGGGGCTTTTGAGGACTAGCGGCGTTTGGGCGGTAACACGCGGTCGCGGTATGCCACGCGCACCGTGGCGCGATACGCGCGGATCGAACGGCCGGTCGTATCTCCGGCGAAACGGACGACCTCGAAACCGATGACCTCGTTGCCCTCGATCTCTTTGCGAGCCTGAGCGATCGCAGCGCGAACGGCTGCCGTCCAACTCTGACGGGCGGTACCGCTCGCCTCGTGCATTCGAATCACGGCCAGACGAGTTGCGGCGGCCTTACGGGCCATGCGAGACCGTCGGTTCGGGAGTCGAAACGGGCTCTTGCGGCAGCGCCAGAACCTCGGCCGCAGCGTCGACAAATTCGAGGAAACGTTCGCGCAGGATGCGACGACTCTCCTGACCCGGGCGCGGCGCGAAGAGCAGTCCGACGACGAGACCGACGAAGAACGCGCGAATACCGAAGCGGAGGGTCCCCAGTGCGTCCTCCTAGCGGCCCTTGGGCGGGTAGCCCTCGAGCTTGTACTCCTTTATCTTCGCGTACAGCAAGCGTCGGTAAATGCCCAGCATCTCAGCGGCCTTGCTTCGGTTGCCGCCGGCATCGCGGAGCGCCTTCATGATGAGGTCCTTTTCGAATTGCGCCACGCTGCGCTTGAAGAAGGATCGCTCGCTCGGGATTTCGCCGCCTTCCTCCTCATCCCCGTCGCCCTCATCGCCAAAGGGGAGCTCCCTACTCGTGATGATCTGTCCGCGTGACAGCACCACGGCGCGCTGAATGACGTTCTCGAGCTCGCGGACGTTACCCGGCCACTCGTACGCGATGAGGCGATTCAGGGCTTCCTCGGAGATCGCCGCCGGTTGCGCCGTGGCGCTGTAGCGGTGCTTGGCTAGGAAATGCTCGACGAGGAGAGGCACGTCTTCCTTTCGATCGCGCAATGGCGGCATGTGGATCGAGATCACATTCAGCCGATAGAACAGGTCTTCTCGGAACTTGTTCTGCTCGACGAGCTTACCGAGATCCTGATTCGTCGCGACGATGACACGGATGTCGACCTTGATCGCGACCGAGGAACCAACGCGCTCGATGATGCGGTCCTGAAGTACCCGAAGCAGCTTCGTCTGCACTGATGGCGTGATCTCACCGATCTCATCGAGGAAGATCGTTCCTTTGTCGGCAAGTTCGAATCGGCCCTTGCGCATCGCGAGGGCGCCAGTGAACGATCCCTTTTCGTGACCGAAGAGCTCTGCCTCGAGCAAAGTTTCGGGCAATGCGGCACAGGACACCTTTACCAGCGGCCCCGAACGCCGGTTGGAGTTGTAGTGGATCGCCTCGGCGACGAGTTCCTTGCCCGTGCCGCTTTCTCCGGTAACGAGAACGGTCGCATCGGACTTCGCGACCTTGCCCACGGTCTTATAGACCTCTTGCATCGGCGACGAGTTGCCGACGATGCGCTCTGTCTGAACGAGCGAGCTGATCTCTTGCCGCAGTACCTGGACCTCGTTCGTGAGCTCCTTGTATTCGAGGCAACGGCGGACCGTGTGGATGATCTTGTCGAGTTCGAAAGGCTTCGTGATGTAGTCGAACGCGCCGAGCTCCATTGCGCGAATCGCCACGTTCGAAGTGCCAAAGGCCGTCATCATCACCACGGCGGTCTGGGGAGATGTGGCCTTGATCCGCGATAGTGCCTCGAGGCCATCAACCTCGGGCATGCGAATGTCCATGATCACCAGATCGGGGTGATCAGACTTGACCCGTTCGACGACCTCGCCGCCGGTGGACGCCTCCATGACATTGAATCCTTCGTCGGTCAGCAGCTGTTTGAGCAGGGAGCGGATCGACGCATCATCGTCGGCCACAACGATCTGACCTTGTGCCAACTGTACGGTTCCTTCCCAATTTGACGGACTTTTTGGTCTTTTCGATGCCTCGGAGGCGGTCTGGGCGGCAGTATATGGCCCCTTTGCGAACACCTGTCAAAACGCCCAGTGGCAAGCGAGCTAGCGAACGTCGCGAATGCTTCGGATGAAGGAGCCGGTGATGGCGACGACGAGTGTGAACGCGCCAGCAATGCCGATGAGTTCGGCGGCACTCATGTGCTCGGCGAGGGCTCCGCTCACGATCATTATCGGCAGCCAGACGAGATTCAGAAGCGCGTACCGCGTGCTGAAGACGCGACCTCGGAATTCTGGCCTGGTCTGTTCTTGATAGATCGTCACGTTTGAGATGAGGTACACCGCATTGGCGCAGCCGCCGAGAAACAATAGTCCGAACACGACCTCGAGGCGCGGTGCCATCCATAGAGCGAGGAGACATGCTCCTTGTACAGCAAACGAGGCGACGACTAGTCGACCTTTGTTCGTCCTCTCGATGAGCGCAGGTGCGAACAAGGAGGCGAGAACGATGCCTGCGGCAAGAACAGCTTCGGCGGCGCCAAACGCATCAGGACCAGCGTGGAGTTCACGAAAGAAAAATACCGGAAGCAGTGTGTTAGCAACTGCGACGCTCACTTGTGCGGCCAACGAGAAAACGAGATTCGCCGACAGCACTACGCTTTCGCCAATGACCCGCAACCCCGTCGACGCATCCGAAAAGATCCCTCTCAAAGTGATAGTCAGACTCGCCGCGTCGGAGATACGAATTTGGGCCAATAGCACAGCAGACACCAGAAATGTGAGCGCATCGAGAAAGAAGATTGCTGGGCCAATCGCTAGATAGAGAATTCCAGCAGCCGCCTTACCGCCGATCTCGATCGTGCGATCGGACATTTGAACAAAGGCATTCCCGCGCGCCAAGGCACTCTCGTGTAGTAGTTCGGGAAGTAGAGCCGCTTTCGTCGGCGTAAACAGCGCGGCTGCAAATGTTGCGATAAGTACCACAGCAAAAAGCACCACCAGGGGCAGGTTCATCATTATCGCGAACGGAATCGCCGAGACAGCCACCATTCTGGTTAGGTCGCATGCCACAAGAGTGCGCCTTCGGCCGAAGGCGTCAGCAATCGGGCCAGCGAAGAAACCAAAAAATGCGTGGGGCACCGTAGAAACGATCACAACCAGTGCAGTTATCAGACTCGAGCGCGTCGTATTCCAGACAAGAGCGGCGAGCGCTATCACCGTGAGTTGATCGCCAAAGCCGCTTACAGATTGACTGACCCAAAAAAGGGCGAAGTTTCTGTCATTCAGTAGCGGAACGGCTCGTGCCGCAGTGGTCACTTCGGCGTTCTCATTGACTCAACTATGAAAATCAACACGGCGACCGCTAAGAGAAGGTCGCCGACGCTGTACACGCCGAAAGGCGGAATCACCAAGACATCGCCGAAGGGACTGGGGTCGGCCGTGATGATATGGAGAGGATCTCCCGCGCCTCCTACGCCACGCGCCTCAACCGCCGCAGAAGAGACTGGCATCGCGCCCTCATGGAGCGCCACGACGGCGGCATTTGACGCGATCCCGAGTGTTGCGAGCGGAGCGGCCGGAACTTTCCAGTTCACGAAGGTGAAGACGACCAGGAGGAAAAGCGAAAAAACGTACAAGAGTCTCTGATTCGTTTCTCCCAGTGGAGCCGTGCTTATCAGTCGCAGGGCAAGAGCAATGCAAAACAGCACAAGCCAGCGAAAATGTACCGAGGCGATTCGCCTTATGTCACCTCTGAACGCGAGGCCAACTAGCAGTCCCGCCGCGATCGCACTAACCAGCATGCGAGGGCTCGCGGGCCTTCGGCTCCCGAGTCAAGCGGCGGCGTACCTCAGCCAGCGTTTCGTAAGTGATCGGGGGCAAATCACTGGCCTCGAAGGCAGCAACGCCACGCTTCTCAAGAACGCGCTCAAACGTGCGAACCAGCTTTGGGTCGAACTGAATACCCTTGTACTTGTTTAACTGCTGAAGCGCTCCCTCGTGTCCAATGGCCTTCCGGTAGATGCGATCCGATGTCATCGCCTCGTAAGCGTCGGCAACCAGAAGGATGCGACTACCGATGGGTATCTCATCACCAATAAGACCTTCCGGATAGCCTGATCCGTCGTAGTGTTCGTGATGATGCAGCACGATAGGGACGAGAGGTCTCAATTGCCTCGACGGCTCGAGAATCGACGCGCCGTAGATCGGATGCCGCTGCATCGCGTCGACTTCCTCAAGATCCAGCCGAGCCGGCTTAAGAAGTATTCGATCCTCAACACCGATCTTTCCAATGTCGTGAAGCATTCCCGCGAGTTCAATGTTCTCAATCTCAGATTCGGATAAGCCCACCTCGCGAGCAATCGCGCCCGCGATTCTGGATACACGATCAGCGTGGCCCCGTGTGTAACCATCTTTCGCGTCGATGGCCTGCGAGAGGGCACTTACACTTCCCAAAAACAACTCGCGGACTTCCACGTATCTATTGAATGTGTACCGTGCAAGGAAGAGCGGCACTGCGAACAAGATCGTGGCCCATATGCCGACCTTGATCGCAATCACCGCCATAAGCCATCCCAGCGGTACCTGCGCGAGAACGCCGAGTCCGACATTTGGAACACTGAGAGCCCAAACCCTTCTGAGCGGCACCCCCGTGCGAATGCTGGCGGCGGCTATCGCCAGCGAAGCGTTCAAGAGCGTGAACGTTGTGCCTGCAAGCGCGATCTGCGCGACGATCCCTAGCGGATCGTCTTCTCTGACTGTCGCTGCGGTGATCGCGATTACGCTTGAAGCGGCAAAGCCTGCAAGAGCAAAGGTGACGTGGTTGTACACGACGCCGTACCAAGGCACTTGAAGTCGTAACTCTCGAATGGATGTCGTGCCGATGAGCCCGACCCACACGACTGAGAACGGATGAGGGAGCTGCGAATCGAACACTGTCCCGATCAAAACGGCAGTGTTCATGTAAGCGTGCACTCCACCGGGGAGTTGGACTGAAGCGACGCTCGCGGCGAAAGCTAGGACGATCCAAAAAAACAGCCGCCCGAGATCCAAGTTCTGAGGAGGGGGGAACGAAACGTGAACAGTTACGACCGCGCCTGTGGCAACAACCAGCGCTACAAGAAGAGTGAGGCCTGCCCGAGGAGTTCGACTCACGAGCTAGGCAGCATAAAGACGCCCGTACGGGGGATTCATCCCCCGCAGGACATCAAAATGCACAAACCCCGTCCAGACAGGGATTCGGAACGGCTTGCCCGAAGAAGAACTGGCTAGAAGCCGCCGAAGCCAGCTCCGCCGCTGATAACTAGGGCCAGGAGCCCGGCGATGACAGCGAGTAGACGACGCACTACCCCCGACCTCCTTCCCTCAAGATCTCGCGTCTCTACATCGGGCCGATCAGATTGAGAATTAAAGACATTTTCGCGATACGAAAAAGCTATAGGCGCTCGTACCGATCAACCGAAAGGACAAAGACAGTCGCCCCGCCGAACTCCACTTCTACGGGATATGGCATGTAAAACTCGCCTGGCTCCATGATTGGAGGAGTTGGGTTGATAAATTGCGTTCTTGCGTGACAGGTTTCCTTAATCGTCGCTAGCACTTCATCAACCTGTGCGTCCTCCAGTCCGACAAGCACCGAGGCATTGCCCTGCTTCAGAAAGCCGCCCTGGCTTTGCAAGCGAGTCACTCGATATTCCTTGTCCGTGAGTGCGTCGACGAGAGCCCCTGCATCTTCGTTGTGGACAATCGCGACGATCAGCTTCATTGGCGAGTTGGGATTCTATTCGAGTGGCGAGCCAGTTCCTCGTCAACGCGAGCTGCAACAAGTTGAGCGAGTTTTGTTTCCGGCATGGATGCATCAAGTACGATCCAACGCTTCGGCTCTTCACGGGCGAGGCGTAGGTAACCTTGACGAACACGTTCATGAAAGTCTTCGTCTCGAGACTCGAATCGATCCCAGGTCGGCGCACGCTTCCCGGTCCGTGAACGCGCTTGCTCGACACTAAGATCAAGCAGGAATGTAATGTCGGGTACGAGCTCTCCAACTGCGAGACGTGTCATGGCTCGCAGACGGTCCAGATCGACGCCGTGACCGTAACCCTGATAAGCAAGCGTCGAGTCGAAGAAGCGATCGGCGACGACGTGAGTTCCTGAGTACAGTGCAGGACGTACGACTTCCTGCGTCAACTGCGCTCGCGCAGCCGAAAACAGCAACGCCTCCGTCTCCGGTGTCAAACTCAGTTCTCGCCCGTAAAGAAGGACTTCCCGAATTCGCTCACCAATACGAGTACCACCAGGCTCCCGAACAGCGCGCACCCGCAGTCCACGTACATCGAAATGTGCGAGGAGCGCTTTACTCAGCGCGCTCTTTCCCGCGCCTTCGCCGCCCTCGATTGAGATCAACAGGCCTCTCGTCACTGCCAAGGACCACGTTCTGGAGGGGGTGCTCCGCGAGGATGGCCGTCGTCACGATAGATTTCGACGCGGCGTTCAGGCTCATGTCCAGTGCTTCGTGATGCAAGGCGGGAGCGTTCAGCGAGCTCGTGCTGCAATCGTCTCGTGTAAGCATTCTGAGGCGAGAGTTCCACCTGATCGGTTGTCCCCTGGCGGATTGCGGCAATTGCAGCGTTCGCTTCCTCAAGCGCTTGATCCTCAGGCACCGCGCGGCGAAGCTCGAAGATGCTGGAAAGAGCTGTCTCTATCTGCGACTCGCTGTTGCTCTTCACGACGTAGATAGGCACGCCGGACGCTTCAGCATCCCGAAGTCGCTGCGACTTCCGACGGTAGTAGTTACGCATAGTTATGACTACGTCAGCCTCTTCCGGTCCACGTACAACCTGCACTGGCAAGCTCAGTGATCGGGCGGCATCTTCTACGCGCTTCCATGTGATTCCGAAGGGATACACCCTCAATCGATCAACGGACGAGCCGAGGATGGCGAGCCGCGGCATAGCCCGTCGCTCAAGTGCTTCTGCAGGTTCGCGAGACGGAGCTGCTGGCTCCACACGCACAGCGCCAGTGTCATCGCGGTAACGCAACTCCGGGACGATCGGAAGGCCAAGAAGGATCGCGTCGACAGTTGCGGCAACGTCGTGATAGATGACAAGTCTCTGCCAGTCCTGGATCTCAATCACGACCTGA
>Ga0066709_100000182_pt1 | contig 27780 bp, 24 predicted proteins | sample GraSoiAngelo_158_FD_79665 | JGI IMG/M metagenome (GOLD analysis project Ga0066709, IMG submission 79665) | Grasslands soil microbial communities from the Angelo Coastal Reserve, California, USA - 14_1009_16_30cm | ecosystem: Environmental > Terrestrial > Soil > Grasslands | place: USA...
ATGGAACGGCAATCCTTGCATCCGGTCTTGCGGGACGTGATCCTCTTGTATAAGAGCGCACATCGCGACATTCAATTCGTCACGCAGTTGGATGAACAGGTGCCCGCGATCATGATCGACCGCGAGCAGCTCAAGCGTGTCTTCGTCAATGTGTTCGACAATGCTATCCAGGCCATGAATGGAAGCGGGCGGCTTTGGGTCACGACCCGACATGAAGCCCGGGATCGAAAGGTCATCATCGAGATCGCCGATGAAGGCGTCGGGATTCAACCCGGTGACCAGGACAATCTTTTCCTGCCCTATTTTTCGAAGAAGAAGACGGGCACGGGCCTCGGGCTGGCGATTGTGCATCGCATCATCTCCGACCATGACGGCCGTATCCGAGCTGCGAACCACCCCCCCGAGGGCGCGATTTTCACCATCGAGTTGCCGGCATGATGGATCCGAGCCGATGACCACGCGGATTCTGCTCGTTGACGACGAACCGGCCATCCTGAATGCCCTCACCGGCATCCTGGAAGATGAGGGGTACGATATCGCCGTCGCCAAAAGCGGCCAGGACGCGTTGAAACTTCTCAAATCCGATCCGCCGGACCTCGTCCTTCTCGACATTTGGATGCCTGAACTCGACGGTATCGAAACGCTACGGCGCGCCTTGGAGATCAACCCGCGCCTGCTCGTCGTGATGATGTCGGGCCATGGGTCGATCGAATCGGCCGTCAAAGCGATCAAGATGGGTGCGTACGATTACATCGAGAAGCCCCTGTCACTCGAAAAAGTCACCCTGCTCGTTCACCATGCGCTGCATGAGTTGAAGCTTGAACAGGAGAATCAGGCGCTCAAAGAACAGACGACCCGACGAGTCAAGATGGTGGGAGACAGCGTGGTCATGGTCGAGCTGCGCCGCCAGATTGCGACCGCAGGTCCAGCGCCCAGCCGCGTGTTGATCTCCGGCGAAAATGGAACGGGGAAAGAACTCGTCGCCCGCGCCATCCATCTTCAAAGTCCTCGCGCCGATCGTCCTTTCATCGAAGTCAACTGCGCAGCCATTCCCGAAACATTGATCGAAAGCGAACTGTTCGGCCACGAACGAGGGGCCTTCACAGGGGCCACCAGTACCCGCCGCGGACAGTTCGAACTGGCCGATGGCGGCACACTCTTCTTGGACGAAGTGGGGGACATGAGTGTCGCAACCCAGGCGAAGGTGCTCCGGGTCCTGCAGGAACAGCGTTTTCAGCGTCTTGGGGGCACCAAGTTGATCAAAGTCGATGTCCGGGTGATTGCCGCCTCGAACAAGACCCTGGTCGATGAGATCCGTAAAGGTGCCTTCCGGGAGGATCTTTATTTCAGGCTGGCTGTCCTCCCGCTTGACGTGCCGGCGCTTCGTGATCGTCGCGAGGATATTCCCGCGCTCGTGCGGCATTTCATTCAGGTGAACGTGGAGGAGCAGGGACTGCGCCCGCGTGCGATTACGCAGGAGGCTCTCGATGTCCTGTCGAGGCACGATTGGCCGGGCAATGTGCGGGAGCTGCGGAATCTCGTGGAGCGGGTGATGATCATGGCGCGCGGGCCGGACATCGAGGCTGCCGACGTGGAACCGCTTGTCCGCCAGGTCGTGTTCCATGTCCCGCAGGTGCCTTCCGCATTCGATTACGCCTCTCTTCGTGAGGCGCGTGCGGCCTTTGAGCGTGAATACATCGGACGCAAATTGAGGGAGCGGGCGTGGAACGTTTCCAAGACGGCCGATGACCTGAAGATCGAGCGTAGCCACCTGCACCGAAAGATTAAATTGCTCGGTATCGAAGTCCGCCCGGAAAGCTAACACCCATTGCGCCCTTTTCGGATTTCCGCTCAGGGGTCCTGACGGCTATGTTCATGTTACACTGCTCTTGCCATGCCTGCCCCGGTAGCCGACAAAACCGTACTCGTCCAGATTAAGAAACTCATCCATGGCGGTGCGGGCCTCGCGCATGATGGATCATTAGCGGTCTTTGTTCCCGGTGTGCTCCCAGGGGAGTCAGTGAGCGTTCATCTTGAACGCCAACGCAAAGGCTTTGCCGAAGGACGCTTGCTGGATGTCGTTTCACCTTCTTCCGATCGTGTCGAAGCGCCCTGCCCTGTATATGGACAGTGCGGAGGGTGCCAGCTCCAGCATGCGACTGCGGCAGCGCAGCTGACGCTCAAACGGAACGTTCTTGCAGAGACCTTGGCGAGGGTCGGGGGGCTCACGGACCTCATCGTGCCGCCACTCGTGCCTTCTCCCGAGGTCTTTGGTTATCGAAATCGTGCGAGATTCGCGGTGGCTGCGGTGGCCGGTCAGCCGCCAGGGTTGGCTTATTACGAAGAAAAAAGTCATCGGCCTGTACGCATCGAGACGTGCCTCCTGCTCCCACCGGCACTGAATGATGCCGTGCGCGCCATTAACGATCTATTGGCGGTGGGAGGCGCTATTGCGAGTAACTTGCGTGAAGTTCGCCTTGGCATGTCCTTTACGTCTGGTGAACTCGTGGTCCAATACCTGGGAGAACACGCCACTCGCCGTCAAGCCGAGGCGTGGTTCGCGGCTGTTCGGAGCAATATCCCAAACCTCAAAGGGCAAAGCTTGATCGTCGGGCGAGGGGAGCATTCACGCCGATGGACGGATGGGAATTTGACTCTGACCGAGGCCGTGGCCGGAGTGACATTCTTGTTCGGCGAGCGCTCTTTTACGCAGGCAAATTTTAAACTGAACGAGACGTTGGTCCGGACGGTCATGGATTGGGTAACGGCGATGCGCGGTTCTGAGCCCCTTCGTGTTCTGGAGCTCTACGCGGGAGTCGGCAATTTCGGACTGCCGATTGCTCGGGAAGGAGCCCTGGTCACTCTGGTCGAGGGGCACCGCACGGCGCTGACGAATGCGCGCGAGACGGCCAAACTCAACCGCATTAGGAATTGCCGATTTCGCTCGGACTCTGCGGAAGCGATCATGCGAATCAGCAAACCAGAAGAGTACGATGTAATCGTACTCGATCCACCGCGAAGCGGTCTTAGTAAAGAAGGTCTGGCGGAGCTTCTCCGCTTACGGCCGCGGTGGATCCTCTATCTCTCATGCGATCCGCCGACGGTGGCCCGAGATGTCCGGGGAATGCGAACGGCCGGATACCACGTAAGTCGGATTCAAGGGTTCGACATGTTCCCGCAAACCATGCACGTCGAAACACTTGTCGAGTTGACCGGCCGTGTCTAATTTAGGCATTGGCCTCTTCGTACTCGAACGACCGATCCCTGCGCATCCATGCCTCGATCAGATCAACTTTGAAACGCCACTGTCCTCCGACCTTGAATGCAGGAAAGCGGCGGTCCTTCACTAACCGATAAACGGTCCTTTCGGTCACGACCAGGTAGGTGGCGACCTCTTTCACGGTCAAGAGTTGATTCTTCAGCTCTTCCTGTTTTTCCATTAACATTGCCTGCCCTCCATATTGTGTGTAGAAAACGCTGGTGACGATGGTAAAAGTGAGCAAGGCAGATGCCATATACAAATACTTAGATTTTTCATTCGACTAGAAACAGACCCTGGAAGTACAGATATTCCCTAAGACATCGCAGTACTCTTCCATGTGTTGAATATTCTTAGCGATGTCGTAACTTGGTAGCAGAGAAGAAAAGGTGGCAGGGAACTTCTCATCTTGGGTGGAAATCCATGAAGCATGGTACTCAATTCCCGCGTTTGACCTGTTCCGGACTCTTCCGATAAGATGCCGTCCGATTCGCCAAAGAGTGTCATTGATTCGATGGATTATAAAAAATCAGGGGTTGATATCGAAGCCGGCAATGAGGTGGTCCGGCGGATTCGACCTATCGTCCGCTCGACCTTCCGGCGTGAAGTCCTCACTGATATCGGAGGCTTCGGGGGATTGTTCCGCTTTGATTCCAAAGCCTATCGTGATCCGGTTTTAGTGTCGGGAACCGACGGTGTCGGCACAAAGCTAAAAATTGCCTTTCTCACCGGACGACATGGAACCGTGGGAATCGACCTTGTTGCCATGTGTGCGAACGATGTGGCTGTGTGCGGAGCCGAGCCATTGTTTTTTTTGGACTACCTAGCGGTCGGAAAATTGGTGGTCGGTCAAGCGGAGACCATCATTTCCGGCATTGCCGACGGCTGTCGCCAGGCGGGCTGCGCACTCATCGGGGGGGAGACTGCCGAGATGCCGGGGTTCTATGCCGCAGGAGAATATGACCTGGCCGGCTTCGCGGTCGGGGTCGTTGAACGGGATCGCATGATCGATGGTAGCCGCGTGGAGCACGGCGATATTGTCATCGGCCTTGCATCCAGTGGATTGCACAGCAATGGGTACTCGCTTGCCCGCCGCGTATTGCTGGACGAAGGCGGGATGGCCCTCGATGAGCAGCCCCAGGGGCTGGGTGACGCGCTGGGAGATGTCCTACTCCAGCCGACAAGGATTTATGTTAGAACGATTCTTGCCCTTGTGCGATCTTTTGAAATTCATGGCATGGCCCATATCACGGGCGGCGGCTTGACGGAGAATGTGCCTCGTGTTCTTCCAGAGGGCTGCTCGGCGACCATTACCAGGGCCGCATGGCCACGGCCGGCAATCTTCGACCTCATCCAGGGGCGGGGAAAAGTCGAGCCGGAGGAAATGGCTCGTGTGTTTAACCTTGGCATTGGCTTAGTCCTCATTGTTCCCCCGCAAGCCGCCTCCGATGTCATCCGGCTTGCGCATGACTCAGGGGATACGGCCTACAGAATCGGCGAGATTGAAAAGGGTGAACGCGCTGTCCGGTATGTCTAATCTCCGGCTCGGCGTCCTGGCCTCAGGACGAGGGTCCAATCTTCAAGCCATCATTGATGCGATTGACCAGAGGCGGCTCAATGCCGTTCTGGCAGTAGTCATCAGCAATAAAGCTGACGCGCCAGCCCTCGAAAGAGCCAGGCGCTGTGGCACGCCGGCGATATTTCTCGATCCCAAAGCCACCTCCGGCCGGGAAGCTTACGATGGCGCCATCTTGGAGTGCTTGCGAAAGCATGATGTGGAACTGGTTGTGTTAGCCGGTTACATGAAGATCGTAACGCCGATACTCCTTGACGCCTATTCTAATCGGATGATGAATATTCATCCTTCCTTGCTCCCCTCATTTCCTGGGTTGGCGGCGCAGCGCCAGGCCCTTGAGTGGGGGGTGAAAATGGCCGGCTGCACCGTGCACTTCGTCACGGAGGGAGTGGACGCGGGGCCGATCATTCGCCAAGCGACTGTGCCTGTATATGAGGACGATACGGAAGAATCCTTATCTGCCCGCATCCTCCTGGAAGAGCACCGGCTCTATCCGGAGGCTATTCAATTGTATGCGGAAAACCGTCTCCTGGTCGAGGGACGACGCGTACGAATTCGTTAAACGACGCTCTTGGTGCCGTCTCTACGACTGTTGTATACTCCATATTCGAAATCGGCGGGGATGGGGGGTTAGCTCAGCTGGGAGAGCACGACGTTCGCAACGTCGGGGTCGGGGGTTCAAATCCCCTACCCTCCACCAAAGCTTGCGAGCGGTGCTGGCCGCTTGATATCGGGGCCGAGGGGATACTTCTCTTAAACTGAGATTCCATGATCACCACGGAAACGCTCACAAAATATATCCAACAGGCTATGCCTGACGCGTCGGTCTCGGTCACGGACCGGACAGGGACAATGGACCACTTCAACATTCGAGTGGTGTCGGACGCATTCAAAGGGAAAAACCTGCTTGACCGGCACCGACTCGTCTATAGCGCGTTGGCCGAACCAATGAAAGACGGCCGCATTCACGCGCTTGAAATCAAAGCAGAAACAACAGACGGCGTATAGCTAGAGGGAGGTTGTCATGGCGGCAGATCCGATCATTGAGGAGATCGAGCGAGAAATTAAAACCCATAAAATTTTAATTTATGGTAAGGGGACCAAAGCAGCGCCTATGTGCGGATTCACCAGGGAAACGATGCAGTTCTTCGACAAATATGGCTATCCCTATGAATTGATCGACGCCCTTCCGAACCCGGCCAAACGAGAAGCCCTGACCAAAATGACCAACTGGCCCACGTTACCGAAGGTGTTCATCAATGGAAAGTTCTATGGCGATACGGACATCCTTGATCCGATGGAGAAAAAGGGAGAGATTGAGCCCCTGCTCAAGGAAGCATTCAAGTAGCCGTAATCGTCTCTCACAAACGATTTCAGGGGCTCACGACTGTATGGCCGTGAGCCCCTTTCATTTTCGACGTGACGGGTCAAAGGCTTTATTTTTCTTGGTCTTATGTTGCGTTGGGGACGGTTTTTATGCTAACCTCTAGACCTTAACTCCAGGCACAACCATGCTGACCGAAGAACTGGTACAAGGCGCCCGCCAGTACTTGATGAACACCTATACCCGGTACCCTGTCGGAATTTCCCGTGGGCACGGCACTCGCGTCTATGACATGGAAGGCCGGGAATACCTCGATTTTCTCGCGGGTATCGCTGTTAACGCGCTTGGGCATTGCCATCCCAAAGTGACTCTCGCGATCCAGAAGCAGGCGCAGAGCTTGTTGCATGCGTCGAATTTGTTCTACACAGAGCCACAAATAAGCCTGGCTCGTGTGCTCGTTGACCATTCGTTTGCCGACAAAGTGTTCTTTTGCAATAGCGGCGCCGAAGCTAACGAGGCGGCGATCAAGCTCGCGCGTCGTTGGGCGCATGAGCGTGATGGAGCGGGACGGTTTGAAATTGTCTCCATGGTGAATTCTTTTCACGGCCGGACGCTTGCCACGCTGACGGCGACCGGTCAGGACAAGGTGCAAAAAGGGTATGAACCATTGCCGGAGGGGTTCCGGTACGTTCCGTTCAATGATGTGGAGGCACTCAGTCAGGCCGTGACGACGAAAACAGCGGCGGTGCTTCTAGAACCCGTCCAAGGTGAGGGCGGGGTATGGGTTGCGACGCAGGGTTATCTCAAGGCCTGTCGGGACATTTGTTCGGAACGCGGCGCGCTGCTCATGTTCGATGAAGTCCAGACCGGCATTGGCCGTACGGGCCGGCTCTTCGCCTATGAGCACTTCGGCGTCGCGCCCGACGTCATGACGCTGGCCAAAGGATTGGGCGGCGGGGTCGCGATCGGCGCCTGTCTTGCTACCGATGCTGTGGCGAAAGTATTTGTGCCGGGCAGCCATGCATCCACGTTCGGAGGCAACCCGTTAGCCTGCGCGGCGGCAGTGGCGGTGCTGGAGGTCATCCTGGAGGACCAGGATATCCTTGGACACTGCGCCCGGATGGGTGAGCACTTCCGAAAATCGCTTGAAGATCTTCAAGGCGGATGTCCGACCATCAAGGAGATTCGCGGGATGGGACTGTTGATCGGCATCGAGGTTTCCTGCGATGCACGGGAATTGGTGGAGGGTCTTCGTAAGCGCGGTGTGCTGGCGAATGCGACAAGTGATCGTGTCCTGCGTTTTGTCCCCCCGCTTATCGTGAGCCAGTCTGAGATAGATCGGGTCGTCGCTACGCTCGGTGACGTGATTCAGGCGAGCCGATGACCCCGCACCAGACCCATCTATTGACGGTCCACGATCTTTCGCGCGAGGTGATGCAGTCGATCTTTCGGGAAGCGGCCCAGTTGAAGGCCATGCGCCGGCGCGCCCTCCCGACGCAGAGACTGAGCGGGAAAACGCTTGGTCTGTTCTTCGAAAAGCCATCGACGCGTACCCGTGTGTCGTTCGAAACGGGGATGAACCAACTCGGCGGTCAATCGTTGTTTCTTTCAGTCAGCGACATTCAAATGCGCCGCGGGGAAAGCATTTCGGATACGGCGAAGGTGCTGTCCCGCTACCTCGACGGATTGGTCATACGCTCCTACGAGCATCATACCGTTGAAGAATGGGCCCGAAACGCGACGATCCCTGTGATTAATGGACTGACCGATCTTCACCATCCCTGTCAGGTCCTGGCGGATCTGTTCACGGTGCGTGAGAAAAAGCGGTGGCTGAAAGGCGTCAAGATCGCCTACGTGGGGGACGGCAACAACGTGGCGAATTCGCTTCTCGAGGGCGCGGCGATCATGGGGATGGCCATCAGCGTCGCCTGTCCCTCGGGCTATGAACCGGATGCCTCAATTGTGGACTGGGCGCGTGAACGCGCGCATCGGACCGGCGCCGCGATTGAGATTCTCCGCGACCCGTTTGTGGCGGTAAAAGGTGCCGACGTCTTGTATACAGATGTCTGGACCAGCATGGGGCAGGAGAAAGAACAGGCACGACGAGTCAAGGTGTTGAATCCCTATCAGTTGAATGAGCGGCTATTGGCCTCCGCCAAACCCGATGCCATCGTCATGCATTGCTTGCCGGCCCATCGTGGGCAGGAAATCACGACCGCTGTCCTGGATGGCCCTCACTCCGTGATCCTCGATCAGGCTGAAAATCGGCTGCATGTGCAGAAGGCCATTCTTATTCGGCTTCTGAAGGATCGCTGACCCCATGTCCCACGGAGACGCTCCCGTCAAAAAAGTTGTGTTGGCGTATTCCGGCGGCCTCGACACCTCCGTCATCCTAAAGTGGATGCGCGAGACCCTCGGCTACCAGGTGATCGCGTTCTGTGCCGACCTCGGTCAAGGTGAGGACATGAGGGCCGTGAAGGCCAAGGCGATGAAAATGGGCGCCAGTAAGGTGTACATCGAGGACCTTCGCGAAACCTTCGTCCGCGACTATATTTTCCCGATGCTTCGCGCCAATGCCGTCTACGAAGGTACGTATCTGCTCGGCACTTCCATCGCCCGGCCGCTGATCGCCCGTCGCCAGATTGAAATCGCCGAACGGGAAGGGACCGACGCCGTCGCACACGGAGCCACGGGCAAGGGCAACGATCAGATGCGGTTCGAGTTGACGTATCTGGCCCTGAATCCTTCGATCAAGATCATTGCCCCGTGGCGGGAATGGACCTTTCGTTCCCGGCGCGATCTCATCGAATATGCCAAGCGCCATGGCATCCCCGTGACGGCGACGAAGGACAAGCCTTACAGCACGGACCGCAATCACTTCCATGTGAGCTATGAGGGGGGCATTCTGGAGGACCCATGGGAGGAGGCGCCGGAGGAAATTTTTCAAATGACCGTCTCCCCCGACAAGGCTCCGGCAAAACCTGTCTACCTCGAAATTGATTACGAACAGGGCGATCCAGTAGCGGTCAACGGCAAGCTGTTGTCGCCGGCTGCCTTGCTGTCGCATCTCAATGATGTGGGCGGAGCCCACGGAGTGGGACGGGTGGATCTGGTCGAAAATCGCTATGTGGGCATGAAATCACGCGGGGTGTACGAGACGCCCGGCGGGACGATACTGCATGTCGCGCACCGGGCGGTGGAATCGCTCACGCTCGACCGGGAGGTTCTGCACCTGCGCGAGTCTCTCATCCCGCGGTACGCCGAGATGATTTACTACGGATATTGGAACGCCCCGGAGCGCGAAATGCTTCAGGCTGCGATGGACGAGGCGCAACGGGACGTCACCGGTACGGCGCGCCTCAAGCTCTACAAGGGCTCCTGCAGTGTTGTCGGCCGCCGGTCGCCGCGGTCGCTGTACCGTCTCGATATGGCGACCTTCGAGGAGGATGACGTCTATCGGCAGAAGGATGCGGAAGGCTTTATCCGTCTCAATGGACTGCGCCTGGCGATCAGGGCGGCCCACACGAAGACCAAGGGCATAGGGCGGGGATGACGGTGCGCAAGATCGTTCCCAAAAAGCCATGGGCCGGCCGCTTTAAGGCCGGGACGGATCCCCGCGTGGAGGCCTTTACCTCTTCGGTCGCGATCGACCGCCGGCTGTATCGGCATGACATCGCCGGTAGTATGGCCCATTGCCGGGCACTCCAGCGCGCCGGCGTCTTGAGCGCGAAAGAGACCTCGAAGCTGATCACAGGGCTTCAGCAGGTGGAGGCGGAAATCCGTGACGGACGATTCAAGTTCCGGCCAGAATATGAAGACATTCACATGGCAATTGAAGCGCGCTTAGCAGAACTGGTCGGAGAGGTCGGCGGGAAGCTGCACACCGGGCGGAGCCGCAACGATCAGGTCGTTCTCGATCTCAGGTTGTACCTGCGCGAAGCGGTCGTCGAACTGCTTGGGCTTCTGCGGCAGTGGGAACTGAGCCTCGTCAGCCTGGCCCGCCGCGAAGCCGGAACGGTGATGCCAGGGTATACGCATCTGCAGCGGGCCCAGCCGGTCCTTTTTGCGCACCACCTGCTCGCGTATGTCGAGATGGCCGAGCGCGACAAAGGACGGCTCCGTGACGCGCTGCGACGCATCAATGTCCTGCCGCTTGGCGCAGGGGCTTTGGCAGGCACGAACTATCCCGTAGACCGCGAATATACGGCGCGCTTACTGAACTTCCCGATGGTCAGCGCCAATAGTCTCGATACGGTGTCCGACCGCGATTTCGTCGTGGAGACACTGTCGGCGTTGTCGCTGGTCATGATGCACGCCTCGCGGTTTGCCGAGGAACTGGTCCTGTGGTCGTCCCAGGAGTTCGGTTTCGTGGACCTTCCGGATTCGGTCTGTACCGGCAGCAGTATGATGCCGCAGAAGAAGAATCCCGACGTCCCTGAGTTGATCAGGGGAAAGACGGGGCGCGTCTACGGTCATTTGATGGCCGTGCTCACTCTTCTCAAGGGGTTGCCCTTGAGTTACAATCGCGATTTGCAGGAAGATAAGGAGCCGCTTTTCGACGCGATTGATACGGCATCTGGCTCCCTGGAACTGCTTGCAGTGATCGTGGCTGAGATGACCGTTCGCCGAGAGGAGCTAGCCCGAGCCGCGGCGTCGGGATTCATGCTGGCCACAGAACTGGCCGATTATCTAGTGTTGAAAGGCGTCGCCTTCCGTACGGCCCACGCGATCGTGGGACGGCTCGTGCGCGCACGATTGGATCAAGGCGAAGACCTGATGGGCATCACGCTGGAGGAATTACGCACGTTCTCCAAGGCTTTTGAAAAGGATGCGCTGGATATGTTGACGGTGGAAGGCGCGCTCGAGCGAAAATCCCAAATTGGAGGGACTGCGCGAACGCGCGTTGTGGCGCGACTCAAGGTATTGGAAAGAGAATTGCGGGCCGAAGCATGAACAGACCTCTGAAGGGCGATCGCTTGATGATGACAGCACTGGTCGGATGTCTTACGGTGGGAATCTTTCTCGTCGGTCCTCTGGGTTGCGGAAAGAAAGGAAATCCGGTGCCTCCCGAAAATGCGCCCGCGCAGTCGGATAAAAAATGAGCGTTCGACGCCGGATGCGTACACAGTGAACCGCATTTCTAATGACAGGGTGAGGTGACGACATGCAGCTTGTGCGACTCTCGCAGCAGAAGCGAAGAAAATTATTGCTGCTGGATCCCTATCCGCGGAACAACCCGTATCATCTGAGCTCGAGCGAGCGGAAAGCGATCTGGTTCCCCAAGCTGAGTCTTCCGGTGATTGCCGCGTACACCCCGGAGAACTGGGACATCGAAATCCAGGACGAGGCGGTTCGAGACATCGATCTGGATTATCCCGCCGATCTTGTCGGTATTTCGATCATGACCTGTTACGCCCCGCGGGCCTATGAGCTGGCCGCGGAATTTCGCAAGCGTGGCGTGAAGGTTGTCCTGGGCGGCGTGCATCCGACGTACTGCGCTGACGAGGCGTTGCAGCACGCGGATGCGATCGTGACGGGGGAAGCTGAAGACTCCTGGCCTCGGGTGATCGCAGACTTTGAAAAGGGCCAGATGCAGCGTCATTACAAGATGGAGAGTTTCCCGTCGCTTGAGAATTTCAAGAACCCGAGGGTGGACTTGTTGGCCAACGACGCGTATATGACCCGCGAATGTACCTTCACGACCCGCGGGTGCCACTTCGATTGCGAGTTCTGCAGCGTCTCTCCCTTCAACGGCAAAAGCACGCGGCGTCGCCCGGTTTCAGAGGTGATAGCCGAGATCAAACGCGTCAAAGGTTTCGTCTGCGACGAACTGGTGGGGCGGATCGGGCGCGGTTCGATGCTTGAAGCGGTCAAGATTGCGGCCAAAATCAGGTTTGGTGTGGAGGATGGCGGGATCTTCGCATTCGTGGATGACCTGCACAACAGCAATCGCGCCTACTGCCGTGAACTCTGGGCCGCGCTCAAGCCGCTCAACATCAAGTGGGGCTGCCAGAGCACGTTGTTCCTGGGCGACGACGAGGAGATGGTCAAGTTGGCGGCCGAGAGCGGCTGCGTGTCGGTCTTCGTCGGCATGGAGTCCATTTTCGAGGAAAGCCTCGGCGAAACGCACAAGCCCTTCAACAAGGTGAAGAAGTTCGAAGAAGAGATCCAGATGTTTCACAAATATGGGATCATGGTGAATCCCGGCATCGTGTTCGGATTCGACAACGACGACGAATCGGTGTTCGAGCGGACGGTCGAGTTCCTCATTCGCAATCACTGCGAGCTTGCCTACTTCAACGTGCTGACGCCGCTTCCCGGCACTCCGCTGCACGCCCGGTACGAAGCGGGGGGGCGGATTTTCGACCGCGACTGGTCCCATTACGACGGGAAACACGTCACGTTCACGCCGACCCGCATGACGGCCGATCAGCTTCAGAACGGGTTCTACTGGGCGCAGCATCACTTCTATTCCTTGCCGAACATTTACCGGCGGCTGGCCCATACCAGCCAGCGGTTGGTGCCACGGTTCGTGATGAATTGGGAGTTTCGGCGGGTGATCCGCCGGGCCTGTCCGAAAGGCGAGCTGACTCCAGTCGCCTCGGTGATTAAAACGCTGCAGGCCAAGCTGCCGTCGGTCCGGATGGAAAACCCGGTTCCGAACGCACTCCTGACGCTCAAGAAGATGTCCGGACAGGTGGACCAGTTCCTCAGCATTAAGACGCGCAAGCACGAGAAGCTCACGGCGCTCATGGTCGAGCTTGAAGGCGCGCTCGATCACTTGAATGCCGCGGAGCTGAAGACCCGTATTGCCGCTGCTGCGAACCAAGCCAAAGTGGACATCATCCTGAACTTCGAGCACCTGCGCCATGCGACCCCGCAGGCGCTGCATACGTTGCTTGACGGGGAGTTCTTTAAGAAGGCGGCGCCGTCGGTGCGCGTGCGGTATCAGAAACTGAGCGAAACGTTCGGCAATACCTTGAGCGGGCAGAACTTTCACGCGGACCTTGTGGAAGAGGAACTGCAGAATGCCTGATTTCCGCTACCAGAACGGCGAATTCTACTGCGAGGACGTGCCGTTTCGGAAGATCGCCGAAGCGGTCGGTACGCCCTGCTATGTGTACAGCCGCGCCCGTGTCATTCGGCAGTACCGAGCCTTCGACTCGGCGTTCAAAGATGTCCCCCATATCATGGCCTATGCAATCAAGGCGAACTCCAATCTCGCCATTCTGCGGGTCCTGGCCAAGGAAGGCGCCGGCGGCGACATCGTCTCTGGCGGGGAACTGTACCGAGCGCTGAAGGCCGGCATCGAACCGCAACGGATCGTGTTTGCGGGAGTCGGCAAGACGGATGATGAGATTCGCTACGCGCTGCAGACCGGAATCCTTATGTTCAACGTGGAGTCGTCGGCGGAGCTTCGCGCGATCGATCGTGTCGCTGGTGACCTCAAAACGAAAGCCCGCGTGGCGCTGCGCATCAACCCGGACATTGATCCGAAGACCCATCCCTACATCTCGACGGGTCTCAAGAAGAGCAAGTTCGGCATCAGCGCTGAGCGCGCGCTCGAAGAGTTCAAGCTCGCGTCCACGCTGCGTCATATCGAGATTGTGGGCGTCCACAAACACATCGGCTCCCAATTGACACAGCTGAGTCCATACGTGGAAGCCCTGCGAAAAATGCTCGAATTGATCGAACAGCTCAAGGAGATCAGGGTCGAAATCCGCTATCTCAATGTGGGTGGCGGCCTTGGCATCACCTATCAGGACGAGACGCCTCCGCAACCAGAGGACCTGTCTCAGGCCCTCGCCCCGCTGGTCAAAGATCTGAAATGTACCCTGCTATTTGAGCCTGGACGCTCCATCGTCGGCAATGCGGGGGTGTTAATGACCAAGGTGCTCTATCACAAGGCCAATCCCGACAAGACCTTCATCATCGTGGATGCCGCCATGAACGACCTGATCAGGCCGTCCCTCTATGGGGCGTATCATGAGATCAAGCCGGTGCGGGAGATGCGGGACAAATTCAAAAAGCACGTCCTGGCGGATGTCGTAGGCCCGATCTGTGAATCGGGCGATTTTCTGGCCAAGGACCGGATGATGCCGTTGGTGGATCCAGGCGAGTTGCTCGCTGTCATGAGCGCCGGGGCCTATGGTTTCAGCATGGCTTCCAACTATAATTCACGGCCCCGCGTCCCGGAAGTCCTGGTCAGTGAGAAGGAGTTCCATGTGGTCCGGGCCCGCGAGAACTACGACGATCTCGTGCGCGGGGAAACGATTCCGGCATTTCTTGAGTGAGACGATGAAAAAGATCGCCTTCATGAAATTCTCCGGGGCCGGCAACGACTTCATCGTCGTAGACAACCGCGAGCGTGTGGTGGACTCGAAAAGGATGATGACGTTCGTCAGCGCCGTCTGCCGCCGCCATCTTTCGGTCGGCGCCGACGGCATCATCTTCATCGAAAAGTCGCGAAAGTATGATTTCCGCTGGCGCTTCTACAACAACGACGGCGGCGAGGCGAGCTTTTGCGGCAACGGAGCGCGGTGCGCCGCGCGCTTTGCGCTGCTGAAGCGCATTGCGCCGAAGTCCATGCGCTTCGAGGGATCGTCCGGGGTGATGGAGGCCGAAGTCAACCAGGAACAGGTCACGGTCCGGGTGCCGGACCCCACTGCGATCGGGCTGCATCTGCGGGTTCCGATCGCCAGTACGATGAGGCGAAAAACGGATGTTCCCGGGGCGGCACCCACGGTCGGCGAGCATGGCATGGTCTTGGAGGGACACGTCATTCATACGGGGGTACCGCATCTCGTGTATTTCGTGCCGAATACGGGGACGGCAGAAGTCATCGGCATCGGCCGCCCCACGCGCTACCACGAATTGTTCAAGCCGGCCGGTACCAACGTGAACTTTGCGCAGGTCATTGATCGCAACACCATTGAAGTGCGGACCTATGAACGGGGCGTCGAGGATGAAACCTTGGCCTGCGGGAGCGGATCGCTGGCCGCTGCGCTCCTTGCCGCATTGGTCCACAAGGTCGAATCGCCGGTGACGGTCATTCCGCTGAGCCGCATGCCGCTCACGGTGACCTTTGAGCGAAAGAAGGACAGTTTCACAAACCTGACGTTGACCGGAGAAGCCCGCGCAGTCTATGAGGGGCTGATGAGGCCGGAAGCCTGGGAGTATTCGTTACGATGAGATTCAGAGGGTCCATTGTCGCGGTCATCACGCCGTTTCGGAACGGTAAAGTAGACGAGCCTGCGCTCCGCGACCTGATTGAGTGGCAGATTGCGAATGGGACGGATGGGATCGTCCCGTGCGGCACCAGCGGCGAGTCGGCCACGCTGACCTATGAGGAGCATAGTCGGGTCATCGAGTTCACGGTACAAACCGTCAAACGGCGCATCCCGGTCATCGCCGGCACCGGCTCGAATTCCACGGAAGAAGCGATTGCCCTGACGCGGCATGCACAAAAAGCGGGCGCCGACGCGGCGCTGCTGATTTCTCCGTATTACAACAAACCGACCCAGGAGGGCCTCTATCAGCACCACAAGGCGATTGCCGAGGCGGTCGATCTTCCACAGATCCTGTATAACATTCCCGGCCGCACGTCCGTGAATGTCATGCCTCAGACGGTGGCGCGACTCGCGAAGATCCGGAACATCGTCGGCATCAAGGAGGGCGCCGGGTCTCTCCAGCAGGTGTGCGACATCGTCCGCTTATGCGATGAGGACTTTACCGTCTTGTCGGGAGACGACGCGCTCACCCTGCCGATGCTGGCGGTCGGCGCGAAGGGGGTCATCACGGTCACCGCAAACGTGGCGCCGGCCGACATGTCGGCCATGGTGCATGCCTGGGAGGCGGACAACACGGCCAAGGCGCGGGCGTTGCATTACAAACTGTACCCGCTCTTCAACGCGCTGTTTTTGGAGACCAATCCCATTCCGGTGAAGCACGCCGTGGCCTTAATGGGAAAGTGCGCGCCGGAGCTTCGGTTGCCGCTGTGTGCGATGTCGAATGAGAATCTGGACAAGCTCACCCAGACCATGAAGGATTTGAAGCTGATTTAGGCGACCTCGCCTCTCACTTCGATCTGTAACAGTGACAAGGCAGGAGAGTTGTGCAGGGCGTTGGTATTGATGCGAAGAGGTGGATGGCGTTGGTGGCACGGCATCAAAATAAAGAGTCTAAAGCGATCAAGGTCATTGTGGCCGGAGCTGCCGGCCGCATGGGCGCGCGTCTGATCAGCCTCATCGATGAATCGAAAACGTTTCAGCTGACAGGCGCCGTCGAGAGGAAGGGGCATGACGCTATCGGGCAGGACGTCGGAGAACTGGCAGGCTGCGCGAGGCTCGGAATCTCGCTGAGCGATGATGTGACCGCCATCGCGGGTGCGGCCGATGTGCTCATAGATTTCACCGCTCCGGAGGCGGTGCTGGCGAACCTGCACGCCATGGCCCTGCATCGCAAGGCAATGGTCATCGGCACCACCGGCCTCTCCACGCCGCAACTTGCCGAACTGGTCACCATCGCCCGGAGCGTTCCGTGCGTCTTTTCTCCGAACATGAGTGTCGGCGTCAATGTGCTCCTCAAAGTTGTCGCGGAGATGGCCCGGACCTTCAAAGATGATTACGATATCGAAGTCACCGAGGCCCATCACCGGCTGAAGAAAGACGCGCCGAGCGGCACGGCGCTGAAGCTCGCCAAGGTGCTGGCGGAAGCCACCGGAAAGGACTTCGACTCGGTGGCGACCTACGGGCGCAAGGGGATCGTCGGCGAGCGGAAACAGGGAGAAATCGGGATGCAGGTCATTCGCGCCGGCGACATTGTCGGCGACCATACGGTTCTGTTCGGCGGGATGGGAGAACGCATTGAAGTCACGCACCGCGCGACCAGCCGCGATACCTTCGCGCGCGGCGCGCTGCGCGCCGCCGCGTGGGTGGTGAAGCAGTCTCCAGGGCTGTACGACATGCAAGATGTGCTAGGGCTGAAATAATTATTCATGGGGGGATACATTCCTCTTTTAAGGAGCATGCGATGCTGGCCAAACAAACTGAAGAGACGCGCCGGGAAAATGTGTTCATGGAACTTGAGAAGATTCTCAGAGCCATGGACCGGTTGCCCGCAGAAAAACGGATGGCCCAGTTACGGGAACTGGCCGCGGGGAGCCCTCCACAGGCGACCCTAATACCGCCGACCACCAAGTCCTCTATCGCCGATGCGGCGTATGAGATCAACCAGAGACGGCTCAAGCGGTTAAAATTAATGTGCCAGCAGTTTTTGCTTTCCCGGAACACCTGCCGCGTCCTGCAAAACTTTGTGGCCGAGCGTCTCTCCTCGCGGTCGAAACAGGTGCTGAGTCTCTCCCGCTCGCGTGGCCGGCTGAGCCCTTTGCAGCAGATTGTCTGGAATGTCGCTCCGTTCTTCAAGCACTCGGAGCGGACCGACAGCCGCAAGACGGGGTATATCGCGTGGGAAGAAGTGGTGCGCTTTCTCGAAATCGCGCAGGATGCGGGAAAGACGGCGACAAAGAAAAAGACGATTCCGAAGATCGTCAATCGCTCGAGCCGTCTGAAGAATGACGCGCATCGCCTGAGGATCATCTACCAGCGTATTCAGGACGAAGCGCCGCAAACGAGCCATTCGCCGACCATCATGACGCTGCTCGCCCGGCACGGCGGCAATGGGTCGGCCTAGCGCGTTTTCGGAACTACAGTCTCTGGGGGGCTTCCAGCACTTCACGCATCTTGTTCAGCAGGACGTCCGGCGTGAACGGCTTTTGAAGGAAGGCGGTGTCGGCGGCGAGCACGCCATGACGCACGACGGCGTCATCGGTATATCCCGACGTATACAGGACCTTTACATGAGGTCGGGAAACCGCGAGCCGTTCGGCGAGTTCCCTCCCGCTCATCTCCGGCATGACGATGTCGGTCATCAGAATGTGAATCTGACCCGTAAACTCCTCGCAAATCCGTATCGCTTCCCGCCCGTTCTGGGCCTCTAGCACGATGTAGCTATTGTCCGTGAGAATCGTGCGGACCAGGGTGCGGACGATCTCCTCATCCTCCACCAGCAAGACCGTCTCGGATCCACGACGCTTCGGAGTCAGGATGGCGCTGGATTCAATCATCTCGCCGTCTTCTTCCAAGCGTGGCAGGTAGATCTTGAACGTCGCCCCCTGGCCGGGTTCACTGTACACCCAGACAGTCCCGCCGCTCTGTTTGATGATGCCGTATACAGTGGACAGTCCAAGGCCGGTGCCTTTGCCGTGTTCCTTGGTGGTGAAGAACGGTTCGAAAAGATGGCTTTGCGTCTCGGCGTCCATGCCGCAGCCCGTGTCGCTGACGGCCAGCATGACGTACTGCCCGCTCTTGACCGTGACATGCTGGCGCGCGTAGTTTTCGTCCAGTTCCACATTCGCCGTCTCGATGGTGAGCTTGCCCCCTTTCGGCATGGCGTCGCGGGCATTGACGACGAGGTTCATCAAGACCTGCTCGATCTGTCCGGGATCGGCCTTCAACCGCCACAGCTTCTTATCAAGGACGGCGACGAGATCGATATCCTCTCCGACGAGACGTCTGAGCATTTGTCCCAGATTGTCCACGACGGCATTCAGGTCGATCACTTTCGGCTGCAGCATCTGACGCCGGCTGAACGCCAGAAGCTGTCGGGTCAGTGCGCCGGCCTTTTCACCGGCCTGCTTGATGGCATTCAGTTCCCGGCGAATCGGATCGGCTTCGCTCATATTCGACAGCAAGATCTCCGAATATCCCGTGATGACGGTCAGCAGATTGTTGAAGTCATGCGCGATGCCGCCCGCAAGCTTTCCCACGACTTCCATTTTTTGAGCCTGGCGCAACTGCTGCTCACTCCGTCGCAGCGCTTCCTCGCCGCGTTTTCGTTCCCCTTGCTCATAGGCCAGTGAAATCAGGTTCGACAGAGCGATGGCGAACATCCGCTCGTCATCGAGCCATGTCCGCAGCGGGCCCACGTGTTCGTGGCAGAGTACGCCGTCGAGCTTTCCGAACAGAAACGTCGGCACATCCATCATGGAGGTGATGCCAAGAGGCTGGAGATAATCCTTGGAGAATTCGCGTGTCCGCGGATCATGACGAGCGTCGGCGGCGGCGATGATCTCGCTCGTAGACAGCGCCTGAAAATAGGAGGGATAGTTCGCGGCGTGTAGCTCCATGCCGGCAGAATGGCGATTCGCATTCAGTTCGTACAGGTCCACGCAAAAGATTTTCTGGCGGCTTTCGGAATACCGCCAGATGCTGACGCGCTCCACCCTCAGTGTACTCGCAGCCGTTTCGGTGATCTGGCGTAAGATGGTGGCCGGATCCGAGGCCTGGACCGTATTGCTTCGCGTGAGGCCGATCAGCGCCGACTGTTGGACGAGAAACCGCTGCGCGCTTTTTCGAAGCGCGCCGTCCGCCGCGTCACGCTTTTTGAGATCGCGGCGGATGAGATACAGAAGCGAGCCGAACAGCCCCAGCGCGAAGAGCGTCGGGACGGCGAAGTTCACGATGGCAGGACTGAGCTCCAACCTCGGTTGAGCGCCCGTGGATCAGAGATGTGTGATAAAGCGTTCATCGTCGTGAAAGATATACTAGAGGGCAGACGGAGTCAATGAAAGCCTTAGGTGATTGCCTCAAGCAATGTTTCCAGATCAGACCACTTCGTGACTGGCTGCGAGCAGGTGAAGTTGTGGCAGACATAGGCCGTGGCTTTGCCCCCGAGCGCGGTTTTGCCGCGCGCCACGGGAATCAACGCGGCGTCGTTGTCCTCCTGCGCAACGATGAGGGTCTTGTTCGGCAGGTAGCATCCGTGGATCTTCGCCAGCAGTTCTTTCATGTCCGGCTTTTGGCGCGAGCCGACCAGGACCAGTTCCTTCGGCTTTGAGAGATAGAAATCGAGGGCGCATAGTAATGACGAGGTTCCGAATGGATTTTGGTCCATCTGCGTTCTGAACAGGCGAAACGTCTGCTCCGCGCGGTCCGCGTAAATTTGTTCGCCCGTGTATGAGAAGAGCCGGAGAAAATTCATGGCGGCCACCGCATTGCCGTTTGGAATTGCGGAATCTTCACACGTCTTCATGCGCTGCAACAGGGGCTCATGGTATTTTCCCGTGAAGAAGCAACCGCCGTCCTGCGGATCCCAAAACTGCTCCAGCATGACGGCCGTCAGCTCGCGGGCTCGTTCAAGATAGGCCGGGCGCGAGGTGGTTTCGAAGGCGTCGAGGAGGGCCGCCGACAAAAATGCGTAATCGTCAAGGTAGCCGTTCAGGCGGCCTCGTCCTTCCGTCACCGTCCGGAACAATCGCCCGTTTCGATACGCACGCCCAAGCAGGAAGGCCAGTGCTTTTTCGGCGATCGCCAGGTAATCCGCCTCGCCGAATGTCTGGTATGCGTCCAGGAGCCCGGAGACCATCAGGCCGTTCCAGCCTGTCAGAATCTTGTCATCCCGCAGCGGCTTGATCCGGCGTTCCCGTGTTTCCAGCAGCTTGCGCCTCGCCGCAGCCATCGCCTGCCCGGCATCCGGAAGGTCATCGGCTTCGATGCGCCCGTTACTGCGGATCAGATTGGGGATGTTCTTGCCTTCGAAATTTCCCTGCTCGGTGATGTCGTAGACCCGGCAGAAGACGTCGCCAATTTTCTGGCCGAGAATTGCCTTGACCTCCCACGGGTCCCAGACGAAGTGCTTGCCTTCGTGCCCTTCGCTGTCGGCGTCCTGCGCGGTATAGATGCCGCCATCGGGATGGATCATCTCGCGTCGCACGTATTCCACCGTTTCCTCAACGACGTGTTTGAATCGTAGCTCGCGAGAAAGCCGCCAGCCATCGAGATATAAGCGCACGAGCTGCGCGTTGTCGTACAGCATCTTTTCAAAGTGGGGGACCAGCCACTGGCTGTCGGTGGAGTACCGGTGAAAACCTCCGCCGATATGGTCGTACATGCCGCCCGACGCCATCTTCCACAACGAGTGAAGGACCATGTCGAGGGTCTTCTGGTCCTTGGTGCGATGGTACTGGCGCAGCAGGACCTGGAACGGCGGACAAGTGGGGAACTTCGGCGCATCTCCGAACCCGCCGTTGACCGGCTCGTAAAATGAGCTGAGGTCCCGGACCGCATCGTCTAGAAGGTCCATCGCCAGCGGGACGTCGGAAGGCCGTGGGGAGCTGATCTGCCGCAGTCCCGCTTTCACCCGCTGGATGTTCTCCTGCACTTGCCCCTGTTCCTTGTGATAGGCGTCGGCCACTCCAAGCAACACCTCCGTAAAGCCAGGCAAGCCATGACGCGGCACAGGGGGAAAGTAGGTGCCTCCCCAGAACGGCTCCTGCGCCGGCGTCAAAAACACCGTCAGCGGCCATCCACCGCCGCGGCGCATGAACGCCTGCGCCGATTTTTGATAGATGTCGTCAAGATCCGGGCGCTCTTCACGATCCACTTTGATGTTGATGAAGTGGTCGTTCATGACCTTGGCGATGTCCGTATTCTCGAACGATTCCCGCTCCATGACATGGCACCAATGGCACGCGGAGTAACCGATGGACAACAGGATTGGTTTGTTTGCCGCCTTTGCCCGTGACAGCGCTTCCTCGCCCCAGGGATACCAGTCCACCGGGTTGTGCGCGTGCTGTTGGAGGTAGGGGCTGGTTTCGTGCACCAGCCGATTCGTATATTCACTCATGAGGTCATCGTACAAGCTTAGGAGTTGATTTCGCAATGCCAGAGCGGGTCCTGTCGGCGCATGACCCGGACGTGCGACGGGTCGAATCGCCGTCGCAGCCCCGTCCACTCGGCTGTAGGCTCTTCCGCTCCGCCCGGTCCCATGCGGCGCCACCCGCTCTCGTTCCGATCGAGATATGTTATAGTCGCCCTCGCCATGAAGGATTATTACAAGGTTCTCGAGGTCGAGAAGGACGCAACGGCGGCGGCAATCAAGGCCGCCTTCCGGAAGCTCGCCAAGGAGAATCACCCGGATCATCACCCGGGGGACAAGAAGGCGGAGGCCCGTTTCAAGGAAGCCAGCGAAGCGTATGGAGTCGTCGGCGATGCGGGGGCGAAGGAAGAATATGACCGGCTGCGGTTCGGGTCACACGGTACGTATGGGTTCAAGGAGAAGCCTGTCAACCCGGAGATCTATGTCGCCCAGATGCTCGAGAAGCTCTATGAGGCCGGGCACGACGACATTCGCGGGTACTTGCTGAACGATATCAAGAAACTACGAGAAGAGATTGAGACGGTCCGAAAGATCATCAAGGAAAAACTCGGGTATGACGCCTGGAAGCCCCAGATCGTGATGGACCATGCCCCTGACGCATTTGCCTCCTGGATCAGCGAAGACATGGAAGTTCGTCGAAGCAAGATCATCCACGTTGCGCTCTTCAACCTGCTCAGACAGAATGCCGCCGATTCTAAGCGTGACCATGATGTGGAACGTCTCAAGCGCCGGCTGGAGCACGCCTGGGAAGAGGGGCGCGTCGCGGGCTACCGCGACGCCTTGGAACTCTATTACGTGCGCAATAAATGATGGTGTAAAATCTCGTGATGAAGCGAACATCCGATCGCGCTCCGTTGATCGTTCCGCGCGCGCTCGCGTCGGGGCTGATGCGTTTATATGATTGTCCGGACCCTCGAAAACCCGGCAGAATCATCCGCGGCTACGATCGGCCGCATGCCGTTCGCACGGCAAAAATGTGCGCGGCGGTGGCTCTGCGGCTCGGACATCCGCACGAGCGCGTGAAGACCTATCAGATCGCATGCCTGCTGCACGATCTCGGACGAGCGGGGCTCGATCAGAAGCTCTTCGGCAAGATCTGGTCATGGGCCCGGACGCAAGGCATACCGACCCGGCCGCGGGAATGGCGGGCCGTGCATCCCCAGACGACATACGGGCGAGAAACCGAGGCCTTTTTGGCGTGGCACGGTCCCGAACTCGCCACACTCGGGGTGCCGTTCGATCGGTGGACACACGAACAAGTTGAAATGCGTCTGGGGTACGCCCGTCGTCTCTCGCGGGTCCTTCGGTCGGTGAAACCGAAACTTGCTCGCATGGGCGTGAGGTGGGCCTCGTGGATGGAGCGGGTGATGTTGTATTACTACTATCCTGAGAAACTACAGGGTTCGCCTGCGTGGGTGCAAGAATTGGCCGAGGTGTTGGTCGCCTGCGAGCAGTTCGAAGCCTATAGCAATCGGACCCGTGGGCGCGACTACTATACCCGCAGCAAGGAGGTGTTCTCCGATGCATTCGGCTATCTGGAAAAATTACGCCTGGAAGGCATTTTGAGTGACGAGGTCGTGCGCGCCGTCCGCGAATTGGTGGCTGAAGGCGCGTTCGATCGTCTTCTCGAACAAGCGCGAGGCCGGTCCTTGTCCAGGGCGGAGATCCGGTATCTCCGGAATGCGGCACGTTGATGTGGCACATATGAGGGCGTCATGAGCGTCAAAACCGCGCGGTTGCAGCTCGATATGAAAGGCGACACGCAGATCGAAAATATCACGAAGCGTGTCCAGGAGATGGTCGGCGGCGTTCGCCTGCATGCGGGCATCGTTACCATTTTCATTCGGCACACCACTGCCAGTGTGATGATCATCGAGGATGAACCGGGGATCCGCGCCGATACGAAGGTGATGTGGGATCGGCTCGTGCCGCCGGATCCTCAATGGCAGCACAATACGCGCAATGCCGGCGAGACCAACGGCCACAGCCATCTTCGGGGACACCTCCAAGGCCCTTCTGTCACGATCCCTTTTGCGGATGGCGCGCTGCTGCTCGGCACCTGGCAGCAGGTCGTGGTCGTGGATTTCGATACGTGCGCCCGCAAGCGCGAGCTCATCATCCAGATGATCGGCGATTAGCTCGACATCGAGTGAAGATCGCCACGACGTCACCGCCGGGATCGAAGGGGATCGCCTATGTGCTGGGCGTGGCGGTCGTCGTCTGCGTGTTCGACCTGGCCGCTGCCGACATTCCCTGCCCCATCCGGGTCGAACAGCCGGATGTCCTGTTTCCCGTCGACAAGATGGCGCCTGAAGCGGTCTGCCGCATGGCGGCCGTCGTCAATGGCTATACCACGCACCGCATCGATCCGCCGGCTAGCGTGCCGATTCCGAAGAGCATCTATGACTTTCTGCTCGACCATCCGGTCTTGACGGCCACATTGGTCAGGCAGCTCTCACTCGCGGCGACACGCATCAGCCAGGTCGGCGCAGACGCCTACCAGGGAGACGATGGACAGGGAGGCGAAGGGCTGGTCACGGTGCTATATCAGGACGGACAGAGGCGGGTGTATCACATCAAGGGAAGTCAGCGGTCGTCTCTTTTCCCGATGATTGCGGGCGCTGCCGTCGTCATGCTGAACTACCATCCGAAAGCGGCGCCTGACGGGCGGGAGCTGGTGGAGACGCGGATCATCATCTACTCGAAGCTCGAGAACCCCTATGTGGCGATGTTGGTGCAGGTCCTGCGGCCGATCCTGCAGCGCGCCGTCAATAACCGATTGACCAGCGCCGTGCTCGCCGTTCACCGCCTGTGTGAGACGATTGCCGCAGACCCTGAACGGGTGTACCGCGAGGCCGACGCGTTGCCGGACGTGGAGAGGAAGGATTCCGAGGCATTCCGCGCGCTGCTTGCGCCCTCTCTTAAAAAAGGCGCCGCCGCTCCTTAAATCAAGTTTTCGCATCATTCCTGGGAACGGGTCCTGTCAGCTCAGCATCCCGCCGTGCTATCCCAGGCCGCTTCGCGAATGCGGCGGCGGGCGATGGCCACGGGACAAAAGCCAGTCTTGGCCGGCGAGGGGTGGTTGGGTGCAATGAGCCCAGCTACGCGCCACCCGTTCCCAAATGATTGGACATTGTGCGCGCCGCAGACTCTCAGCAGATGTTGAAATGGCGCGGGTGACGTCGAGTGGGACCCGGGCGGAGCGCAGGGTCGTGGAGCCGGATCTTCGACGGCCGCGATAGCGTAACGACACGACCCGTTGCAATCGTGCGGGTGGCGCCGCATGGGACCCGAGCGGAGCGGAGGGCACTACAGCCTGATCTGCGGGGCCTCGAAGGCGAAAGGGCCTGAGCACGTTCGGGTGATGCGCCGACAGGACCCGCGCAAAGAGCAACGGGTACCCTCGGTGACTCGACGGCATGCCTCGCGTAAGGTTAAGTTGTGACCGGCGCGCCGATGGCATCCACCTCGAAGCCCAGGTCTTCGATCATCTTCCAGGCTTCCGCCGCCGGCATCCCCGGCGTGGTGAGGTATCCGCCGACGAAGAGCGAGTCGGCAGGGTAGAGCGCCAGAGCCTGCATCGAGCGCAGGTTGAACTCGCGGCCGCCGGCGACACGCAGTTCTGTTTTTGGGTGAAGGAACCGGAACAGGCAAAGGATCTTCAGGCATTTGTGCGGCGTCAGATGTTTCCGGCCCTGCATCGGCGTGCCGTCGACCGGATGAAGAAAATTCATCGGGATCGAATCCGGCCGTACGTCGCGCAACGCAAATGCCAGGTCGATCACGTCCTCATCCGTTTCCCCCATGCCCGCGATGCCGCCCGAACAGATTTCAAGGCCGACGGCCCGCGCGTTCCGGATCGTGGAGAGCCGGTCCTCATAGGTATGCGTGCTGACGATGTCAGGATGAAAGCGTTCTGAGCTGTTCAGGTTGTGGTTGATGCGATCCACGCCGGCTTGCTTCAGTCGGGCGGCGTGTTCTTCCGTCAAGAGCCCCAGCGAGCAGCACACCTGGACGGGCACGTCGTGCTTAATGTCACGCACTGCCTCGCTGATGGCGGTAATCTCGCGTTCGAGGGGTGCCCGCCCGCTGATCACGATGCAGTAGCGCACGGCCTTGGATGCCGCGGCCTGCTTCGCGCCCGCGACCATTTCGGTTTTTGACAGGAGCCCGTACTGAGAAATGTCGGCCGTGGAGACCGCCGATTGGGAGCAGTAGCCGCAATCTTCCTGGCAGGCGCCGCTCTTGGCGTTTTGCAGCATCTGCAACCGGACCTTGCGTCCGAAGAACTTCCGTCGCACTTGAAATGCGGCATCCAGCAATGCGAGAAGCGCTTCGTCGGGAGTGGCCAGCACCGCGCGAGCTTCGGGACGGGAGAGCGCTTCGCCCGCGATCGATTTTTCACTGAGTGTCCGGTAGTTCATGCTGGCGTTACTCCTTGATCAAAGAGACGCCGGTCATTTCCGGCGGCTTGGGAAGTCCCATGAGGCTGAGAATCGTGGGGGCAATGTCTGCGAGGACGCCTGACGTCCGGAGCGCATGCGGCCGATCGTCCACGATGATGCACGGCACAGGGTTCAACGTATGGGCCGTATGCGGCTCGCCGGTCTCGTAGTCCACCATCTGCTCCAGATTGCCGTGGTCGGCCGTCAACACGACCGCGCCGCCGATGCGCCGGACCGCGGTGACCACCTTCTTCAGGCAGTCGTCAATGACCTCGGCGGCCTTGATCGCCGCCGGTAAAATGCCGGTGTGTCCGACCATGTCCGGGTTTGCGAAGTTCAGCACGATCAACGAGTACCGGCCGGATTCGATCCGGCGCGCGGCCTCATCGGCGACTTCCGCTGCTGACATTTGCGGCTTCAAGTCGTAGGTGGCCACGTCCCGCGGGGACGGGATCAGCACCCGATCCTCGCCGGGATATTCGCGCTCCTCACCGCCGTTGAAGAAATAGGTGACATGAGCGTATTTCTCCGTCTCGGCGATACGAAGCTGTTTCAGCCCCAGCTCGCTGATGAGCTCCGGAAGAATGCGCGTGAGGCGCATCGGCGCAAAGGCTACCGGATGTGAGAAGGTGTCATCGTAACACGTCATGCTGGCGAAGGCGGCCAGCTTCGGCACGGATTTCCGCTCGAATGCATCGAACTGCACGTCCGTGAGGGCGCGAGTGAGTTCCCTGGCGCGGTCCGCCCGGAAATTGTAAAAAATGACGCCGTCGCCGTCCTCGATGGTCCCCACTGGGTTGCTGTACTGTCCTACAATGACGGCCGGTAGGACGAATTCGTCCGTGACCTTCGCCTCGTAGCTTTTCATCACGGCCTCTTCTGCGGAGCGCCGGTGTTCTCCGACGCCGTCCACTATGGCGGCGTAGGCTTTCGCGACCCGATCCCAACGCTTGTCACGGTCCATCGCGTAGTAGCGGCCCATGATTGTCGCGAACGTGCCCACGCCAAGAGCGCGCATGCGCGCCTCGACGGCCTTGAGGTACCCCAGGCCGCTCTGCGGCGGCGTGTCCCGTCCATCGAGAAATGCGTGAACGAAGACCGGCGGGCGTTGTTCCGTCTTGACCATTTCGAGAATGGCTTCGAGATGCGCAATGTGGCTGTGGACGCCGCCGTCCGACAGCAAGCCGAGCAGATGCAGTCGTCCGCCCGTGGTCTGGGTCTTCCGGATGACATCTTTCAGCGCGGGGTTGGCGGCGAATGAGCCATCGCGAATGGCACGATTGATCCGGGTCAGGTCCTGATAGACAATACGGCCCGCTCCGAGGTTCATGTGCCCGACCTCGGAATTGCCCATCTGATTGTCGGGCAGGCCCGTATCCTCCCCGGATGCCGACAACAGGCAGTGTGCGTGGTCCTTCAGCAGCGATGTGTAGTAGGGAAGCTTGGCGAGCGCCAGCGC
>Ga0066709_100000183_pt1 | contig 27768 bp, 21 predicted proteins | sample GraSoiAngelo_158_FD_79665 | JGI IMG/M metagenome (GOLD analysis project Ga0066709, IMG submission 79665) | Grasslands soil microbial communities from the Angelo Coastal Reserve, California, USA - 14_1009_16_30cm | ecosystem: Environmental > Terrestrial > Soil > Grasslands | place: USA...
GCCTCGCGGCGCCTCCACATCGGTTCTTCACCTACAATCCAGTATTAGAGCTTCCCCCTAGGATCGGACTTCTCCACGATGACGTCTCGATAGCCGCGCATTCCCAATCGAGTGACCCGGACCCCTTTAATGTCGCTCCACGGAATCGCCGGGATGTTGATGTTGAGGCAGGAGCCCTCGTGGAGCCCGCGGCGAAGGAGCCCCTTCACGAGGCGATGCGCCACGCGGGCGCCGGGCCCGAAGTCGGCGGTCGGTTCCCACGTCGCGAGCGAAATGGCGATCGAGGGGATGCCCAGGAACATCCCCTCGCTCGCTGCGGCGACCGTGCCCGAATAGAGGACGTCGTTCCCCATGTTGGGTCCGTGGTTGATGCCCGAGACGACGAGCGCGGGCTTTCGCTTGAGGAACCCGTGCACTCCGAGGAGGACCGCGTCCGTGGGTGTGCCGTCGACGCTCATCACGCCGTCCCCGATCTTCCGGACGCGGAGCGGTCGGTGGAGCGTCAGGGCGTGGCTCGTCGCGCTCTGCTCGCGGTCGGGGGCGATGATCGAGATCGTCCCGAGCGGGGCGAGGGCCTCGGCGAGCGCGCGGATCCCGTCCGCCTGGATTCCGTCGTCGTTCGTGACGAGGATGTCCATCAGCGCCCAATGTGCCGGATCACGAGACGGATGAAGCGGAGCGTGTCCCGCACGGGGTCGATGTGGCTCCCCGGCGCGTTGTAGAGCGTCGGTACCGGGGCCTCCCCGATCGAGAAGCCCGCCCGCGCGGCCGCGATCAGGAACTCCGACTCGTACTCGAACCGGCGGCTCCGAGGGTGGACCGTGCGGAGCACCGAGGACCGGATCGCCCGGTACCCCGACTGGGAGTCGTGAATCCGCTGCCCCGCGAGGAGCGAGACGAGCCACGTCGTGACATCGTTCGTCGCGCGGCGAAGCAAGGGCATCCCGGTCCGATCCCGCTCCCGAGAGCCGACGACCAGGTCGGCGCCCTCGAGAGACGCCAGAAGCTTCGGCGCGGCTGCCGGATCATGCTGGCCGTCCGCGTCCATCGCGATCACCGCGTCCGCGCCGCGGCGGAGCGCCTCGGCGAATCCCGACTCGAGGGCCGCCCCTTTTCCGCGATTGACCTCATGCCGCACCACGGCCGCCCCGGCTTCGCGCGACCGCTCGCCGGTGGCGTCCATGGACCCGTCGTCCACCACGATCACCTCCGCGGACGGGAGAACGCGCCGGAGGCCGCGCACGACGTCGCCCACCGTGGCCGCGGCGTCGCGCGCCGGGATCACCGCGATCACCTTCATCCCTCCGACGGGTCCCCGGCCGCGGCCGCGCGCGGAGGCCAAGGGCTCCAATCGAACCACTGCGTGGGGTGGGCGCGGACATGGGCCTCGAAGAATCCCTGGAGGCGCGCCTCGGCCAGGCTGAGCGCGATGCCTCCCCCGCACGGCTCGATCGAGAACGCCGGGTGGAATCGCACCTCCACCGCTCCGTCGGGAGCGCGCCAGGCGACCCCCGCCAGGACCTGGGCGCTCGCGCGTCGCGCCAGGAACAGAGGCGCCGGATCGACGCGCACGAGCGCGGGTCCGCCGGCATGGTCTTCGGCTCCCGTGGGATGGGCCCGCCTTCGGGCTCCTCGGTCCACGAGCGCGGCGATCCAGCCGCCGGCGCGGAGCCGCGCGAGGGCCGCGGAGGCGGGCCGGTCCGCGCTCAACGTCCGCACGCCGAAGGCGGCACGCCGCGCCGCGAAGAAGCGCTCGACCGCTGAGAGTCGATGGACCTGGGCGAGCGCATCCACGGAGCCTACCTCCCGGGCAAGCCACTGGAGCGCGAGCTCCCACGGGCCGAAGTGGCCGCTGACCAGGAGCGTCGAGCGCCCGGACGCGCGCGCTTCCCGGAGGATTCCGCGGGCCTCCTCGTCGAGGCGCACGCGCGGTGCGTTCCGCGCCCGCGCGTCGGCCGCGAGGAAGTCCCGCAAGGCCCGCGCGAACGCGCGGTGCGTCTCCCGCGCCGTCGGAATCGGACCCACGGCGCCCGACTCGGACCAGACGCGGCGGAGCCGCCGATCGACCGCGCGGGTCCGCCCGGGATGGCTCAGGACGCAAAGGTCCGCGACCGCCACCGCGAGGGTGTCGCTCGCCCAGCGCGGCAGATGCCGCGCCGCGGAGGCCGCGAGTATGTAGCCGATGTCGGTCACGTGCGGGTCGAGGATCTCTGGGTGGAATGGCGACGCCCCGGGGTTCGGACCCCGGGGCGCAGCGAGTCAAACGAGCTCAGATGGTCGGGGCGACAGGATTTGAACCTGCGACCACCTCCACCCCAAGGAGGTGCGCTACCGGGCTGCGCTACGCCCCGACCTCTTCATGCGGCTTCGGGTGGCACCGTTCGCGGCAATGGTACACGACCCCCGACGGAGCGGACAAGAGGCAGCGCCCAAGGCCGGACATCGCCGGGAGCGCCGGCCCCTCGACCGTCAGCGTCGCGCGCGCCCTCTGGCCTGGGCTTCCTGGCGAAGAAGGTTCAGGAGGCCCTCCATGTCCTTGCGCAGCGCGCGCAGGGTCTCTTCCCGGTCCAGCTTGCTGAACGGGAGCTCGATCTGCTCCTTCTCGTCCCGGCCGTCCAGGATCCTCCGCCTCGCGCCCGCGATCGTGAAGCGCTGGTCGTAGAGGAGCTGCTTGATCTCGAAGAGAACCTCCACGTCCCGCTTGCGGTACATCCGGGCTCCACCTCGCCCCTTCTTCGGGCGGAGCATCTTGAACTGCGTCTCCCAGTAGCGGAGGACGTGCGGTTTGACGCCGACCAAGTCGCTCACTTCGCTGATCGAGTAGTAGAGCCTACCTGTCGGAAGCGACTTCAATGGATCACCTCCTGGATAGGGTTCCTGCTTCCGGCTTCAAATCCCGTGTCAAAAGCTCGCGCATCGCGGTCTTCGCGCTCTTCCCTTCGTAGAGGATCGCGTGGACCTGCTCCACGATGGGAAGCTCGACGCCGTGGCGGCGGGCAAGGTTGACGGCCGCCTCCGCGGTGCCCACGCCTTCCACGACCATCGGCGAGGACGCGAGCGCTTCCTTCAACGTCGCCCCGCGGCCGATGGCCTCTCCGAGCCGGCGGTTTCGGCTGTGCCGGCTCGTCGCGGTGGCGATCAGGTCGCCCATTCCGGCGAGACCCGCGAAGGTCTCCCGCCTCGCGCCCAGGACCTCGCCCAGCCTCGATATCTCGGCGAGACCTCGCGTCATGAGCGCTGCCCGGGTGGAGTCGCCGAAGCCGAGTCCGTCGGCGATTCCGGACGCGATCGCGATGACGTTCTTGAGCGCGACCCCGATCTCGACCCCGATCACGTCGTCGTTCGTGTAGATGCGAAGCCAGTCGGTGGAAAAGGTTTCCTGAGCATTCGCTGCGAGCGGCGCGCTCTCGGACGCGGCCACGATGAGGGTAGGCACGCGGCGCGCGACCTCCTCGGCATGGCTCGGCCCCGCGAGCACGACCACGCGCTCGCCCAGTCCCTTGGGAAGCGTCTCCGCCAAGACCTCGCTCATCCGGCGGAGCGTCTTCGTCTCGAGTCCCTTGGTCGCCACCGTCACCCATTTCACGCCCTTGAGCGACTTCTCCGCCTCGGCCGCGAGCCTCGTCGCGGTCGCGCGGAGCGCGTGGGAAGGGGTCACGAAGAGCAGGACGTCCGCGTCGGCCGCCGCGTCGGGAAGAGTGGACGTGATCTCGATCGCGTCGGGGATTCGCACATCCGGGAGGAAGCGGTCGTTCGACCGCGTGCGGCGCATCTGTTCGGCGAGATCCGCCTCGAACACCCAGAGCCGGACCGCGTGGCCGCGGCTCTCGAGCACGATCGAGAGCGCGGTTCCCCATCCTCCGCCTCCGATCACACCGATCTTCACTGGCGGCGCTCCGAGGCCGCGCCCAAAATGGGCGGCTCGGTTCCCTTCAGCAATCGGCGGATGTTGGGGAGATGCCGGACGATGATGAGAAGGGCGATCACCGCGGAGACCGTGATGAGGATCCCGCGCTGTGGATCCCTCGCGGTCTGCCAAGCGACGAGGAACGGATAGGAGATCGCGGCGCCGATCGACCCGACCGAGACGCGCCGGGAGATCGCCACGAGGATGATCCAGAGGCCAAAGGCGAGAAGCGTGGGCCGGGGCAGGATGCCGAGGAAAACACCGAGGCTCGTCGCCACTCCGCGGCCGCCTTTGAAGCCGAGCCATGGAGAGAAGACGTGCCCAAGGATTGCGGCGATGCCGGCCGCGAGCGTTGGAGCCAGCAGGTCGGCCGGGGAGCCGCCGGCCGCAGTCCCGCTCGTCAGCCCGCCGGCCGCGATCCCGCTCGCGAGGCGCGGAACCATCGACGCCGCGAACCCCTTAAGGGCATCGAGAAGGAAGACGAGGGCCCCCCACCGCGCACCGAGGACCCGAAACGCGTTGGTGGCGCCGATGTTCTTGCTGCCGGCGGTCCTGAGGTCGACGCCCCGGGCGCGTCCGATCAGGAGGCCCGATGGAATCCCGCCGAGCAGGAAGCCGACCAGCACGGAGGCGATTAGGAGCGGAATGGTCTGTCCTCCGGTAACGAGCGATCTAAGCGGCTAGTGGCTTGCCTTCCACTCGAGCACGATCGGCGTGCCCTGGAAGCCGAATCGCTCGCGCAACTCTCGCTCCAGGTAACTTACATAATTCTTCTGACGATATCGAGGATTGTTAACGAAAAGGGAGAATGTCGGGGGGCGGCTCCCGGTCTGGGCCGCGTAGTAGAGCTTCAGGTGGCGGCCGCTGGGAGTGGCCGGCGGGGTCACGCGACCGAGGATCTCGTGAACGGCCCGATTGAGCTCCGCGGTCGGGATCGAGCGCGCGTATTCCTCGTAGACCTCGGTGCACGCCGGCAGGACCCGAGGGACGCCCTTCCCGGATTCGGCGGAGACGTAGAGGCGCGGCACGAAGCCAAGGAACGGATACTGACGGGGGAACTCCTCGTCGATCAGCTGGCGGACCCCGACCGGATCGTCGACCAGGTCCCACTTGTTGAAGACCACGACGATTCCCTTCCCCTGGTCCTCGGCGAGCGCCGCGAGGTGCGCGTCCTGGCGCGACGGCTCGCGGGAGACGTCGATCACGAGGATGACGAGGTCGGCCCGGGAGATCGCGCGAAGCGCGCGCGTGACGCTGTAGTACTCGACCGGGTCGGTGACCTTTCGGTCCCGCCTGAGGCCGGCCGTGTCTACGAGAACGTAGGTCCTCCCGCCGCGCTCGAAGGTCGTGTCGACGGCGTCGCGGGTGGTCCCGGCCACGGAGTCGACGACCATCCGCTCCTTCCCCAGCAGCCGATTCACGAGCGACGATTTCCCGACGTTGGGCCGGCCCACGACCGCGATCCGGATCGCGCCCTCGACTTCAGGCGTCTCCTCGGGCTCGGGAAGGCATCCGATGACCTCGTCGAGTAGCTCCCCCGTGCCCCGGCCGTGAAGCGCGGAGACCGGGATCGGATCGCCGATGCCGAGGGAGTAGAAGTCGGCCAGATCCTCCTCGCGCGCCGCCGAGTCGGCCTTGTTGGCGATGACCAGCATCGGCCGCCCTCGCCTGCGGACCCGATCGGCCACCTCGCGGTCGAGCGGCATGATCCCCTGCGTCGCGTCCACCACGAGGAGCGCCACGTCGGCCTCCTCGAGCGCCTGGGCCGTCTGGCTCAGGACCTGGCGCTGGATCGGATGCGGGCTCCCGGGATCGATCCCGCCCGTGTCGACGAGGAGGAAATGCCGCCCGCTCCACTCGGCTTCCGCGTAATGCCGGTCGCGCGTGAGCCCCGATAGCTCATCCACGATGGCCCGGCGCTGTCCGAGGAGCCGGTTGAATAACGTCGACTTCCCCACGTTGGGACGGCCGACGATGGCGACGATGGGGAGCACGGGCGTGTCCTAGGGACCGACCGGCGAATCGAACCCGATTTGAACCGGGACGCCGAGTCTCTGCTCCAGGTCGCCGCGGGTTCGATCGTCGAGAAAGATCTCGCGCTCCTTGAGACAGTTGGGAGGAAGGAGCACGCGGTCGGCGGGACCGTGCGCGACGAGCGCCCGCTCGATGTCCGCGCCGACGAGAAGCCCGCTCACCGTGACCGAATCGCCGAAATAATCATTCGTCACGACGCAGATGGAGGCGTCAACGCTGCCGGGAGGGCGATCGGATAGAAGCCGCTCGAGGGTCGGCGCCGCGCTGGTCCCGGTGACGACGGCGACCCGCTCCCGGGATCCGTTCCTTGCCCGGATCTCATCCCTGCCGTCCATCCACTGGTCGATCGTCGCCCGAAGCATCCCGATTCCGTTCTCGAGCTGCGGGAACCCCTCGTAGGCCCGCGCCGAGGGCACCGGCTCGCCGGCGAGAACGTACATCTCGTCCGCCGCGAAGACGACCCGGCTCCTCGAGCGTTTCCGGAACGTGGCCTGGTGTTGATGGACGATCTCGAGGGACGCGCGCGCGTCCTCGGACGTGAACGGTCGAAGGTCGGGAAGCCGGGCGCGATGCTTGGTGAGCCCGACAGGCACGACCGCGATCGTCTTCACCCGCGGATGGCGCTCCCCCAGCTCCGCGATCGATTGGGTGAGAACCGCGCCGTCGTTGATCCCCGGGCAAACGACGAGCTGGGTGTGGAGATCGATGCCGGCCGCTGCGAGCCGGTCGATCTGCTTTAGGATTTGACCCGATTTGGGATTCTTCATCAGGCGGATCCGTACGTCGGGATCCGTCGCGTGCACCGAGACGTAGAGGGGCGAGAGACGCTCGTCCAGGATTCGCTGGAAGTCCGCCTCGGACAGGTTGGTGAGCGTTATGAAATTCCCGTGGACGAACGAGAAGACGTAATCGTCGTCCTTGATGAGGAGCTCGCGCCGGACGCCCTTCGGGTGCTGGTAGACGAAGCAGAACACACAATTGTTGTGGCAGCGCTTCGGCTGGCGCGCCTCGAACTCGGCGCCGAAGGAGACGCCGTACTCCCGCTCCCCCGCGACCTGCCGCTCCACGCCGTCCTTGCCCAGGATCCGGAGCAGGAGGCGCTCTTCGGAGATCTGGGCGCCGAAATCGATCTCGTCGTTCAGGGCGACCCCGTTGATCTCCAATATCCGCTCACCGGCCCGAAGCCCGAGCCGCGCGGCCAAGCCGCCGGACTCGATTTTGGCGATGGTGAATGGGTCGCTAAGGCCGATCACGGAATCAACTCCCGGTTCGAGGGACGAGCGTCGAAGTCGTGGAATATTAAGGAGTTCGCCTTATTGGATCAAGGCATGAGTGAGGCAAGGGAGGCAGACAAGCGTGGATACTGGAGCGGGCAACGGGATTTGAACCCGCGACCTTCAGCTTGGGAAGCTGACACTCTACCACTGAGTTATGCCCGCTCCCGATGCAACTCCCAGACCGAGCGTAGGGGGAACGGGGTGCCGTGGTCAAGAATCAATTCGGCTCGCGATCGTCCGGGCCACATCCGGGAACTGCTCGGGCGATTCCAGATCGAGCCAAACCACGTCTTCCACCTTCCGGAACCACGTTTCCTGCCGTTTGGAGAGTTGTCGGGTCCGGAGCGCGATCGTCTCCACCGCCGACTCGAGCGAGCTCTCTCCCCGCAGGTGCGCGAGGAGCTCCCGGTAGCCCAGGGTCTGGACCCCGGGCGCGTCGGCGGGCAGCCCCGCCGCGAGAAGCGCGCGCGCTTGATCCAGAAATCCGTCGCGGAGCTGATCCTGGATGCGCGACGCGATCCGGAGCGCGAGGATCGGGCGCGGCCATCGGATCCCGAACCTGATCGCCGGAAGCGGGGCCCGGCGGCGCTCGCGCCGGAGCGCCGTGATCGGCTTCCCGGTCAGCTCATGCACCTCGAGCGCGCGGATGACGCGAACGGCGTCCGCTCCCAGGATCTTGGAATGCGCCTCCGGATCCACCCGCTCGAGCTCGGCCCGGAGCGCCGGCAGACCCTCGCGCGACAGCCTTTCTTGGAGTCTGGCGCGGATGCCTTCGTCCCTCCCGGGCCCCTCGAACAGCCCGTCGAGGAGCGCGCGCAGGTAGAGCCCCGATCCGCCGACGACCAAGGCGGTCCCGCCGCGCGTCAGAATTCCATCAATGGCCACACGTGCCTCGCGCGCGTAGCGTCCGGCGCTGTACGACTCGCCCGGCGGCAGGAACGACGCGAGGTGATGCGGAGCCACGGCGCGGTCCCGCTCGCTCGGCGCCGCGGTGCCGATCTCGAGCCCTTGGTAGATCTGGCGTGAATCGGCCCCCACGATCTCCGCTCGTATCCTGCGGGCGACCTGGAGCGCGATCTCGCTCTTCCCTGCGGCGGTGGGACCGAGGACGACGACGGGGCGGCGGGGCACGGCCCGCTCAGCGCCGGCCAAAGCGCCGGTCCAGCTCCTCCATCGCGACGCGCACGTAGGTGGGGCGCCCGTGCGGATCGCCGTGCGGAAGGCTCGTGGCGAAGAGGCGGTCGAAGAGGGCGCGCCGCTCCTCGGGATTCAGCGCCTGCCCGGAGCGAACGGCGGCGTGGCAAGCGTAGGTCTTCGCGATCCGTTCCTCGGGCGGCTCCGAGGCGTCGACGTCCGCGTGTCCGTCATCCCCGCATAGGAGGCGCTTCAGGGCCTCGATCGCGATGTCCTCGGGGAGCGAAGCAGGAACTCCCCGGATCGCGACCTGGCGGTCCCCGAAGAGCGAGATGTCGTACCCGATCCGCCGCGCGTGGGGCTCGAGCATGAGGAGCGTGTCGAGCTCCTGTGCCGAGACCTCGAGGACGCGCGGGAAGAGGAGGCTCTGGCTCACGCCGGCTTCTCCGAAGAGGTGGATGCGCGCCTCCTCGTAGAGAATCCGCTCGTGCGCCGCGTGCTGATCGACGATGACGAGGCCGCCGCGGATCGGCGCCAGCAGGTAGCGGTCGTGGAGCTGCCAGATCGGGATCTCCGGCTCGGCGAGGCTCTCGCGGACGTCGCCGACCTCAACCTCCCGCGCCGTGTCCGATCCAGTTCCTTCCTCGGGTGGAGCGTAGAGCGTGCGCGCGGCCGCGATCCCGTCCCACAGAAGCTGGGAGGGCGTGAGCGTCCCCGCGCTCCCCGGCAAACCCGGCGCTGCGCCGGGGCCGCGGGTCGGAGCTCCCTCCTCCGGCGCCGCGCCCTCCCCGCCGACGCCGAGGGCGACCGGGACGTAGCGCTTCATCGCCTGCTCCACGGCGCGTCGCGTCGCCTGGAAGAGCGCCGACTCGTCCCGGAAGCGCACCTCCCGCTTCGTCGGGTGGACGTTCACGTCGACCTGCGCCGGATCGATCTCGATCAGGATGAGCGCGACCGGGTGGCGGTCCCCTGGGATCAGATTTCCGTAACCTTGGCGAAGGGCCGCGCCGATCGTGGGCGAGGAGAACACGCGACCGTTGACGGCGAACACCTGGTGCTCGCGGCTCGCGCGCGCCATCTCCGGCGGGCCCAGGATCCCCCGCAGGCGAATGCCGGCGGCCGCTCCCTCGAACGGGGCCGCGCCCTCGACCGCGCCGCGCCCGTAGAACACCTGCCACCGCTCGAGAAGATCCTCGGTCGCTGGGAGATCGGTGTTTTCCCTGTCGTCCACCTTGAATCGCCAGTGGACCCGCGGGGTGACGAGAGCGTAGCTCCAGACCACTCTCGAGAGCACGCGGCTCTCGGACTCGCGGGAGCGAAGAAAGCGGAGGCGGGCCGGCGTGTTGAAGAAGAGATCCTCTACCACAACCGTCGTGCCGACCGCGCGGCCGATCCCCGAGACCGAAATGACCGTGCCGCCCAGGACCTCGATCTGGCTCCCGGAGAGATCGTCCGCGGAGCGGGTCGAGAGCGTGAGGCGGGAGACCTCGGCGATCGACGCGAGCGCCTCCCCCCGGAAGCCCAGGGTCCGCATCGCGGCGAGGTCCTCCGCCCGTTCCAGCTTGCTCGTCGCGTGGCGCCGGACGGAGAGCAGGGCGTCCTCCCGCGACATGCCGTGGCCGTCGTCCTGGATCCGGATCGACCGCTCCGGACTCGACGCTGTTTGGACAGCGATGAGCCGGCTCCCGGCGTCGAGGGCGTTCTCGATCAGCTCCTTGGCCACGGCGGCCGGCCGGTCGATTACCTCGCCGGCGCGGATCTTCGCAACGACTTCATCGTCCAGGATTCGAATCGCGGCCATGGTGCTCAGGGAAGACGAAGGATCGGGAGCTCGCGTGGGAAGCGTGAGAGGAACTCGGCGCCCTTCGGGCCGACCACGACATCCTCTTCGAGGGAGATGAGCCCGTGCTCTTCGAGGTGGATGCTCGGCTCGAGCGTGAAGACGTTGCCCACGCGCACGGGCTCGAACGGCTCCCGTCCATACCGCTCCCAGCGCGGACCTAGGACGCCGCCGCCGTCGTGGACCGCTCGGCCGAGGTGATGCCCGAGGGCGTGCGGATACTCCGGATATCCGCGGGACAGGAGCAGCTTCCGGGCCTTCTCGTCGTCCTCCCACCCGAGCGCGCCGGGAATCAGGGACCGCGCCGCGAGGTCGATCGCATCGACGATGGTCTGGTAGGCGCGCCGGACCGGCTCCGGGGCGCCGGAGCCGCCGGCGGGCGGCACGTACCAGAAACGCTGCAGGTCCGAGCAGTAACCGTTCAGGATGATGCCGAAATCGACGTGGACGGCGCAGTTCAGGGTGACGGGCTCTTCGCTCGGGCCCACGTGGCCGATGGGCGATTTCGCGCCGACCGTCACCGTCGGGCAGTGGTGCTTGGGCCACGCGGTCCGGACGCCGCCGCGGGCCGCCTCGACGTGAAATTCCCCCGCGATCTGGCGGGCCGTCTGACCGACGCGAATACGGTCGCGCACGCGGTCGAACATCAGCTCGGTTTCGTTCACGGCCAGGGTCACGAGCCCGCGCTCCTCCTCGAGCTTGACCCCGCGCAGAACGGAGAGCAGCGGCGCCGCGCTTACGATCCTCGAGGCGAAGGGCGTTCCGGCCAGGCTCTCCGCGAGATAGTCGCGCAATCCTGCCGTGATTCCGTCCGCGAGCGCGTCATCGATCGAGAAGTTGATCCCGATGCGCGCCGGGTCCCTCTTCCGCAAGAGCTCGAGAAGCTGGGCGCGCGGACCTTCCCGGTACGTCACGACCTCGTCAAAGAGGCCGAGGCGGACCAGATCGGGCGCGTCGAATGTCGCCACCAGGGCCGCGGACCAATCGCGCGTGACCAGGAAGAACGTCGTCCACGTGAAGTCGAGATCGAAGAAAAAGCGAAGGATGGGGTCCGGCCGCTCGGCGGACTCGCGCACCACCACGAGCCACGCGTCGAGCCCGCTCGATTCGAGGAGCGACTGCGCCTGGGCCAGCTTCAGCGCGCCGATGCTGGGCGCTCGCGTCTCTACCGGGGCCGTTTCCATGCGGATACGATAGCTCGAGCCGAGCCCGCGCGGCAAGTCATTGTCCGAGGGGAGGACTGCTAGGCGCCCGGGTAACTGCTCCGGATGAGGGCGAGAAGCTCGCCGCCTGTGGATACCTCGTCGGGATAGCTGTATTGACGCCCGACGAGACGGATGTCGTCCGCGTCGGGGAGCGACTGGACCGTGTCGAGCCGTGGGACCAGATGATCGAGCCGCTTCAACAGCGCTCCCTCGTCCTTGTCCGACTCGGGCGAGAGCACCGCGAAGCGTCCCCCGCCGAGGCGGGCCACGGTGTCGACCTCGCGGACGTTCTTCGCGAGCGCCTGGGCGAACTCGCGGACGAAGCTCTCGGTCCACTCGGGGCCGTGCCTGCGCTCGAGGCGCTCGTACCCCGAGATCGAGCAGATCGTGAGCAGGATGCGGTCGTGGTACCGCTCGGCGCGCTTCACCTCTTCCTGGACCCTCGCCTCCAGTCCGGCGCCGCCCAGAAGGCCGGTCACCGCGTCGTGCGGATCGGGCGGCTCGCAGACCTCGGCGCGCGCCTGATCCCAGGCGAGGGCGATATAGAGCGCGAGCTTCCGGACCGCGTCGAGCTCGGCCGCGCCCAGGCTCAAAGACCCGACGCGTGCCTCAGGCGGAGACGACATCGCGATCCCGAGCGCGCCCACGACGCGGTCGGAGGAGCGGATCGGAACCGCGGCGAACTCCGTGCGCGCAGCGTCCGTGCCATCGGGCCTGGCGGATCCCGCGATCGAGCTCGATTCGGTCCCGTGCTCCAAGGCGAGCGCGGTCAGATCCTCATCCATCTTCGTGAGCACGGCCTGGTCGGCTTCGGACCCCTCGAAGGCGGTCCGGGACATGGTTCCGTCCTTGTGATTTCGGAGCCTTACGGTGACGAGGCCCCGGCCGAACAGCTCCCGGAGGGCCGCCAGCGATTCGGTCAAGAGGGACTCCAGATCGTGCTGCACCATGAGCCGCGGCGCGATGTCGGCCAGCATGCCGGAGAGGATGCCTTGCCGGGTGGCCATCCCGTGGTCGCGGTGGATGCCGGCGAGCCGGGCCAGGAACGACGCGATGCGCGTGATCAGCCGGGTGTGCTCCTCGATGTCGGTCGCGATCCGCTCCATGCACTCGATCGCGAGCACGCCCAGCGCGCGGGCCTCGCCGATCGGCGCGACGACCATGTTGGCGGCGGGCTCCCCCGCGTCGGCGTCCGAAGGGCGCGCGAGGCGAGAGGCCAGGAACAGGGACTCGCCGTTCTTGTACGCGCGGCTGTAGAGGCCTCCGGTCATCGGGAGCCGTCCCTCCGTTCCCGTCTCCGTCCCGGACGAAATGACCCGGAAACGTCCAGCGTCCGGCTCGGCGATGCAGATGTGCGCCGACTCGGCCTCGAGATGCGCCGCGAGCTTCGTCGCGGCGATCCGGAAGCGCTCGGCCAGGGGCAGGTCCTCACGGGCGAACGCCTGCTCCAGCGCCCGCCGTGCCCGGAACTCGACCGCGTCGGCGTCGCGCTTCAGCCCCTGGATCACCCGCTCGAGGATCGCGGAGATCTGGGTCGCGATCTCGGTCAGGCGTCCGAGGTCCTGCTCGTCGAAGCGACGGTCGGGCCGGTCGCTCGAGACGTTGAGCACGCCGATCACGCGTCCGTCGAGCTGGATCGGCGCCGACATCGCCGCCGAGATGCGGGATCGCTCCCGCGTGTCGCGGAATCGGGGATCGCCGATCCGTTCGTTGATGATGAGCGGACGACCCTCCAGAGCCACCTTCCCCGCGACGCCCTCGCCGAGCTTCTGCCTCGTCGCGCGCACGGTGTCGGCGGAGAGCCCGGTGGCGAACGCGATGCGAAGCTCCCCTTCCTCTTCGTCCAGGACCATGATCGATCCCGCCTCCGCCCGCGTCTGCTCCACCGCCAACGACAGGATCTCGCGGAAGAGGCGCTGGCGGTCTTCGGAGAGAGCGAGCGCTTCCTGGATCTTGCCCAGCCGGGTCCCGGTCGCCTCGTCGAATAGCTCTTCCCAGTTCTCCAGGGGCGTGGGGTCGCCGGTGGCGTCGGCGCGCGTGCCCGCGACGAACGTGGACTCGAGGTCATCCAGGGTCATGAAGATCCGGTTCGATATGCCCGCGCGGGTGAGCGCGGCGGCGCTGGGCGTATCCATGGCGGGGAGAGCAACGCGGTCCGGCTTCAGAGCAAGGAGGTCGAGCGGCTCCGTGGAGCGGGGAATCTGGAGCACCTCGGCGATCTTGAGCGCCAGGGCCTCCGGATCCGGATGGCAGACGAGCGCGATCTCCACACCGGCCGTCTGTCGCGCGAGCGAAATCAGATCGACCCTGTCGTCAGGCAGGTCGAGAAACGCGAGCCTCATGGCACCCCTGCGTCGGCCGAATGAAATATAGCGTAGATATGCAGAGTGATCCGCGGGGCGAAACGCAAGGATTGTACCATTTGGAAGGCATGTTTCGGGGTGAGGCCGGAATCGGGCCGGGCTAGCGAGTTACGCGGGTCGCCGGAGGCTTAAGTTGAAGGGCGGCTCGGGGGTGCGCGGCTCGTCACCGCCATGCCCCGGCTCGTGGCCGTGCAAGATGCACGGCTATCGCGTTACGGTCACAACCTTGGCGGCCGCCACATTTCGATCCAGGTCGGACGCCCGCACGGTGATCCGATGCTCGCCCGGCGCCAGGTCGGACACCTCGAATCGGAATGTCTCCCGCCGCGCGTCGAAGATCCCGTCCTCCGGGAAGATGTCCGTCCAGTCGCCGCCGTCGACCGAATACTCGATCGAGGAAACGCGGGTGTCGTCATCCACGGCGGCACCGCTGACGGTGACGGTGGTCTTGCCGCCGCGCGCGGCGCCGGCCGATACGCGCAGCTCCTCCACGCGGGGAGGAACGTTGTCGATCTCGAACACCGTGCTCAGCCGCTCGCTCTTGAGCGCGACGCCGGGCGGGTTGTCCGGCGTGTCCGTCGCCTCGACCCGGACGCGGTACGTCCCGTTCGGATACGACTCCGAGTCGAAGCTGTAGAGCCGCTCCGGATGATCGGAGACCAGGCGGCGCCATTCCTTCTCGTCGGAGGCCTTGATGGAGAGGTTGTATCGAAGCGCGTCCCCATTCGGGTCGAGCGCCTCCCAGGTGACCGTCCGGATGCCGCGCGCCCACGCGGTGCTCGCGTCGGAGACCTGCTTGGGTCCGACGCGGGGGAGGTTGTACTCCACCTTGAGACCGCCGGCAAAGGTCTGCGATATCGAGGGTGGGCGGTACTCCGGGCCCCCCTCCATGTACGGGTTGTCGGGCCCGAAGATCTGGATCGATCCGATCTCGGGCGGGAGATTCCTCGCCAGGAAAGCCACCTCGATCGAGGAAACGACGGGGCCCGCGCTCCCACTCCCCTTGAGGCCGAGGCGGTACTGGAGGAAGCGCGCGGCCGGGCTCTCCACGGGAACGCCCTCCTTCATCGGAACCGCCTTGGACCACGGGCTCCATCCCTCGTCGGGCTCCTCGCTCAGCCCGCTCCGCGTCGACCACGTGACCTCGCCCCCTCCCGTGATCCCGGCGATCACCTTCCCCCAGGACGCCACGGAGTGAAGGTCGTACGGCTGCGAGGTGTAGCTTCCCTCGCGCGCGGGTCCGGAGCCGAGGGCGTAAAGGATCGCGTCGTTCCCGGTAGCGATATAGGTCTCCCCGCCGCCGCGCGCGATCGCGAGGATCTGTTTTTGCTCGGGCACGCCGAGGAGCGAGTATTTCTTGTCGGTGCCGATGCGGAACAACGCCGCGGACTCCCCCGTCGCGGCCAAGACGGAGGTCGCGTCGTACGGGACCAAGGCATAGATGAAATCGGTCGGAGGCGCGTAGAGGAGTCGGGCGCTTCCGTCCGACTGGACCAGGAAGACCCCGCACTTCCCGCCGCCCTGGGGGGTCACGTCGATCCCGAAGCGGCTTTCGCCTCCGGTGCTCCGCTCGCTCGGCCCCTCCCCCGACTTGCCAGCCTGCGTCCGGTTCGTCCCGACCGCGATGGATCCGTCCTCGAGCACGGCGATCGCGCGGACCTCGTCCGCGTCGGCGTCGTAGATGACCCGCATGGATCCGGTCTTGTCGATGCGCAAGAGGAGCCCCTTCGAGGCGGTGCCGGCGAGGAGCGCGCCGTCCTTCGCCTCGGCGAGGGCCACGACGTTCACATCCTTCGTCTCGACGTGGACCGATCCCTTCTTCGGGCCGGTGATGCGGTAGATCTTCCCGTGGCTCCCGGTCCCCGCGTAGAGCGCCCCGTCCTTCCCCTGGAGGAGGGACCAGATCGATTCCTCGCCCGTCTCGAAGTAGCGGGTGGTGTCCCCGCGCGCTCCGACCCGGAATACCGTGCCGCCCGGAGCGGATCCCGCGAACAGGTTGTCGGCGGGGTCGATCGCCATGCAGGTGATCTCCGCGGCGCCGGTTTCCCAGAGAAGCGCGGCGCCCTGGCCGCGCGTCCAGCGGTAGATCCGCCCGTTGTCGCCCGTTCCGAAGTAGACCCGGCCCTTGGAGTCGCGCGCCGCACACCAGATATACGAGACCCCGTCCAGCCGCGTCACCACGGAATCCCACGCGGGGCCCAACGCGAGCGACCCGTCGCTCTCGATCGATACGCCCGCCACGTTCTCGCCTTCGAGGAACCCTTGAATGTCGGTGATCTTCCAGAACGAGGTCTTCACGGCCGCCGCGTCGGGAACGCTTCCCAGCAATCCCGTGATCAAGATCGCGCCGAACAGCCACTTGGCGTGCGTCAGCGTCAGGCTCCTTTCCGTCGAGAATCGGTGCGCATCAATGCACCCGGTCGGGCACGACGTCCAGCTTCGCCGTCTCGCATCCGTTCGTGACGGCTCCGAGGTCGACCGAGACTTCCTGAAGCGTGGCTCCCTTCGTCATCGACGTCGCGCCGGAGTTCCCCGCGCCTCCGAGCACTCCCAGAACCGAGGGCGGCGCCTGGGAGATCTCGCCTCCGCGGGCCGCAGCGCCTCCCTTGGCGCGGTAGAGCTGGACGTACATCCGATCGAGTCGGCGCTCCTGCTCGATCAGCCGCACGAGATCGTCGAAGGTGTCGGGCTTGAAGCTGTCCGGCGAGCGGTCGCGATCCCACTTGTCCGTCTCCTGGCCGTCGCAGACCCGGACCGTCAGCTCTCCCTCGGGCGTTTGCGGCGGCACGCGGAGCCGGACGCGGCGCGTCTCCACCGCGCGGCCGCCCCGTCGGATCGCGACCTCCACTTCCACGGAGTCGCCCGGCGCCGCGGTCGCGGGATGCACGCGCACCTCGCTGATTCGCGCGGCGTCGAGCCCGATCGACGCGCTCACGTCGACCGTGACCGAGTCGAGCGTCGAAGGGCGGAAATGATCGCTCAAGAGGAGCGTGAGCGATTGCGTGACCTCATCCCCGACTCCCGAGATCGGCGATTGGGTGAGCAGCACGTTGCCCTTCCGTACCGTCGTCGCGCCGGCGTTCATGTGGAACGTCAGGTCGTATCGGACGGTCGCGTACCCGGACTCGTAGAGCGCCTCCGAGATCGAGTTCACCACCGTCATGCCCACGAGGCTCGGCGTCAGGAGGCGGCTGCGCGCGACTTCGAAGTGGTACTGCCTTCCGAGCTTCCCGCTCCCCGCGATCGTGACCGCGACCGGGATCATCGCCGGTTCCGCGCCGATCTCTCCGGCGATGCCCACGCTTCGGTCCGCGAGGAGCGTTCCGCAGGGGGTCGTCGCCGATCCCACCTTGGTCGAGATCTGCTGATTCGCGAATACGGTATGAATCGTGGCAGCGGTGAGCGGGAATCGGACCCAGCCCATCCCTGAGAACGGATGGCCGAACGCGAGAACCCGATCGCCGTCGCGATAGGTGAGGGTGCCGATCGCGGCGGCCGACCAGTCGCCGCGGATCAGCTCCACCCCGACGGCGGAGCCGGGCACGAGGTCGTCACAGGAGATGCCCGGCTCCGAGCCCCCGCCGGGTCCTGCCACGAAGCCGCGCTCCCTTAGCCACGGCTCCAGGTACGCGATCGCATCCGATGTGAATCCGGAGAGGACGAGCGGCGTCGCGATCGGCCGTGCGCCGGAAGGATCTCCGGAGCTGCCGCCGGGCCCGCCATCCAGCGAGCCCAACCGCCTGTCGACTTCCTCCGACGGGGGTGTCCCGCCCGACGGGAAGAGATGGAGCATTTCGCCGATCGGCGTGATGCCGCCGACCGGATCCTTCGAGAAGGCCCAGGTGTAGGCGACGGCGCCCAGGAGCCTCCCGTTGATGTAGACCGGGCTTCCGCTCATCCCCGCGATGATTCCCGTGCGCTCGAGATAGGCACCCTGCGCACGCACCAGGACCAGGGTGGCACCCGGCCGCTGCCCCTTCAGAACGCCGAGGATCGTGACGGGAAATGAATCGATGCGCGTTCCTTCGAAGACGGTCAGCCCGATCCCGGTCATTCCGGCGCGGACGGAATCGACGGGAAAGACGCCGGGGATCGTCGGCTTCGGGGAGGCGGGGCGCGATGGCGCGGTCTTCGCGGTCTTCGCGGCCTTCGCGGGCGCACCCGCCGCGGCCGCGCGCTTTGTAGGCGCGGCCTCCGCGAGCGTGGCGGCCGTCAAGCCTGCGAGGATGAGAACGAGGGGAACGCACCGCCGGAGGAAGGTCATCGGTCGCGGTGGAGCATAGGGACTCCGCGCAGGTCCGTCAACGTGCCCCGCCGGCGCGCGCCTTCTCGCGCAGACGCGCGAGCTCGTTCAGCGCTTCGATCGGCGTCATCGCTTCCACCTCGACGTCGGACAATTCCCCGAGGAGGGCCGCGCGCTCGTCGGGACCGACGCCGGCGGCGTCGGGTCGCGTTGTGGACTCCTCCGGCAGCGGCCCGCCCCCCTCGCTCTCCCGGCGAGCGAGGCGCGCGTGCTCCGCTTCGAGGCGCCCGAGAATCTCGCGCGCCCGCTCGAGCACGGGGCCGGGCACGCCCGCGAGCTGGGCCACGTGGATGCCGTAGGATCGGTCGGCCCGCCCGGGCGCGATTTGATGAAGGAACACGATCTCGCCACGCTGCTCGGCGACGCGGACGGTCCGGTTGCGGACACGGCTCAGGGTGTCCTCCAGGTCGGTCAGCTCGTGGTAATGCGTCGCGAAGATCGTGCGCGGCTTGGCGCGGGCGCCGTCGTGGAGCGCCTCGGTCACCGCCCAGGCCAGGCTGAGGCCGTCGTACGTGCTCGTTCCGCGCCCCACCTCGTCCAGGAGCACCAGGCTTCGGTCGGTCGCCTGGCGAAGGATCGCCGCGGTCTCCTGCATCTCGATGAAGAACGTCGAGGCGCCTCGCGCGATCTGATCGGACGCCCCAACGCGCGTGAAGATGCGGTCGACCAGACCGATCGACGCCGACTCGCACGGTACGAAGGAGCCCGCCTGCGCGAGGAACACGCAGAGGCCCACCTGGCGGAGGAACGTCGATTTGCCGCCCATGTTGGGACCGGTGATGATCCAGATCTGACCGGATTCGGCGTCGATCTCGCAGTCGTTGGGAACGAATCGCCCCGGATCGAGCGAGCGCTCGACCATCGGATGACGGGAGCGGGTGAGGAGAAGCTCCCGCTGCTCCGAGAGCGTGGGACGGGCCCAGCGCTCCCGTGCCGCGGTGTCGCCGAGCGAGAGGTGAAGATCGAGCTCGGCAACGACCCGCGCCGCGGCGTGGAGGTCCCCCATCGCTGCGACCGCGTGGCCGCGCAGCCGTTGGAAGTGCTCCGCCTCGAGGCGATGGCTCTCGGTGCTCGCGGCCTCGATCCGCTCCTCCATGCGGCTCAGGTCGGCCGTCACGAACCGCTCGGCTCCCGTCAAGGTCTGCCGGCGCACGTAGTCCTCAGGGACGCGGGAGAGCTGCGACCGGGTCACCTCGATCACGTAGCCGAAGACCCGGTTATAGATGACGCGGAGGTTCGGGATCCCGGTCCGCTCCCGCTCCCGGGTCTCGAGGGCGAGCACCAGCGCGCGGACGTCGGAAGTATCCGCGCGATACCTGTCGAGCTCGGGATCGTAGCCGGGGCGGACGATTCCCCCTTGGGTCGCGACGAGCGGAAGCTCCTCGGCGAGCGCGGCCTCGAGTCGCCCCGCGAGGTCGGAGAGATCGGGAAGGCCGGCGAGCCATCCCTCCAGCACCGCGCCGGGCCGGGCCTCCAGCATGAGCCGGATTGCGGGAAGACGGCGCAGGGCGTCGCGCAGCACGCCGAGGTCGCGTGGCGTGGCGCGGCCGGAACCGAGGAGCCCCAGCGTCCGCTCGAGGTCTGGAAATCGGTGGAGCCGGTCGCGCGCTTCCGCGCGGAGCGTGGCGGCCGAAGCGAAGCACGCGGTCCGGTCAAGGCGAGCCTCGATCACCGCGCGATCCCGCGCCGGCGTCCGGAGCAAGGCTCGGAGGGCCCGCGCCCCCATCGCGGTTTCGGTGCGGTCGAGCAGGTTGAGGAGAGTCCCGGCCGGTCCGGCGGACGACTCGAACACTTCGAGATTCCGAAGGGTGACCTCGTCCACGACCAGGGGGCTTCCCTCGCGCAGGCGGCGGAGCTCGCGAATCTGCGGGAGGTCCGATTTCTTGAGCGACTGGAGATAGCCGAGGAGCGCGCCGCCGGCGCCAAAGCCCTCGCGCGCCGTTTCCAGGCCGAACGCGTCGAGGCTCAGCACCTCGAACTTCCGCTGGATCGCCTCGCGGCCGCTCCGCGCGTCGAAGCGTGCCCGCTCCCATCGGGTCACAGGAACGTGGTCCGGTAGGTTCATCCCCCCTCCGCCGCCGTTTCCGGGAAGGCCGCGCTCGTCTCCGGGGCGTTCGGGCTCTGCCGGGAGCAACACCTCGCGCGGCGGATATTCCAGGAGCAAGGAGGCGATCTCCTCGAGAGGTACCTCGCCCACCCGAAACTCCCCGGTCGAGACCTCGGCCACGGCCACGCCCGCGCGCGACTCCCCGAGGAGGAGCGCGACGATGTAGTTGCTCTCGCTGGATTCCAGGAGGCCCAGCCGCGTCACGGTCCCGGGCGTGACGACCTCGACGACCTGGCGGTCCACGATCCCCTTCGCTCCCTCGGCGGGCTCCATCTGCTCGGCGATGGCGACCGAGAAGCCCTGCGCCACGAGCCGTTTCAAATATCCTTCGACGGCGTGGTGCGGGACCCCGGCCAGCGGAAGCGGATCGCCTTTCTTGTCGCGCGAGGTGAGCGCGATTCCCAGGACGCGGGAAGCGACGAGTGCGTCGTCGCCGAAGGTCTCGTAGAAGTCCCCCATCCGGAAGAGGAGGATGGTACCGGGGTGCTCCGCCTTGAGCCGGCGGTACTGCTCGAGCATCGGGGTTGCTTCCACCGGGGGGTAGCCCTACCGCGGTGCGATGGTGTAGGAGAAGCCTCGCTCGCGCCGGAGCCGCTCGCCCAGGGCGCGGGCTTCGTCGCGCGTGGAGAAGGCGCCCGCGCGCACGCGGAAGATGGTGGGGGTTTCCGTGCCTTGCTTCACCGAGACGTCGTCGACGCCGGCCAGCTTGAGATCGCGGGCGAGCGCCTCGGCGAGCTCGCGCCGGCTGAACGCGCCGACCTGAACCACGAAGCCGCCCCCCAGCGGGAACGTCGGGCTCGAGGACGCGACCCGGATGCCCCGGTCCCGGGCCCGAGTGGCCTCGTAGGAATTCGGGTATCGGACCATCACCTGGCGGAACGCGCCGGCGGCGTCGCCCGGACGCCCCACCGCTTCAAGGCTCAACGCCATCGCGTAGAGCGCCTGCGGCCCGTAATCTCCCTTGGCGTGGCGCTCGAGCAGGAGCCGCAGGGCTTCGATCGCCTCGGCCGGCTTGCTCGCGCGGATCGCCGCCTGGGAGACCGCGAAGTAGTAGGCCTCCTCCTGGGGTGTCCCGGCGAGATCGGCCTGCGCGGAGCGGAAGAACGCGAGGGCGCCCACGGCGTCCCCGCGCGCGAGCTGGGCCAGTCCGCGTTGCACGAGGGCCTGCCTGCCGATGTAGTCCTTTTCGACTCCGGGTGAGAAAATACTGAGGACGTTCTCCGCTTCGGAGTATTCACCGCGCACGTAGCGCGCGCGCCCGAGCGCCAGCGTCGCCTGGCGGCGGTGGGGCCCCCGCGGGTAAGTCTTCAAGTACACTTCGAGCGCGGCCACGTTAGCGGCGCCGTCGTCCGCGAGCATGGCCTTGAGGAAGGCGTAATCGTCTTCCGCCCCCTTCGGAAGCCGTGCCACCGGAATCGACGCGAGCAGGGCGCGGGCCTCCTCGCCCCGCCCGTCCCCGAAGGCTTCCGAGGCCTCGGCGAGCTTGCGCCATTCGGCGGAGGTGCGGCCGCCCTTGTCCCCGCCCGGGCGAGTCTGGGCGCGCGCGCCGGCAATCGAGAGCGCGGCGAGGGTCAGCGCCACGACGATCGCGACCGCGCGCGATGGGTGCGTGGTGAGAGCCCGCCTCATCCGTGCCGGGCCCACGAGAAGCACTGAGGGCAGCGCGACCAATACTCCTCGGCCTGGTGGCCGCACGCGGCGCAGACGTAGACCTCTCCGCTTCCCACGCCGCGCATCAGCGATTCCATTTCGTCCAGCGCGCCCGACAGATCGCCTCGCCTGCGATAGAGATCGGCCAGGAGGAGGCGCGCCGGGACCGAGTCGGGCTCGAGCTCCAGCGCCTCGTTCAGGACCCGGCCCGCGTCCGCGAGATCGCCCTTCTTCACGTGCATCCTCGCGAGCGCGAGATGGATCCGGACGTCCTTCGGGTTCCGCGCCAGCATCTCCTCGTACGCCTGGTCGACGTCCCCGAATCGGCCCTTCTCGAAATACGAGGCCTCGAGGCGCTCGAGAACCAAATGCGAGAAGGAGGGGTGCGCCTCGGCGAGGGCCTTCCAGAGCACGCCGGCCCGCTCGGGCCGGTTGCTCTCGTAGTAGATATCTCCGAGACGGAGGAGCGCCGCCGGGTCGTCGCGGCGCAGGTGGAGCGCGGCCTTGAATTGGCGCTTCGCCTCGTCCAGCTTCCCGTCCCGCAGGTAGATCTCGCCGATCGCCGACCGATACCGCGCGAGGCCCTCGCCGTTTCGCTCGCCGGACGACTTGGCGATCTCGGCCCGCACCTCGTAGGCCTGGTCCCAATCGTGAGCCGCCTCGTGCGCCCTCAGCAGGAGCTTGAGCGCGCTCCCACTCTTTCGATCGTGGTCGTAGAGCTCTTCCGCCACCTCCACGGCCTCGCCCGCCCTTCCCACGGCGATCAAGTCGAGAACGAGCCCCTCCCGGATCGCACGGTTCTGGCTGGGGGTCTGCCCTGCGCGCACGGTGAGCTCCCGGTGGAGCTGGAGGGCACGCTGAACCTCGCCTTGCTCGCGAAGCAAATTGGCCAAGTGGATGTATGCATCCACGTTATCGCTGTCCAGGCGGACGCTCTCCGCGAAGGCCTGGAGCGCCTCTTCCCGGTCTCCCGCGAGGAGCGCGTTCAGCCCCTGCTGGTAGGGGGTCTCCACCTTGGTCGGCTTCACCGCCGCGTCGCGGGAGAGGACCCACGCCGCGTACCCCACCCCGGCGAGGAGGCCTCCCACGAGGAAGACGGTGAAGAAGTCGCTCATCCCCGGGCCGCCCCAGTCGGCTCGCCCAGGTTCAGATCCTCAAGGGCGAGGTTTCTCAATTGGCTCAGCTCCCGTTTCAGGTCCTGGTTCTCGCGGCTCATCCGATTCATGGCCGAGCGGACCTTGAGCTGGTGGAAGAGCGTGAGCACGAACCCGGTCATCATGCCGATCGTGAAGGCCACGAACAGCACGACGTTCGCCGGGACCAGGCGGTAGACGCTCCCCGGAAGGATGATCGCGGTGACGGTCTCATGGACGTTCAGGATCGCGAAGCCCACGACGAGCACCATGATGGCGAGCCAGACGACGTTCCTCAGAAACCACATGAGCATTCCCTCCAGGGGCGGGAAATCTCTTCGACGCTAAGTGCCAGGATAGCAGCCCGTGCTCAAAACGAAAACCCGAGGAGCTTCGTATCGCCCCTCGGGTTCGTCTGCGTCGATTCGAATCAAAGCGCTGTCACGCGATCGTGCCCGCGTCGCTCCCCTCCTCGGCGCTTACGACCGGCTCTTCGGTTGCCGAGGGCTGCGGCTTGAAGCGCTCCTGGAATACCGATTGCGCCGCCCCGGGCTGGTCGGTCAGCCACGCCTTGACGCTCAGGATGATCCGGTGCGCCTGGGTATCGACGCGCGTCACCTTCAGCTCGAGGACGTCGTCGGGCTTGAAGCTGTCCGAGGGCTTCTTCAGCCCATCGATCCCCAGCTGGGAGAGCGGAATGAATCCTTCGAGGCCGTCCTCCAGATCGACGATGACCCCGCGATCCAGAAGCCGGACGACCTTACCCTTCACGATCATGTCGGGGAGGTACCGCTCCGCCAACGTCGGCCAGGGATCCTCGCTCACCTGCTTCAATCCGAGCGAGATTCGCCGGGCGTCCTTGTCGATCGAAAGGACCACGACGTCGACCTTGTCCCCCTTCTTCAGCACCTCGCTCGGGTGGACGACCCGGCGCGTCCAGGACATGTCGCTGATGTGCACGAGCCCGTCGATTCCTTCCTCGATCTCCACGAACGCGCCGAAATTCGTCAAGTTGCGGACCTTTCCGGTCAGCCTCGTGCCGATCGGGAAGCGCTCGTCCAGCGAGAGCCACGGATCGGGCTCGATCTGCTTCAAGCCGAGGGAGATCTTCTCGTTCTCCTTGTCGATCTTGAGGATCATCGCCTCGATCTGGTCCCCGATGGCGACGACCTTGGACGGATGCCGCACGTGGCGCGTCCAGGACATCTCGGAGATGTGGATCAGGCCCTCGATCCCCTTCTCCAGCTCCACGAAGGCGCCGTAGTCGGTGATCGATACAACCTTGCCCTTGACCCGCTGCGTGACCGAGTACCGCTTGTCGACGTCTTCCCACGGGTACGGGGTCAGCTGCTTCATGCCGAGGGAGATGCGCTCCTTCTCGGGATCGAACGAGAGGACCTTGACCCGGACCTTGTCGCCGATCGATACCAGCTCCGAGGGGTGGCTCACCCGGCCCCAGGACATGTCGGTGATGTGGAGCAGGCCGTCGATCCCGCCCAGATCCACGAACGCGCCGAAGTCGGTGATGTTCTTGACGACTCCCTCGCGAAGCTGATCCTTGGCGAGCTCCTGGATGATCTCGCTCTTCTGCTTCGCGCGATGCTCTTCGAGCACCGAGCGTCGCGAGATGACGATGTTCCGCCGGCGCTTGTTGAGCTTGATGATCTTGAATTCCATCAGCTGGCCGATCAGGGAATCGACGTTCTGCACCTGGCGGAGCGCGATCTGCGATCCGGGGAGGAAGGCCTCGACCCCGTAGAGGTCGACGACCACGCCGCCCTTGATCTTCCGCACCAGCTTCCCTTCGACCAGCTCGCCGTTGTCCGCGGCGGTCTTGACCCGATCCCAGACCTTGACGAAGTCGGCCCGCTGCTTCGATAAAACAACGAGGCCGTCCTGGTTCTCCGTTTTCTCGAGGAAGACCTCGATCTCGTCGCCGACTTTGACGCCTTCCAGGTCGGGAAATTCCTCGACAGGGATGACGCCTTCCGACTTGAAGCCGACGTCGACGGTCACCTCCTTGTCGTCGATCTTGAGGACGCGACCGCGGACGATCTCACCTTCCTCGAGGTCTTTGAGGGAGTCCTCGTACATCTGGAGCCACTGCCCCATCGAGCTCGAGTTCTCGTCGTCCGAGTCGGCTTCCGCGAGGCCCGTTCCGGTCCCGTTGGCCTCTTCACCCAGGTCCTCATGCACCAGCCGCGTCACCGCCTTGCGCTTCCGCGGCTTGGCTTCGACCTCGGTTTCCTCGGTCGGTTCGTCCTTCACATCCACATCGTCATCATGCCGTCGAACCATGCTTTTGTGTTTCCCCCTTGATTCTATGAATTTCGGCTCCCGTGGGAGCCGCTGGTGCCAGCGTTAGGCGCCCGTCGCAGCGGGGACGATCTGGGTGAGGCGTTCCACGACCTCGGCGATCACCTCGTCGGGCGTGGAGGCTCCGGCGGAGACTCCGATCCGGCGCAACCCCGAGAACCACTCCGCGCGGATCTCGTCCGCGGATTCGACCTGATGAACCCGCGGGTTCACCCGGCGGCAGACCTCGGCCAGCTGCGCGGTATTCGCGCTCTGACGTCCGCCGACGACGACCATCGCTTCCACTTCCGGGGCCAGCTCGACCGCGGTCTTCTGCATCGACGTTGTCGCGCCGCAGAGCGTGTTGAAGACCCGGACTTCCTTCCCGCGCTTCAAGAGCGCTCCGACGATCTCCTGGACGTGCCCGATCGAGTGGGTCGTCTGGAAGACCACCCCCATCCGGGGAATGAACTTGAGCGCCTCGGCCTCCGCCACGGTGTTGATCACGATCGCCTTGTCCCCGGAGTGGGCAACGACGCCGATGACCTCGGGGTGATGCTTGTCCCCGATCATCACCACTTTGTAGTTCTCCTCCACGAGCTTCGCCGCGTATTGCTGCGCCTTCGTCACGAAGGGACACGTGGTATCGACGACGTTGAGCCCCTTACGGAGGGCGCCTTCCTTGACCTCGGGCCCGACGCCGTGCGAGCGGATGATGATGGTCGACTCCTCCTCGATCTCATCCAAGTCCGACACGACCTCGAGACCGCGGCGCTGGAATGCCTCGACCACTTGGGGATTGTGGATGAGCGGGCCGAGGGCTTTCACCCCGCCCTGGCTCCGATCCAGGGTGTCGTTCGCCATCTTGATCGCGCGCTTCACGCCGAAGCAGAAGCCCGCGTTGTCGGCAACGATCACTTCCATCGAATCTCCTCCGTTCCTGCCGGGAGGGCCACGATCGCGTCCATGATCTTCCGCGCGAACGCGTCCCCATCTTCACGGCTCCCCGCCGCCCCCACCGGGGGCATCATCGGCGAGCCGAACGTAAGCCGAATTTCAACCTGCCGCAACATGGAGCGGCGGATCTGGTTGGATCCTGAGATGCGGGCGGGCACGACCGGGGCGCGGGCCGAGGCCGCCAGATGCGAGATACCGGCCCGCGGCGGCAGAAGCGACCCGCTCTTGCTGCGCGTGCCCTCCGGAAAGATGAGGACCGCGCCCCCTCGATCCAGAACCCCTTCGGCACCGCGCAACGCCGACCGTGCCTGGGGTCCCCGCTGAATCGGGATGCAATTATAGGCCCGAAGCATCGCCCCGAACACCCTATTCTCGAAAAGCTCCTGCTTGGCCAGGTAGTGGAGGGTCCGGGGTACCCATGCCCCCACGAGGGGGGGGTCCCAGAACGAGATGTGGTTGCAGGCGATGATCAGGGGCCCTTTGGGAGGAATGTGCTCCCGGCCCACCACCCGGTACTTGAGGCCCAGCCGGGCGAAGTTGACCACCACCTGCCGGCTCGCGGCGTGAAACGGGGTCATCCCCCCCGGCCCCCTTCGCGCCCCGGCAGCCCAGTGGGTGGCGAGGTCGATCTGCTCCTCCAAGGTCAGCCGGGTCGTGTCGAGCGGGATCGCGTCGGGCGCGGGCAGAAGGGGGCTCGCCGCGCGGTCGCTGTCCCTCCGATCCCGCTCACGGATCGCGGCCTCGATTGCCGCAAGCTCGGGCCGCTCGTCCCGGGCTCGAAGCTCCTCGAAGCGCCGACGTGCCCGGGCCTCGACCGATGCCGTCAGGAAGATCTTGAGATCGGCCTTGGGGAAGACGACCGTGCCGATGTCGCGTCCTTCCATCACGACGCCCGGGGCGCCGCCCAGGGAACGCTGAATCCTCACCAGCCGCGAGCGGACGCCAGGATGAACGGCGACGCGGGACGCTGCTTCTCCCGCCTCGGCGGTCCGGATCTCGGCCTCGACCGAGACTCCATCGACGAGGATCCCCTCCCGGCCCGCCTCGATCTTCGTTTCCGCGAGAAGCCGAAGAAGGGCCTCTTCCGAGTCGAGCGGGACCCCATGCTTTCGGGCGAGCCACGCGACCGCGCGGTACATGGCGCCCGAATCGACGTGGATGAGCCCGAGCCGGTCGGCGACCCCCCGGGCCGTGGCCGTCTTGCCCGCGCCGGCAGGTCCGTCGATCGCCACCACGAATCCCTTCAACGCGCGAGCCCCCGGACCCGGGCGAGGAAGCCGGGATCGGAAACGCGGATCGATTCGGCCCCGTCCACCGTGACGCCCTGCTTGGCCCGGAGCCCGGCGATCAGGAATGCCATGGCGATCCGGTGATCGCTCCGCGCGTCCACGATCCCACCCCGCGCGGACTGCCGCCCCGCGATCGTCCACCCGTCCTCGTGCTCTTCCACCTCCACCCCGATCGCGCGGAGCCCCGCCGTGACGGCGGCGATCCGATCCGACTCCTTCACGCGGAGCTCCTCGGCGCCGCGTATGACGCTCTCTCCCTTAGCGAACGCCGCGA
>Ga0066709_100000185_pt1 | contig 27633 bp, 22 predicted proteins | sample GraSoiAngelo_158_FD_79665 | JGI IMG/M metagenome (GOLD analysis project Ga0066709, IMG submission 79665) | Grasslands soil microbial communities from the Angelo Coastal Reserve, California, USA - 14_1009_16_30cm | ecosystem: Environmental > Terrestrial > Soil > Grasslands | place: USA...
GCCGATCGTCCAGGCGAGCCGCGATTCGGTTGTCAACGCGTACGCCGATCGCGGCTACGTGCTCGCGCGGGTCATCGATTCCCTCGAGGTCCACGACCAGCGCGTCTCGGTTTCCTACCGCGTGCAGCCGGGCCCGCGGGTGTTCGTCGATCAATTCAAGGTCGAGGGAACGCAGAAGACCAAGCCGTCGTTCGTCACGCGGGAGATGCTCCTTCACCCCGGCGACGCCGTGCGCCGCTCGAAGCTTGTCCTGAGCCAGCAGCGGATCTACGACTCCGGACTTTACACCGATGTGCAGATGGAGCTGGGTCCCGTGGACAGCACGAGCCATCGGGCCGAGGTCATCGTCGCGGTGAGGGAGCAGAAGATGGGGTGGATCGACGCCGGGGTCGGCTATGGGACCGTCGATCAGCTGCGGCTCACGGGGCAGTGGGGGCAACGGAACATCTTCCGGTCGTCGATGCGCTTCGTTACGACCGGCCGCCTCGGCCTTCGCGTGCTCCCGTTTCGGGTGTTCCACGATCCCGTGCACGCGAAATTCGGCGACCGCCGCTTGGACGTGGCGCTGACCCATCCTTGGCCGCTGGGATTCCGGATGCAGACGACGGTGGGCGCGTACACCGAGGATCAGCCCGTGATCGAGAAGACCGATCCGGCTCCGCTCCGGGCGTACGGCGGCTCCGTCGTCTTCGCCACGTCGTTCCTCAAGGACACGCGCTCGTACACCTCCTACGAGCTCCGGCACGTGGTCAGCGACAGCGTGAGCATCGCGTCGGGGGGCAGGAGCTACACGACGAACCGGATCGTGTTCACGTCGGAGCGCGACACGCGGGCCGACCTCTTCAATCCGAAACGCGGAAACGATCTGCTCGGAAAGGTGGAGTTTGTGACGGGCGCTAAGCCGGGGGCCGGGGGATTCGCCAACCTGGGCCTGCAGGCGACCGGATACATCCCGCTTCAGGCCGGCGCGGTCCTGGCGATGCGGGTGCGGGGTGGCTTTATCGAGCCGTGGAGCTCGCGAGCGACGTCGGACACCACCCTCGGCACCCCGCGGGAGCTCGACGAGATCCCGGTCGACGATCGTTACCGCACGGGCGGTGCCTCGACGGTCCGAGGCTACCTCGAGAACGAGCTCGGCAGCCGGGAAGTCGTCGACGCCCAAGGGTCCCATGTCGAGGCCCGAGGCGGGCAGGTCCTGATGCTCGGCTCGGTGGAATTCCGGTTTCCCCTCGTCTGGATCGTCTCGGCGGCCGCCTTTTTCGACGGGGGCAACGTCTGGGAGCGTCCCGAGGACATCAAACTGACAAGAATCCTCAGCTTCGGAGGGGGAGCGGGGTATAACGACATGCGGTACAGTGGAGGGGTGGGCGTCCGGATCGGGACGCCGGTGGGCCCCATCCGCTTCGACTACGGCTGGAAGATCCGGAGCCCGCGAACCCCGTTCGAGCCCGACCTGAGCGCGCGGCGCGGGGAGTTCCACTTCAGCCTGGGGTATCCCTACTGAGATGAATCCAGAGCGCAACAAAATGGCTCGATCGGTGCAGGCGTTCCTGGTGGCCGCGCTCTCGATCGCGATCTTGCTCTGCTTCGGGTACATGCTCGTGGCGGGCCTCTTCGCGTCGGGAAATCCCGGTCTCTCGAGGCGCATCATGGCCGAGATCAACCGAGCGGTCGGCACCGACTCCACGCGGTTCACCGCGGACCGCGTGCGCGGGACGGTTCTCCGCGGAGCGGTCGTCGAGAATCCCAGGCTCCTCGTCCGGACGCCCAACGGGGAGATCACCTGGGCCGGCGCCCGGACCCTGCGCGTCGACTACGACCTCGTCGGCCTCCTGTTCGGACACTCCCGCGACTTGAAGGTCGTGATCGACTCGCCGCGCATCGACCTCGTGCACGATCGAAACGGCGAGATCGTGGTGCCTCGGTTCGCTCACCGCAAGCCTGGGACCCCATCCAACCGCCAGACGCGGGTCGAGATCACGGTGCGGGAAGGCGGTCTCTCGATCGATCGCGCGGAGATCCAGTACGGGGGGATCGACGGCCACGCGACGCTCCGGGTCGGAGGCGGACGCTCCGAGCTCGTGATCCGCGATTTGGATGGATCCAGCCAGAACCCCAATCGCCCCGGCCGCCTCGAAATGAGCGGCACGATCCTCGCCGACGGCGACGCGCTGCAAGCAGCACCCCTCGAGATCGCGCTCGGAAAGTCGCGGGTCACGGCGCGAGTGGGCTGGGATCTGGCGGCGGGGCGCGTGCGCTCAGGATTGCTCTCCCTGCATCCGCTCCACGTGGAGGAGCTTTCCCGGACGCTCCAGCTGCGCGGCTACGAGGGGACGCTTCGGGGGGCCATCTCGTTCTCGGGCACGCCCAGCGCGGGCGAGGCGCGCGCCCGGCTCTCGGGCCGCTACGCGGGGGAGGCGGTCGACACGCTCATGCTCGACGCGAAGTCGAGCCCGGGCGTGGTCAATCTCTCCGCGATGCGTCTCCGGGTGCGAAACGCCGAGGTCACCGGCGTCGCGACGATCCAGACACGCGGCGTGGTCGTGGCCGACATGGGCTTCCGCGACTTGAATCCGGCGCTCATTCCGTGGTGGAAGTCGCCGGAGGAAATGCCGCAGGGGCTCCTGACGGGCGAGGCACACATCGAGGCGCACCGCGCGAAGCCGGTCCTCGACGCGACGTTCGGAGTGACCCTCGCTCCGAGCCGCTTCGGACGGCTCGCCATCCAGCGCGGATTCGCCCGCATTCACAGGCCTCCAGACGGCTCGGTTGCCGTCGACAGCGGGTGGGTCGACGTTCCGGGCGGCCGCATCGCGGTCACCGGGACCCTCGGGGCCGATCGCGCGCTTTCCGCGCGGCTCACCGGCACGCTGGCCGACCTCAAAGAGCTGTCCCCGCTCCTCCACCCGGTGGACGCGCTCTCGGGCTCCGGGCGGATGACCGCTCAAGTCACGGGCCCGCTCTCCGCGCCGACGTTCACCGCCCAAGGAAGCCTCTTCCGGGCGAGTCTCAAGAACGGTCTCGCCTGCGACACGATGACGGTCGAAGCCCAGGGGACGCTCCTCCCCGCGCTCAATCTGACCGCCGAGGTCGGCGGGAAGGGATTGACCGCCGGCGGACGCAGGCTCGGCGATCTCGAAGCAAAGATGACCGGCGGAAAAACGCTCACGATCTCGCGCTGGCGCCAGGCGCTCGGCGACACGGTACTCACGCTCGGCGGCGTCGTGACGTTCGCTCCGGATGGCGTTCGGGCCCGACTCGATTCTCTCGCGCTCCAGGCCGGGGAGCACCGGATCAAGAGCCGCGGCGTGGCTCAGGTATCGTCGCTCGGCGACCGCGTGCGGATCGCGGACGTCCTCCTGGATCTCGATCCGGGAACGCTCCAGGCGGACATCGACTGGAATCCCGCGAAGCAGACGCTCGACGCGCGGGGAAGGCTCCAAGGTCTGGATCTGGGCCTGATCCCGGGGATGGAGCTGGGCCGCCGTCCGATGGCCGGCATCGCCCGGGCGGAGTTCCTCGCGTCGGGAGCGATCGCGGATCCCGACCTCTCCGTGCGGGTCGGGGTGGAGCGCCCGGTCCTGGGCGGCATCGCGGGTGACAGCCTTCTTCTGGACCTCGATTACGTTCCCGGCGTGCTCACGGTGTCGAAGGCCGAATGGCGCGCCGGCGAGAGCCGCGTGAGGGTCGAAGGATCGATCCGTCCCCAGCTGACGCTCGAATCGTGGTGGCGCGCGCTCGACAAGGGAGACCGCACCTGGGCATCGCGCGCCGCGCTCGCGCTCTCGGCGACGGCGGACGAGCTCGATCTCGGCCTCGTAGCGCCGGCAGCCTCGAAGCTTCGCACCCTCGAGGGCCGCGCGTCCGCGAGCCTCCGGGTTTCAGGCACCGCGGCGGACCCGAAATTCGAGCTCGAGGGCCGCGCACCCAGGATCGGATTCCGCGGCGTGGAGGGGGAGATCGTCAACCTCAACCTCGCTTACAAAGACCGCCGGCTCCGCATCGAGCGTTTCGATCTTCGCCAGGGAGGGTCGATCTCGCAGATTCGAGGCGAGATTCCCGTGGATCTCTCGCTCTACGCCGAGAACCGGCTCTTGGACAGCGCGCCGCTCGCCGTATCGATCAACGTGCCGGACGGCGATCTGTCGATCTTGCCGATCATCTTCCCGGAGATCGCGTCGAGCAGCGGCCGTCTTGCGGCGTCAGCCGAGATCGGAGGCACGACGCGGAAACCGAATGTGACGGGAAGCCTGAAGATCGCGGACGGAAAGCTCCGCTGGGCGGGAAGGGACGAGATCTTGGAAGGCGTCGCGATGGAGGGCACGTTCGACCAGGAGCGCCTCAACGTGACAAAGGCGTCGGCGCGGCAAGGGAAGCGCGGAAAGCTGATCCTGACCGGATGGTGGAAATGGCCGACCGCGGCCCCCCCGCCCTTCGAGCCACCGGCCATCGGGCCGCGCGGGGAGTACGCGTTCAAGATCAAGGCGACCGACTTCACGACGACCGACCGGGAGAGCTACCTGTTCCGTCTCACCGGCGAGTTCAACATCGCGAACGCGAGGAATCCCGATGGGGCGCCGACCCCGTGGATCACCGGCCACGCGGTCATCTCGAAGGGTGAGCTCACGCTCGATCTGTCGCGCCCGCCCGGAGAGCCGGGCGAGCCGCTCCCCTATCTCTACAACATCAGCGTCGACATCCCGGGAAACGTCTTCTACCGGACTCTGGACGCCGAGGTGGAGGTACAGAGCGACGGGAACCTCATCTTCAAGAACGAAGGCAGCGGCGACCTAGCGCTCGGCGTCCTCAATGTGCGGGGCGGGAAGTACTACGTCATGACCCGGCAATTCCGGAACCTCCAAGGGTTGATCAATTTCAACAGCCCGGACCGGATCGATCCCGAGGTCAGCATCACGGCCGAAACGACCCTCCCCGCGGCGACCGGAACCCGCACCGTCTACCTCTCCCTGTCGGATCGCGTCTCGCGGCTCAAGGTGAGGGTGTACGACGACGCGGGCACGCCCCCGGACGCTCTGTGGAAGGGGCTCGCGCTCGGGCAGTTCGCCCCGACGGCCGGTATCGACGTCTCGGCCACCGGGGCAGGCGGCGCGCAGGATGTCACGGGAGTCACGCTGCCGATCTCGAATTACCTCTTCCAGAACGTGGAGCACTGGCTGAGCGGCAGCGGATTCATCGATACGATCGATCTTCGCTCGGGAGCGAACGCACCGAGCGCGAGCCAATCGGGGGGCTCGCCGATCAGCCTGGTGGGGGTCGGAAAATACGTGACCCCCGACTTCTATCTCAAGTACTCTCGCGACTTCTCGGGAGCCGGAGAAGAGCAGATCAACGCCGATTACCGCGTCACGCGCTTTCTCCTCCTGAAGGGACAACAGATCCGGCGGCAGACCACACCAAGTCATTTGCCGACCCAGGAGTACAACCTCGACCTCAAGGTTCGCTTGGAGTACTGAGATCCCCGTGGATCTGAACTCGGTTCAACGCCAGGCCGTGGAGCATCCCGGGGGCCCCCTGCTCATCCTCGCGGGCGCCGGGAGCGGGAAAACCCGTGTCCTGACGGGGAGGATCGCGCACCTGGTCCGCGAACGGGGCGTGCCCGAGGGGGCGATCCTCGCCTTCACGTTCACGAACAAGGCGGCGCGCGAGATGCGCGGCCGCGTCGAATCGCTGCTCGGAGGGGAAGACCTCCGCGTCTGGCTCGGCACCTTCCACGCGACCTGCGTCCGCATTCTTCGGCGCCACGCCGAAGCGCTCGGCTACCCCCGCGGGTTCGTCATCTACGACACCGACGACCAGCGCTCCCTTCTCCGCGAGCTGCTCCGCGAGACGGGCGGCGAGGACCGCGCGCTCACGCCCGCCGCGGCGGGATCCAGGATCTCTCAGTTGAAGAACGAAGGGATCACGCCCGAGACGTTCGAGGCCGAGGCGCGTGGACCGATCGACCGGCGCTTGGCCCCGATCTACACGCGCTACGCGAAGGGGTTAAGGGACCGGGCCGCGATGGACTTCGACGACCTGCTCCTCTACACGGTCCGGCTCTTCGATCTGGACGAGAGCGTTCACCGGATGTACGCGGAGCGCTTCCGTCACGTGCTCGTGGACGAATACCAGGACACGAACGCGATTCAATTCGAGCTGATCGAGCGCCTCTGCCGCGTGCACCGAAATCTCACGGTCGTGGGGGACGACGACCAGTCGATCTACGGCTGGCGGGGGGCGAGCGTCGAGAACATCCTCTCGTTCGAGAAGCGATACCCGGAGGCGACCGTCCTTCGCCTCACGCAGAACTACCGCTCGACCCAGACGATCCTCCGCGCGGCGAACGGCGTGGTCCGGAACAACGCCGGGCGGAAGGAGAAGGAGCTCTGGACCGAGAATGTCGTGGGGGAGCCGCTCACCCTGCACGTGCTGCCCGACGAGGAGGCCGAGGGTGAGAAGGTCGTCTCGATCCTTCTGGAAGCCCGGAGGAGGCAGGGGCGATCGAATCGGGACTTCGTCGTCCTCTACCGCACGAACGCTCAGTCGCGCGCGGTGGAGAACGCGCTTCGCCGCTCCGCGATTCCTTATCAGCTGACCGGCGGGATCTCGTTCTACGAGCGCCGCGAGGTGAAGGACGTGCTCGCCTACCTGCGTGCCCTCGTCCAGCCTCGCGACTCGATCTCATGGTTCCGGATCCTGAACGTGCCCCCGCGAGGAATCGGAAAGACGACGCTCGACCGGCTTCGCGATTTCATGGAGGAGCGCGGGCTCTCGGTGCCGGAGGCGATCGGCCACTCCGAGCTCGCCGCCGTAACCGGCGCGGCTTCCGCAAAGAAGCTTCGCGAGGCGGGCGCGTTCCTCGAGTCGCTCCGCGATCTGACCGCGCTGCCGCCCGCGGTCTGCGTGGCCGAGCTCCTGGCCAAGGTCCGGTTCCGCGAATATCTCCTGGAGGAGAATCCCTCCGAGGCCGCGGAGCGGATCGAGAACGTCGAGGAGCTGATCGCCGGCGCCGAGGCCTACGCCCGCCGAGCCGAGGAACCCACCCTGGACGGGTTCCTGGCCGAGGTATCGCTCCTGACCGACGTCGACCTCTGGAACGACGCCGACGACACCGTGAACATCATGACGATCCACGCGGCCAAGGGACTCGAGTTCCCCGTCGTCCTCTTGGTCGGCCTGGAGGAGGGGCTCCTGCCGCACGCCTCCTCGCTGGAGGATCCGAAGCAGCTGGAGGAGGAGCGGCGGCTCTTCTACGTCGCGCTCACGAGAGCCCAGTCGGAGGTGAGGCTGCTCCACGCGACCTACCGTCGCGCCTGGAACGCTTCCGGGGGCGGCATGTCGCGCTTCGTCAGCGAGATCCCGACGGACTGCGTCGTGATCGACCAGGCGGACCCTTGGGGCGCGCCGCGCCCGCGCACGATCCGGCGCCCGGCTTCATCGCCGTCCAGAAATGTCCCGAGCCCGGTCGGCGTACGCGTCCTCCACCCGCAATTCGGCGAGGGGGTCGTGGTGGCGTGCGAGGGGATGGGGGAGCGCGCCAAGCTGACGGTCCAATTCCGGCGCGCGGGGGTGAAGAAGATCCTCGCGGCCTTCGCGGAGCTGAGCCATGCCGATTGACAGGGGGACCGTCCAGAAGATCGCCGCTCTGGCCCGGCTTCGTGTCGACCCGGCCGAGGAGGAGCGCTACGTCCGGGAGCTCCAGGCGATCCTCACCTACGTGGAGCAGCTCCAGGCTCTCGACGTATCGAAGATCGAGCCGACCAGCACGGTGATCGCGGGAGCGCCGCCGCCGCTTCGTCCCGACGAGGAGCAGCCGTCGGATGTGCGCGACGACGTCCTGGCGCAGGCGCCCGACCGGGACGGCGACTATTTCCGGGTGCCCCGCGTGGTATGAGCAAGGCATCCGTACAGGAATCCGCGGAGAGCCTCGGGCGCTCCGTCGGCGCCGGAGAGCGGAGCGCGGTCGATGTCGCGCGCGCCTTCCTCGCGCAGGCAAGTCGGACCGCGCCGCGCCTGGGCACCTACCTCCACTTGGAGCCCGAGTCGATCGTCGCGGCCGCGACCGAGATCGACGCGCGGCGGAAGCGCGGGGAGACCCTCGGCGCCTTGGCCGGCGTGCCGGTCGCGGTCAAGGACAACATCTGTGTGCGCGGCGTTCCGCTCACGTGCGGCTCGCGCATCTTGGAGCGCTTCCGCGCGCCGTACGACGCCCACGTCATCGGGCGTCTGCGCGCGGCAGGGGCCCTCCTTTATGGCAAGACGAATTGCGACGAGTTCGCGATGGGCTCGTCCACCGAGAACTCGGCGTATCAGCCGTCCCGAAATCCGTGGGATCTCGCGCGCGTGCCAGGCGGGTCGAGCGGCGGCTCGGCCGCCACGGTGGCAGCGAGGGAAGCGCCGCTCGCGCTCGGCTCCGATACCGGGGGCTCGGTCCGCCAGCCGGCGGCGTTCTGCGGCGTGGTGGGGCTGAAGCCGACCTATGGGGCCGTGTCGCGCTACGGCCTCGTCGCGTTCGCGTCGTCCCTGGACCAGATCGGTCCGCTCGCGACGAGCGCGCGCGACGCGGCCCTCCTCTTCAACGCGATCTCAGGGCCGGACGAGCGCGACATGACGAGCCGGCCGGAGACCCGCCAGGTCTCCATGGAGAACCTCGAGCGCGGCGTCCGCGGCCTCAAGATCGGGATCGCGCGGGAGCTTCTGGGCGAAGGGCTCGACCCCGAGATCCACGCCTGCTTCGACTCGGTCTCCAAGTGGCTGGTCGCGGAGGGCGGCTCGGTCGTGGACGTGAAGCTGCCGCACGCTCGCTACGCGATCGCCACGTACTATCTGATCGCCCCCGCCGAGGCCTCGAGCAACCTCGCGCGCTACGACGGGGTCCGCTACGGGCTCCGCGTGCCGGCCGGTGATCTCCGGGAGATGTACGAGGCGACGCGCGGCCGTGGGTTCGGACGGGAAGTGAAGCGGCGCATCCTCCTCGGCACCTACGCGCTGTCGGCCGGCTATTACGACGCCTACTACCTGAGGGCCCAGAAGGTCCGGACCCTGATCCGCCGCGACTTCGAGGACGCGTCGCGGGAGACGGACGCCCTCCTCATGCCGGTCACGCCGACGCCGCCCTTCGCGCTCGGCGAGAAGTCCGAAGATCCGATGGCGATGTACCTGAATGACATCTATTCCATTCCCGCGTCGTTGGCCGGGGTGCCCGCGCTCTCGTTTCCGGCCGGGTTCACGAAGGGTGGCCTTCCGATCGGGCTTCAGCTGACCGGGAAGCCGTTCGATGAGGAGACGCTGCTTCGAATTGCCCGCGCCTGGGAGTCGAAGAGCGACGCGGCCCGGCGCCTCCCCCCGATCGCCCTGGAAAAGGCGGCGTGAGCGCTACGGCGGCCGTCTCCGCGGAGACCGCCCGCGAGGGCTACGAGCCGGTGATCGGCCTCGAGGTCCACGCGCAGCTCAAGACCCGCACGAAGATCTTCTGCGGGTGCTCGACCCGCTTCGGCGCGCCGCCGAACACGCAGGTCTGCCCGCTCTGCCTCGGCCTCCCCGGCGTGCTCCCGACGCTGAACGCCCGGGCCGTCGATTTCGCGGCGATGGTGGGGCTCGCGGTCGGCGCCGAGATCGCCGGGCGGAGCGTCTTCGCGAGGAAGAACTACTTCTACCCGGATCTCCCGAAGGGGTACCAGATCTCGCAGTACGACCGGCCGCTCTGCGTCGGCGGCTCGCTCGCGATCCGTTCGGGCGATTCCTGGAAAACGATCCGGCTCGTCCGGATCCACCTGGAAGAAGATGCGGGCAAGTCGCTCCATCCCGAGGGACGGGAGGGGGTCGACACGACGCGCGTCGATCTGAACCGCGCCGGCGTTCCGCTGATCGAGATCGTCTCGGAGCCGGATCTTCGGTCCGGGGCGGAGGCGACCGACTACATGGCGCGGCTCCGCCAGCTCCTCGTCTACCTCGACGTCTGCGACGGAAACATGGAAGAGGGGAGCCTCCGCTGCGACGCCAACGTCTCGGTGCGGAAGAAGGGCTCTACCCAGCTCGGGACAAAGACCGAGATCAAGAACCTGAACTCGTTCCGCTTCGTCGATCGCGCGATCGCGTTCGAGATCGACCGTCAGATCGGCCTCCTGGAATCCGGCGGCCGCGTCGTGCAGGAGACGCTCCTCTGGAGCTCGGAGCGCGGCGTCGCCGAGGCGATGCGGAGCAAGGAGGAAGCGCACGACTACCGGTACTTCCCGGAGCCCGACCTGCTGCCCCTCGATCTGTCGCGGGAGTGGATCGAGGCCGTCCGCGGGCGAATTCCGGAGCTCCCGCACCAGCTCCGCGAGCGCCTGGTCCGAGAGCACAAGATTCCCGAGTACGACGCCGAGGTGCTCACCGATACCCGCTCGCTCGCGAGCTACTACGAAGAGGTCGTCGCGCGATCGGGGCAGCCGAAGCTCGCCTCGAACTGGATCATGACCGAGGTCAACGCCGTCCGGAACAAGAACGGCCTCACGATCGAGGAGTTCCCGGTCCGCGCGGACCGGCTCGGGGACATGGTCCGCATGGTTGGGGACGGAACGATCTCCGGGAAGATCGCGAAGCAGCTCTTCGAGCTCATGGTCCAGGATCCCGCGGGACCGGCCGAGCTGATCGAACGGCATGGCCTCATGCCAATCGACGACGATGCCGCGCTTCGCGCGCTCGCGAAGGAGGTCATCTCGGCCCATCCGGGCCCGGTCGCCGATTTCCGCGCCGGGAAGGAAAAGACGTTCGCGTTCCTGGTCGGCCAGGCGATGAAGCAGTCCCGCGGGCGCGCGCATCCCGAGAAGCTCCAGCAGGCGCTCCGCGCGGTGCTGGCGGAGAAGCCGTGATCGGGCCGGGCGTCCTCGTGGTCGGGCAGGGTGGCCGCGAGCACGCGATCCTCGGCGCGCTTCATCGCTCGGCGGCTCGGCCGCGACTCTACGTGGCCCCTGGCAATGCGGGCATGGAGCCGTTGGCGGAGCGCGTTCCGATCTCGGCCACCGACGTCGCGGGGCTGACCGCGTGGGCCAAGGCGCGAAAGGTGGAGCTGGTGGTCATCGGCCCCGATGCCGCCCTCGAGGCCGGCCTCGCGGACTCCATGCGCGCGGCGGGAATTGCCACGCTGGGCCCTGGACGGGAAGCGGCCCGTCTCGAGTGGAGCAAGAGATACGCGAAGGAACTACTTGTTCGGCTTCATCTTCCGACCGCGGCGTTCCGCGTCGCGGGGTCGGCGGAAGAGGCCGAGCGCCTGATCGAGGGGGCTCCCTATCCTCTTGTGCTCAAGGCGGACGGGCTCGCGGCGGGGAAGGGGGTCGTGATCGCCCGCGATCCGAGCGAGGCGCGATCGACCGTCGACGCTTGGATGAGGCGCGGCGAGCTGGGCCACGCCGCGAAGAACGTCATCGTCGAGGAGTGCCTCGAAGGGGAAGAGGCGTCGGTGCTCGTCCTGACGGACGGCGAGCGCTGGCTGCTCTTCCCGCCCGCGCGGGACCACAAGCGGATCGGGGACGGTGACGTGGGTCCGAACACCGGCGGCATGGGCGCGTGCGCTCCGGCGCGGGCTCCCTCCGCGGTGGAAGCCGAGCGCATCGCCCGGCGCATCGTCGATCCCCTCCTCCGCGCCCTTCGCGAGGCGGGCACGCCGTTCCAAGGGGTCCTCTACCTTGGTCTCATGCTGACCTCTTCGGGACCGATGGTGCTCGAGATCAACGCCCGCTTCGGGGATCCCGAGGCGCAGGCGGTCCTCACGCTCCTGGGCGAGGACGCCTACCCGCTCTTCCTTGCCGCGGCGCGGGGCGCGCTGCCCGCCGAGCGGCACGGATCGTCCGTGGCGTACAAGGGCGCGGCGGTCTGCGTCGTGCTCGCCGCGGCCGGCTACCCGGGACGCCCCGAGACGGGCGCGCCGATCGAGGGCCTCGAAGGCCCATGGCCCGACGGGATCCGCGTCTATTGCGCGGGGGTCGAGCGGCGCGGCCCGCAGTGGATCGTGAGCGGCGGGCGCGTGGTCGGGGTGACTGCCCACGCCGAGACGCTCGACCTCGCGCGCGCGGCCGCCTACGACGCGGCCGGCCGGATTCGATTCCCAGGAATGCAGTATCGGAAGGATATCGCGCTCGCGCCCCTCTCCTCCGGAGCCCGCCGATGAACCCGAAAGCCCGTGTCTCGATCCTGTTTGGAAGCGAATCCGACCGTGCCACGATGGAGGAGTCCGCGAAGCTGCTCGAGTCGTTCGGCGTGGCCCATGAGATGGAGCAGGCCTCCGCGCACCGAAACCCGGATCGCGTGCGCGACCTGGTGCGCACCGCGTCCGCGCGCGGCGTCGAGGTCTTCATCGCCGCGGCCGGCATGGCGAACCACCTCGCGGGGGCGGTCGCCGCGCAGACCACGCTCCCGGTGATCGGCGTTCCTCTTGCCGGCTCCGCGCTCGGAGGAGTCGACGCGCTCTACTCCACGGTCCAGATGCCGGCGGGCGTCCCGGTCGCGACGGTGGCGATCGGATCGGCCGGCGCGAAGAACGCGGCCGTCCTCGCGGTGCAGATCCTCGCGCTCGCCGACCCCGCGCTCCGCCAGAAGCTCGACGACCTGAAGCAGCGCCTCGCCCGCGGCGAGAAGCTCTGAGCGCCGCGATCGTGGAGCGGATCGTCCTCGCCGCCGGGGGGTCCTGGGCGGAGGCGGCCGCGCGCGCCGCGGCGGTGCTCGACCAGGACGGGATCGCGGTGCTGCCCGCGGAGGGCGTCTATGGGTTCCACGTCCGGCCGGATCGCCCGCGGGCCCTCGAGCGGCTTCGTGCGCTGAAGCCGCGCTCCATGGATCGCGGGTGGATCGGCCTCATCGCGGAGCCGGGCTCGCTCGCTCGGTACGCGGCGACCGTTTCGGCCCCGGCCCAATCACTCGCGCGGGAACACTGGCCGGGGGCGCTCACGATGATCGTGCCCGCTTCGCCGCTCGTGCCCGAATCCCTCCGAGCATCGGACGGCACGGCCGCGCTCCGATGCCCGGGCTCGGAGCTGCTGCGCGAGGTGGCCCGCGCGTGCGGCGGGCTTCTTCTCTCCACCTCGGCCAACGAGCCCGGATCGCGGGCGCCCGCCCGGGCCGAGGATGTGGGCCTCGCGGACGTCGATCTGCTGATCGACCAGGGTCCGCTTTCCGGCGAACCCTCCACGATCGTGCGGACGGATGGGGAGATCATCCGCGTGATCCGCCCGGGATCGGTGCGCATCGAAGAGGTTTGACATACCGGTCGGACGGCCGGGGGAAGCGCCTTGACGCTCTTGAAGGCGGCCCCTAAACTTAGCCGGGTCTGCAATCCCACACCCGACGAGGCGAGGTCCTTTGTTCCAGGTTCTCATCGTCTGCACAGGAAACACGTGTCGTAGCCCCATGGCCGAAGGCATCTTGCGCTCGCTCCTGGCGCCCGACGGGGCTCAGATCGGGGTCAGCTCGGCCGGCACCGGGGCCGTCGACGGGTCGCCCGCCACGACCCTGGCCGTTGGGACAGCCGCCGCGAAGGGGATCGACATCAAATCGCATCGTGCCACCCGGCTCACGCCGGAGCTGCTTCGGGGCTCCGACCTGATCCTCTGCATGGAGCCGGGCCACGTCGCGCGCGCGCAGGAGCTGGCGCCGAACGCGGTCGATCGGATCCGCCTGATCACGCGGACCGACGCCGAGCCGGCGCACTCGGCGGATGCCGGCGTGAGCGACCCGATCGGCGGCGTTCCCTCCGAGTACGAAGACGCGTTCAATCGGATTCAAAGCCACTTACTCCGCTGGCTGCCGCGGATCCGCGCGGCGGTCGAACGGAGCGAGGGCGTGCGATGAAACGGCGCGCCCCCGAGCGGAAGGCCAAGGAGGAGCGCATGGCGCAGGAATCGAAGTCGTTCATCTGGATGAATGGGTCGTTCGTCCCCCATGCGGACGCGAAGATACACGTGCTCTCCCACGTCGTTCACTACGGCTCGAGCACGTTCGAGGGAATCCGCGCGTACGCGACGCCGCGCGGCACCGCCGTCTTCCGCTTGGACCGTCACGTCCAGCGGCTTCTCGACTCATGCAAGATTTCCCGGATCGATTGCCCGTACTCCTACGAAGAGCTGATGGACGCCGTGCGTCAGACCGTTGTCCGGAACGGGGGAGATGCCTGCTACATCCGGCCCGTCGTCTATCGCGGATTCAAGACCCTCGGGGTCAATCCGACGGGAGTTCCCGTGGACGTCGCGATCGCCGCGCTGAATTGGGGGAAGTACCTCGGGAAGGACGCGCTGGAGCGGGGGATCTCGGTCAAGGTTTCCTCCTGGCGCCGCGCGGCCCCGGACACGTTCCCCTTCATGGCGAAGACGGGCGCGAATTACATGAACGGCCAGCTGATCAAGCTCGAGGCGGTCGCCGACGGCTATGAGGAGGGCGTCGCGCTCGACTCCTTCGGATTCGTCGCGGAGGGAAGCGGCGAGAACATCTTCCTCGTCATCCGCGGGGTGCTGCACACGCCCTCCCTCGCGAGCGCCATCCTTCCGGGCATCACCCGCGAGACCGTGATGTCCCTGGCGCGGGACCTTGGGCTCGAGGTGAAAGAGGAGCAGATTCCCCGCGAAGCGCTCTACCTCGCGGAAGAGGTCTTCTTCACCGGGACCGCGGCGGAGATCACGCCGATCACGTCGATCGACAGGCTCCCGGTAGGGAAGGGCGCCGTCGGCCCGATCACCCGGCAGCTCCAGGGTGCGTTCTTCGACGTCATCGAAGGCCGCGCCCCCGACCGCCACGGCTGGCTCTTCCCGGTGGAGCCCAAGAACAAGGTCCAACGCGCGGCCAAGAAGGCCCGCTGAGCGCGGAGGCGACGACACCGCGCATGGCTCGCTCGGCGGAGACGGCACGCATGATCGCGCACGAGGCGCCGCTCCGCGCCGTCGATCCCGACATCGCCGACGCGATCCGCGATGAGATCCGGCGCCAGCAGTCCACCCTCGAGCTGATCGCCTCCGAGAACTTCGTGAGCGCCGCCGTCCTCGAGGCGATGGGCTCTCCGCTCACCAACAAATACGCGGAAGGCTATCCGGGCAAGCGCTACTACGGCGGGTGCGAGTTCGTCGACCGGGCGGAGACGCTCGCGATCGAGCGCGCCAAGGCGCTCTTCGGGGCGGACCACGCCAACGTCCAGCCGCACGCCGGAGCCCAGGCGAACCTAGCGGCCTATCTCGCCATCATGCCGCCCGGCTCCACGCTTCTCGGCATGGCCCTGGCCCACGGGGGCCATCTCACCCACGGCCACAAGGTCAGCTACTCGGGCATCATCTTCAAGCCGGTGCAGTACGGTCTCTCGCCGGAGACGGGTCTGCTCGATTACGAGCAGGTAGCCCAGCTGGCGCGCGAGCACCGGCCCCAGGTGATCGTCGCGGGGGCGAGCGCCTATCCGCGCTTCTTCGACTTCGCGCGATTTCGCGCCATCGCCGACGAGGTCGGCGCGGCCTTCGTGTTCGACATGGCCCACGTCGCCGGCCTGGTCGCCGCGGGCGTTCACCCGAGCCCGGTACCCCACGCCGACGTGGTCACCTCGACCACGCACAAGACCCTGCGGGGCCCGCGGAGCGGTCTCATCCTCTGCAAGAGCAAATACGCGAAGGCGATTGATAAATCGGTATTTCCGGGCATGCAAGGCGGCCCTCTGATGCACGTGATCGCGGCCAAGGCGGTCTGCTTCAAGGAGGCCGCGGCCCCGGAATTCAAGACCTACGCGCGCCAGGTGGTCGCGAACGCGAAGGCCCTTGCCGCCGAGCTGATGGCGCGCGGCTACGACCTCGTCACCGGGGGGACAGACAACCACCTGCTCCTCATGGACCTCCGGCGCGCCGGGCTCTCCGGGGCGGAGGTGGAGGACGCGCTCCACAAGGCCGGGATCACCGTGAACAAGAACGCGGTTCCGAACGACCCGCGCCCGCCCGCGGTCACGAGCGGGATCCGGATCGGGACCGCGGCGGTCACCACGCGCGGCCTGGGAGAAGCGGAGTTCAAGGTGCTCGGGGGTTGGATCGACGACGCGGTGAAGCGGCGCGGCGACGACGCCGCCCTCGCGAAGATCCGGAAGCAGGTATCGGACCTCTGCGCCTCCTATCCGCTCTACCAACACCTCTCGGAATAGTCTCCCGCACGGAACCATGGCCCTGAGCGACGTCAGCCTCGAAGAGCGCACCGCGCGCGTGCGGGAAGAGAGCGCGTTCGTGGGACCGCTCCTGGCCGAGATCGAGGGGACGATCGTCGGCCAGCAGGAAATGATCCGGCGGATCCTGATCGGCCTCCTGGCGGACGGTCATCTCCTCCTCGAAGGCGTCCCCGGGCTCGCGAAGACGCTCGCGGTCAAGACCGTCGCGGAATCGATCGAGGCGACCTTCCACCGGATCCAATTCACGCCCGATCTCCTTCCGGCCGATCTGACCGGAACGCTGGTCTTCGACCCTAGGACCGGGTCGTTCGCTCCCAAGCTGGGGCCCGTCTTCACGCAGATCCTGCTCGCGGACGAGATCAACCGCGCTCCCGCCAAAGTGCAGAGCGCGCTCCTCGAAGCGATGCAGGAGCGCCAGGTGACGATCGGCGACAAGACGTATCCGCTCGACTCTCTCTTCTGGGTCCTGGCGACACAGAATCCGATCGAGCAGGAGGGAACGTATCCGCTGCCGGAGGCGCAGATGGACCGCTTCCTCCTGAAGATCCGCGTCGGCTATCCCACCCCGGAGGAAGAGGCGCGGATCCTTGACCGGATGGGCGGCGAGACGCCCGGCCCGCGCAAGCCGGTCGTCGGCGTGGAGCGGATTCTCGCCGCGCGCCACGTCGTGCACTCGATCTATCTGGACGAGCGGATCCGGCGATACATCGTCGATCTGGTTCACGCCACGCGCGAGCCGGAGCGCTTCGGCCTCGACCTCCGCCCCCTCATCCACTATGGGGCATCCCCGCGGGCGACGCTCGCCCTGGCGAAAGCCGGCCGCGCGCACGCGTTCCTCGAAGGCCGGTCGTACGTGACGCCCGACGACGTGAAGGTGCTCGCGCCCGACGTGTTTCGCCACCGCATTCTCCTGACCTACGAGGCCGAGGCCGAGGCGGTGCCGGTCGACGAGGTGTCCCGCCGCATCCTCGCGCGCGTCGAAGTGCCGTGATCACCCCCGAGCTCCTGGCGCAGGTTCGCCGGCTCACGATCCGAAGCCGCAGGGCCGTGGAGGCGGTGTTCTCGGGGGCCTACCGGAGCGCGTTCCGCGGGACCGGGCTGGAGTTCGCCGAGGTGCGCGAGTACGTCCCCGGCGACGATGTCCGCGCCATCGATTGGAACGTGACGGCGCGCGCCGGGAAGCCGTTCATCAAGCGGTTCCACGAGGAGCGCGAGCTGACCGTGATCGTCGCGATCGATCTCTCGGGGTCGCTCATGTTCGGAAGCCGCGCCCGGATCAAGCGGGAGGCGGCCGCGGAGGCCGGCGCGCTGGTGGCGCTGGCCGCGGCGCGAAACCGCGATCGCGTGGGGCTACTCTTGTTCACCGATCGGGTGGAGCTCTACCTGCCTCCTTCGAAGAGCCGCGCCCGGGCGCTCCGCTTGGTCCGCGAAATGGTCGCGTTCGAGCCGGAGGGCCGGGGCACCGACCTGGCGGGAGCGCTCGCCTTCCTCGCGCGGGTGCTGCGCCGCCGCGCGATCCTCTTCGTGGTCTCCGACTGGATGGCGGAGAACTTCGACCGGCAGCTTCGGTATCTCGCCCGCCGCCACGAGCTCGTGAGCCTGGAAGTGTCGGATCCGTTCGAGACAGAGCCCCCGCTCGCGGGGCTCGTCCTGACCCGCGACCTCGAGTCCGGCCGCACCGCGTGGCTCGATCTGGGAGCCCGCCGCCCGCGCTCGGAGTGGCGGGCGTCGCAGGCCCGCCGGGCCCGAGCCCTCACTGACCTGCTCCTCCGCGGACGCGCGGGGCGGATCGCCCTCTCGACGGAGGCGCCGGCCGCGCCCGCCCTCATCCGTCACTTCGAGGCGCGCGCTCACCGGCACTGACGCTCTCCATGCGTTGGGGCTCTCGTTCACTCTCGGTCTTGGCGGCCGCCGCCCTCCTGGCCGCGGTCGTATTCGTCGGCGGCTGCGCGGGTCGAGCCGAGACCACCCGCGGCCCCGCCGTGGAGCGGTCGGGATCCCTGGGCTCGCTCCACTACCGGCTGCGGAGCCAGATCTCGCCCGCACGGGTCACGCTCGGCGACCGCGCGGTCTGGCGGCTCACCGCCGAGCTCTCCGGCGCGGAGGCCCAACCCGGGGCCTTCTCCCACGGGCCCGCCGACTCCTCGATCGAGATCGTGCCGCTCGAGCCGCCTTCCGCGTCACGCCGGGAGAGCGGCGCGCGGTGGTCGACCGCGCTCGAGGTGCGCGGATACGACATCGGCCGAATGCCGCTTCCGATCGCTTGGATCACGGCGACCGTCGCGGGGACCGTCGACACGCTGGACTTTCCGCCCGACACGCTCTACGTCGACTCGCTCACCGCCGCGATCACCGGGTCGGTCGAGCCGGATCGAGGGCCGCTCCCGACCGAGCTTCGTCCGGCCGACTACGCGGTGGCGATCGCGGGCGCGCTGCTCGCGATCGCGGCGATCCTGGTCGCGCTGTGGCTATACCGGCGGGCGCGGCGCCGCTCCCGGGTCGCCGCGCGCGTCGAGGATGCGCCGCAGCCGCCCGAGGTGACGTTCTTGAAGTCGATCGAGAGCCTCCGCGCCGAGATCGGCTCGCTGGCGCGGGATGAGTTCTACGAGGGCCTCTCTCTCGCGATTCGCGTCTACGTGACCGCGGTGACCGGCGTCCCCGCGCTCGACCGAACCACCGGGGAGCTCGAGCGGGAGCTCAGCACGCGGGGCTTCGACGCCGACGCGGTCGGCGCGATCGGGGCGATGCTCCGACGGAGCGATCTCGCGAAATTCGCGCGGCACGAGGACCCTCTGGTCGAGGCGCGCGAGGCGCTCGACGGTGCCGCGGCGCTCTCGGGACGGCTTCACCCGCGGGTCGAGGGGCCGGCGCCGGGCTCCACGCCGCCCCCGGCCCCCGCGCCGCCTAGGGCGAAGGGCTAGCCATGCGATTCGGAGAGCCTTGGGCTCTACTGATGTTGCTGCCGTGGGCCCTCGTGGCGCTCTACTTGGTTCGGCGCCCGGGATGGAAGACACCCGAGCTTCCGGTTCCGGCGCTCCGGGCGCTCCCCCGGCCAGGCGGGACGCGTGTCCATCTGGCGCGCGTGGCCGGGTGGCTTCTTCCTCTCGCCACATTTCTCTTCCTGATCGCGGCCGCGCGCCCGCAGGCGGGACACGAGACCAGGGAGATCGTGAGCCAGGGAATCGACATCGTGATCGCGATCGACGTCTCGGGGAGCATGCGTTGCGAAGATTTCCGACCCCAGAACCGGCTCTTCGTCGCGAAGTCGGTGGCGAAGGAGTTCCTGCGCGGCCGGACCCAGGACCGGATCGGGCTGATCGCCTTCGCCGGGCGGAGCGAGCTCGTCTCGCCGCTCACGCTCGATTACGACGGCCTCGCTGCCCTGATCGACGGGATCGACTTCGGCATGCTTACGGACGGCACCGCCGTGGGCGCCGCGATCGCCCAGGGAGCGCAACGGCTCCGCCAGGCGAAAGGGAAGAGCAAGGTGCTGATCCTTCTCACCGACGGCATCAACAACGCGGGCGCGGTGGATCCGGTCACCGCAGCCAGGCTCGCCGCCGCGGTCGGGGTCCGGATCTACACGGTCGGCGCGGGGACGTTGGGGCAGGCTCCCTATCCGATCGATGACCCGATGCTGGGACGCCACTACGTCTGGGTCCGGTCCGAGATCGACGAGGCATCGCTTCGGTCGGTGGCGGACATCACCCACGGGCGGTACTTCCGCGCGACCAACGCCGAGCTTCTGTCCCAGGTCTTTCGGGACATCGACACGATGGAACCCTCTCAAGTGGAAATGCGTTCGTACACTCAGTGGGCCGAGATGGGCCCCGGACTCCTCGCCACGGGGGCGATCCTCATGGCCCTGAGCCTGTTGCTCGGCGCGACCTTCGTGCGCCGTTATCCGTAGGGAAGAGAGGAGAAGAGCGACGCGATGAAGTGGGCGGAGCCGGAGCGGTTGAATCTCCTGTGGCTTGTGCCGGCGCTTTTCCTGCTCGCGGTCTGGACCGTCCGTCAACGGGCGCGACTCGAGTCGACCCTCGGGGATCCGGCCGCGCTCCGCCGGCTCACGGGAGAAGCGGGCCGTGTCGCGCGCGCGGCGCGGATGGGACTTCTTCTCATAGCCTTCCTGTTCGCGGTCGCCGGGCTCGCGCGGCCGCTCGCCGGATTTCGACTGGTCGAGACCGCCGCTCGAGGAGCGGACGTCATGGTCGCCCTCGATCTCTCGCACAGCATGGAGGCCCGCGACGTCCGGCCGGACCGGCTGCGCGCCGCCGCCCGCGAGATCGCGACGCTCTTGGAGTCGCTCGAAGGATCCTCGATGGGCCTCGTCGCGTTCGCGGGGGAGGCGCGCGTCGTGAGCCCGCTCTCGACCGATCTCGAAGGACTCGTATCGATGGTCGAGACCGCGCGACCGTCGGACCTGTCCCCGCAGGGAAGCGACATCGGAGCGGGGGTCTCCCTGGCGGCGAGGCTGCTCCGAAGGCCGGGCCAAAGGCCGCGCGCGGTCGTGCTCGTGAGCGACGGGGAGAATCTGTCCGGAAATCCGGAGGCCAGCGTGGGCGCCGTGCGCCAGGCGGGCGCGAGGCTGTTCGCGATCGGGATCGGCACGCCGCAGGGCGACCTGATCCCCGTCGTCGATTCGACCGGCGCCGTGGTGGGGCAGCGGCGCGAGCCGGACGGCAAGCCGGTGGTGACCCGCCTCAACGAGCAGCTGCTTCGCGGCCTCGCGCAGCGCGCCGGAGGAAGGTACGAGCGCGGCGACGGGAGCGGCGCCGCCGCGCTCCGTCTCGCGGACGCGATTCGCTCGGGCGGCGGACAAGAGGTGCGGGGACGGAGCATCCGCGCGTACGACGAGCGGTTCCCCTGGTTCGCGGCCGCGGCGGGGCTTCTGCTGCTCGCCGAGCGGGCGGTGCCGCGCCGGAGAAGATCATGAGGCGGCTCGCGGCGCTTCTCGTCCTCTGGGCCGTGGGGACCGGCGCCATCTACGAATGGGGCGGCGCCGCGGCGCGCGGCGTCCGCGAGCTGAAGAAGGGAAACCACCGCGAGGCGATCGAGGCACTTCGGAAGGGGAAAACGGAGCTGCCCCGCTCCGCGGCGGTCCGGTACGACGAGGGGCTCGCGTACCGGGGCCTCGGGCTCTCCGACTCGGCACTCGCGGCCTATCGTGACGCCGCCGGCACTCCCTCGCTCGAGGGCGATCGCGCCCGATCGGCAGCCGCGTTCAACATGGGCAATGAGGCGATGCGCGGGGACGATTTCGGCGGCGCGGTTCGCCAGTATCGCCAATCGCTTCGGTTCGACCCGACCCGCGTGGACGCGAAGAAAAATCTAGAGGAGGCGCTCCGCCGGGCGAGGAGCGAGAAGCAGAGGCGGCAGGGCGGGGGCGGTGGCAAGGGACCGCAATCGGAGGGGAAGGGAAACCCCGAACCAGGAGGCGGAACGAATCAACAAGGCATCCCGCCCCAGCCGCAACAGCAGGGCGGAGCGCCCCAGAGGACCGACCAGGGCCGCGCGCCGCAGCTCGGCAACGCGATTCCCGGCCGCGCGGACGCCGAGCACTGGCTCGACGCGCTCGAATCGGAGCGCCGCGCGTCGAAGATGCGGGATGAGCGCCGAGAAGAGAAAGCCGAAGGCCAGCGTGATTGGTGACCGTCGACATGGGGCGCGCGCGTTCGCCTGGCTCCTGGCGGCAGTCCTGCTCGTTCTCGGCCCCGGCGCCGCGGAGCCGGCCGGGCGCCTCGACATTCAGGCCGAGCTCGATCGACGCCAGATCGCTGTCGGGGAAGCGGCCACCCTCACGCTCACGGTGACGGCGGAGGGAGTGGACGTTCCGCCGGTCACGCTGCCCCCGATAGCAGGCGTCACGGTGGAACGGGCCGGGGAATCGCAGGGGTTCTCCTGGATCAACGGCCGCGTGACGCGGACGTTGACGGTCGCCTTTCGCCTTCATCCGTCCGATGTCGGCGACGTGACGATCCCCGAGGTGAGGGTCAAGTCGGGCGATGCCGCCGCGCGATCGATGCCGCTCACGCTCCACGTGGGGAAGACCCTGCCGCCGGCGCGGGGCGGGACATCCGAGCTCTTCGCGCGCGTGGTTCTCGACAAGAGCCGGGCGTACTGGAACGAGGGCATCATCGCCCACTTCACGCTCTACTCCAGGGTGCAGATCGAAGGGGTGCAGGCGTGGGATCCGCCGGACGCGATCGGGTTCTGGTCGGAGGTGATGGGACCGCCGCGCACCGGGCGCGTCGCGATCAACGGAGTCCCATACGACGCCAGCGAGCTCCGGGTGACCTATTTCCCGACGAGAACGGGCCGGTTGAGGATCGGCCCGGGCCGCGTCCATCTGAGGGTGATCCGGCGAATCGCGCAGCCCGATCCATGGTCGATGCTCGGCATGCCGGAGGAGCAGGTCGAGGACGTCACGCTCGAGACGGGAGCCGTTCCGGTCGAGGTAATGCCGCTCCCGCCGGGCGCGCCGTCGAGCTTCAAGGGGGCCGTGGGTGACTACTCGATGGACGTGCATGTCGACCGCGCCTCCCTCCACGCGGGGGAGCCCGTGACGGTGACGACGACCGTGCGGGGGGTGGGAAACGTGGCCTCCGCGGGAGATCCGGACGTCAACACGTCGGTCCCGGCGCGCAGCTACGCCGGCGGGGTGATCACGTCGATCGACCGGGCGGGGGAGCGCTTGCGCGGGGAGAGGCGTCGGGACGTGACCTTCATCGCGGAGACGACGGGTCGGATGGCGGTTCTCCCCGTCCGCTACACCTGGTTCGATCCTGGGGCGAACCGTTACCGAACGCAGATCTCGGATTCGATCCGGATCCTGGTGGAGCCTCCCGGAGCGGGGGCCGATTCAGGGCGGGCATTGCGTCCCATCGGACCGGTCGCCGCGCTCCGCGCGAAGCCGGGCCGCCGCGGACGCCTGACGCTGGAAGCCCCGCCAGGCAGCCGGGCCCTCGCGATGGCGTCCCTCCTCGGATACGGTGCCGCGCTCATCGGCGCGAGGCTCCGCCGGCGGGCCGAGCGCGATCCGCGCCGGCGCCGGGCCGTGGCCCTCGAATCGGTCCTTGCCCGGCTTCACGCGATCGGGGCCGCGCCGGCCGACAGCGCCGCGGCCGCGACCCGGATGGGCGCCATGGTCCGACACGCCGTGGGCCTCCGATACGACCTCGACGTGGAGGGGCTCCCGGCCCGGGAAGCGCTGAATCGGGCGCGCGCCGCCGGGGCCAGCGACGATGACCGGAAGGAAGTCGAGGAGGTGCTCGATTCGCTCGATCGCCTTGCCTTCGCACCCTCCGGCACGCGCGCGGCCAAGGGAATTCCGGAGCGCAAAGCGGCGGAGCGCGTCCTGAAGCGCTATCTCAGGGAGCTCACGTGATGCGGCGCGAAATGGTGGCGCTGGCGCTTCTCACGGCGGTGGCCGCCGTCCCGCTCCGTTTCGGCCCATCGGTCGCGGCCGCGCCGCGCGCGACCGCCCCCGCCGTCGCGGCCGTCGATGTCGCGGCGGATTCGCTGGCCCATGGGCACGACGTCGCCGACGCGACGACGCTCTACAACGCCGGGACCGTCGCTCTGGAGCGGAGCGCGTACGGACCTTCCATCACGTTTTTCCTCGCGGCCGCACGTCTCGAGCCACGGGCCCCCGATGTCAGGGCGAATCTAGCGGGCGCTCTCGCCGCGGCGGCGCATGCCGCGGGAGACGACGAGCACCCCGACGACGCCACGGACCGGCCGTTCCCGATCGCCCCGGACGAGGGCTGGTGGATCGCGGCCGGACTCCTCGCGGTGGGCGCTTGCTTTGGAATCGCCCGCGCCGTTCGGGTGCTGTCGCGCTCCGCGCGCAGGATCGGGGACGGCGCCATGATCGCGGGGATCGTGCTCTCCACCTGGCTTCAATACGCCGCGTGGGAGGAGCGGGCCCACCCCGTGGCGGTCGTGATCGCCCCCACGCTTTCCGTGGAGCGGGGACCCGACGAACCGTCGCGGCCCGCGGTGCTGCTCGCGGCGGGGGAGCGCGTACGCTTAGGAGAGGTGCGCGGGGGCCAGGTCGAGGTCCGCCTTGGAGCAAATCGGATCGGCTGGGCGGCCCGGGAGGGGCTCTGGCGCGTCGCCGACGCGACACGGTATACTCCGAAATTCCAGCCGCGCTGAGGCTGATCCGGCCGCGACGACAATCAGGGAGGGATGGAGATGCCGACCGTCGAAGCCGCGCTCGTCACGGGAGGCACCGGAGCGCTCGGGCGCGCGGTCGTCTCGAGATTTCTCGCGGATGGGATGGCGGTAGCGGTGACCTACTTCTCCGAGAAGGAGTGGCGGGACCTGGCCGCCGCGGAAGCGGACGCATCGCGCTCCGGCAAGCTGCAAGGATTCAGAGCCGATCTCACCGACGAGGCCGCGGCGCGCGGCGCCGTCGAGGCCGCGGTGAAATCGCTGGGCGGCCTGCGCGTCCTGGCTCATCTCGCCGGTGGATATGCGGGAGGCGTGGACCTCGAGCAGGTCGACGCGAAGACGGTCCGGCAGATGATCGACACGAATCTCCTCACCGCGATGCTGGCCGCGAAGCACGTGATCCCCCACGCTAAGCGCTCGGGCGCCGGGCGGCTCCTCTTCATCTCCTCCCGCGGAGCGATCGAGTGCTACCCCGGCTCCGGCCCCTATGCCGCTGCCAAGGCTGGCCTTCTCGCCCTGGCGGTCACGCTCTCCAAGGAGCTCAAGGAGAGCGGCGTCACGGCGAACGCGGTTCTCCCGAGCGTCATCGATACCGCGGCGAACCGCGCGAGCATGCCGAAAGCCGACCATAGCACCTGGGTGAAGCCGTCCGAGATCGCCGGGCTCCTCTCGTATCTCGCTTCCCGGGGCGCGCAATCCGTGAGCGGCGCCCTCATTCCCATCTACGGGAGGGCTTGATGGCATCCGAGAAACCCAAGGTAGTGAAGGGTCCGAAGATCGCGCCCGATCCGATCGTCGCGGGCATCACCGTCGATCGGCTGGTCGACAGCGCGTTCCTGGCCTACAACGCGGCGCGGCTCCGGGAGGCGTGCCGGCTCTTCGTCGAGAAGATGCTGGAGCCCGACGTGACGGTAGGTCTCACTCTGAGCGGCGCGCTCACGCCCGCCGGCCTGGGGCGCTCGTGCCTGATCCCCCTCCTCCAGAACGGCTTTGTCGACTGGATCATCTCGACCGGGGCGAATCTCTACCATGACACCCACTTCGGAATCGGGCTCACGATGCACCAGGGCCGGTCGAACGTGGACGACGTGGTGCTCCGCGAGCAGGGAATCGTCCGCATCTTCGACATCTTCTTCGACTACGACGTCCTCCTCTCGACCGACGCGTTCTTCCGCGAGGTGATGCGCGCGCCCGAGTTCCGGCAGCCGATGAGCACCGCGGAATTCCATCACCGCGTGGGCCGGTATGTCCTCGAGCGCGAGCGGAAGCTGGGCCAGAGCGGAACGTCGCTCCTGGCGCAGGCGCACGCGCTCGACGTCCCCGTCTACACGTCCTCGCCGGGCGACAGCTCGATCGGCATGAACGCGGCGGAGCTGTGGCTGGACGGGACCGCGATCCATTGGGACATCTTCCGCGACGTGAACGAGACCGCCGCGATCGTCTACGGGGCGAAGAAGAGTGGGGGCAAGAGCGCGATTCTCATCCTGGGCGGGGGGTCGCCGAAGAACTTCGCGCTCCAGACGGAGCCACAGATTCAGGAGGTTCTCGGCATCGAGGAAGAGGGGCACGACTATTTCCTTCAAGTCACCGACGCGCGTGTCGACACGGGCGGCCTCTCCGGCGCCACCCCGGGTGAGGCCGTGAGCTGGGGGAAGATCGATCCGGAGCGGCTCCCGGACGCCGTGGTCGCCTACGTCGACAGCACGATCGCCCTCCCGATCCTGACCGCGTACGCGCTCGCGAAGCGGGCCGCGCGTCCGCTCCGCCGGCTCTATCCCAAACGGGAGGCACTGCTCGAGAGCATGCGCGCGGCCTACGTGGAAGCGCGCGGCGCCGCCGCCGCGAAAGGCTCCCGCCGATGAGGCCGCGCTCCGTCCGCGGGATCGCCGGGGCTCTTCTTGGGGTGACCGTCGCGGCGTCGCTTTTCCCGCGCGGTGCCGCCCAGGCGGCCGAGCCGCGCAGCTCGAGGGTCTGCTCCTCCTGCCACGGCGAGATCAAGAAGCAGTGGGAGAAGTCCTCGATGGCGGGGTCTTGGACCAACCCGGTCTTCCAGGCCTTTCTGGCCGACGCCAAGGCGGCGCTCGGCGAGGGCGCCCAGGCGGGGTGCATCTCGTGCCACGCGCCGCTCGCGGCGGTGACCGGGGACGTGAAGGTGACGGATCCCGTGAACCAGGAGGGGATCACCTGCAATTTCTGCCACAGCGTCAGCGCGGTCGAGGTATCGCCCAAGCCGGCCTCCTACACGTGGGACGCCGCCGATCCGATTCTCATGCGGGGTCCGTTCGAGGATGCCGAATCGGGAACCGCGCACGGATCGGTCCAGAGCAACATCATGGCGCAGGGCGAGTTCTGCGCCTCGTGCCACTGGTACGCGGGCGACGGCGAAGGGCTGGTGTTCGAGGGAACCCACGCGCAGTGGAAGGCGTCGAAGGCCGCCGCGGCGGGGAAGCAGTGCCAGGATTGCCACATGCCGCCGGCGCCGGGGAAGGCGTCCCTGATCGCGAAGAAGACGCGCGACAAGATCTGGGCCCACACGTTCGCCGGGGCGCATACGGCCGGCGCTCTCGACTCCGTCGCGTCGGTCGCCGCGGCCGTCGAGAGTGGAAAGCTCAAGCTCACGGTTCGGAATACCCGAGGGGGTCACTCGCTTCCTGGAGGCGGCGCGTCGATGCGGGCGATCACGCTCGAAGTCGTATATCAGGACGGCGCCGGGAAGGAGCTGGCGCGGGTTCCCGTGCAGACCTACGACACCGAGTTCGCCGACGCGAACGGGAAGTCGCCCGTTCCGAAATGGCTCGCGAAGAAGGTCGCCCGCTCGAACGAGATTCCCGCCGACGAGGCAAAGGTCGAGTGGTCCGAGATCCCGCCGGGCGCGAAGAAGGCGGAGGCGGTCCTCACCTACCATTTCCTCCTCCCGGCCTACCGCGCCGCGCTCGTGGCAAAGAAGGTGGATCTGACGGGACGGGATCCCGTCGTGATGGCGCGCGCGCGCGTGGCGATCCCATGAGGCAGGCGACGACCGAGGCGCCGGTTCCTCTGCTCGATCTTGGTCTCGTCCACAGGCAGATCGCGGACGATTTGCGGCGCGACTTCGAGCGGGTGCTTGCCTCCGGACAGTTCATCCTGGGCGCCGAGCACGACGCCTTCGAGCGGGAGCTTGCCCAGGCGTGCGGCGTGACGCAGGCCGTGGGGCTCTCCTCGGGCACCGCGGCGATCTCGATCGTGCTCCAAGCGCTCCGGATCGGAGCGGGCGATGAGGTGATCGTCCCCGCGTTCACCTATTTCGCGACGGCCAGCGC
>Ga0066709_100000186_pt1 | contig 27594 bp, 27 predicted proteins | sample GraSoiAngelo_158_FD_79665 | JGI IMG/M metagenome (GOLD analysis project Ga0066709, IMG submission 79665) | Grasslands soil microbial communities from the Angelo Coastal Reserve, California, USA - 14_1009_16_30cm | ecosystem: Environmental > Terrestrial > Soil > Grasslands | place: USA...
GACCACCGCGGCCTCGTCCTCACGCGCGACCAGCTCCTGGAGCGCGTCTGGGGCTACACCTTCGCCGGCGACACGCGCACCGTGGACGTCCACGTCCGCCAGTTGCGCCGCAAGCTCGGAGACGCGAGCCCGATCGTGACGGTCTGGGGCGTCGGCTACAAGGTCTCGCCGGCCCGAGACGCCGCGTAGAACGTCACCTACCCTGTAGGCATGCTGCGCTCGCTCCGGTTCAGGTTGCCGGCGCTCTTCCTGCTCGGGATTCTCCTCTCGGGGCTCGTCGCCACGGCGATCGCCTTCCGGCTGTTCCAGAACTACACGCACGACCGCGCGCTGCAGGAGCTGCGCCGCGAGTCCGCCGGAGCCGTTCATCTGTACGAGAAGGAGGCCGGGCGTGCGAGCGTGTCGCCGCTCGACATCGAGCGGGCGACGGGCGACCGGCTCTTCTACATCCCGGTCGGGAACTTCACGCTGCTGCAGCCGCTCGACGCGCTGCCGGCGAACACGATCGACATGAAGAAGCTGGAGCGAACGAAGAAGGTCGAGTTCACGTTGCACCGCGGGACGACGACCTATCTCGCTGTTGCCCGGCCGGTGCAGCTGAACGGGCATCTCTTCGGCGCGCTCGTCGTAGCGAAGCCGCAGGAAGAGCTGCAGAGTCGGCTGACGCCGCTCGTGAAGCGGCTCGCGGTGGCGTTCGGCATCGGGCTGCTCGTCGCGTCGCTGCTCGCGCTGTACCTCTCGCGTCGCATCACGCGACCGCTGCGGACGCTCTCGCGCGCCGCCGACGAGGTCTCGCGCGGGCGGTACGAGGTCGAGGTGCCGGAGGTTCCGGGCAAGACCGAGATCGCGCAGCTCGCCGAGCGGTTCCGCGGGATGGCGGAGCGGCTGGCGGAGGCGGAGGAGCTCGAGCGGAACTTCCTCATGACCGTGTCGCACGAGCTCCGCACCCCGCTGACCGCGATCCAGGGGCATGTCGCAGCGTTGCGCGAGGGCGTCTTCGACGACGAGGAGACCCGCGCGTTCTCGCTCGAGGTGATCGACCAGGAAGCGGCGCGGCTCGGGCGGCTCGTCGGCGACGTCCTCGATCTCGCGAAGCTCGATGCGCACCGCTTCACGGTCCTGCACGAGGAAGTCAACATGGAGCAGCTCGTCGAGCGCGCGTACGCGGCGTTCGGGGAGGAGGCGCGGCGCCGGTCGATCGACTACCGGCAGGAGATCCTGGCGCGGCCGGTGATCGTCACCGACGGCGACCGCGTGCTGCAGATCATCTCCAACCTGCTCTCGAACGCGTTCCGCTGGACGCCCGAGGGCGGCCGCGTCGAGCTGTCGCTGGCCGCGGAGAACGGCGCCGTCGAGGTGGACATCTCGGACAACGGGCCGGGGATCACTGCCGAGGAGCGGGAGCGGATCTTCCGCCCGTTCTGGTCCCGCGACGGCAGCGGGACCGGGCTCGGCCTCGCGATCGCGCGCGAGCTCGCGGTCGCACTAGGCGGCCGCATCGAGCTCGACTCGAAGCCGGGGCGCGGGAGCCGTTTCAGGCTCGTGCTGCCTGCGGCGCGATGAGGGCTGCGGGGCTCCTGCTGCTCGTCGCGTTCGTGGCGGGGTCGTGCGGGGGCGGGGACGGGCACCGTGCCGTATCCCCGAAGTGCGTGATCAATGTGTACTTCAGCCCGACGGCCCCGCGCGCACGAGCGCTCCAGGTGGCGGCGCGGCTCCGGCGCTACGAGCGGGTTGCGCGCGTGGACTTCGTCTCGAAGCAACACGCGCTTCGCATGATGCGGAAGAAGTTTCCGTACCTGATGAAGGGTGTTCCCCGGAACCCGCTGCCGGATGCTCTGATCGTGTGGCCGCGGTCGGACCGCGAGCGCGACGACGTTATCCGCGCGCTGCGTCCGCCGCCCCCCGGCGTCGACGTCGTCCGCCCGCGCAGCTCCGCGACTCGCTGCGCTTAACCGGACTCGGCGTTGCCGCCGCGCCGCTCCTCGATCCGGTAGACGATCGCGCCGGTGGAGCCCTGCAACCGTTCCTCGAGCTTCGCCAACCGCTCGTCGACGCCCTTCCATCCGGACGCGATCAGATCGACGAGCAGCGACAGGTCGTCGACGCGAGCGTGCCGTTCGGCGAGCTGGTCGCCCTCGATGCGCTCGAGGCGGCGGATCACCTGGTTCATGAGCCCGCGCACCTCCGCCAGGTGGCGCGCGACGGGGATGACCTGCTTCCGGACGCCGTCCTCGACCGCGTCGCCGACCTTCGCCGGGAGCGTCGACTCGAGCTCCGCCGCCGTTTGCGCGAGCGCCTCGACCTGGGCGCGAGCCCGCTCGAGCGCGGCCTCGACGTCCACGCGGCCGGCCCGCGCCTCAGCTGCGCCGGCGAGCCGTTCGAGCGCGCGGTGAACGGCGTCCTCGTCCATTTGCGGGGAGAGTAACGTCGGGGTCGGATGAAGGCCTCCGAGCTCGAGTACGAGCTGCCGCCCGAGCTGATCGCGCAGCGGCCGGCCGGGCGGCGCGACGAGTCGCGACTGCTCGTCTACGAGCGGGCGACGGGTGCGGTGCGGCATCGCCGGTTCTCAGATTTGCCGCACGAGCTGTCGGGAGAACTCGTCGTCGTCAACGACACGCGCGTCGTCCCGGCGCGGATCGCGATCGAGGCACCGCGCGGCGAGGTGTTGCTGCTGGAGCGGCTCGAAGGCGACGTCTGGGAAGGGCTCGCCCGGCCGACACGACGGCTGCGCGCCGGTCGCCGCTATGGGCCGGTCGAGCTGCTCGAGCACCTCGGCGAGGGACGCTGGCGGCTGCGGCTCGACGGCGAGCCGGCGGGCGAGACGCCGCTGCCCCCGTACATCACGGAGCCGCTCGACTCGCCCGAGCGCTACCAGACGGTCTACGCACGGCAGTCCGGATCGGCCGCGGCGCCCACCGCCGGCCTGCATTTCACACTCGAGCTGCTCGAGCAGCTCGACATCGAGCGTGTGACGCTGCACGTCGGGCTCGACACGTTCCGTCCTCTCGCGGTCGACGACCTCTCGGAGCACCGCCTCCACGGCGAGCGTTACGAGGTCGAGCCGGCCGCGTGGGAACGGATCCGCGCGGCGGAGCGCGCGCTCGCCGTCGGGACGACGAGTGTTCGCGTGCTCGAGACGCTCGCGCGGGGTGCGCCGCTCTCGGGTCGCACCGAGCTGTTCGTCACGCCCGGCTTCGAGTTCCAACGCGTCGATGCACTGCTGACGAACTTCCACCTGCCGCGCTCGACGCTGCTTGCGCTCGTGATGGCGTTCGCAGGCGTCGAGCAAACGCGCGACCTTTACCGCCTCGCGATCGAGGAGCGCTACCGCTTCTACAGCTTCGGCGACGCAATGTTGTTGCTCTGACGGCACACATCCGTGAACGGCCCATGGGTACACATGTGTCATGGGACGGAGGACACATGTGGTGCTGACCGATTCGCAGCACGCGTTTCTGTTCGGTGAAGCGCGTCGGACTGGGCTCTCGATGGGGGAGCTCGTCCGCCGCGCCGTCGACGAGACTTACGAGCTCGAGCGGCGACCGTGCGTCCGAGGCTTCGAGCTCTCACTTGGGCTCTGGCGGAACCCCGACGCTGCCGTCGCGGGCCGCCGTGCCGGCGCGCGCTGACGACCGGAAAGTACCCTGGCCGCGCAGATGAGCTGCTTCACCGTCACCGCGACCGACGGCGCCGCCCGCGCGGGGATCCTCCAAACGGCCCACGGCGACGTCCCGACGCCCGCCTTCATGCCGGTCGGGACGAAGGGCACCGTCAAGTCGCTCGCGCCCGACGAGCTGCATGCGATCGGCTCGACGATCGTCCTCGGGAACACGTACCACCTGCACTTCCGGCCCGGCGACGAGCTGATCGCCGAACTCGGCGGACTGCATGAGTTCATGGGTTGGGACGGGCCGATCCTCACCGATTCCGGGGGCTTCCAGGTCTTCTCGCTGCGCGACACGCTGCTCGAGGTGGACGACGCCGGCGTCACCTTCCGCTCGGTCTACGACGGCGCGCCGGCGCGGTTCACGCCGGAATCGGTCGCAGCCGTCCAAGCGAACCTCGGCTCGGACATCTCCATGTGCCTCGACATCTGCCCGCCGGCCGACGTGCCGCGGGAGGAGCTCGCCGAAGCCGTCCGGCGCACGACGCTTTGGGCCGAGCGGCAGCGGCACGCGCCGCGGGCTCCTGGACAGCTGCGCTTCGGCATCTCGCAGGGCGGGTCCGACACCGAGCTCCGCGCGCGGTCAATCGACGAGCTTGTCCCGCTCGACTTCGACGGCTACGCGCTCGGCGGCCTGAGCGTCGGCGAGGACCGGGCGACGATGTTCGACGCCGTCGGCTGGTCGGCGCCGCTGCTCCCCGCCGGCAAGCCGCGCTACTTCATGGGCATCGGCGACCCTGAAGGGATCCTCGAAGTCATCGCGAGCGGGATCGACATGTTCGACTGCGTCCTCCCCACACGTACCGCCCGCACCGGCAGCGCGCTCACCTGGGAGGGCCGGCTGAACATGCGCAACGCGCGCTTCGCGCGGGATCCGCGGCCGCTGGACGAGGACTGTCCCTGTCCGGCGTGCGCGAACCACACCCGCGCCTACATCCGCCACCTCGTCAACCAGGACGAGCTGCTCGGATTGCGGCTGCTCAGCCTGCATAATCTGCGCTTCCTGCTCGACCTGACCGCCGGCGCGCGGGCGGCGATCGAGCGAGGGCAGCTGGCCGACTTCAAGGCCGACGCGCTCGCCCGGCTCGGTCGCGCGGCCCTCGGGGTCATGGAGGCCACGTGAACCCAACCGGACTCGTTCTGATCGCGATCGCCTTCCTCTTCGTGTGGCTCGCGATCCTGCGCCCGCAGAAGCGGCGCCGCCTTGCCCAGGAAGCGATGCTGCGGAGCATCTCCGCCGGCGACGAGATCGTCACCGCCGGCGGGCTCTACGGCCAGATCACCGAGGTCCGGGACGACGACGTCCTCGTCCGGATCGCCCCCGAGATCGAGGTCCGGATCGCCCGGCGCGCGATCGCGGGCGTCTTCCCGCCGGAGAGGCCGGACGAGGAGCCCGAGCAGGAGGCCGGAACGGACGGGAGGGAAGCTACTCTGGAGAGCCCCAGTGAGTAACCGGCGCCAACACCTGACGCTGATGGGTCTGATCCTGGCGGCCCTCGTGGGCGCGCTCCTGCTGGCGATCCCAGGCTCCCCGGCGCACAAGAAGCCGACGCTTGGCCTCGACCTCCAGGGCGGCCTCGAGGTCGTCCTGAAGGCGGTGCCGCCGAAGGGCCACACGCTGACGGCGGCTGACCTCGACCGCTCGGTCTCGATCATGCGCAGCCGCATCGACAAGCTCGGGGTCTCGGAGCCCGAGATCCGCAAGCAGGGCTCGAACCAGATCGTGATCGAGCTCGCGGGCGTCCACGACGCCGCCGCCGCCGCCAAGCTGATCGGCAAGACTGCGCAGCTCCAGTTCTTCGACTTCGAGGCGGACGTGACGGGCCCGTCGAAGAACCTCAACGGCAACATCGTTGCGACGGGGAGCCTCTACGACCTGCTCAAGCAGGTGCAGGGCAAGGCGAAGCAGGGCTCGCCCGAGGGCTACTACCTCTGCAAGACGAAGAAGGCCGGGACGGGCAAGAAGGCCCACACCGTGCACTCGCTCGTGACCACCAACGGCGCGGTGCCGACGAAGAAGGAGCTCCTGCGCTCGTACAAGGGGAAGCTGCCCCCGGGCGGCGAGATCCTCGCGGTCCCGAAGGGGATGACCGTCGTCAGCTGCCCGGCGACGTCGGGCTGCCTCGGCGTCACCCAGAACCAGGCGCAGGCCGCGACCTACTACTACCTGCTCAAGTACGACCCGTCAGCGAAGAACGGCGCGCCGGAGATGACCGGCAAGGAGCTGAAGCTCTCCGGCACCCGCGCCGACTTCGACCAGAACGGCCTGCCGATCGTGACCCTCGAGTTCACCGGCCACGGCCAGAACGTCTTCGCGAAGATCACGAAGCAGGAGGCGGCGCGTGGCAAGCTTGCGGCCTCGCTCGCCGGCCACGGCGGCGACCCGAACTACGTCACGCAATACGCAGGCCATTTCGCGATCGTCCTCGACGGCGTCGTGCGCTCGACGCCGTACATCGACTACCTGAAGAACCCCGACGGGATCGACAGTAGCCAGGCCCAGATCGACATGGGCCAGGGCGGCAGCATCAACGAGGCGAAGGACCTCGCACTCGTGCTCCAGACCGGCGCGCTGCCGGTGAACTTCCAGCAGATCGAGCGCACCGACGTCTCAGCGACCCTCGGCAAGGACTCCTTGCGCCAGGCGTGGGAGGCCGCGGCCGTCGGCCTGCTGATCGTCGCGATCTTCCTGCTCGTCCTGTACCGCTTCCTCGGCGTTGTCGCCGTGCTCGGCCTCGCGATCTACGCCGCGCTCTACTACGCCGCGATCCTGCTCTTCAACGTGACGCTGACGCTGCCGGGCTTCGCCGGCGCGATCCTGACGATCGGCGTTGCCGCAGACGCGAACGTCGTCATCTTCGAACGGATCAAGGAAGAGGTGCGCGCCGGGAAGTCCGTGCGCGCCGCGATCGCGGCCGGCTACGCGAAGGGCTTCCACACGATCGTCGACGCGAACGTCGTCACGGCGATCACGGCGCTCGTGCTCTTCGCCGTCGCCACCGCGGGCGTGAAGGGCTTCGCGCTGATGCTGCTGATCGGCACGCTCATCTCGCTCTTCACGGCCGTCGCCGCGACGCGCGCGATGCTCGGGCTGCTCGCCGGCTTCCGCTGGTTCGGCAACGCGCGCTTCATGGGAGCGCAGGGCGTGCAGCGGGCGAGGTGGCTGCAGATCGACTTCATGGCGCGCCGCTGGCTCTGGCTCGGGTTCTCCGGCGTGATCATCCTCGTCAGCGCAGTCTCGCTCGCGACGAAGGGCCTGAACCTCGGGATCGACTTCAAGGGCGGGACGCAGGTCTCGTTCTCGACGAAGCAGCCGGTCTCGCTCAGCGCGGTCCGCAAGCAGACGGCCGACGTCGGCCACGCCGACGCCGTCGTCCAGGGGCGCGGCAAGACGGCCGGCTCCGACAAGTACCAGGCCTTCCAGCTGCGCATGAAGTCCCTGACGAGCGCCCAGCAGTCCCGGCTGACGCAGGATCTCGAGTCGAACGTCGGCGCGACGAAGATCGGGACGAAGAACGTCTCGTCGAGCTTCGGACGGCAGATCGCGCACGACGCGGTTCTCGCGATCATCGTCTCGCTGCTGCTGATCGTGATCTACATCGCCGTCCGGTTCGACATCAAGTTCGCGGGGCCGGTGATTGTCGCGATGCTGCACGACGTCCTGATTTGCGTCGGCATCTATTCGCTCGTCGGGCGCGAGGTCTCGACGTCCACGGTCGCCGCCGTCCTGACCGTGCTCGGTTACTCGATCTACGACACCATCATCATCTTCGACCGCATCCGGGAGAACATCCCGTTGATGCGTCGCGCGCCGTTCGCAACGATCGCGAACGTCTCGCTGTGGGAGACGATCCGTCGTTCGCTGGCGACGACGTTGATCACGCTGCTGCCGGTCAGCGCGCTGCTCGTCTTCGGCGGCGCGACGTTGAAGGACTTCGCGTTCGCGCTGCTCGTCGGCATCGCGTCCGGTGCGTACTCGTCGATCTTCGTCGCGGCACCGCTGCTGACGATGTTGAAGGAACGCGAGCCGGACTACCGCAAGCGGAAGGCGCAGGCCGAGCCGGAGGAGCCGAGCGCCGACGGCGCGCGGCCGCTGCGCGGTCGCGTCCTCGGCCGCCGGGCGCCGGACGCCGGGACCGTTGCGCTGGAGGAGTCGGAGGAGGCGCTCGCGGCCGAGCCGACGCCTGCGCTGCTCGACGTGTCGCCGCCCGTGGAGTCAGCGAGCGCCCAGGCGCGGCGCGAGAAGCGCCGCCAACGGCGCAAGACGAGGCCGCATGGCCGCGCGCGCTGACGACATCGTTCGCGCGCTCGAAGAGCTGCTGGCCGAGCTGCCCGCCCGGGTGCGCGGGTCGCGCGACCGCGTCGGAGAGCAGACGCTCGGCGCGCTGCGTGCCCTGAGCCGCGAGCTGGGCCTCGTGACCCGCGACGACATGGACGAGATCGAGCTTCGCGTCGCCCAGCTCGAGCACCGGCTGCGCCTGCTCGAGCGGCCCCCGGAGTAGGATCCTCGGGATGCGGCGTACCGTCGTCCTCGCCGTCCTCGGCGGACTGCTCGCCGTACCCGGCGCGACCGCGCGCACGCAGGACACCCCGGGCGTCACCGCGACGAAGATCGTCCTCGGCGCGACCGCGCCGCTCTCCGGCGCCGCCTCCGCCTTCGCGTCCGTCGAGCGCGGCGCCGCCGCCTACTTCGCCTTCGTCAACGCGCACGGCGGCGTCAACGGCCGGACGATCGACTACCGAATCTCCGACGACGGCTTCGATCCGTCGCGAACGGTCGCCGAGACGCGAAAGCTCGTCGAGCAGGACAAGGTCTTTGCGATCTTCAACAGCCTCGGCACGGAACAGAACCTCGCCGTCGCGCCGTACCTCAACGAGTCCGGCGTCCCGCAGCTCTTCGCCGCGACCGGCGTGGACTCGCTCTACGACGCGAAGAAGTATCCGTGGACGGTCGGCTACATCCCGAGCTTCACCGCCGAAGGCCGCGTCTACGGCAGGTACCTCGCGTCGCTGAGGGGGAGTCACAGGATCGCCGTGCTCGCGCCGAACGACGAGGGCGGCAACGAGCTCGTGAACGGACTCAAGCGCGGCCTCGGCAAGAAGGCGTCGCAGATCGCCGGCATCGAGCAGTACGACCCGCTCGCGACGTCCGTCCAGTCCGAGGTCTCGAAGCTCGCCGCGACGCACGCAGACGTCTTCGTCAACCTCGGCACCCCCGCCTACGCGCTCCAGGCCTTCGTCGGCTCGTTCAAGCTCGGCTGGTCGCCGCGGATGGTCGTGCCGGCGTACTCGTCCGCGTCGAGCATCATCAAGATCGGCCAGGCCTCGACGAGTCCGAAACAGATCGTCGGAACGATCAGCACGGTCTTCGTCAAGGATCCGACCGACCCGCGCTGGGCGAAGGACAAGACCGTCGCGCTCTACCGCTCGATCATGAAGAAGTACAACGCGAGCGGCGACGTGAAGGATCCCTACAACATGTACGGGATGGCCGTCGCCTACACGATGGTCGACGTGCTCGAGAAGGTCGGCAAGAACCCGACGCGCGAGAACGTCATGAAGGCCTCGCTGCACCTGAACGAGAGCAACCCGTTCCTGCCGCCCGAGATCCGCGTCAGGACGTCGCCGACGGACCGCTTCCCGGTCGAGCAGGCGCGGCTGATCCGCTGGCTCGGCGCGCGCTGGGGCTCGTTCGGGCCGGTCTACTCGCTGCGCTGAGGGAGAGCCGCGCGCGCGGCGTCGACCGCGTCGATCGCGCGCGCCGTGTTCGCCGCGATCCAGAGGCAGATCAGCGCCAGCGGCAGCTCGACAAGGCCGGCCTCGAGCGCGGCCTCGACGTGCTCGCGCATTCCGCTCGCGAGCAGGTTGTCGAACCAGGCGTCCGTGACGAGCAACGTCGCCGCGATCGCCGCGGGCGTGTGCGTCCAGAGCATGCGCCGGTGGACGCCGAGCGCGGTCGCGGCGACGGTCGCCGTGAGCGCGAGGTCGAAACCGACCCAGGCCGCGTCCCAGTGCTGGCTCGTGTGCTCGGCCGGGAGCCGGAACGCGAGCAGGATCGTCCACGGGGCGAGCAGGACCGCGGCGAGAATCAGAAGCCGCCCGATCCAGTGCTGCGATAGAACCGCCATCCTGGAGTTGTAGCTGCGGCAGTCCCGGATGAGCGCTACTCTGGCGCGGCCATGAGGTTCAGAGCCGAGTCGCTCCTCGCGTGGGCGGCCGCTGCGGTCGGAGTCATCGCGATCATCTCAGCGCTGACGCCGGAGTTTGCCTGGCGCCACGACGCGGTGCAGAGCGTCCTCCCTGACGCGATCCCCGTCGCAGCGCGGATCGTCACGCTGTCGTTCGGGTTCGCGCTCGTCTGGCTCGCGCTCTCGCTCGCGAAGCGCCGCCGACGAGCCTGGCAGCTCGCCGTCGCCGTGGTGATCGGGCTCGCCGTGACACACCTCGCTAAGGGTCTGGACTTCGAGGAAGCCGCAGGCGCGCTGATCCTCCTCGGCGCGCTCGCCTTCTACCGGACGCGGTTCGACGTTCCCGGCGATCCGGTCGTCTTCACGCCGCTTGTGGCGACGCTCGCGGCACTCGCGGCCGCCGTCGGCTGGGCGCTGTGGCTGGAGGACCGATCGGGCTGGTTCCCGGAGCGCGGAGTCGAGACGCTCGGTGGCATCAGCCTGCTGCTCGGCGCGTTCGCGCTCCACCTGTGGCTGCGTCCGATCTCGGAGCGCGTGCGGCAGTCGACCGGCGAGCGGCGGGCCGCGCGCCAGCTCGTCGAGGCGTACGGCCGCGACAGCCTCGCGTTCTTCACGCTGCGGCGCGACAAGAGCTACCTCTTCTCGCCATCGCGCACCTCGTTCCTCGCGTACCGCGTCATCGGCGGCGCCGCGCTCGTCAGCGGCGATCCGGTCGGGGACGAGAGCGAGTTCGACGCGCTGCTCGAGGAGTTTCGCCGTACCACCCGGGCGCGCGGCTGGCGTATGGCCGTCCTCGGTGCGAGCGAGGACCAACTCGCGCGCTACCGGCGGCTCGGGATGCGCGCGATCAAGCTCGGCGACGAGGCGGTGCTGCGGCCCGGTGCGTTCTCGCTCGAGGGCCGGCCGATCCGCAAGGTGCGCCAGTCGGTCTCGCGGCTCTCGAAGGCGGGTTACGCGCTCCGCGTCGTCGCGGTCGGCGACGTCGACCCGTGCCTGCGGGAGAAGGTCGACGCGGTCTCGGCGGCCTGGCGCGGCAACCAGCCCGAGCGGGGCTTCTCGATGTCCATGGACGAGCTCTACGCCCCGGACACGCTCCTCGCCGTCGCCGAGGACGAGCACGGCGAGGTCGGCGGTTTCCTCCACCTCGTGCCGTCGCCTGCAGCGCGCGGCTACTCGCTGTCGACGATGCGCCGCCGACCGGGGACGCCGAACGGCCTGATGGAGTTCCTGATCGCCGAGACGCTTGCCTGGGCGAAGGAGCGCGGTGCGTCGGAGATCTCGTTGAACTTCTGCGTCTTCACGGACTTTCTCCAGCCGGAGCTGCGCGGCTGGCGTGCGGTTGCGCGGCGGGCGCTGCTCGGACTCGACCGGCTGTTCCAGCTCGACCGGCTGCACTCGTTCAACAAGAAGTTCTTCCCGGAGTGGCGGCCGCGGTACCTCTGCGTCGAGCGGCTCTCAGACGTGCCGGTCGTCGGGCTCGCGTACCTGCGCGTCGAGTCGCTGCTCGTGCCGCCGGGCCCGTGGACCCGGCAGCCGCGCGTTCCGGCTTAGCTGCAACACTGACGGCGTGGCGTCCACCCCCACGCGCAACCTCGGGCGGCTCTCGGAGATCGCGCAGGTCGCCGTGCGACACGGGTTCGGCTACTTCTTCGAGTCGCACAAGCTGACCGATCTGATCCCGGGGCACAAGGCGCAGCGGCTCGAAGGCCTCGACGACGGCGCCGCCTCGGCGCGCGGCCAGCACCTGCGCGAGCTGCTCGACGAGCTCGGGCCGACGTTCGTCAAGTTCGGGCAGCTCCTCTCGACGCGCCCGGACGTCGTCCCGCCGGACATCATCGCCGAGCTGCGCAAGCTGCAGGACGACGTCCGGCCGGTGCCGTTCGAGCAGGTGGAGCGCGTGCTCGAGGAGGATCTCGGCAACACCGTCGAGCGGCTCTTCCTCGAGTTCGAGGAGCGACCGATCGCCGCCGCCTCGATCGGCCAGGTGCACCGGGCCGTCCTCCCGACGGGCAAGCGCGTCGCCGTCAAGGTGCAACGCCCCGGAGCGCCGCGCCAGATCGAGGCGGATCTCGCGCTGCTCTACCAGGCGGCGAAGCTCGTCAAGGAGCGCGTCCACGCGCTGGACTTCATCGACGCTCACGCCCTGGTCGACGAGTTCGCGCGCCAGATTCGGCAGGAGCTCGACTACCGCCTCGAGGCGCGCAACGCGCAGGCGTTCCACCACGACTTCGCCGGCCACCCGCACGTCCGCGTCCCGCGCGTCTACTGGACCTACACGCGCGCGCGCGTGCTCACGCTCGAGCTGCTCGAGGGGACGCAGCTCGCCGACGTCGACCACGAGGTGTGGTCGCTCGAGGAGCGGCGCCAGCTGGCCTACCGGATGACCGAGACGTGGATGGAGATGATCTTCCGAAACGGGTTCTTCCACGGCGATCCGCACCCGGCGAACATCCTCGTTATGGACGAAGTCGACCAGATCGGCCTCGTCGACTTCGGCGCCGTCGGGAAGCTGACCGACGACGACATGACGAAGCTGACGCGGCTCTTCATCGACGCCGCGCAGGAGAACGTCGACGCGTTGCCCAAGCGGCTCGCCGACCTCGGCGTCCGCTATCCGAAGGAGCGCGAGGAGGAATTCCTCGCGGAGCTCCGCGAGATCTACTACCGCTACTACGGAGCGAGCCTCGCCGAGATCGACCCGATCCAGGTGATCCGCGAGGCGTTCACGCTCATCTACGCGATGAACCTGCACCTGCCGACGCGCTTCCTGCTGCTCGACCGCGCGATCGCGACGCTCGGCAGCGTCGGCGTCGAGCTCTATCCGGACTTCAACGTCTTCGAGGTCGCGCGGCCGTATGCGCGCAGCCTGATGGTCGAGCGGTTCACGCCGCGGCGTGTGGCGCGGCGGGTGCGCAAGGACTCGTGGCGCTACGCGCAGGTCGCGATGGACCTCCCGTTCCAGGTGCACGACGTGATGGAGGAGTTGCGTGACGGGCAGATCGAGGTCGGTTTCGTCCACAAGGGCCTCGACGAGTTCCTCGAGGGGACGCAGCGCGTGTTCAACCGGCTCGTCGTCGCGCTGATCGTCACGGGCGGCCTGATCGGGTCGAGCCTCATCGGCGTCTTCGCGACGGGCGGGCCGCACGTGCTCGGCATCAACACGCTCTCGGTCGTCGGCTTCGTGCTCTCCGCCGTGCTCGGCGCGTGGCTGCTGTGGAGCGTCTTGCGCTCCGGGCGTCTCTGAAACGAGTTCTAAGAACAGGCGGCCGGATCCGGCACGAACCGCGGCACGCCCGCGCTTATCTCCTCCGTGTAGCGCGGGACGGTCGTGTACGGCGCCTGCCACGAGCCGCCGCAGACGGGAACGCGGAAGAGCCGCGAGCCGCCGCTCGGCACCGTCAGCACGACCGGCTTGGCGTCGGGTCGCTTGAAGCGGAGACCGCCGCCGTGCGGCAGCCGCTTGGATGCGCTGATGCGCAGCTCGAGCCAGCCGCTCGCCTGCGTCGTCCCGGGCCAGAGGAGGAGCGCACCCCGGGTGAGCAGGTGCCCGCTCGGCGGCCGGCCGACCATCACCGACCCGAGCCTGACGGGCCCGCTCGGCACCCAAAGTGTCTGCACGTTCCAGTGTGCGAGCCGGCGGGCGTCGCGGAGCTCGACTGTGGTGAGCGACTCGTCGGCGACGACGGCGCGGCGGACAGGCTGTCCGTGTACCTCGAGTGTGCCGTCGGGCGCGACGCTGCCGACGGCCTGCGGGAGTCCGTCGAAGCTCGCCGTCGCGGGGAGGCGGACCAGTCGGTCGATCGACGGATTCCAGAACATCGCCGCGAGCACGACGTTGCGGCTCGCCCCCGTCGCTGCCAGGTACGTGACCCGACCGACATGAGCGTGGTCGACCCAGGAGCGATCGGCCGGCAGGAAGGTCTTCCGCACGCGCAGGTCGGACGACCGGTCGAAAGAGAAACCTCCGGCGAGCGCGGCGAGCGAGAACGCGAGCGAGAGCGCGAGCACGAGCGGCGTGCCGGCGCGCGGCCGAGCGGCCGCGGCGGCTGCGACGCCGGCGAGGACCGTGGCGACGACCGCCACGATCAGCGACGCGGTGCCGGGGAGTCCGACCGTCTGCTCCACGCGGTTGACGGCGAAGAGCGCGGGCGCGATGCTCTGCACGCTCGACTTCGCGTAGCCGGCGAGCGGGAGGATCGCGGCGGCGGTGCTCAGCGCCGCGCCGGTTCCCAGCTCCGCGAGCCATCGCCGTTCGCGGCGCGTCGCCCGTAGCGCGAAGAAGACTCCGACGAGCGGCACGAGGTACATCAGGTAGCGTTCCTGCACGAGGTGCAGGTCGCCGTAGAGCGCGCACTGCGCGAGCAGCGCGAGGGCGAGCGTGGTCGCGAAGCACGCAAAGACGAACTCGGCGCGGCTCCTCGGCTTGGCGAGCGCGAGCGCCCAGCCGACGGCGGCACCCGGCACGAGCGCGCATCCCGCGGAGAGCAGCACGACGTACACGCTCACGCTCCCGATGTGCAGCGCGTCGCCGCCGGCGAGACCGTTCGGCAGGAGGGCGCCGTAGTAGCCGAGATGGTGGGTGGCGGAAAGCGCGAGCGCGATGCAGAGTCCGGCCGCGACGATCGCGACGAGGATCCACTGGTCGCGAAGCGTCCGCCGGAGCCGTCGCTCACGGATGCCGTTCGCGAGCGCGGCGGCGAGCGCACACGCGGGAATGACGGCGAGCTGCACCCGCGCGAGCGCGGCGAGCAGCACCAGGGCGACGAAGAGGATGCGGCGCCGCCGCGTGGGCTCTTCGATCAGCGCCATCGCCGCGAGGATCGCGCTGAAGAGCAGGGGATACGAGAACGGCTCTGCGAGCACGCTGTTCGCGTACAGCGTCTGCGGCGTCGCGACGGCGAGCCCGGCGAGCGCCAGCGACATCCACGGGGCGAGCCGCAGCCGTCGCGCGATCAGGTACACCGGGATCGCCGCGAGGGAGATCGTCAGCGCGTTCTGGAACTGGAGGATGCGGTAGGCCGTGTCGACGTCGTGGACGAGCCACACGGGCGCCGTGAGGATCGGCTCGAGGAGCGCCGGGAAGTGCGCCGAGCCGCCGCGGACGAGCGGGCGTCCGGTGTGGATCAGCGAGCGTCCGAGCGCCGCGTAGATGTACTCGTCGGGAAAGAGGCTCGGCATCGGCCGCAGCCAGGAGAGGACGACGTGGCCGAGGGTGCTGAGCCCGACGATCGCCCCGAGGAGGAGACGCACGGGGACGGCGCGCGCGACTGCGCGCGGAGCCACCGCCTCGAGGGCAGGGGTCACCGCGCGTGCGGGGGCGGCAGCGCTCACCCGTCTCCTATCGGCAGCGCGGGCGCTCCCTTGAAGGCCGGTCCGGCCCGGACGGCGTCAGCCCGTATACGTGCTCGCCGGAGCGCGCCCGAGCGCCGCGATGGCGTCGCCAAGCTGCTCGGCCTCGTCCGGCTCGAGGTCTGCGGTCGTGATCCGGATGCCGGCGGCGTGTCGAACCGGTAACGCTCGCCGGGACTCACCGCCCACCCCTGCACGAGAAGCTCGCGCATCGCGGCCGCCTCGTCGGCGAGCGGCACCCATACGCCGAGTCCTGAGTCGCCGGCGGCGTCGATTCCGCGCGTCGCGAGCGCCGAGACGAGCCCAGCGCGACGGGCGGCGTACGTTCGCTCGGCGCGCGCGAGCAGCCGAGTCGTCGTCCGATCGCGGAGCAGCATGGCGGCGATCTGCTTTCGAACGACTCGAGCGGCCGCGGCTGGTCTTGTGGACTTGCGTCGGCGGCGTGCCCGAGTGGAACCTATCGACGCTGCGTTTCGACCTCGAGGGGCACGGAGGTACGACGCTGGTGCGTCTGACACACCGCGGTTGGCGATGGCGCGCTGAATGCGGACCGCTCGCGTCGTTTGATTTCTCATGGCGGCGCCACTTGATTCGGCTGCGCACGGTCGCGCCTGAACGTTGAACGACGGCCCTCACTTGAAGGGCGGGTCCGGTCTGGACGGCTGAGGATTCTTCGTCACAATTTCGTACGAAAGGACATCTGGCCGGGCCGCGAAGCCGGAGCTACGTTCGCTTCATGTCCGCCGCCCTCGTCCTCGCCGACCCGGAGCCGGCGACCCGCGGATTCCTCGAGCGGCACCTGCTGGACGACGGCTTCGACGTTCTCAGCGCGAACGACCCGCGCGAGGCCGCCGACGGAGCCGATCTCGTCCTGCTCGGCGACGTCGCCGCGCTCGAGCGCTGGGAGCCGGCCTGCCCGGTCATCGTCCTGGGCGCCGCCGGCGACGACACGGTCGACCGGGTGCGTGCGTTCCAGCGCGGCTGCGACGACTACGTCACGTGGCCGATCGTCTACGAGGAACTGCTCGCCCGGATCCGCGCGGTGCTGCGGCGGACGGCGCCGCCGCTCGGTGAGCGACTGTGCGTCGGCGACCTCGTCGTCGACCGCGCCACGCGCCGGGTATCGGTTCGGGGCCGGACGGTGCCGCTCTCGGGCAAGGAGTTCGAGCTGCTCGTCCGGCTCGCCTTCGACCCCGAGCGCGTGTTCACGAAGGAGCAGCTGCTCAGGGACGTGTGGGCCTTTCGCTCGCGCGGCCGCACCCGGACGCTCGACTCCCACGCCTCGCGCCTGCGTCGGAAGCTGGTCGCCGCGGGCGCGCGCGACGTCGTCGTGAATGTTTGGGGCGTTGGTTACAAGCTCGTCGACCGTGTTGTAAATCCGGAAGGAGTCGACTAGAACTCAGAAAGCCCGGCGCAAGTTTCGCCGCCCGTCGGTGTCAACTGGAAGAGACGGTAGATCTCGGGAGGCGAGACGATGCGCGAGCGAACCGATCGCGAGGTCGCGAGGGAGCTCGACGATCTGCGGGCACGACTCGCCGCTGCTCAGCTGGAAGAGGAGCAGCGGCGCAAGGAGCTCGAACAGCTTCGAAAGGATTTCGCTCGGCTCAGCGAACAGCTGCGCAGGCAGCGCGCCGAACGCGAGCACGACGTGTAGTCAGAGGAGCGCCCCCTCCAGCCGGAGCAGGCGCTCCTTGACGTCCAGGCCGCCGGCGTAGCCGACGAGCTTGCCGTTCGCGCCGATCACGCGGTGGCACGGGAGCACGATCGGGATCCGGTTGCGGTTCATCACGGTTCCGACGGCCCGCGCCGCCGTCGGCACACCGGCCCGCGCCGCGAGCGTTCCGTACGTCGTCGTCTGCCCGTACGGCACTCGCGCGAGCTCGCGGAGGACGCGCACGTTGAAGTCCGGGATCGCGCGCAGGTCGAGCTCGAGATCGAACGCGTGCCGGCGGCCCTCGAAGTACTCGTCGAGCTCCAGCCGCACGCGCTTAAGCGGCTTCGACGAGCGGAGCACGCGCGGGCCAAACGTGCGCGCGAGCTCCTCCCGCGCCTGCTCGGGGTCGGCCCGGAACGAGATCTTGCAGAGCCCGCGATCGGTGGCGCCGACGAGCAGCGGGCCGACCGGGCTGTCGGTGAGGTCGTACGCGGCGTCGAGCAGCCCCGCGGCGGCGGCGGCGGCGCGGAAGCGCGCGTCGAGCTCGGTCGGGACGGTGATCATGGTCGGAGCTCCTTCCTGAGGCGGCGGACGCCGGCCGAGGCGGCCTGCCGCGCGGCGGCCTCGCTCGAGCCGAGCGCGGCGCCGATCTGGGCGTAGTCGAGGTCGTAGCCGTAGCGGAGCACGACCGCCGCCTTCTCCTTCGGCGGCAGCGGCGCAGCGAGCTCGGCGAGCTGCTCGAAGGGCGGCATGTGGTCGTTCGTGAACAGCTCCGGAAGCTCCCCGTCCGGCTTCTTCCTGCGGGCGTCGTCGAGGACGATCCGGCTCGCGATCGTCAGCACCCAGGCGCGCAGATGCAGTCCGTGCTCGAGCCGCGAATAGGCGCGGAGCGCGCGCAGGAACGTCTCCTGGAACGCGTCGTCGGCGCGGTCGCTGCCGACCCGCTTGCGCAGGAAGCCGAGCACCTCCTCGCGGTGGGTCTCGTAGAACGTCTCGAACGGCGGGACGGGAGCTGCGACGGCCATCGCTCCATTGAAACGTATGCCTCCGAGAAGATGTGAGGTGTGAACGTCGCTCGCCTTCAGCTCGCTCCCGGGGGGGAAACCATGTTTTCCCCACGAGCCCCCCTCTTGGTGCGCGACCGGGGGAACCTCCCTGTTCCCCCGGTCAACGCCCCCGCTCCCCCGTTCACGCGGCAGGCAGCCGCGTGAACCTCGCCGTGGTGGGCCACACCGAATGGGTCGAGTTCGCGCGGGTCGAGCACGTCCCGGTCGCGGGCGAGATCGTGCACGCGCTCGAGACCTGGGAGGAAGCCGCGGGTGGCGGCGCGGTCGCCGCCGTCCAGCTTTCAAATCTCGCCGGTTCCGTCCGCTTCTATACCGCGCTCGGCAGCGACGAGCTGGGCCGACGCACCCGCGCGCAGCTCACGGAGCAGGGCGTGACGGTCCACGCCGCGACGCCGCCGTCCGCCCACCGCCGAGCGCTCACGTACCTGGACGGCGACGGCGAGCGGACGATCACCGTCTTCGGCGAGAAGCTGCTCCCCGGTGGCGGCGACGGCTCGCTGCCGTGGGAGGAGCTGGCGCGGGCTGACGCCGTCTACTTCGTCAGCGGCGACGTCGAGGCGCTGCGCCAGGCGCGCAAGGCACGGATCCTCGTCGCCGGGGCGCGCGAGCTGCCGACGCTGGCGCGGGCCGGCGTCGAGATCGACGTGCTCGTGGGAAGCGGGGAGGACGAGACCGAGCGCTACCGGGCCGGCGACTTCGATCCGGCGCCGAAGATCGTCGTCACGACCGCAGGTGTCCTCGGCGGCTGGGTCCAGCCCGGGGGCCCGTTCACCGCTGCGCCGCTGCCCGGACCGATCGAGGACGCATACGGCTGCGGCGACTGCTTCGCGGCCGGGCTCACCTACGCCCTCGCCGAGGGGAAGCCCGTCGACGAGGCGATCGCGCTCGGCGCGCGCTGCGGCGCATACGTCCTCTGCGGGCGGGGACCCTACAGGGGTCAGCTCACCCACGCTTAGCCACGCCGCTTGCCTACGCTCGGGCGAGGGGCAGTTCCCGCGCGCCCCGCTCGACGATTTTCCCGCTCAGGCCGTGGTTCCGCGCCGGCCGAAGTCACCCTTGCGGGCGTCGTCGGGGTGGACAGGTGGGCCGATGTGGTTTATCGTGGGGCAAAGTGGAAATCACGGGGACGCCTGAATGCTGCTTGGCGAACACGAGCACACGATCGATGACAAGAACCGTCTCACCCTGCCCGCCCGCTTCCGGCACCACTTCGCGGAGGGGATCGTCGTGACCCGCGGCATGGACGGGTGCCTCTACGCGTACACGCGGCCGGAGTGGACGCGGCTCGTCGAGCAGCGGCTCGCAGCGCTCGACCCGCTTAGCCCCGACGGCCGGCGGATGCAGCGCTTCTTCTTCTCCGCCGCGGCGGAGGGCGAGCTGGACAAGCAGGGCAGGCTGATGCTCCCGGCGGCGCTGATCGAGCACGCGAAGCTCGGCCGGGACGTTGTCGTCGCAGGGGTGAACGACCACCTCGAGATCTGGGACCGGGCCGCCTGGCGCAAGGAGCTGGCGGAGGTCGAAGGGAGTGCGGAGCATGTTGCCGAACGTCTTGCAGCCAAGCGCGACTGATCACGTCCCGGTCCTCGCAGAAGTGGTTCGCGAGAGCCTCGCCGTGCAGCCGGGAGAGACCGTTATTGACGCGACCTTCGGCGCAGGCGGGCACAGCGCACTGCTCGCCGCCGACCTGCGCGGCAAGGGGAAGCTGATCGCAATCGACCGCGACCCGAGCGTACGCCCGTACTTCGAGCGCTTCCAGCGGCACGCGGGCGTGCAGGCTCGCTTCCTGCGCGGGCAGTTCGACATCGTGCTGGAGCAGCTCGCGTCGAACGGCGTCCGCGCCGACGCGGTGCTGCTCGACCTCGGCGTCTCGAGCATGCAGCTCGACCGGCCGGAGCGCGGCTTCTCTTACGCGACCGACGCGCCGCTCGACATGCGGATGGATCCGTCCGCCAACCGCTCCGCGGCCGACCTCGTCAACGAGGCGGACGAGAAAGAGCTGACGACGATCTTCAGGCGGTACGGCGAGGAGCGGTACGCGCGGCAGATCGCGCGGGCGATCGTCCGGCGGCGGCGCGAGCAGCCGTTCGAGCGGACGGGCGATCTCGTCGAGACGATCCGGGCGGCGATTCCCGCGCCGGCGCGGTTCGGCGACGGGCATCCGGCGAAGCGCGTCTTCCAGGCGCTGCGGATCGCGGTCAACGAGGAGCTCGGAGCGCTCGAGTCCGCGCTGCCGGCGGCGTTCGAGCTGTTGCGGCCCGGCGGACGGCTTGCGGTGATCAGCTTCCACTCGCTCGAGGATCGGATCGTCAAGCGCTTCCTCCGCGAGCGCGAGCGCGGCTGCACGTGCCCGCCCGACTTCCCGGTCTGCATCTGCGGGCACGAGCCGGAGCTGCGCGCGATCCAGCGCCGCCCGGTCAAGCCGAGCGCGGCCGAGGTGGCCGCGAATCCGCGCGCCGGGTCGGCGCGGCTGCGCGCGGCCATCAAGGTGCGCTGATGGCGACGTGGTCGCCGACGGCGTCGACGGTCGCCGCGCCCGCGCGGCGCCCGCGTGCGAAACCGGCTCCGGCGCCGCGGCGGCGAGCGGCCGCGCAGAAGCGGACCCTCCGCGCACCGATCTTCTGGATCGTCGTGCTCGGCATCCTTCTCGCAGGCGTCGTCGCGCTCAACGTCGGCGTGCTCCGGCTGAACATGAGCCTCGACAAGCTCGACCGTGAGCGGACGCAGCTGCGTGCGGAGAACGCGGCGCTTCAGTCGCAGCTCTCGAGCGCGGCGGCGGCGCCGCGCCTGCAGGCGCGGGCGGCGAAGCTCGGTTACGTGCCCGCGTCCGCGCAGGACACGAGCTACGTGCACCTAACTGGGCGTTGACCCCATGCGCCCGCAGCTCGTCAACCGCCGGATCAGGCTCCTCCTCCTGACCCTGCTGCTCGCGTTCGCAGCGCTGCTCGCGCGTGCAGCGTGGATCCAGGGCGTGAGGGCGTCCTCGCTCTCGCAGCTCGCGACGTCGCAGCAGCACCAGACGGTGACGATCCCGGCCGGCCGCGGAACGATCTTCGACCGGATGGGCGTCCAGCTCGCGCTCGGGGAGCAGGCGACGACGGTGTACGCCGATCCGCGGCAGATCCGGCAGCCGCGTCGGGTGGCCGCCGTGGCCGCGCGCATCCTCGGCGTCGACGCGACGAGCCTCTACCCGCGGCTCGCGGACCGGACGCACGGCTTCGTGTACGTGCAGCGGAAGGCCGATCCGACGAAGGCGAGCGCGCTCGCGAAGCGCAGGCTCCCGGGGCTCGGGTTCTACGCGGAAGAGCGGCGGTCGTATCCGCAGCACACGGTCGCCGCGCAGGTGCTCGGATTCGCGGGCGTCGACAATCACGGCCTCGACGGACTCGAGCTGCAGCTCGACAAGCAGCTGTCCGGCCGTCCCGGCCGCCAGACGATCGTCAAGGATCCCGCGGGCCGCGCGATCGACGTCGTCGACCAGGTCGCGGAGCGCCAGGGACGCGACGTCTTCCTGACGCTCGACCACACAATCCAGGCGAACGCCGAGCAAGTCCTGCGCAGCACGATCGCGAAGTGGCACGCGAAAGCCGCGACGGCGATCGTCCTCGACCCGCGCACTGGCGGCGTGCTCGCGATGGCGGTGCAGCCCGGATACGACGCGAACGGCTTCGGCCGGGTCGGCGCGGACAAGCAGAAGAACCGCGCCGTCACCGACGTCTACGAGCCGGGCTCCGTGTTCAAGGTCGTCACCGTCGCGGGCGCGCTGTCGGAGGGACTCGTGACTCCCCAGACGAGGTTCACGCTGCCGTACTCGCTTCGCGTCGCCGACCGGATCGTGCACGACGCCGAGCTCCGCGGCACCGAGACGATGACCGTTGCCCAGATCCTCGAGCGCTCGTCGAACATCGGCGCGATCACGCTCGCGCAGATGCTCGGCAAGGACCGGCTGCTGAAGTGGATCCACCGCTTCGGCTTCGGCTCGCCGACGGGGATCGACTTCCCCGGCGAGAGCGCGGGCCTGCTGCCCGGCTACTGGTCGGGGTCGACGATCGGGAACGTGCCGATCGGCCAGGGCATCTCCGTGACCGCGGTGCAGCTCGCGTCCGTGTACGCGGCGATCGCGAATGGCGGCGTGTGGCTGCAGCCGCACCTCGTCGACCACGTGCAGGGGCTGCGTCCGCCGAAGCGCGTGTGGCGGCGAATCGTCTCGGCCGCCGTCGACCGGGAGCTGATGGCGATGCTGCGCGGGGTCGTCTCCGACGCGGGCGGGACCGGCTCCGCAGCGGAGATTCCCGGCTATGTCGTCGCCGGCAAGACCGGTACCGCGCAGATGCCGGATCCGCGCGGCGGCTACGCCTCGGGCAAGTACGTCGCCTCGTTCGTCGGCATCGTCCCGGCCAACCGGCCGCGGCTCGTGATCATGGTGCAGGTCGAGGAGCCGCACCTGGCGATCTTCGGCGGCGTCGTGGCGGCCCCGGCCTTCCAGCAGATCGCGTCGTCCGCGCTGCAGTACCTGGAGATCCCGCCGGACGCGGCGACGCCGGTGCGTTGACGCTTTCGACACGAAGCCCACACGAACGCGGCACTCATCCGTGCACCCGGGTCGCGTACCGTTCATAGCAGGGGGTCTCCGACCCCTTGGGGGCGCGTGGGCGTGCGGTAGGGGCCGACGCTGGCGGTAGACTCGCGCGGCGATGATGACCCTGGAGCGCGTCGTCGCAGTGCTCGAGCCGACGGACGTCCTCGGGCGCGCTCCGGTCGGGTTGCGCGATCTGGCCTACGACACCCGGGCCCTCTCGCAGGGCTCGCTCTTCTTCTGCGTCCGCGGCGCGCACGTCGACGGGCACGATCTGGCAGGCGAGGCGATTGAGCGCGGCGCGGTCGCGCTCGTCGTCGAGCACCCCGTCGAGGCGCGGGTCCCGCAGCTCGTCGTCCCCTCGACGCGCGCTGCGATGGCCGTCGCGGCGGACGAGTTCTTCGGGCGGCCGACCGAGGAGCTCCAGGTCGCCGGCGTCACCGGGACGAACGGCAAGACGACGACCGCGTTCCTCCTCTTCGCGATCCTCGCAGCCGCCGGTCGCCGCCCCGGGCTGCTCGGCACGATCGAGGCGCGCGTCGGCGGCGAGCGGCGCGGCGTCGTCCACACGACGCCCGAGGCGATCGACCTGCAGCGGACGTTCCGCGAGATGCTCGACGCCGGCGACCGCAGCGTCGCGATGGAGGCGTCGTCGCACGCGTCGACCATGCGCCGCCTCGACCGCGTCCGCTTCGCCGCGCTCGTCTTCACGAACCTGACGCAGGACCACCTCGACTTCCACGGATCGATGGACGAGTACTTCGAGGCGAAGCGGCGCCTGTTCCTCGAGACCCGGCCGCCGGCCGCGATCAACGTCGGCAACCCGTATGGGCGCCGGCTCGCGGACGAGCGTCCGGACGCATTGACCTTCGGCGACGGCGGCGAGCTCGGCCCGGAGGCGCTCGAGGGAATCGACCTGAAGCTGCGCGGCCGCTTCAACATCGACAATGCGCTCGGCGCGTTCGCGGCCGGTCGCCTGCTCGGAATCGACGACGACGCGATCGCGCGCGGGCTCGAGTCGGTGCGCGGCGTCCCCGGCCGCTTCGAGTCGATCGACGAGGGACAGCCGTTCGCAGTGATCGTCGACTACGCACACACACCCGACGCGCTCGCGAATGTGCTGCGCGCCGCGCGCGGTCTCGGCGAGGGACGCGTGATCTGCGTCTTCGGGGCGGGCGGCGACCGCGACCGCGAGAAGCGGCCGCAGATGGGCCGCGCGGTCTCGGAGAACGCCGACGTCGCAATCGTCACCTCCGACAATCCGCGCAGCGAGGATCCGCGGGCGATCATCGACGCGGTCGTCGCGGGGACGAGCGGCGAGGTCGAGGTCGAGTCGGATCGCGCGGCCGCGATCGCGCGCGCAGTCGAGCTCGCGCGCGACGGTGACGTGGTGGTGATCGCCGGCAAGGGACACGAGCCGGGCCAGCAGTTCGCAGACCGGACCCTCCCGTTCGACGACCGCGAAGCGGCACGCGACGCGCTGCGGAAGGCGCGCACGTGATCCCACTCGCGCTCGACGAGCTGCGGCGGCTCGACCTCGGCATGCTCGAGGGCGGCGCGGCCGAGCTGACCGGCGTGCAGATCGACTCGCGCCGGGTCGTCCCCGGCGACCTGTTCGTCGCGGTCGGCGGCGGCGCGGCGTATCTGGATGACGCGCGGGCGAGCGGCGCCGCCGCGACGCTCGTGCCGCACGACGCATTCGCGGCGATGGCCGCCCTCGGCGGCCTCGTGCGGTCGCGAAGCACCGCCCGCGTCGTCGGCGTCACCGGCTCGACGGGAAAGACGTCGACGAAGGACATCCTCGCCGCGCTCCTGCGTCCGCACGTGAACCTCGTCGCCGCTGAGGCGGGACAAAACAACGAGCTCGGCCTGCCGCTGACGCTCTGCCGGATCGAGCCCGAGACCGAGATCGTGGTCACGGAGATGGGCATGCGCGGGCTCGGCCAGATCAGGGCGCTCGCCGCCCTCGCCCGGCCCGACCTCGCTGTCATCACCTCGATCGGGCCGGTGCACCTCGAGCTGCTCGGCTCGGTCGAGAACGTCGCGCGTGCGAAGGCCGAGCTGCTCGACGAGCTGCCGGCGGGCGCGGTCGCGATCGTCCCCGTCGGCGCGCCGGAGCTGGAGCCGTTCATCCCATCGGGGCTCGACGTACGCCGCTTCGGGCCGCCCGAGGTCGAGGTGCGCGACGGCCGGTCGCACGTGCGCTTTCGCGGGCGCGACGTCGTCTTCGACTTCACCGCCCGCCATCAGGCGACGAACGCCGCCGCCGCGCTGCTCGCGGTCGAAGCGCTCGGCGTGCCCGTGCCCGAGGAACCCGTGCACGTCGCGTTCTCGCGCTGGCGCTCGGAGGAGACCGAGCTGCCGGGCGGCGGCCTGCTGATCAACGACAGCTGGAACGCCAACCCGGTCGCGATGCGCGCGGCGCTCGCGTACCTGCTCGAGCAGGCGGCCGGGCGGCGCACGGTCGCCATCCTCGGTGTGATGGCCGAACTCGGGTCCGAGGGGCCGCGCTTCCACGAGGAGATCGGACACGCCGCCCGTGAAGTCGACGTCGTGATCGGCGTCGGCGAGCTCGCCCGCGGCTACGAGCCGGACGAGTGGGTCGCGATCGCGGCCGACGCCGTCGCGCTCGCCCGCGAACTCGTCCGTCCGGGCGACGTCGTCCTCGTGAAGGGTTCGCGCGCCGTCGGCCTCGAGGTCGTCGCGGAGGCGCTCGCCGGGGTTGCCGCCCGGTGACACGTGTCTTGATCGCGGCGCTGACCGCGCTGATCATCTCCGTGCTCGCAGGACCGAGGTTCATCGCATTCCTGCGCCACAATGAGTTCGGCCAGCACATCCGGGAGGAGGGTCCCGAGCATCACAACACGAAGCAGGGGACGCCGACGATGGGCGGGCTGCTCTTCCTGCTCGCGGCGACGACGGCGTTCCTCGCCGTCAGCCACTACCGCCTGCAGGCGCTCACGATCCTCTTCGTCACGCTCGGCTGCGCCGGCATCGGCTTCCTCGACGACTTCATCAAGCTCACCCACCGCCGCTCGCTCGGACTGGCGGGACGCTGGAAGATGCTGCTCCTTCTCGGCATCACGGTCGTCGTTGCGGTCGTCGCGCACCACATCAAGCTCTCGCACGACGTGTTCATCCCGATCGTGGACGTCTCGGTCCCGCTCTCCTACGCGTACTACCCGTTCCTCTTTCTCGTCATCGCGGGCGCGGCGAACGGCGCGAATCTCGCGGACGGGGTCGACGGTCTCGCCGCCGGCACGGGAATCATCGCCCTCTTCACGTTCACGGCGATGATGACGACGTCGTACATCCGGTCGAGCACGAATCCGGCGGCGCGCAACATCACGAAGCTCGACCTCGCGATCATCGGTGCGGCGCTGATCGGCGGCACGATCGGCTTCCTCTGGTACAACGCGTTCCCCGCCGAGGTGTTCATGGGCGACACGGGGTCGATGGCGATCGGCGGCGCACTTGCCGGCTTTGCGATCATGACGAAGACGGAGCTGCTGCTCCTGCTGATCGCAGGCATCTTCGTGATCGAGGCGCTCTCGGTGATCATCCAGGTCTTCACCTTCAAGTACCTGGGCCGCCGCGTGTTCCTGATGACGCCGATCCACCACCACTTCGAGATGAAGGCGTGGTCGGAGACGAAGATCATGGTGCGCTTCTGGATCCTCGCCGGCATCCTCTGCTCGGCCGGGTTCGCGCTCTACTACCGGTACTACTTCCGGCGCTGAGCAAGGAGCTCGATCAGTGGGCCGAGTGGCTCGTGCGGGGCCGCTATGCGGGGCGGTCGGAGGAGGAGATCGAGGAGATGGTCGCGGTGCTGGCCGGTGTGCGCGACCGCGTGCTGGGGGCGGCCGACGTGCAGCCGGGCGAGATGGTGCTCGACGTCGGCGCAGGCACCGGGCTCCTGACCTTCGGAGCGCGCAAGCTCGTCGGGGAAACTGGGCAGGTGGTCGCCGTCGACATTTCGGTCGACGCGCTGTACCAGCTGCTCGGGGCTGCGCACGCGGCCGGGACGGCGGGCATCACGCTGCAGCTCGGCGCAGCCGAGCTGCTGCCGCTGCCGGACGCGTCGGTCGACGTCGTCCTGACGCGCTCGGTGCTGATCTACGTGCGCGAGAAGGCGGAAGCGGCGCGCGAGTTCTTCCGCGTGCTGCGCGCCGGCGGGCGCGTGTCGCTGTTCGAGCCGGTCAACCGGCGGAACCCGTCGCTCTCGACGGTGATCGATCTCGCGGAGCTCGCACCGCTCGTTGACGAGCGGCACGCGCGGAGGCTCGACGCCGCCGATCCGATGCTCGACTTCGACGCGGCCGACCTCGAGCGGTACTTCGTCGAGGCCGGCTTCACGGATGCGCGCGCGACGGTGGTGGAGACGGTGCAGGAGACGGTGACGGAGATGCTCCTGACAACGCCGCCGGCGCCGGGAAAGAAGCCGCTGTTCGACGCGTGGCGCGAGGAGCACGGCGTGCAGTCCGCCCAGCGCCTCGCCGAGCTCGTTCGGGCCCACGGCCCACGCGTCGACCTGACCGTGACCCAGGTCTACCTCTCCGCGCGCAAGCCGTGAGCATTCGGCACGAATCCGGCACACAGGCGGCACAGATTTCCCGATACCGTCACGGCAGGGGGTCTTCGCACCCTCACCGGGGGGTTGGGGACAGTGCCGGTTGAGCCATGGCTGCCGCGGCGGGTGCTCGTCGTCGGGCTCGCGCGGTCCGGGCGCGCGGCGGCGCTGGCGCTGGCGGAGCGGGGCGTCGAGGTCGTGGCCGCTGACCGATCGGCCGGGGCCGATCCGGGCAGGCTTGCCGAGGTCGGCGTCGAACTCCGCCTCGGTACCGAGGAGGAGTCGCTGTTGCACGGTGTCGAGCTCGTGGTCAAGAGCCCCGGGGTCCCCGGGGAATCGCGGCTGCCCGCTGCGGCACGGCGCCTCGGCGTGCCGGTCTGGAGCGAGATCGAGCTCGGCTACCGGCTGCTGCCCGGCAACCCGCTCCTCGGCGTGACCGGCACGAACGGCAAGACGACGACGTCCGAGCTGCTCGGCGCGATCTTCCGCGCCGCCGGGCGTCCGGTCGAGGTCGCGGGCAACGTCGGCC